>Ga0247823_10003564_pt1 | contig 12583 bp, 9 predicted proteins | sample 13C_PalmiticAcid_2_FD_192426 | JGI IMG/M metagenome (GOLD analysis project Ga0247823, IMG submission 192426) | Soil microbial communities from agricultural site in Penn Yan, New York, United States - 13C_PalmiticAcid_Day30 | ecosystem: Environmental > Terrestrial > Soil > Agricultural land...
CAATTGGAGAAAGACGTTAACCAAATGTTTATCTTGACAGATTAACAACTAATTCGCTATCATGAAAAAAATTTTATGCGCAAGTCTTTTGCTTGCCTTTTACGGGGCCATGCCCGCAAGAGCGCAAAGTATTGGTCCTGCCACCCTCAATGCAGCCGGCAATTCTGCAGTAGTGGCCGGCAATATGTATGAGTGGTCGGTGGGCGAAATGACGCTCGTCAACACGGCCGCCGGAAGCAATGTGGTCGTAACGCAGGGGCTGCTTCAGCCCGTAGAAGACCAGGGCCTTTCCATTAAAAACCGCGACTGGTTTAAACAGCATTTCAGGTTATATCCCAACCCGGCCAGCCAGGTCATTAACCTGGGCAGCACGCTGCAGCAAGGCGGCAAGCTGACCCTCCGTGTGACAGACATTGTAGGCCGCGAAATGCAACGCAAGGAGTATGAATTACCTGCCGGTAGTTTCGAAACTGCTGTGGACATTACTTCGCTGCTGAATGGCAACTACCTGCTCGAAATGCTGTTCGTGAATAGCAAAAGCCATTACAACATGGTATACAAATTCCAGAAACAAGACTAACCTCCCCCTTCCGAAAAGAAAAACCAAACATGAAAAAAACAAGTCTTTTTGCCCTGATGATGTGCAGCATCATCAGCGTTCATAGCTGGGCCCAGGCTCCGGAAAAATTCAACTACCAGGGTGTAGCCCGCAGCACAAGCGGTGAACCACTGGCCAATAAAAATATTCGCCTGCGCATCAGCATCCTCGATGGCAGTGCTACCGGTACTGCTGTGTATACAGAAACCCATACAGTAACCACCAATGCTTATGGTTTGTACAACCTGCCGGTAGGTGGCGGTACGCCTGTAACCGGCACCCTGGGTGCTGTGGCATGGGCTAACGGCGATAAGTTCATGAATGTAGAAATTGATCCTGCGGGCGGCACCAGCTATACTTCGCTTGGTGCGGCACAACTGCTGAGTGTGCCTTATGCCATGTATTCTGCATCAGGCCCTGCCGGTCCTCAGGGACCAGCTGGTGCTACTGGTCCTGTTGGCCCTGCTGGTGCTACGGGTCCTGCCGGACCAATAGGTGCAACAGGTGTTGCTGGTCCTACGGGCTTAACCGGTCCTGCCGGTGCTACGGGTCCAGCAGGCGCCACGGGTGCAACAGGCGCGGCGGGTCCTCAAGGTTTACCCGGTGCAGCAGGCGCCACCGGACCTGCCGGTGCTACGGGTCCTGCGGGTCCTGCCGGACCAACAGGCGCGACAGGCGTTGCTGGTCCTATGGGCTTAACCGGCCCTGCCGGTGCTACGGGTCCAGCAGGCGCCACGGGTGCAGCCGGTCCACAAGGTTTAACAGGTGCTGCTGGTGCTACGGGAGCAACCGGTCCAGCGGGACCCGCCGGCCCTGCAGGTCCTACCGGCCCCATTGGTGCAACAGGTCCACAAGGCCCTGCCGGCACCGGCAACCTCTCCGGTACTACGGGTTACCTCACCAAGTTTACCTCTGCTACCTCCGGAGGTAACTCTGAGGTGTTTGAAAACAACGGTTACCTGGGTATAGGTACCGGTATGCCTATCGCCAAATTAGACCTGATCGGCTATGATTCTATGTCTATCCGTGCAGCTACAGATTACAGCGGACACATCAGCCAGGGTATTATCCGGGCTGAGTACATGGGTAGTACCGCCAACAACCATGCAGCCGTGATAGGTGCGGCAGTGCCCAGTGCTACTACGGCTATTGGTACCGGTATCCTTGGTGCAGGTGGTGGTACAGGTGTATTAGGCCGTGGTTTGGCCAACACCGCCAGCGCCAACGATGAACTGTATGGCGTAGTGGGCGAGGGATATGGCAGCTTAGGCTTCACCTTTGGTGTGGTAGGTACTGCAGATTCTTATACCACCACTGCGTCGGGCACCAAAATTGGTGTATTTGGCAGCGCTACAGGGGGCACCAGCAACTATGCCGGTTATTTCGCTGGCAACGTGCTGGTAACAGGTACCCTCGCCAAATCAGGCGGTACTTTCAAAATTGACCACCCGCTCGATCCTGATAACAAATACCTCAGCCACAGCTTCGTGGAAAGTCCGGATATGATGAACATCTACAACGGCAATATCACCACCGACGCCAATGGCAATGCGGTAGTAACCATGCCTGCCTATTTTGATGCGCTCAACAAGGATTTCCGTTACCAACTGACGGTGATCGGTACTTTTGCGCAAGCCATTGTAGGCGAAAAAATGAATAGCAACAGCTTTACCATCAAAACCAGCGTACCCAATGTGGAAGTAAGCTGGCAGGTAACCGGCGTGCGCGAGGATGCGTGGGCCAATGCCAACCGCGTTCAACCCGAAACGGATAAAGAACCCGAAAACAGGGGCAAATACCTGACGCCTAAAGAACTGGGTAAACCAGCCAGTTCGGGTATCGTGCAAATGGAGAACAAAAAAAGCAACGATCTCAAGGCACCCCGACCACTTAATACCCGCGTGAAATAAATCGCCAGAGTTTATCAAAGTCCCGTTTCTGATTACAGAAACGGGACTTTTTTTATGTAGCAACCATAACCTTGATAAAGGTTTGAACCTGCTCATTCAACAGAATTACCAACCTCCTACTGTTGCTCAAAACACTTCGATCCTTGTTATCGTCAAATGCATGTTAGCCCTTACAAAACAACGTTTTACAGTATTGATCTGCCTGTTTTTACTACCCAAACCCTGCCCTTTCCCAACCTCATACTAACCCGAACCCGCCAGTCACCGGCCAATCTTAACCAGTAAATCAATGCGTCTACCCAGACTTGCCGGGCAAAGTAACTTGCTTGAAATTCCAAACTATGAAAAAGTCAGTACTTACGTTGCTAGGCATAGCTTGCGGAGGTTTCGCTGCGTTTTCGCAAAGCGTGGGTCCCTCTACCTTAAATGCAGCCGGTGGCAGTGCCGTTGTAGCCGGCAACACCTATGAATGGTCTGTCGGAGAAATGACCGTTGTCTCTACCTTTGAAAGCGCCGGACTCGTAGTGACCCAGGGCGTGCTGCAACCAGCGGCTACCCCCACTACCGGTATCAACGAGCACACTATTTCCTCTGCTATGATGCAGGTGTATCCCAACCCTGCCAGTAATGTGCTCAACATTCAGCCCAATTTTGGCCGTGAAGGCAAACTGAGCTACCAGCTCCAGGATGTAACCGGCCGTACCATGCTGGATGGCGAAGAAGCCATTGCCTCCGGTAAATCGCTGGTGCAGCTGAGCCTCAACAACCTCGTGAGCGGCAGTTACCTGCTGCAGGTAAGCGTTAAGACCGGCAAGGATACTTACCGCAATGTGTACAAAGTGCAGAAACTCTAACGATTATTTTCCGTTTTATCCCATTCCCGATTACTAACCGCAAAACCAATTTTGTATGAAAAAGATGATATCCCTTTTTGCTATGCTCCTGAGCATCATTGCCATCCAGGTGCAGGCCCAGATACCGACAGCTTTTAACTACCAGGGCGTAGCCCGCAACGGCAGCGGCGTTCCGCTGGCCAACCAGAACATCAGCCTGCAGATTTCCATCCTGGATGCTACTGCTTCGGGTGCGGAACTGTTTAAAGAAACCCATGCCGTAACCACCAATGCTTATGGTTTGTTTAGCGTGATGATTGGCGGAGGTACCATCAGCGTGGGCAATATCGGCACCATCGATTACATGAATGCTCCTAAATTTCTCAAAATAGAAATGGACCCTGCCGGCGGTACCAGCTACACTGTTATCGGCACACCAACTCAAATGATAGCCGTACCCTATGCCATGAGTGCCAAAGCCCTGCAAGCTACCAGCGATGGTGGCCTGGGCATACGCGGCAATTCTGCCAGCAGCCTTTGGCTGGGTTTTTATGAAAACAATGTGTACCGCGGCTATCTGGGTAGCTATTCCGGTAAAAACGAAGATGTGGACATTGGAACCGGTGGTGGCAACACCCTGGGCAGCATGCACCTGACTATTGCCGGCGTTCCTAAACTTACCGTCGACTCTATTGGTCGGGTAGGTATTGGTACCCGCTATCCTCAAACCAACCTGGCTGTAACATCCAATGCCGGTGATGTGATCAATATCGGTAACCAAAACGGATGGACTGCCATGGGACTGGCCAACTCTGGTTCCGGCCCTTACAACCTGATTGGTAATGGCGGTACCTACATGAGCTTCATGTATAGCGCTACCCCTACCACCAGCATCTCGGCCACCAACTCAAAAATGCTGATGGATGGTACCACCAACACCTTCCGTCCTACCAACGACAACGTGATGTCGCTGGGTGCCAATGGCTCCAGGTGGACAGCCGTTTGGGCTGCCAATGGTACTGTACAGACTTCGGATGAGCGTTACAAAACCAATATCCAGCCCCTCTCTGCCGGACTGGATGCAGTAATGAGCCTCAAACCCATTTCTTACGCCTGGAAAAGCGAAAGCCTGCGCCTGGGTACCGGTACCAACTATGGCTTCCGCGCACAGGAGCTGAATGCTACCCTGCCCGATGTGGTGATCCATTCTCAAACCCCAACAGATAAAGAAACCGGCAAACTGACTGCCGAATATTCCGATACCTATGGTGTAAAATATGCAGAACTGACTCCCGTACTCGTAAAAGCCATCCAGGAGCAGCAACTGATGATCCAGCAATTGCAACAGCGCATCCAGCAGCTGGAAGCAGCGCAAGGCAAATAGCTCTAATTTTCAGGTTTTCAGCAGCCTTTTATAATGCAACAAACAACAACAGGCCGGAGTGATCCGGCCTGTTGTTGTTTGTTTATTCCCCAATAAAAAAACAAAAGGCTGCCCAACCGGACAGCCTTTTGTTTTATGTTTTGACAGGAGACCTAAAGCCACCTGCAGTTTACACCACCACGTTAATCATCTTGCCTTTTACATAAATGATCTTCTTGGGCGTACCGCCATCGAGCCAGCGTTGTACCTGCTCGTTGGCCAGTACAGCTGCTTCTACAGAAGCCTGATCGGCATCGAGGGCAAACTCCATTTCGGCACGGGGTTTACCGTTTACCGCCACAGGATATACCTTACTACTTTCTACAAGATAGGCTTCGTTGCACACAGGGTAAGCCGCATCGAGTACAGAACCTTCCATACCGAGCTGCATCCACAGCGCTTCGGCCATATGTGGCGCGTAAGGAGCGATGAGTACTACCAGCTCCTGCAGAATGGCTTTTTTGCTGCATTTGAGCGCAGTCAATTCATTCACACAAATCATGAACTGGCTCACCGCCGTATTGTAGGCAAAACTGTTGGTATCGCCATCGATTTTTTTGATGGTTTTGTGCAGCACTTTCAACTCTTCAGGCGTCGGTGCAGCATCGGTTACCTGCCAGCCATTGTCTTCACCGGTGAAGAGGCGCCAGAATTTTTTGAGGAAACGAGACACACCTTCAATCCCTTTGGTATCCCATGGTTTGGACACATCAATAGGACCGAGGAACATTTCGTACATGCGGAACGCATCAGCACCATAACGTTCTACCATATCGTCAGGATTCACAACATTCACCTTACTTTTACTCATCTTTTCTATTTCTGGAAATGTTGTAAACCTGTGAGGAAAATGTGCAACTCCATAATCAGAAGCATACCAAGTGTAATTATCCCAAATGGCATTTGATGTAACATACACACCATTGTATCGAATTGGATTTTCTTCTACTAAGGCTGCTACATCAAGCTCAAATACATTCTGTTCCTTATCCTCAATCACTAATGAAATTGGCACATTAATAGGTTTACAATTATCCTTTAGCCATGGATTTTGCTGAACAAGCTCATTCGACAACCAAATAAGATGATCTTTACCATTTTCAAAATCGAACTCATACCCTCCTCCTAAAAGCTCACGAATTCCTTGAGGTAAACTGTTCATTGCAAGCTCACCATCAACAATACCCTGATACCTCCAAATTTTTTGTGATGTCCCAACAATCATCCCTTGGTTCACCAATCTTTTAAACGGCTCTTCAAAAGGAATAATACCAAAATCAAACAAGGCTTTGGTCCACATGCGGCTATAAAGCAGGTGCCCTACGGCGTGCTCGGTACCACCAATGTACACATCTACCTGGTTCCAGTATTTGACAGCATCGGCACCTACCAGTTCGTTGTCGTTGTGCGGATCCATGTAGCGCAGGAAATACCAGCTGCTGCCGGCATAACCGGGCATGGTGTTGGTTTCGCGCACGGTATGGTCATCAAGGTTTACCCAGTCGGTGATATTGGCCAGCGGGCCTTGTCCTTCGGGACCGGGGCTGTAGGTATCCACATGCGGCAGTTCTACCGGCAGTTCGGATACCGGCAGCTCGTATGCCACACCGTTTTTGTACACAATCGGGAAGGGCTCGCCCCAATAGCGCTGGCGGCTGAAACCGGCATCGCGCAGGCGGAAGTTCACCTTGCGGTGACCAATCTCCATTTTTTCGATCTCGGCGAGGATGGTTTCCTGGGCCTGTTTTACTTCCAAACCGTTCAGCAAGCCCGAATGAGCCAGTTTGCCGGCCTTTTCGGTGTAAGCAGCAGTATCGGTATCCTGTCCTTCGAAAATGGCAGGAATGGGTAGTTTAAAGTGCGTAGCAAAGGCATGATCGCGATCGTCGCCGGCAGGCACGGCCATGATGGCACCGGTACCGTAACCGGCCAGCACATACTCAGAGATCCAAACCGGAATAGGATCGCCGGTGAACGGATGCACGGCATAAGCGCCGGTAAAGCAACCGGTGATCTGTTTCACATCGGCCTGGCGCTCCCGCTCAGAGCGGCTTTGTACATATTGCACATAAGCATCCACCTCAGCTTTTTGCGCAGCACTGGTAATGGCAGGCACCATTTCGTGATCGGGCGCCACCACCATGAAGCTGACACCAAAAATGGTATCGGGACGGGTAGTGAAGACTTTGAGTGCAGGAATTTCATTCTTTTCAGTTTGCAGCACAAAATCAATCTCCGCTCCCTGGCTTTTACCAATCCAGTTGCGCTGCATTTCTTTCATCGATTCGGTCCACTCGAGGGTATCGAGGCTGCTCAGCAACCGATCGGCATACTCGGTGATGCGCAGGAACCACTGGCTCATTTTCTTTTTCACTACGGGGTGACCGCCACGCTCGCTCAGACCGTTGATCACTTCATCGTTGGCCAGTACTGTACCCAGAGCCTCGCACCAGTTTACCTCAGCATGGGCCAGGTAAGCCAGGCGGTATTCCATGAGGATGCGGCGCTGTTCCGTTTCGTTCATCGCTTTCCAGTCGGCAGCGGTAAACTGCAAACCTTCCTCACCGGGACAGGCATGAGCGGCATTACCTTCCTGCTCGAAAATAGCAATCAGGGTATCGATCTTCTCTGCTTTGTTGCTGCTGCGGTTAAACCAGCTGTTGAACAGTTGCAGGAAAATCCACTGCGTCCATTTGTAGTATTTGGGATCGCTGGTGCGCACTTCGCGGCTCCAGTCGTAACAAAAACCAATATTATCGAGCTGCTCGCGGTAGCGCTGAATATTCTTCTCGGTGGTTACCGAAGGGTGCTGACCGGTTTCGATCGCATATTGCTCGGCGGGCAGACCAAAGGCATCGAAGCCCATGGGGTGCAACACGTTAAACCCTTTCAACCTTTTGTAGCGGCTGAAAATATCGGAAGCAATATACCCCAGCGGGTGGCCTACGTGTAGTCCTGCGCCGGAAGGATAAGGAAACATGTCCAGTACGTAATACTTGGGTTTATCGCTCAGGTGCGACACTTTGTAGATGTCCTTTTCTTTCCAGAATGCGCGGGCTTTGCCCTCGATCGTTCTAATATCGTATTCCATAATTTTTATTGCTTCTAACAGGGTTAAGGTGGATCTTTACGTAACGCTATTATATTAAAAGCCTCAAAATTAAGGAAACAGGGGATTTTTTATATTTTTGACCGAATCAAAAATGGAGTTGGACCTATGGCTGAACAATTTGGTAAATCGTACACCCGAAAGGCAAAACCGACGTATTTCTCCGCCATACTGGGCGTAGCGCTGGTATTGTTCCTCCTGGGCGCGCTGGGCTGGGTATTCCTGAATGCAGGCCAGCTGAGCAAAAACATGAAGGAAAAGGTAGAACTGCAGGTCATTCTGCGCGATATGACCCGCGACTCCATGGCGATGCAGCTCAAAACCATTACCGACCAGCAGCCTTTTGCGGCCGGTTCAGAATTCATTACCAAGGATGCTGCCGCCCAGCGGTTCAAGCAGGAATTTGGTGAAGATTTCATTGATGTACTGGGAGGTGTTAACCCGCTATTCAGCTCCATCAACGTAAAACTGCATTCCGAATACGTGAACAAGGACAGCCTGGCCCGAATCGAACAATTCTACCAGCAAAGCAATATTGTACGCGAAGTAAGTTATCCCGGCTCACTCGTTCAGGTGATGAACGATAATATCAAACGCATAGGCATTACCCTGCTGGTACTGGCCGGACTGCTGCTGGTGAGCGTTATCTTCCTGATAGACAATACAGTACGCCTGGCCATGTTCAGCAACCGCTTCCTCATCAAAACCATGCAGATGGTAGGCGCCACCCGCTGGTTCATTGCCAAACCCTTTGATACCCGTGCCCTCATCAACGGCCTTATCAGCGGCATAATCGCTGTAGCCGCCCTGATTGCGGTGAAAGTAGGGGCAGAATCCTTCATTCCCGAGCTCAAAACCATCCAGAGCGGGGTTTGGAACATCCTGCTGTATGCTGGTATCATTACCCTGGGCATCTGCATTTCGCTGCTGAGTACCCACCGTTCTGTTACAAAATATTTAAAACTGCAGCTCGACGATTTGTATTAATCCTTATTTACTGTAACATTGTGTTTTAATTTCCGGACTATGAACAAAAAAACCAACCATACAAAACAGGCGTTTCTTTTTGGCAAGGAAAACTACATGCTGATGCTGGCCGGTCTGGCCATCCTCTTTATCGGTTTTGCCCTGATGGCCGGTGGCAAAAGCCCCGATCCTCATGTATTCAACGATTCAGAAGTATTCAGTTTCCGCCGCATTACCCTGGCTCCCATTGTTGTGATGATCGGTTTTATCGTAGAAGTGGTGGCCATCATGCGCCGCCCGAAATCGACCGAAGCCCTTGTAAAACAGGATGCCGACCTCAAGGCATAACCTCATAACCGTATTTTATTTTAAACAACAGCGAAACACCGTTTTCGCTGTTGTTGTTTTAACTCCAATCCACTCATGACTCTTTTCCAGGCTATCGTTATTGCCATTGTAGAAGGCATTACCGAGTTTCTGCCCATTTCATCGACCGGGCACATGATCATTACCTCATCGCTGATGGGCATCAACACCGACAATTTTGTAAAGCTCTTCGAAGTCTGCATCCAATTTGGTGCTATTCTTTCGGTGGTAGTGCTGTACTGGAAAAAATTTGTCAATTTCCGCAGCATCGATTTTTACGCCAAACTGGTGATCGCCTTCATTCCTTCGGCAGTATTTGGCCTGCTGTTTTCCGACAAAATTGACGAGCTGCTTGAAAGTCCGCTCACCGTGGGCATTACCCTGCTCGTAGGTGGTGTGTTCCTGTTGTTCCTGGATAAGATGTTCAAGAACCCAGAGATTGACAAGGAAGAAGACATCAGCTACCTGCGTGCCTTTAAGATTGGTTTTTTCCAGGTGATCGCGATGGTACCCGGTGTATCGCGCAGTGCAGCCACCATCGTGGGGGGTATGCAACAAAAACTGACCCGCAGCGTAGCAGCCGAATTCTCTTTTTTCCTGGCCGTGCCTACCATGTTTGCCGCAACAGCCAAAAAAATGTACGATTTCTACAAAAATGGCCTTACCCTGAGCAGCCACGACTGGCAGATGCTGCTGGTGGGCAATGTGGTGGCTTTCATCGTAGCGCTGATCGCTATTAAATCATTCATTTCATTTTTGCAGAAAAAAGGATTCAAACTCTTTGGTTATTACCGCATTATAGCCGGCCTGGCCATTTTGGGCCTGATTATGGCAAATGTAATCCGATAGATTTTTACCATATCTGTCAATAGACCAGACCCATAACTTTGCTTGTACTACAAAACACCTCCAAATGAACTTAGATTACCTCAAAACACAAATCGAACCTTCGCGGAAGAAAGTGATTGAACACCCGCTGTACAGCCAGCTGCAATCAATCGAAGACATTCGCCTGTTTACTTCTTACCACGTGTATGCCGTGTGGGACTTCATGAGCCTGCTCAAGGGTCTGCAACAGAAGCTCACCTGCACCGATGTACCCTGGGTACCCGTAGGCAATCCCGAAACCCGCTTCCTCATCAACGAGATTGTAGTGGGCGAAGAAAGCGACGTGGACCAGGAAGGCAACCGCGCCAGCCACTTTGAGTTGTACCTCAAGTGTATGGAGCAACTGGGTGCCAGCCTGGAAACCATTGAACAATTCATCAACGCCATCCGTAACGGCATCAGTGTAGAAGCTGCCCTCAACCTGTCTAATGTGCCCAGCGCAGCACAGCAGTTTGTACGCTACACCTTCCAGACCATCCGTGAGGGTCAGCTGCACAAAATGGCTGCCATCTTCACTTTTGGCCGCGAGGATCTCATCCCTGATATGTTCATCCGCATGGTTAAAGACCTGAACAAGGACTACCCTGCCGAAACCTCCATGCTGCTCTACTACCTGGAGCGCCACATTGAAGTAGACGGCGACCACCACAGTCACCTGTCCATGGCCATGGTGCAGGAGCTCTGCGGCAACGATGAACGCAAATGGAAAGAAGCCACCGAAGCCGCTATCCAGGGCCTGGAACAGCGTTATGAGCTGTGGCAATCGATCAGCAAACAATTGCAGAAACAGGCGGTGTAACGCTTGTGGAAACAGATAAAGAAAGCCCTCCCGATGTTCGGGAGGGCTTTTTGTTTTGAACTATTGCAATGATTTATTTCACCAGCTTCACCTGGCTAACACTTCCATACTGATCCGCAATCTGCATCACATACATGCCCTGCGCCAGATTGCCCACAGGAATACTCCAGCGGGCATTGCCGGCACGCACAGGCTGGGTGGTGTATAACCGCAGCTTGCCGCTCATATCCATGATGCGCACCTGCAACAGGCCGTCCTGCGTAAAACTACCATCGATGGTTACCTGGTCGGCAATGGGATTGGGGTAGGTTTTGATACCAAAATCGTTGCGCACCTCTGTTAAGCCAGTAACGTTATACAAACCATAGTAGTAAAAATAGCGCGAAATGGAATCAAACACCGATGTACCGCTGTTGTAACTTTCGGCCAGCATATAGGTCAGGTTTTCGGCCAAATCATATTTGTAGTCGGTATTGCGGGCGGTCGGTTCCCAGGCCAGGCCAGCCCAGTTATAGTTATCGAGCTGAGTGAGCAGGTTAGCCGGGTTGTAGCTGTATTCTATTTTTTCATCGAACAGCCAGATGCTGGGACCAGTATCCCAATCTTCGAGGATAGCCGTCAAGGGTTTATTGGCCAGGTTGTAATCGGTAGTTACCCGCTGGTTGTTTTCCCACACCATTCCTGCATCATCCCAGGTCTGGTACAATGCTTCGAGTTCATTGCCCATGCCATCGTAAGTATAATCGTAACGGCCGGTGTTCTTCCAAGCCGGCACAGTCTGATCCCAGGTTTGATAGGTATACAGGTCAAACAATCCCTGCGAAGTATACACGATCACATACCGGTAAGAATTGACCCAAGCACTGCCCACATCGTCCCAGTTCTGGAAAGTATAATCTACCGGCTGATTGCTGCCATCGTAGGTAATGAGGGTTTGGCTGGAGTTGATCCAGGCGCTGCTCACATCGTCCCAGGCTTCTACGGTCATGCTGGTGGTTTTGCCGGCACCATTATAGGCATAGGTGTAGCGGGTATTGTTGACCCAGGCAGTAGCTACCATGTCCCAATCCTGGTAGGTGATTTGGTGCACCCAGTTATTGCCATCATAAGTCGTGGTACTTTTGCCTGCATTATCCCAGGCGCTGCCCGACCATTCCTGGTACAGGCTTTCAGATTCAAGTCCTTGCCCGTTGCGGGTGTAAACCACATGGTAATCGTTGTCCCAAACATTACCAACCGTATTCCACTCCTGGCCCAGTTCGTCCATCACCCATTCGCTGCTGTTGAGCGTGTACACATAGCGGTAGGCATTTTGCCAGGCGCTGCCGGCGTAATCCACGTAGGTTTCGGAAAGATCTACCCCGTGCAGGTTGTAGGTGTATGCGGCAGAATCGTTGCCCAGCCAACTGGCCGATGTGGTATTGTAAGAGTCGGAACGCTCACCGGTCATGAGCCAGGTGGCAGCGGCCGTTTTGTTGATCCGCACCTGCTGACCAGGCTGGTGTGCCTTTGCTTTTTTCATGAACGGCACTTGTCCGGACCAAACTTCGGGGAAAGCAGGCCGGAGCGTCAGGCGGCCTTCAGAATTGTTGGGAAAAACAGGAGCAATGTTGTGGTGGCGGGCTTGCAGGGCGGCGGTGCCTATTCCCAGGCCCAATAGCAGGAGAAGAAAGCTTTTCATACTTATATCG
>Ga0247823_10003565_pt1 | contig 12582 bp, 6 predicted proteins | sample 13C_PalmiticAcid_2_FD_192426 | JGI IMG/M metagenome (GOLD analysis project Ga0247823, IMG submission 192426) | Soil microbial communities from agricultural site in Penn Yan, New York, United States - 13C_PalmiticAcid_Day30 | ecosystem: Environmental > Terrestrial > Soil > Agricultural land...
GGGTTGGAGGAGGACTGTGTTCTTGTGGCGGGGGTGGGAGCCTGAGGGGAAGTGGTAGTCGTCAGAAGTGGTGGTGGGCTTTCTCCTTTTGGTGGCGGTGGTCGAGGGAAGGTCCTCTTTGATATTAGTGGCGAGCTCTTTGCGTTCTTGGGCAGCGGGGATAAAGGATTCCGGCACAATGTTGAGGTCGTCGCCCGTCTGTTCGGCTTGCTCGATGGCTTCTTGGGCAGTGGTTGTGGCATCGGCAGCTGCGGCGTCGGCGCGGGGACCGCCCCAGGTGCGCTGCCCGGCTGTGAAGATGCCGTAGACCATGTAGTACCAGTTGAAGAAGGGGTTCAGCACGAACATCATGGGGTAGAGCCAGATCTTGAAGCGGCGGAGCTTGGCGCCGAAGTAGATCATCATGAGCCAGTTCAGCCCGAGCGAGATGGCAATGAAGCCGACGGGGAGGTCGTTGATCGTCTTGGTTGTCGTCATCAGCGCCAGCACCATAATGAAGAACAGCAGCGCCGTCGTGCGGATCGTGTTCTGCATAAACCGCACCACGATGAGGATCGGGTACCGCTTCCACAGCCGCCAATCGGTCAACATGCACACCTCGTTTGTGATGAACCCCAAGAACCACCGGCGGCGCTGTTTGATGAGCGACTTCATCGTCTGCACGGCCTCGGTCTTACAGAAGGCCGACGTGCACATCTGGATCTGGTACCGCTTCTTGGCCCCGATCATGAACAGATGGGTCAGCCACCGGTCCTCGCCCAGATGGCCCTTTGCAAAGTCAAATAGGTCCTCGCACTGCTCGGCCTTATCGGCAAAGTAGTATTTGGCCATGCGCCGGAAGGCCGAGAAGCGCAGCATCGTCAGGGCGCCGGGAAGGCAAGTGACGGCGCCGCAGCCCGATTCCACCGTCCGCTCAAACAGCTGGCCGTGGATGTACTCCATGTCCTGGAGGAGAGTGATGAGGCTGTGTTTCCGTGTCGTAGAGGTGATCACGCCCGTCATGGCCAGCATGTCTCGCCTGTTGCCCGGGCTCAGCTCCATGTCGAAGACGAAGTTCTGGAGACAGACTCGGTCCAGGATGCAGTCAGAGTCGATGAAGAGGATGAAGAGATTGTCGTTTCTTCTCAGATATTCGCGGTAGACCTTATCGATGAGCTGGAACGTCATTTTCTGGCAATGCCGCTTTCCGCCGTGTGGGAATCTTGAAATGGTGATCCGCGCGGCCTTGTACGACACGTCGATGCTCTTGGGGTACGACTCGAGCGTCAGGGGCACGCCGAGCTTTTCGATGGTGTTGAGGTACAGTTCGTCTTCCTGGTCACCGTCGAAGGAGAGAAAGACGTGGATGCAGGAAGGTGGGTAGTCGCAATCGACAACCGAGTTGACAGCGGTGACGAGGATCTCAGGGTCCTCTTTGTAGCAGGGCATTACGATGACAACCTTGGGGGCGGACACCTCATCGAGAACCTGCTTGATACGCTTCGTCCTTCCGAGTTGGTGTGTGACGATTTGGTAGACGCAGAACAGCCAAGGAATGGTCAAGAGCCCGGCAAAGCTCCAAAAAGCAAACCACTGGAGAAACGAGATCATGGCCGGGGGCCAGACACGGGCGATTTGGCTCGGAAGCGGCAGCGTCACGATCATGATAGGCAGGAATATGCACCTTCAACTTGTCAACGCAGTGATCACGGACCCTTTGGCTGGGTACATACCTGAGTAGGGTAAACGCAACGCCCACCAGCACTGCCAGAACCCGAACCGTCCAGTGCTCGGCCTTGACAAACACTTTCCCTAGGCAGTAGAGGAAGGCAGCTATCCAGAGGAACCACTCCAGCAGGGCGGCAACCATGACCAGACCCACGATGGCGGTGTAGACGATCTGCAGCCGGCTTAGTCCCCGTTCTGTCCGTGGCAGAGGCTGGGTCTACTCACTTCGGTGACCGGCCATGTTTCCTCAATATCCCCCGCCATGGTGAAATGGTCGACGAAGCGTGAGGCTCAAGTGGCAACGGCGGCAATGGCGTCAAGAGGGTGATGAAATACGCAGTAGGAGGCGGCCCAGTCTGCAATTCGACCAAGCCAGCCCGCGGCCCGCAGCGAAGAAGCGGTCGACGGGAGGGTGCACTAGCGAACGGCTACCTGCAGCACCGTCGTCCACTCGATTTCCAAGCCCTGGATCGCGGGAGAGCCGGTCTTCGTATAAGATGTTGTCCGGCAATGGCAATGGGGAAGCCGGCCGTATTTCTATTCACAGAGCACGGTCTGCTCGAGGTCGGGAAGGCCCTGTGTAACTCAGTGTTTCCGCGCCGCCATGCTGCGCTTCGCCTGGGGGGTAAAGAGAGAAAAGAAAACCTCGAGAAATAATGAAGAGGAGGTGGAAGTAAACCGGGGAAGCCCCTAGCACTCAGGTAAGAAATTGATATTGCCTCTCTCTGCCTTTACCTACCGCAACCAACATCCGAGCCCGCACCTCAACCACAGCAGGGTCTGGCCACGACAGCAGCGCTGATCATCCAACCTGAAAAGAGATTTACGCCGTCCGACCGGGCAGCCAGAGAAAACGACACGAGACGCAGACGCAGTGGGCCACAGCGGCAGAGACTCAATATCTGCAAATGAAGACATTTTAGCCGGCTGCTTCTTCGCAAGGCAGGGAAGGGAGAGGCGACGCAAGGCTCACCCGTCCCCGGACACAGCTGGGGTTTTCTCTCTCGTCAGACCTGCGTCGGATGACTGAAGTAGTATTCGATGGAGAGCTGTAATAGATGATGTGGTGTTGATGTTGTGTAGCATTGTGCCTGTCTGGTGTGTTCTGGACCCGAGGGCAGACACCACCAGGGACCAGATGCAAGACGGAAGATGTGAATTGACCAAGAGCGCACTTTGACGAGCACGTCTCGCGCGTGTGCAAAACATTGGACTGCATGCTGGGCGTTGACAGACCCGAACAATGAGATATCAAACTGTTTGCCTTGTCCCCAACATCGCATCACCCACCCAAGCAGACAGCCTGAAACGTAGGGAGCATGATTGCCGTTGGGCATTTCCCGGGAAAGCAGAAGGCCTAAGATCAGACGAACCAATACCAGGGGAACAATTGAAACAAGAGCGCTTGCTCTGAAAGAGACAGACTTCCAGCTTGCGAGGAATGGCTCTGTCCGAGCTCGAATCGGCAAACCGCGAGCACCATGCATCGAGCTGCCGCCTCGGGCACCACGCAACGCGTGCAACGACCGCGGCAACAAATTAACAAGCCCACGAGCTGAACCCCGACATTCGAAGAGCGGGCTGGTTCGACGTGGGCGGTACCGCATACTCGAAGCAGCTGAATGGATGGACGCAACTCGAAGCAACACACCCCTGCAACGACGAGGGTGAAGAGTGGAGCTGCGATCCCACGGCCGCGAGGCAGGGGAGGCTGTCGACAAAACCAAACAACACCTCAACCGACCCGAATCAGAAATTCCCCGAACGAAAGAAAGAAGGAGGGACGAAGAAACAAGATCTGCCGAGCCCGCCACGCACACTCGGAACCAGAACCGGTGCAGAAACGAAAGTAAAAATGTGGGGGCGGGAACGCCGTCCCTTGGCATCATCGCTGGGGGAAGGAACGACATTCTCGAAGCAAAGCAACCTGACGAACCAGACAGAAGGAGCAAAACAGGCACGGGAGATCTCCCGAGTGGACCGTCACCCAGTTCCCCTACCACTCAGGTACGGTACCGCTTGAGCACTTATAACTCTACCTTCATTCGTGCGGAAAAGAAGAGATGACCCCCAAAACCAAAACCAAAGGGGCTCCCGCCTCCGCAACAGTCGTCGTCATCACTTACGGGATATAACCACACATTCCCACATTCCCAGGGGCGTAATACCACCGCGGCTCGGCGGGATTTGTCCAGGGGTACCTACGCATGTACCTAACTTATTTCCAGAATACTCGGTTCCGGGCGTTGTCGACCACAGACAGGTAAAGGGGACATCCGTCCCACCGCCGACACGACATTGTCACACAGCATGTAGCGCGCAACCCAATCACGCACACAGTAAACACAGCAAGGCATGTCGATCCCCATCGAACACGAGGCCTGGCCTGGCCTGTTTGGCCAGCGGATGTAAGTAAGGAAGAAAAAGTGAAAAAGAAGTCTGCAATCTGTTGTGTACGGCACATTATCTCGGCCCTGTCTAGTCTGAGAGCTCCCAGCGAGCCAGCCAGCCAGCCAGCCATCCGCCCAGGGTCAGGCAAGCTTCACTCACTTTAGAAGCCAACCAAGCACTCTCCTCTCTGACTCCCCAGTCCTTTTCCGTTCGCTTCGCAGTCCGTGACCTCTTTCACCCAGATTGTGTGTCGACGCGCACCGAGGCCGGTCGGGCAAGTTGTACTGGGTTGCGGAGGGGCGGGCCCGCTTGTCAGCGCTGCTGTTTTCTTTAGAATCGCTTCGGTCTCGCTGTCGTGCTGGCGGTGACTGTTTCTCCCCAATCGACTACGGTGTGTGGTCCGTATCGGTGTCTGGGGAGAGTCAATTGGCAAGACCAGGACGATCGGCGAGGTGACCGAGTCGATGGTTGATCGGCAGGGTTCCGGTTGGTCGGTCGACGCAATGCATTCCAGGCCCTGGGTGCGAGGGCTAGTGGAGTGCTGGGTGGTAACCGAAGGTTTGGGTTCGCTGCTCTGGCGTAATCCATGTGCTCGAATGAATGTATCGCCAAGTGTCTCGGTATCAGGTCCTATCATAGTGGCGCCCGACGGGGCCGTGTTAGAGAAGCTCTTGATGATCCATGTGGCCGCCCAACGGTGCAGTTGCCAGCGCCGGCGCCGCCCAAAGTAGAGTGCATGCGATGTATGCTAGTCATGCTCTTCCTTCGCGGCCACCATACGCTATAGGCCATAAGTTGCGCCGGCGGCGGTTGGGACCTGATCCTTGGGGGCGGCCCGCGGCAGCGCATAGCGCTTGCTCCTGCGCTTGCAGGGACCTTCTTCCGGGGTTTTCATACCAGTCAACGTCGCTGAGTTGGAGCTTGCGGACCCGCTGTCCGCGGTCCTTGCCCGATCGAGGGTCAAGTCGGTTGAGATGATGATGGGAAGGGGCTTTTTCGTTTCCTGCAGAGTTATGATGAATATTGATGCTAGATGTGTAGGGGGCCAGGTGCTCTTCACCATCTTGATCCTCGTTCTCACGAAGGTCGTAATTCAGCACCAGGTTCTTGATGCGCTGTTGCTCCTCCTTCGCCGCCTGCCGCTGGTTGATCAGGGCCACGGCGAAGTTAGAGTCCGAGGGCAGTTCAACCGTGCGCGTCTAGGGCATGTAAGCTACAACGAAAACAGGTCAGAGTCCAAACACGACTAACCTGTTGGCGATTCCCTCTCTTGGTCAGTAGAGAGAAAGCCATGGTAACACCCGGGGTGCCTGGTCCACTCTCGGCGGGCTCGCTGCCGCCCTGGGCCTCGCGGTTCTTAGGCCGAACAGGAAGCGGAATGTCGACTTGTTGCTTCGGCTGGAACTTGCGTGTCTCGAAGCTTTCAGCCATGATCTTGGCATACTCACGGTCAAAGTCGGCTTCATCTTCAGGATCAATCTCCTCCTCCTCTCTGGTGACGACAATCTCTTCATCCTCGGACTCGCTGGCGTTATACGACGGATCCTGCTCGTCCTGCACAGTTTCGACCTGGTTAGCTGCGATTGTCGGAGCGAAGCTTACCCATTGAAGGCTTACCTCGGCCTCTGCCTCCCCGTCCTCAGAGCTCGATTCGTCATCGTCATCCTGATCCGCGAGAGGCATTTCGTCGCCATTCTCGTCGTCACTGGAGACACCACTCGTTGCATCGTCTTGCTCAGCCGTCTTACCAAGCCCGGAGGTCTTCTGGTCCTGAGCAACCGCGAACTGGAAGACTTTGGTGGCCTCCTCGATGTTGGACGCCAACTTCCACTGGGGTCTGGTTAGGGCGAAGATGTCCTGCACCAGAAATTCGATGTCCATCGGCAGCGGGTTCTTGGTGTGGATGTAGTACTGAAAGAAGGAGAGAAAGTAGTCCAGCTTCTTTCCTGCAGCACCCTTGTTAAAAAACATGCCGCAAGTCTCGAGGATGGTCGATATCAGGCGGATGCGGAAGTAGTCGTCGGGCTGATCAAAGGGATTCATGCGCCCGGGCATTGGCGGCCCCCCTGGAAGTCAGCGTTAGCAGGCTCTTGTGTGTTGAGAGAGGGTGGCTACATACCATGACCAAAGGTCATGATCTTGTACATGGTGTCAAAAATCACGGGGTGCTCGAGCATTCTGTAGTTGTAGAGCTCCCCGAGGTATTTGACTTCGGCGACACGGCGCTGGTTGAATTCGAAGTCGTTCTGCTCGAGCCCGAACGTGATCGACTCGATCACCGAATCGATGATGCCGATGACGAACTCGGGGTGATAGCGGTGAATGGCGCTCAAGAGAATCGCAAGGAGGTGAATGTTTCCATACTTGACCTTTCCAGGCTTCGAGAAGACCTTGTGAAGGACAGCGACCACCTACAAATCGTTAGACGACAGCCTCGAACTCTACCCCTAACGAACATACCTCTTTCTCCTCCCAGTGGAGCCTGCGGATTTGCCGAAGAACCTTGCTGTAATTCCGCTTGGTCAGATCCGTGTAAACCAGCTTGCGGATGAAGAGCTCCATGGGCGTTCTCTCCTTCTGCTGGATGGCTGGACGCTGCGGTGGGTCGACGTAGTACACGGCATTCTCGATGAGCATCCTCTCCGCCTGGCCAATGTGTTGCACAGACTTCTTCCGCTGAAGCGTCTCCAAGAATGTCGACATCCGAGGCGAGGTCTCGGGGTTCCGCAGAAGATAGCGGCCGCAGTTCTCCAGCAGGTTGCAGATGATCTCAATGTTCATCCGGGAGAAGTCATCCAGGCTGACCTTGAGGCAATGGAAGACAACATGTTCCGGGACAATGCCAAACTTGGTCAGTTCGGCGAGGTACCGGATGTTGCTCAGTCTGACCTGGCCCAAGAACTCCTTCTCCTTGCGCCGCTGCAGACTGCGGAACTCGGCATCAAGGTATTCCACGAGACCCTTGGGAATGTCTGACATGTACTGGCCCAGCGTGGCAACCAATCTGGCCCAGCACGGGAGGAGATCTCCGCGGCCCTTGGGAACGTCTGTCAATGCCTTGACAAGCCGGTTTCGCGAGGCCTTTGAATTGAGGTAACAGAAGTCGATGGCTGTCTGGTCAATGGCCTCTTTGGTCGTGAGGTCCGGAAGCCGGGAGAGCAGGGCATCCACCTGGGCACCGATGGTCTTGTTCGCGATCGCCACCGATTGGTCGTCGGCCGCAGTGTCGGCAGGTTTGGGGGTCTCGGCAACTTCCGCAGGGTCAATCTTCTTGCCGACCTGCTCGTCTGCGTCGGCCTTCTTCTTCTTCACTTCCTCAAGTAGAATGCCGGGAACCTTGCCGCGGAGGTCAACAAGGTTTTCGTAGAAGCGACGCTCTTCTTCATCCTCCCAAATGCCAGAACCGTCTCCTTGGCCGCGGAGATACTCGCCAGCCTTGACAATGCCAATAGAGCCGTTCGCACCCGCGGAGGGGTCATCGTTGTCCTTCAGATCCGGCATCTCGGCTCCGATGATGTCCGCAATGGCTTGCGCATTCGCAACAAGACGCTCCTGAGCCTTGACTTGCTTCTCAAAATTGGCCTGGCGATCCTCAAAGACCTCGCCCGACTTGACATAGGCTTCGGCGTTTTTACGAGACTGAGTGTAGATGGCCTTCTGGTCGCGAGTGAGGTGGCCCTTGACGTCCTCGAAATAGCGCTTCAGGACGTTTCTGAAGCGCTCCTGAAGGTCCGGAGGTGTAAAAGGAGGGTCGTCGGAGGCTACAGGCTCGCCCTCTTGGTCATCGGCTCCATCCCCAGATTTGGTTGCGCCATCTTCCTCGACGGTCTTGCGGCCCTCGGACCCGGCCGCCTTGACTCCGAGAACATCCCAGCTGAAAGCCTTGACAAAAATGACGAGCAGCGGCAGGTTTGCATGCTCCCGGTCGTGGCCAAGCAGGTCCTTGAGAACCTCGAGGGGAAACGGCTCAGCAGCGCCTCCCTTGGCAGATGCCCGCGACTTCACCTCGGCGGGCTTCGCAGCGGTTCCGTTTGTGACATCGTCGGGACGCTTGATGTCGTCGAGGGTACGGAGGACGTCAACGAGCCACAGCTCCGTCACTACTCGCAGAAGTACCCGCTGCCGGACCAGGCGATCTTTCTCCTCCTTTTCTCTGACTTCGGCGGAGAGGGCTTTGAGGACACTCTTGTCAGGCGTGGCCATTGATCTTCCGAGGAACCAACCGAGGTACGACGTGAACTCTTCGGGGCCGAAGCGCTGGTGCAAAGCGCTGACAATTTCCACGCCGGCCTCAATCTCGCCCGGGGACTTCAGCTTGCACAGGCCTTCGTGGCAGGCGGAGACAATCTCGGAAAGGTATTTGGAGAGGCTAACGGTCTTGATCTCCTGGATGAACGTGTTCAGGGTCGCTGGGGAGATGGCGGTGCGGAGGCGCTTGATGAAGGCCGTGTTCTTCTTCATGGTCGAGTCGAGGGACTTGCCCACGGGAAAGAGGTCTAACCCCAGTCACATTTAGCAATGGGCAACACTCGCAGTCCGTCGCAGTCTATTCACCTTTCTCGCCATTCCAGGCCCTCTGGTTCAGCTCGCGCAGCTCATCTGGGACAGGCGTTAGCCACCTCGCCTAGGACGACGGCACACCTCACGAAGAACCTACGCCTCCTTGCGCGATCCATGGCGGGCCGCTCTGTTGGTGTATGCAGGTATGGTAAATTTGGCAGGGGCGGCGCATTCGAAGTTCGAAGTTCGAGATGCTAAGGGTTGAGGAACCGGAAGCGACAATCCCCATCAGCAATGGTAGGCATCGGTGATGTGACGGGCAGAAGCAGCCTCTAGAGGCACTCGGGGTCGGGGACGTCTCTGGAGAGAGCAGGAGGCTAGAGGGTCGTGCTGCCGGGTACCGGGTTGGAGAACCTTCCCGTGGTTGAAAGTTGTAAGGTTCGGTGACGGAATTGATGGCGCTGCATTTCGGTGGATTCCTCAACAACCGCCTGCAGCATGCGCCAGGATTGGGTCATTAGGCGCGGCTTAGCGCTCTGCCCCGCAGGCGAAATGCCCCGCGATGGCAGCTGACAGCCCCGCCTGGAACTGACCTGAAGAATGGGCCTTGTTGTTGAAAAACCAACACCAGGACCTTCTTTGTACTCCGGCAATGCGGCAAGGTACTTTCAACAAGCTGACGAGTCGATAGGATGGTTTCGATTCGCGTCGTTGCAGTTGCAAGACACCTGTGATGCAGTGTTTATTCGAGCTCTAGAAGTCTCCTCCGGACAGATTGAAAGCCGACCTAGCTCAAGCACCCTCGGAACTTTCGATGGATAGGTTACCTACCAAGGCTGCCGGGCAATCGTCATCCATCTCTTAACACAAGCCGAGAAAATGCAGGGACCAAAGAACTCGATCAAACTTCGTCAATCAATCTGATTTTCCTCCATCATGAAACAGTTGCAAAGACAGCAGTGATTGACCATACTATTACCGGTCACCGCCGGCTCGCAGAGAAATTCTCTTCCAGACCCGAACATGGCGCGCAGGGAAGAGTCGCGGCATCTAAACGGAGACGATGTAAGGAAAGAAAATGAGAATTCCAGAAGCAAAGGAGTGCCGAGAAAACCGGATGGCCGGCCTTGGCGGGAGTCCACGGGAGCTTGCCGGAGCCGATCGGCGAGAGAGGCTCAGCGCCGTCAGCGGGCCCGCATCGGCCCGCCAAGCTTTCAGGTCCAGGCCCCTGGCAGATGGGTCTAGCCCTTCCCGGCGACCCCTGTCGTTCCACCTCGAAACAGCCACCAGCCGCTGATAACGGCAGCGACTGAAGGACTTATGGGGGCGTGGGGGTGAGGGCGGGCTGCACATTAAAACCACCTACGTTGCCAGCCCGACTCGACGACAATGCCTGTCCTTCTGGCCCGATACCAGGCTGGATCCCACAGCCCCAGACGGTCTCTACGCACTGGATCGCCCTGCCCGTTCTGTTTGCAGCAGCTCCCCCGACGCAGTTCCAGGCTGATGCAGCATCTCCGTCCAATCTTGTCGAGTGGGCCGCCTTATCAGCACGTCTGACCCGCGCATGCGCAAATCGCGCTCAACAGCTGATAAGACTGCGGCAAACCGCCCGTACCGTGCCTGGTGGCGATCGAGTATGTCCGCGGAAGGAGGGAATCTGGCGCGTGGAGTGTGTCGATTTCCGGGCTCCTCGGACGGCGTATCGCCAGGCTGTGGAGATAGGCCGTCTTTTGCGGTAACACACTCGCTCAGGCCTCGCCCCGGCTGAGGGTCTCACCCTCTCTCCCACCTCATCCCAGTGGTCCCCCAAGCCCACAGGAACGAGACTGGCCCACCCCCAGGGCCAAGCTTTGGACCCTCCTCGTCATCAAGCCACTGCCGGTCGTCGTTATCATGCAGGTCTCAACCCGGCCACGGAGAAGCAGAGACTGCTCCGGAACGATGCGGCATGGATCCGCGCTGCTTTGGGGGTGCGGGAGTAAGGCGATGTGTACGGGAGATGCAAGATGATGCCCTTGATGTGCTCGACATTCCCATGTCCTGCTGGTATTTCATGAGTCCATCCGCCATCTCTCGTCTGAAGTGTGTCTCAGACCTACAGTGCCTACTCTGGTTCTACACATGACTGCGTAGAGCTTAGCCTGCCTGCTGTTTACATTTGTCTTTTGTCTGCAGACAAGATGGGAGTCGTCCCACTACCAACGCCTTCCGAGTCCCCGGACCGATCCCCGGTCATGGCCTTCCACTCACACCTTCCACCAACACCTCCAATCCAGGACTTCGACGAGTACCAAAAGCCAGGGCTTGTTCTGCCGACGTATGTCGAGGGTTCTAGTCCACTCTACCCCCTTCCTCCGACGTCAAGACAGAACAGCGTCCTCGCCGAAGACCTCAAGACCCCCGACAACCATGTGGAGAGGGACCCACGTCTCATCAGGCTTACGGGTGTGCACCCTTTCAACGTCGAAGCACCCTTGAGTGACCTCTACGACGAGGGTTTCCTCACAACCAAGGACCTTCACTATGTGCGGAACCATGGCGCCGTACCACGGGTCGAAGACTCTGAATGCCTCGACTGGGAGTTCACCATCGAGGGCATGGTCTCGAACCCCATCAGGATGACGCTGCGCGACCTCATCCAGACCTACGACCAAGTCACATACCCGATCACGCTCGTGTGCGCCGGCAACCGACGCAAGGAGCAGAACGTGGTCCGGAAAACCAAAGGCTTCTCGTGGGGCGCCGCCGGCCTCTCCACGGCCCTCTGGACCGGCGTCACTCTCCCCGACCTCCTCGCCCGTGCCGGCCCCAAGCGCGGAGCCAAGTACGTCTGCTTCGAAGGCGCGGATAAGCTGCCCAACGGCTACTACGGCACGTCGGTCAAGCTCAACTGGGCCATGGACCCGGACCGGGGCATGATGGTGGCGCACAGGATGAACGGCGAGGCGCTGTCCCCCGACCACGGCAAGCCCGTGCGGATCGTGATCCCCGGCCAGATCGGCGGCCGCAGCGTCAAGTGGCTGAAGCGCATCATCGTCACGTCCGAGCCGAGCGACAACTGGTACCACATCTACGACAACCGGGTGCTGCCCGGCATGATCAGCCCCGAGGACAGCGCCAACCTGCCCGAGACGTGGAAGGACGAGCGGTACGCCATCTACGACCTCAACACCAACAGCGCCATTTGCTACCCCGCGCACAACGAGACGGTGCCGCTGACGGGCGGCGCCGAGTCGTACAAGCTGAAGGGGTACGCATACGCCGGCGGCGGCAAGCGGGTCACGCGGCTCGAGGTGACGCTTGACCAGGGCAGGACGTGGATGCTGGCGACCGTCTCGTACCCCGAGGACCTGTACCGGCTGGCGCCCGACGGAGAAGTCCTGTTTGGCGGCCGGCTGGACATGGCGTGGCGCGAGAGCTGCTTCTGCTGGTGTTTCTGGGAGCTGGACCTGCCCATGTCGCGCCTCCAAGAGGCCGGGGATGTGATGATCCGGGCGATGGACGACTCCATGATGGTGCAGCCGCGGGATATGTACTGGAGCGTGCTGGGCATGATGAACAACCCGTGGTACCGGGTGGTGATCCACAAGGAGGCGCACTCCCTGCGGTTCGAGCACCCGACGCAGCCGGCGCTGATGCCCGGCGGCTGGATGGAGCGCGTCAAGAAGGAAGGCGGCAACATCACCAACGGCTTCTGGGGCGAGAAGATGGCCGGCGAGGACGCCGCGCCCGTCCAGGAGGCGCCCGCCAAGGAGATCAGCATGGTCGACGACAAGATCACCCGGACTATCACCGCCGAGGAGCTCCGCCAGCACTCGGGCGACGACGAGCCGTGGTTCGTCGTCAACGGCCACGTCTACGACGGCACCAAGTTCCTCGAGGGCCACCCCGGCGGCGCAGCCTCCATCATCAACGCAGCAGGCCAGGACGTGTGCGAGGAATTCCTCGCCATCCGTAAGCCCTCACCCCCTCCCCCCTCCC
>Ga0247823_10003568_pt1 | contig 12579 bp, 7 predicted proteins | sample 13C_PalmiticAcid_2_FD_192426 | JGI IMG/M metagenome (GOLD analysis project Ga0247823, IMG submission 192426) | Soil microbial communities from agricultural site in Penn Yan, New York, United States - 13C_PalmiticAcid_Day30 | ecosystem: Environmental > Terrestrial > Soil > Agricultural land...
CCGATGAACCTGACCGAGATCTCTTTGATGTCGGCCTGCCGATACTCGATGTTGCCGCCACGAATGACCTCCAGCTCCTGCGGCTGGGTCATGGTTCTGCTCATGTGGACGAAGATCGCCTTCTCGTCGAACAGCCCGGACAGCGCATCGACATTCTTTTCGGCCATCCAGAGCCACTTCTGTTTCGACAGGGCGATCAGCTCTGCCTCTCGGGGATCGGCCTGAAGGGCCTGCGCGGATGCGCCGGCCCGTGCGCCAGCTGCGGCCGGGACTGCGATCATCACCAGCGCAGCCAATGCAAATTGTTTCAACATGAGGATGTCTCTCCGTTCAAGAATGTTCGCATCTTCCGGATGCGCCGCCGATTCGAGCCAGGGGCGCGGCACGCGCGGCGTTTGCCGCGCAACCGGCCGCCCCGCTCAATCCAGCTTTTTTGCGGCCAGGAATTTGGCCACCAGTTCGGCGATCCGGGCGTTGTTCAGGTCGGACATCACGAAGTGCGTGTTGCCGCGCATGCCGATCTCGGGAAGATGCACCAGCTGCGCGTCGCCGCCATGTTTGTTGATAGCGGCGACCCAGAGCCGAGCCATCGCCAGCCGCACCCGCCAATTGTCCTGGCCACGCTCGCTGGTGGGTTCGGTCGGGAAGTTGTCGCCATACAGGATCAGGATCGGGATGCGGGTGAGCTTCTGAAACTCGGCCAACTCCACTGCCTCGGGCGACAGGGTGCCGGCAGCGCTCGGCATCGCCGGGGGCAGTTCGCCCTTGGGGAAGAGGAAGCCGCTTCCCGGTTCGAGGGCGACGATCGCCTTGACGCCGGAATTCTTGATCGCGGTGAGCCAGCCCGGTCCCCCGCCCTGCGAATGGGTGAAGAGGATGGCCGGGCCGATCTTGTCGAACAGCGCCGACATCGCACCCGAGATCACTCCAGCATCATAGGGGCCGGTATTCGGGGTAACCGATCGGAAGAACTGCTCGAGGACCTCGGGTCTCCGGTCGAACTGAACATTGTCGAAGAATCGCGGCCATTTGCCCAACCGAAACTGATCGAAGAACAATTGGTCGTTGGGCGTGGGCTCGGTCGTGACGGCGACGGTGCTGTTGCCGGCACGGCCGCGACGGGGCTGGTCGACGAGATAGACCGGGAAATACCGACGCAGGAAGAGGCTCTGAAAGCCCTCGCGGCCGTCGGGCGTAGTCTCCCAGCTGCGCGCGGACTGGAAGGCCCCGTGCAACATCACGATCGGCAGCGGCTTCGCTTTCCGCGGGATCTGATAGAAGGTGTAGAGGTGGTCGCCATGGAAGCTCTGCCCCGCGGCGGCAGGAGCGTTGTTGTCGAAGGTCCCCGGCGACCGCAAGACGGTCCCGCCGATCGCGAAGCTGCCCTGCGCCTCGATGACGAGCGGTTCCTTCGATGGGGCGGCCTGGGCAAACGCGCCGGCTGGGTTGACCAACCCGGCAAATGCCAACGTGGACAAAGCCAGCCGTTTCCTGTCCTGCAGGCGCATCGATCGCTCCCATTGGCCGTGGTGAGCGTCCCGTATAACCCGCCTCTCATTTGCCGATTAGACTGCTTGGTCGGTAAAGACCTAGAAGGCGTGCTAATGGATCTCTCGCCCGGACTTTCGGTCGAAACCCACCCTCGCAGGACCAGCGGAAGGTGAAGAGCCTCAACCAGTTCGAAACCAGAAGCATGTCAGGATGCTGTCAGGAGCAGGACATGTACGATATTAAGGCCGATACGGCGCACGACCTCATCGAGGTGAAACTCGGAGGCCTCATGCCGCTCGACGAAGTGGCTGCCTATATTGCCGATCTGAAGCGAACGATCAGCACGCACGACTTCAGCGACTATGCGATGATCATCGATGTCTCGGAATGTCCGATCCAGTCGCAGGACATGATCAAGGCCATGGGTGCGCACATGGCGACGATGCCAAAGGCGCGCTCGCTGGCGATCGTCACGGGAAGTTCGCTTGCCCGGATGCAGATCAAGCGGCTGTTCACCCAGCCTTATGCCCGCATCGTCGCCTCCGTCGAGGACGGTCGTGCCTGGGTGGTCTCGGGAACCGAACCTCCCGCCTGACACTCGTCCACCCGTGTCGCGCGAGGTGCGAACGGTGCCGCGATCAGGCGAGTAGACCCGGCGATGGGCGTCGTCGTTGATCCGGCGCCACCTGTCACTGCCGTCACCGCCTACGACGACGTTGCGCCAGTCAGAAAGAGCCGGAGCGCGAGGGAAACGCCCGTCGAGCGCAAGCCCGGCACCGGCCTGCCAATCAACATCACTGCAAAATTGCCATGGTCACCTTGAGGAGCACCGGAACACTGGTGAAGTTCAGACCATAATCGATCTGGTCGCCATTCCAGCGACGCTTCGTGATCCATTCCCCGTCTTCGAACCGGCCTTCTTCCACGCGCATGACCTGCGCCTGCTCGCCCGGCCCCGCTTTCTCGAGGGCCACGCGGACCCGCACGTCGCTGCCGCTGATCAGCAGGGTGTCGGGCCCGAGCTGCGCGACGACCATGCCCCCGACCGGCGCGTCGGCCAAGGGATGCGGATCGATCTTGGTCCAGCTGGACCAGCCGGGCTCGCCCATCTGCCAAAGGCCATATTCCGCGCTGATCCGCCAGCGCCCCATGACCGTCGACTGCTCCTTCGCGCCCTTGGCCGTGCCCCAGGTCCGATTTTCGAACGCGATCCTCGCCCAGTCCCGGGCCATCGGCGCGAGCAGGCGATACGGTGCGGCGAAAGCCTGAAAGGTCGCCTCGTCGAATTCCCTGGCGCCGAGCGGATAATTGAAGAAGCCGGTGCCATCCATGCCGAACGGCGCGAAGCCGATCGCGCCATGGCCGAGCGCGGGCCACAGAAAGCGTGCATAGTCGCGCGCGTTGCCGATCTCGGGCACCATCAGCGCATTGTCGGGCCGCGCATATTTGTCGAGGTAGCTCGACACGGCCGCGGCATCGCGCGTGTAGATGTCGGGCGCGAGCAAGTCGATGTGCGGCGCCGCGGCTTTCCACACCGGGATGACGTTCCAGTTGGGCCCGCCCGACGGACCGACATTGCCGCCTTCGTCGGTGAAGGCGTCGCCCAACGCCGCGTTGACGTACATCGGCAGCGGCTTCACCGCTTTGCCTGCCGCGGCGATCGCGTCGATGTAGCGGGCGAGATGCCAGGTCTGAAAATATTGCTCGGCCCGCTTGCCGAACATCGCGGTCCAGCTGCCCGGCTTCACCTTCAGCGCGCGCGCCAGTTCGGCCGGGACCGCCTCCTCGAAGAGCCGCTTCGCCTCGGGCGCATGGTCGCGTGCCAGCGCATAGCTGCCCGCTTCGTTCTCGGGCTGGACCATGATCACCGTGTGATCCCGGTCGATCTCCGCAAGATGCCGCATCAGCGCGACGAACGCGCGCTTGTCCGCCTCCAGCGTGTTCCGGCCGTGCGGACTCAGGACAGAGTGCGCGGTGCCGTCGGCCTTGCGCATGCGCGGGAAACGCCTGATGTCGCGCTTGACCCATTCGGGCGCATAGCTGTTGCCGGTGTTCTTCCACGTGGCGAACCACAGCAGCACCAGCCGGACCTTCCGCTCCCGCGCCTGCTGGACCAGCGTATCGAGGAAGGAGAAGTCGAACTTGCCCTCGACCGGCTCGACCTGTTCCCATGCGATCGGCATCTCGAGCGTGTTCGCGTGCATCGCCTGAACCACCGGCCAGACCTCGGGCAGCATCGCGGGATAGTTGCTCGAATTATTGGCCTGCGCGCCCAGCATCAGAAAGGGGGCACCGTCGACCAACAGCGCGTGGCGCCCATCACGCGAAACCAGCCTCGGCACTTCCTGCGCTGCCGCGGGCACAATGCCTGCCGTCGCTGCCAGCGCCAGTGCGACCCTTGCCAACCATTGCCACATCCGGTGCCCCTCCCTGTCCGTTATTCCTCGTCCAGCCTATTCGGCGGTTCCGCTCATCACCTGCACCAGCTTCGCCGCATCCTGACCGAATGGCAGCCGGGTCTTGCTGGTCAGCGTGCGGTCCGCCTCGTTCCAGATGAGCTCGGTCCGCGTCCCGCCACCGCGACGATACGCGTTGGTGGTGCCGTCATCGTCATACAAAGTGAAGCGGGCGTTGCGGCCCGGATAGACGCGGATCGCCTGCAGCGGCTGCTTCTCCGCCGTGCTCGAGACCGGCACGCCGATGGGCACGATCGATCCTGCCCGCACGAAGACGGGGATGCGATCGATCGGCGCGGCGGCATCGATGGTCTGGCCGCCGGCATAGCGCCGGTTCGTCCAGTAATCGTACCACTCGCTACCCTTGGGCAAATAGACGCGGCGGCTCGTACGTCCCTGCTCGGTGACCGGCGCCACGAGGAATGCGGGCCCGAGCATATATTGGTCGCCGATGGCCACCACCGCCGGATCGTCGGGAAAATCCATGAACAGCGCGCGCATGAACGGCGCGCCCGTCTCATGGGTCTGGCGGCCGAGCGCATAGAGATAGGGAATGAGCGCGTAGCGCAGCCGCAGATAGTCGGCGAGGATCGGTTCTGCCGCATTGCCATATTCCCAGATCGCGGTCGCCGGGCGCTGTCCATGAATGCGCAGCGTCGGCGTGAAGGTGTTGTACTGGAACCAGCGGACGAACAGTTCGGGATAATCGGCATAGTCTTGCCCCATGGCGGTCGCGCCTGCCGGATCGACCAGCACGGGTCGTTCGGCCTTCGGACCCTTCGGCCAGGTCCAGCCGCCGGTGTCGCTTCCCCAATAGGCCATTCCGCTCGCGGTGAAGTTGAGGCCGGCCGGCACCTGGCGGCGCAACGCCTCCCATGTCGCGTGCACGTCCGATGACCAGAACAGCGCGCCGTTGCGCTGCACGCCCAGATACGCGGCGCGCGAGAGAATGAGGTTGCGCTTGTCGGGCCGGTCCTCTGCCGAACCCTCGGCGACGCTGCTCGTGTGAACGAGGGGATAGAGGTTGTAGAAGCGATCCCCCGAGCCGATCGAGTAGAAATGACCGGCGGGCACGAGGTCCGGCTCGGTTTCGTCGAGCCAGAACCAGTCGAAGCCTTGGCTGCCGATATTGTCGCGGATCTTCTCCCAGAACCATTTCCGCGCCTCCGGATTGGTGCTGTCGAGCAATGCGCCCGCGCGATCCGCACGCACGGGCAGGCCGTCGGCGGTCCGGCCATCGGCGTGCTTGAGGAACCAGCCTTTCGACGAGAGCATGTCGAAATAGCGCGATTCACGCTCGAAACGGGGCCAGACGCTGATGATCGAATGCATGCCCCAGTCATGCAGCTGGCGGTTCATTCCCGCCGGATCGGGGAAGGCGCTTCGGTCGATGTCGAGCTGCCCCATCCGGGTCCAGTGGAACCAGTCGAGCACCATGATGTCGAGCGGGTATTTCCGGCTGCGATAGCCTTGGGCGACGCGCATCAGCTCGTCGCGGCTCTCGTAGCGCGCCTTGCTCTGGATGAGCCCGAACGCGGCCTTGGGCGGCAAGGGCGTCTCGCCGGTCAGCTTCGCATAGCCGGCGTAGATCTCGTCGGCGTTCCGCCCGGTGATGACGAAGAAGGATACGCGCTCGCCGACCTGCGACTGAAAGCGGGTGGCGCTGTGCAGCCCCGGTGAGACCGTCGTCGCCGAAGGGTTGTCCCAGACGATGCCATAGCCTTTGTTGGTGACGAGGAACGGCACGCATACCGTCTCACCCGCGGGCGCATCGTAATTGTGCCGACAATCGATCGTGCGATCGCGCAGATCGAGCATGCCCTCCTGATTCTGCCCGAGCCCGTAATAATGGGTGTCAGGCGTATCGGCGAAGGTCGCGCCGACGCGGAAGGTCCTCTCACCATTGACCGTCTGCGGCGCCATCTCCCAGCCGCTCATCCGCGTGATCTCACGGCCATCGACACTCTTGATCGAGATCGAAACGTTCGGGAGAGACGGCACGAAATAGCGTTCCATCTGCGTCGGTGGCTTGGGCCGGGGCTGGACGTCGACGGTGACGCGAAGCGCCGCAGAGGTGAACACGTCGCCCGAGGCATCGCCGCGGTGGTTCCAGCCGGCGGGATCCGGCTTCGCGCTGATGCCGTAACCCGATCCCTGATCGATTTCCTTTCTGTCCAGCGCGATCGTCACATGGACGATGTTCGGACCATAGGCCTCGACCGACACCAGCCCGCCATTGCGCTCGACGGTCGCGAGCGACTGGGCGGCGGCGGGGCTCGCGCAGAGCGCCGAACCGGCAAGCAACAGGCGACGAAGGATCATGGCTTTCCCCTTGCGAGATTGCGGCGTCATCGGCTTGCCGGACACGCGCGATAAGTCAGGTTGCGGAAGGTGACACTGCCCTCGCCCGCAGCGTAGATGCCGGGCCGCAAGCTCAGAAAGCCGTCCGCGACATTGTGGTTGTAGCCGGCGACCTCGAAGGAGCGCTCTTTGGTCCAGCGCTGGCCATCGGTGCTGTGGAAGAAGGTGACGACATTCTCGTCATTGAGGGCGCGCAGGTGCAGACGCCGCGTCGCGGCGGGTCCGCCCGGCGGCCAGCGCTCCTCCTGGCCGATACGCCACGCGTGCAGCTTGCCCGGCGAGAGACCGAGACCGCAAAACAGTTCGTCGTTGTAGAAGAGCAAGAGCCCGCCCTGCGCCGCGTCTTGGATTTCCAGCTCGACCGCGACTTCATAGGAGCGGTCCCCGGCAACGAAGAGCAACGGGGACGCGTCCGCCGGCCCTTTGCCCTGGCCCACAAGGCGCAAGCTGCCCTGCCCGAGCGTCGCGCGGCGCGCGAAGTCCCCGCGCGGAGCATGAAAGGCGAGCCTGGTGTCGAACGCGTCGTCGGTGAAACCCGAAAGCGTCACACCGTGCGCGCCCGATGAGGCCGGCACGGGCTTGGAGAGCGGCCGCGACAGGTCGCCCCCCAAAGCGCGCGGCCAGCCATCCGCCGTCCATTCGATCGGCTCGAGCAGCATCTGGCGGCCGAGCGTGCGGAACTCGTTCTCATAGCCGTGATAGACCAGCCACCAATCGCCGGCAGGCCCCTCGACCGCCGTCGCATGCCCGCGCGACCACCAGGGCTCGTCGCGCCTCGCCGTCCGGACGATCGGATTGTGCGGGCAATTCTCCCACGGGCCATGGATCGACCGCGAGCGTGCCACCACGACCATGTGGCTGGTCGGCGGCCCCGCGGTCCCGCCCTGCCCCGAGAACATATAGAACCAGCCCTGCTTGCGCAGCAGCTTCGGGCCTTCGAGCGCGAAGCCTTCGATGATCCAGTCATCGGGGATCGGCCAACCGCTATAGACATGCTCGACCTTGCCTGCGGCGGAAAGGCCATCGTCGCTGAGGCGCACCCGGTGCCCGCCATTGAAGAAGAGGTAGCGCTTGCCGTCCTCGCCCACCACGTGGCCCGGATCGATATAGCCGTCGATATGCATGTCCACGGGATCGCTCCACGGGCCGCGCATATCGTCCGCATGGATCACCCAGGTCTTGAGCGGCCGCGCGGTATCGCGCGAATCCAGCGCAGGGATATAGATGAAATAGCGCCCGTCATGCCTCGCGATGTCGAGCGCCCATACCGAGCCGATATTCTTGCGCAGCGCGGTGGTGACCGGCGTCCAGTGGATCAGGTCCCGCGAATGCCAGATCGGCACGCCGGGATAATATTCGAAGGACGAGAAGGTCGCGAAATAGTCGTCGCCGTCCTTCAGCACATTCGGATCGGGCCGATCGCCTGCCAGCACCGGGTTGCGGTAGCGGCCGTCGCCCAAATCCGGAGTGCGTTGCCCCTTGATGCCCGGTCTCCAGATCGGCATGGCCGCTTCGTCATCCGGACAAGGCACGCCCGCCTGCCCCTCGGTTGCCACGCCGAGCGCGGCAGCGCCGAATGCGAGGTTCAGGGTTTCGCGGCGAGTGGCTTTCATGATCGCTTTCTCAGGCTGCCAACGAGGTGGGTGGATTCATTTGCGGGCAGCACGACCGACCGGCTCGATCAGCGCGAGGACGACGTCGTTGGTGCGCATCGACACGCGCAGCGAATAGCTGCCGGCCTTCCCCACCTGCACCGTCGCGCTCGTCTCGGGCGTATCGCCGGTCAGCCTGCGCAACTCGGCAAGTTGCGTGGGTGACAAGGCATCGGGCGACCCCATCTCCAGATACCGCGTATGCGCATCATTGGCCTTGAAGCCGGTGCGGCGGACGGTCACGCGATAGCTGCCGGGCGCGAGGCCCGAGAAATGCAGCTCGGCGGGCCCGGTGTCCTGCGCCGGCAGGACCATGGTGAAGAACGGCCGGTTGCTCAGTTCCTGCTTCGGCTGCTGCCAGTCCCAGAGCAGCACCGCGGTCCGATCCTGATCGGTAGTGACCAGGCTCTGCGCATCGGCAGCAGGCACTTCGCGCCCGCGTAGCTGGTTGAGATATTTATACGCGAAGAAAGCGGGCTTGCGGATGCCTTCGCGGTTGATCAGCCCGAAGCCGCCATGGAAGGGCGACGGCGGCGGCCCGGCTTCCTCGAACAGGTCGCTGAAGGTCCAATAGCTCATCCCCTGGGCGAATGCGCGCGTGGCCTTGAGCTTGGTCAGGATATAGGCCGCAGCGATATAGGAATCGTGCACGGGGTCGCGCGGATTATAGCTCGCGCTCCACTCGGTGAAGAATAGCGGCAGGCCGGGAAATTTCGACGCCTCGATCTGCTGACGGACGCGACGAACATCGCCGACGACTGCGTCCGGGTTGGTCGACAGCCGGTTGTCGTCCTGCCCTTTCTCGTCGAGGAACCCTCCGTCGACGCCATAGGTGTGCGTCGCCACGAAATCGACCGGCAGGCCGCGGCTCCCCGCGAAGCCGAGCAGTTCGGGAACCCATGCCGCGCCGGCAGTGGCCGGTCCACCGACCCGCAACTTCGGGTCGATCGCCTTGATCGCGCGGGCGCTGGCCTCATAGAGCTCGAAATAGACCTTCTGGTCGGCGCGCTCCCAGAAGCCGTCGAGATTGGGCTCGTTCCAGACCTCGAAATACCAGCTCCGCACCTCGGCCTCGCCATAGCGGCTGCGCAGATGCCGGACGAAGGCGCCGACCAGCGCGCTCCATGCCCCGGACTCAGGATGCGAGGTGTTCCCCTTCCAGAAGAAGATCGTCTGCGGCGAACTCGCCATGGCTTCGGGGGTGAAGCCCAGCTCGACGAACGGCTTGATCCCCATGCCGAGCAGCGCGTCGTACAATCGGTCGATCTTCGTCCAGTCGTAGACGATCCTCCCGTTCTCGACGCGCACGGTGCCGAGCACATCGTGGAAGATTGCGTGGAAGCGCACATAACGGAACCCGAGCTCGTCGACCGCCAGCTTGAGCTGCGCGAGGCTTTCGGGGCGGAGCAGGGTTCCCGGATAGTCGGAGCCGACCGAGAAATTGAACGAGCGGTCGATCGGGCCGGCCGCCTTGCGAATGTCGATATCGATACGGCGCGATTGGCTATCCTGTGCAACAGCGATCGTCGGCAGGCTACAGGCCGCCGCCAGCGCGAGCGCCGCTCCGGCCTTCAGCAGGCGGCGCGAGTTCCAAATGCTGCTTCTTTTGCCGCGCGTCTCGTTCATGCGGCGCTCCGCGCGATCGCGGCGCAATGCCGGGCGATATAGTCCTCGTGCCCCGGCATCGCCTCGGCGCTCCGCGCGATGATGTCGCGCATATGCGCCATGAAGCGCGTGGTCTCGTCGACCGGCAGCATCGCGACCAGCGGATCGGCGTCCTCGGGGATGATCTCCTGCCCGAACAGTACCGCGGTCCAGCTCTCCTCGGTGAACAGCGCATTGAAGCCCTGGAAGACGCGCCCCTTGCCCCGCCAGAGATCAAGCCTCGCGGCGAGGCTGTCGGGGATGTCCATCGTCCGGCAATAATCCCAGAAGCCGGAATCGCTGCGCGTGCTCGCATGATAATGGAGCACGATGAAATCGCGGACATTCTCATATTCTTCGATGAGCCAGCGATTATAGGAATCGATTTCGACCGGCGCGAAATTGCGATCCGGAAACAGCGCCATCAGCCGGAAGATCCCCGACTGGATCAGGTGGATGCTGGTCGATTCGAGCGGTTCGATGAACCCCGCCGAAAGCCCGATCGCGACGCAATTCTTCTCCCACATCTTCTCGCGCCGGCCCGCCGTGAACCGCAGGGTGCGCGGGTCGGCGAGCGGTGCGCCATCGAGCCCCGCGAGCAGCGCCTGCTTCGCCGCATCGTCATCGAGATGCGCGCTCGAATAGACATAGCCGTTGCCGACGCGATGCTGCAGCGGGATCCGCCAGCGCCATCCGGCCGTGTCCGCCGTCGAGCGGGTGAACGGTACCGGCGGCGCGACCGTGGCGCTGGGCACTGCCACGGCGCTGTCGCACGGCAGCCAATGCTTCCAGCTGCAGTACGGAACGCCGAGCGCCTCGCCGAGCAGCAGCGCGCGAAAGCCGCTGCAATCGACGAAGAAGTCCCCCTCGATCCGGCGGCCGTCCTCGAGCCGCACCGCAGTCAGGAAACCATTGTCGCTCGCTTGCTCGACCTGCGCGATCTTCCCCTCGACCCGCTGGACGCCCTGTGCCTCGGCGCGATTGCGCAGGAATTTCGCGTAGAGGCCGGCATCGAAATGATAGGCGTAAGCGAGACCGTGCAGCACCGCTTCGGGATCGCCGACGGGCTTGGAGAAACGGCCCCGTGCCGCGGCTGCGATCGAGATGGCGTAGAGATCGAAAGGCCCCGGATCGGTTTCGGCCAGGCCGAGGAGGCGTTGTCGAAGCCAGATCTGGTGGAAGTTGATGCCATGGATGCGGCGGCCATATTTGCCGAACGGATGGACGTAGCGATTGCCGAGCGTTCCCCAGTCGACGAATTCGATGCCCAGCTTGAAAGTGCCCTGCGTCGCCGCGACGAACTCATTCTCGTCCACGCCCAGCGCAGCGTTGAAGTCGAGCAACGGCGGGATGGTCGCCTCGCCCACCCCGATCGTCCCGATCTCGTCGGACTCGACGAGGGTGATCGCCGTCCCCGCATCGACCATCCGCGCCAGCGCCGCGGCCGTCATCCAGCCGGCGGAACCCCCACCGACGATGACGATGTGCGAAAGTGGCGTCTTCGGGATCGGGCCGTTCATGCGGCATTCGCCCCCGCGCCGAACCCCGAGCGCTGGGCGAAGCGCACGAGCTCGCGGTTGGAGGGCAGCTGGTGGATGGCATAGTCCCCCTGACGCTGGATTTCGGCGAATGCGGCGCGGGCCTCGTTCGCGAACCGGTACACGCCTGCCTTCGCCGAAAGGTCGGTCTTCCAGCCCATCCCGTACAGCACATATTGCCAGCTGGACTCCGTGAAGATGTCGACATTCCGGTCGATGTCGAACTCGTTGGGCGGGCGGAACCGCCAGCGATCGAGCAATTCCTTCAGGCTATCGGGCGCCGAGGCGGGATCGGCATTGTCGATCCAGAACGCGCTGTCGCGCCGCTCGCTGAGGAAATAATGCAGCTTGATGAAATCGAGCGCGCGTTCGTAGCGGCGGCGAAGGTTGACGTTGAACTGGCGCGCCGAGGTCTCGAAATCGCCGCCCCAGGGGAAGAGATTGGCGATCATCCCCGCGGCAACCTCGGAGAAGACGATCCCGGTCGCCTCGAGCGGTTCGAAGAACCCGCTGGAGAGGCCCACCGCCACGCAGTTCTTGTGCCAGCTGACTTGGCGATATCCGGCGTCGAAGCGGAACCGGCGGGCCTCCAGCGCCGCGCCGGCCGGGCCGACATAATCGCGCAGAACCCGTTCCGCCTCGTCCGCATCGCTGTGCGTCGACGAATAGACGTGACCGATGCCGCGCCGGGCCTCGAGTCCGATGTCCCAGATCCACCCCGCCGGCTGCGCCGTCGAGACCGTATAGGAGGCGATCGGATCGTCCGGTTGCGCATAGGGCACCTGGAGTGCGACCGCACCGTCGCAGAACAGCATGTCGCGGCAGGATTTCCACGGCTGGCCGAGCGCCTTGCCGATCAACTCCGCGCGAAAGCCCGTGCAATCGACATACAGGTCCGCGGTCAGGACGCCATGCTCGGCGCCGCGTACCCCGGCAATCGCCCCGTCTTCGCCGAGCAGCACTTCCTGTACGGTGTCGACCAGATGGCGCACGCCATTGGCGATGCCCTGATCGCGGAGCAGCACGGCGAGCGCCACCGCATCGAAGTGAAAGGCATAGTTCAACGGTCCGACAAAGTCGGGATGGCTCGGCAATTTGGGCGCACGGTGCGCGTCGGCCGCACGCTTCTGCGGGGTGCTTGCTGCGTCCCAATTGGTATCGCCCGCGAGGCCGAGCAGCCAATAGGGAAGGAGCTCCGGTCCGTCGCGGTCCGCGGTTTCCTGAAAGGCATGGAGATAATGATCGTGCCCCGGCGTACCGGGCGCATGCCGCCAATGCACGAATTTGGCGCCTTGCTTGAAGGTGGCGCCGCAGCGGCGGATCAGTTCGGCTTCGTCGATTCCGATCCGCGCAAGCGTCTTGCGGATCGTCGGAAACGTGCCCTCGCCGACACCGAGGATGCCGATATCGTGCGATTCCACCAGAGTGAACGCGATT
>Ga0247823_10003569_pt1 | contig 12578 bp, 10 predicted proteins | sample 13C_PalmiticAcid_2_FD_192426 | JGI IMG/M metagenome (GOLD analysis project Ga0247823, IMG submission 192426) | Soil microbial communities from agricultural site in Penn Yan, New York, United States - 13C_PalmiticAcid_Day30 | ecosystem: Environmental > Terrestrial > Soil > Agricultural land...
GAAGCCGCGGTTGCCACCCCGATCGCCGCCGCCGAAGCCGCCGCGGTCACGATCGCCGCCGCGTCCTCCGCCGAAACCGCCCTCGCGCCCGCCGCCGCCGAAGTCCCGGTCGCCTCCGCCTCGCGGCGCCGCGCCACGCGGACCCGCGCCCGGCTCGCGACGACGGAACGGCGACTCCGGAGCGTCGTCGCGGCGCGGGCTGCGCCGGATCGGACGTCCGCCGCCCTCGAGTTCCTCGCCCTCGCCTTCCTGCTCCTCGTCGCCCTCGTCCTCGACGTCGCCGATTTCCTCCTCGTCCTCGCCCTCGACTTCCTCCTCCTCGTCATCGGCCATGAAGCCTTCGCCGAGCTCGTCGGCGTCGTAGTCCTCCTCGTCCTCCTCGGCGCCCGCCCAGCGGCCGGCGCTCTCGTCGTCGACCTCCTCGTCGGCGTCGAACGGTCCGAGCACGATGATGAAGTCGCCACGGAAGGCGCGCTCGGAGAAGCGCGCGCTGAGCTCGCCCATCGTCCCGCGGAGAACGGCCTCCGATGGCGACGTGAGGTTCACGGTCAGGATGCCCGGTCGATCCGGCATCGTCTCGGCCAGCGCGGTCATCAGCGAGCGGAGGCGGTAGGGCGCCTCGACGAGAACGATCGTTCCGTCGTGCGCGGCGAGCTCTTCGCAGGCCTCGCGGCGCTCGGCCGGCTTGCGCGGGACGCTGCCGACGTAGGTGAACGAGTCGACGCCGAAGCCGCTGACCATCAGCGCGGTCATCACGGCGTTGACGCCGGGGATCACCTTCGGCTCGATGCCGAGGTCGAGTGCGACCTCGGTCAGCACCGTCGCCGGATCGAACTCCTCGGGCGTGCCGCCGTTGGCCATGATCGCGACGCTGCGGCCCTGGCGCAGCGCCTCGAGCACCTCGAGGATCGCGTCGTCGGCGTGCTCCTCGTTGAGCTCGACCAGCTTCTTCGAGAGGTTGAGCTCGCGCAGCATCCGTGCGCCGGACTTGAACTCGCCGGTGACGACGAGGTCGGCGGCCTGCAGCGCGCGGGTGCCGCGGGCGGTCATGTCGCCGCTGTTGCCGAACGGAATGCCGACGATGACGAGCGAGCCGGGATACTGATCGCTCACGCGCTCGTCGGAGAGCTCGACGCTCGGGATCTCGCGCTCGATGGCCGGCTCGGCCGCGGTGGGCTCGGCCGCGTTGGGCTCGGCCACGTTGGGCTCGGCCACGTTGGGCTCGGCCACGTTGGGCTCGGCCGCGTTGGTTTCGGCTGTGGCCGCGTCGCCGCCTGTGGCGGCTGACGTGTCAGTCGCATCTGCGGCTGATCCGGACCCGCCGGTCTGCTCCGCGCGCTCGGCGTCGGAGGTCGGGGAGCCCTCGGGCTCGCCGTTGGTCATGCTGGGTTCCTGGTTCTCTTCTGTCATGATGCGGGATTGACTGGGTTGACGTAGACCGGCTTTTCGAGCGTGACCGCTTTGCGGTACCATTCTTTGAGGAACATCAGGATCACTGCGGTCGTCGGCACCGCGATCAGCAGTCCGACGAAACCGAGGAAGTGTCCGAAGACGAACAGCGAGCCGATCACCATGACCGGGTGCAGGCCGACGCGATCACCGAGGATGCGCGGTTCGACCAGATTGCTGTTGAGCGCGTGCAGGCCGCCGATCAGGACGGCCGTGATCAGTGTGTTGTACCAGAAGTCGCCCGGGGCGAACAGATAGATGATCATCGCGATGCCGAGGTTCATGAACATCCCGATCGTCGGGATGAGGTTCAGCAGGCCGGTCATGATGCCGATCACGACCGCATACGGAACACCGAACAACGAGAGCACCGCGATCGCCATGGCCCCGACCATCGACGAAGTAATGAGGATCCCGCGCATGTAGGCGCTGACGATCGTGTCGACGCGCGTGATGTAAAAGACCCAGCGCGGATTGTCCTGCAGCAGCGTCGTTCGAACGAAGACGCGAATCCGCCTGAAGTCGATCATCATGTACAACGTCAGGAACGGAATCAGCAGCAGGACGAAGACCCCCTCGACGACCTGCGTGATGTTCCTGAGAAAGTCCCCGAACCAGGCGAACACGATCGAGACGATCGCCTGGAGCTGCGGCTGGACCTGTTCGGCGACGATCCGCCGCGCCTGCGCCCGCGGCAGGCCGAATCGCGAGAGCTCGCGCGCGAGCCTCTCCTGATCGAAGATCGTGTTGGCTCCCTTGAGCCAACTCTGTGCCGAAGTGATGAGCTGATCGAACTGCTCGACGAGCAGCGGGATCAGCACGATGCCGACGACGGCGTAAATGCCGAGAATCGCCAGCACGATCGTCAGCGCGGTGACGATCCGGGAGACGCCGTGGCGATCGAGCCAGGCGACGAGGGGGTAGCAGAGATAGGCGACGACGAACGAGACGATGAACGGAAAGAGCACGCCGCTCAGGGTCACGATCAGCCAGACGATGAACGCGGCGACGCCGAGCTGCATCGTCCGCCGCGCAACGGTCTCGTTGCGAAACGGATAAAGGAAGAAGACGAGCGCTGCCAGGGGGAAGATGGGGTGGACGATCGCGTACTCTCCGCCCGCGGCGAAGAGGATGATCTCCGCCAGCAGCAACGCCAGCAGGCCGAAGCCGCCGACGAGCGCGAACATCTCCTGGGTGCGGATCTGTCCGCTGAGCACCGTGTGGGGCCGCTCGATCCAGCGCTCGGCCGCTTGAGCGGCCTCCTCGGTCGCCTCGACGAGACTGCGCCGCTCGATCTCCGATTCCTCGGGTAGCGGCTCGTCGCCGGGATTGTCGTGCGGCGTGTCGTCGTGAACGTCTGCCAAGGCGCCTCCGCTCATGAATGACCGGCCCGGTCGATCCACCGACCGGGCCCGTGCTCTCGTTCCGATGGGCTCCCACGCACGGATCCCCGCTGTCGTTACGCGGCGTGCGTCGCGACCTAGCCCACGCCGGTGCTGCCGAAGCCGCCCGCGCCGCGCGCGCTCTGGTCGAGCGTCGCGACCTCCTCGAGTCGAACGCGCTCGTAGCGCGCGAAGATCGCCTGGGCGATGCGCAGTCCGCGCTCGACGACGAACGGCTCGGTCCCGAGGTTGACGAGGATCACCTGGATCTCGCCGCGGTAGTCCTCGTCGACGGTCCCCGGCGTGTTGAGCACCGTTACGCCGTGGCGCAGCGCGAGTCCGCTGCGCGGGCGCACCTGGCACTCGTAGCCCTCGGGCAGCGCAATCGCGATGCCGGTCGGCACCGCCCGGCGCTCGCCCGGAGCGATCGTCACGTCGGCTTCGACGGCCGCGCGCAGATCCATGCCCGCCGCGCCGTCGGTCGCGTACGCCGGCAACGGTAGGTCGTCGAATCCGTCGCGCACGCGCTGCACGCGCACCGCGGCGGCGTTCGATCCGTTGGTGTGGCTCGTCATCGTCATCAGCGGTACGCGTCGATGCCGGTGATGTCCGCGCCGAGGATCAGCGTGTGGATGTCGTGCGTGCCCTCGTAGGTCTTGACCGACTCCATGTTCGCCATGTGACGCATCACCGGGTACTCCGCGAGGATGCCGTTGGCGCCGTGGATGTCGCGCGCCAGGCGCGCGCACTCGAGCGCCATCCAGCAGTTGTTCCGCTTGGCCATCGAGACCTGCTGCGGGCGGTACGTGCCCTCGTCCTTCATGCGTCCGAGGCGCCAGTTCAGAAGCTGGCCCTTGGTGATCTCGTTGAGCATCCAGACGAGCTTGTCCTGCACGAGCTGGAAGCCGCCGATCGGCTTGTCGAACTGGATCCGCGAGATCGCATACTTCACCGACGACTCGTAGACCGCGATCGCCGAACCGACCGCTCCCCACGCGATGCCGTAGCGCGCCTGGTTCAGGCACGAGAGCGGACCGCGCATGCCCGAGACGCCCGGCAGGATGTTCTCCTTCGGGATCTCGACGTCCTGCAGGATGAGCTCGCTCGTCACCGACGCGCGAAGGGAGTGCTTGCCCTTCATCTCCGGCGCGGTGAAGCCCGGCGTGCCCTTCTCGACGAGGAAGCCGCGGACGACGCCGTCGAGCTTCGCCCAGACCACCGCGACGTCGGCGACCGTGCCGTTGGTGATCCACATCTTCGCGCCGTTGAGAACATAGCCCGAGGCGGTCTCGCGCGCGTTGGTGAGCATGCCGGTCGGGTTGGAGCCGAAGTCCGGCTCGGTCAGTCCGAAGCAGCCGATCGCCTCACCGGCCGACATCGCGGGCAGCCAGCGGCGCTTCTGCTCCTCGCTTCCGTAGGTGAAGATCGGGAACATCACGAGCGATCCCTGCACCGAGACGAAGCTGCGGATCGCGGAGTCGCCGCGCTCGAGCTCCTGGCAGATCAGGCCGTAGACGACCGAGTTCATTCCACCGCCGCCATACTCTTCCGGGATCGTCGTGCCGAGCATGCCGAGCTCGCCGATGCGCTTAACAAGGCCCGAGGGAAAGGTCCCCTCCTGATAATGATGCTCGATGACCGGCAGGATCTCCTCGTCGACGAAGGCGCGGACGGTATCGCGGATCATCCGCTCGTCCTCGCTCAGCAGGGCGTCGACGCTATAGTAGTCCGGAGTGATAACTGGCATGACCGCCTCAAGAGGTACAACAGAGGTAAGAGAATGCCCTCGATGCAAACAGGCAAATATATCGGTTGCGCCAAGGCGAGGTCCGAAACGGCCGTCGAATTCGTCCACTTTGACGAATCGATACCGGTTGCCGCGGCTTCGGAGCGATGACCGGGGGTGAGCTTTCTTACCTTTGCGGACTTCCACACAGGGCGCGACGATGACGGCTCGACAGATCGCCTCGGTTCTCTCGGACATCCAGACCTACCTCGAGCTCAACGGTGCGGAGGACTTCCGGACGAAGGCCTACGCCCGCGCCGCGCGTGCGCTCGAGACGACGACGGTCGACGTCGAGGAGGCCGCGCGAGCCGGCCGGCTGACCTCGATCCCGGGCATCGGCAAGGCGCTTGCCGCGGAGGTTCACGAGATCATCGAGACCGGCTCGTGCGCGCAGCTCGCGGAGCTGCGCGAGTCGACGCCGCCGGGACTCATCGACATCACGCGCATCCGCGGCGTCGGCGGCCGAAAGGTGCGGCAGCTGCACCAGGCGCTCGGCGTCGCCTCGCTCGACGAGCTCGAGCAGGCCTGCCGCGACGGCCGCGTCGCCGGCGTGAGCGGCTTCGGCGCCAAGTCGCAGGAGAACATCCTCGGCGGTATCACCGAGCTCAAGAAGAACGAGGGACGCTTCCGCCTCGACACGGCACTGCGCCTCGGCGCGACGCTCCTGGAGCGTCTGCGGGCGCTGCCGTCGGTCCGCCGTGCCGAGCCGACGGGCGCGTTGCGCCGCGGCGCCGAGGAGTTCGACGGCATCGAGCTGATCGTCGAGTCCGATGACACGCACGCGCTCGAGCGCGATCTGGCGACGGTTCTCACTGACGTGCACGCGGTCGACGGCGTGCTGCGCGGCATCGCCGAGGAGCGCTACGAGGTGCGCGTGCATGCGGCGTCGACCGAAGCGTTCGCGCTGCGGCTGCACGCGACCACCGGCGCGCCCGAGTACGCGGCGTTGATCGCGACCGCGCTCGAGGCGAGGGGCTACGAGCTGCGCGACGACGCCGTGCTTCGCGACGGCGCGCCCGTGGCGATCGCGAGCGAGGAGGACATCTTCGGCCTGGCCGGCGCGGCATACATCGCTCCGGAGATGCGCGAGGGGATCGACGAGGTGCGGCGCGCGATCGACGGAGGACTGCCGGAGCTCGTCGACGCCTCGCGGATGCGCGGCGTGCTGCACGTGCACTCGGTCTGGAGCGACGGCCGTCGCACGATCGCCGAGCTGGCCGAGCACGCGATCGCCGAGGGGTACGAGTACCTGCTGATGTGCGATCACTCGAAGGCGGCGTTCTACGCCAACGGTCTGGACGAGGCGCGACTGGAGCAGCAGGGCAGGGAGATCGACGCGATCAACGAGCGCTATGACCCGGCACGGTTCCGCGTGCTCAAGGGCATCGAGTGCGACATCCTCGCCGACGGATCGCTCGACCTCGCCGACGACGCACTGGCCGCGCTCGACGCGGTGGTCATCTCCGTGCACTCGCGCTTCGAGCTCGGCCGCGAGCAGCAGACCAACCGCATCTGCCGCGCGCTCGAGCATCGCTACACGACGATTCTCGGTCACGCCACCGGCCGGCTGCTGCTCTCGCGCAAGGGCTACGACGTCGACATGCGCATGGTCGTCGACACGGCCGCGCGGCATCGGCGCTCGATCGAGATCAACGGCAACCCGTATCGACTCGACCTGTCGTGGCGTGTCGCTCACGGCGCGCAGCGTCTCGGCGTGCCGATCGCGATCAACCCCGACGCGCACACGCTCGAAGACTTCGCCAACGTCGGCTACGGCCTGGTGATGGCGCGCAAGGCGGGACTGACCGGGGCGGACGTCGTCAACACGAAGACCGCCGACGAGTTCCTGGCGTGGTCGAGGTCGCTGCGAGAAGCCTCGTGAGTCGCACGCCGGTCGTCGTCGCCTGAACCAGCCCGATCGTTTCCTCAACCCGAAATCAGCAATCCGCAATTGACCATGGATCTCCTACACGGAAAACCAGTCGCCGAGAAGATCCTGCAGCAGGTCCGCGACGAGTCCACCGCGCTCGTCGCCGAGCGCGGCATCACGCCGGGCCTGGCCGTCGTGCTCGTCGGCGACGATCCGGCATCGTCGACCTACGTGCGCTCGAAGGCGCGCATGTGCGAGTCGCTCGGGTGGAAGTCGATCGTCGAGCGTCGCGCCGCCGACATGACCGAAGACGATCTGCTCGCGCTCGTGCGATCTCTCAACGACGACGAGACGATCCATGGGATTCTCGTGCAGAGCCCGATCCCCTCGCACATCGACTACGAACGTGTCGTCGAGACGATCAGCCCGCGCAAGGACGTCGACGGCTTTCACCCGGTGAACGTCGGACGGATGGTGATCGGCCTGCCGGCACAGGAATCGTGCACGCCCGCGGGCGTGCTCGAGATGCTCGTGCACTACGGCATCGAGACGAGCGGCCGTCGCGTCGTCGTCGCCGGGCGCAGCAACATCGTTGGCAAACCGATTGCGAACATGATGCTGCAGAAACGGCGCGGCGGCAACGCGATCGTCACCGTCGCGCACACCGGCGCCGCCGATCTCGGCGCGATCACGCGCGAGGCCGACATTCTCATCGTCGCGATCGGTCGTCCGCGCCTGGTGACCGCCGACATGGTCAAGGAGGGGGCGGTCGTCATCGACGTCGGCATCAACCGCATCGACGATCCGACGAGCGATCGGGGATATCGCCTCGTGGGCGACGTCGACTTCGACGCGGTCGCGCCGAAGTGCAGCGCGATCACGCCGGTGCCCGGCGGCGTCGGGCTGATGACGATCGCGATGCTCATGCACAACACGCTCCGCTCCGCGCGAGGGGATTTCCGATGACCGAGCAGGATTTCGAGTACGAGTTCGACGATGAATATTCGCGCGCCGAGGAGCGGCATGCGCGCAAGGAGAAGCCGAAGTTCGGCGTGCTCTACGAGGACGAGCGCATCATCGTCTTCGACAAGGGCAGCGGCATCTCCTCGATCCCCGAGCGCTACATCAAGGGCATCTCGCTCAAGGAGATCGCCGAGGAGAAGCACGGGCGGCTCTGGACCGTGCATCGCATCGACAAGGACACGAGCGGCGTGATCGTCTACGCGCGCGACGCCGAGGCGCACAAATCGCTCAACGACCAGTTCGAGCATCGACAGACGAAGAAGCTCTACGCGGCGGTCCTCGAGGGCGAGCTGCCAGGCGACGAGGTGCCGGTGGACATCCCGATCGCGCAGGACACGCAGCGACCCGGCATGATGCGGCCGACGGCGCGCGGCAAGGAGTCGGTGACGATCTTCCGCGTGCGCGAGCGGTTCACCGGCTTCACGTACGCCGAGGCCGAGCCGGTGACCGGGCGCATGCACCAGATCCGCGTGCACGCCAAGGCGATCGGCTTTCCTCTGCTGATCGATCCGCTGTACGGCAATCGCAGGGAGTTCCTGCTCTCGTCGATCAAGCGCAAGTTCAAGGACTACGGTCGCGACGAGAAGCCGCTGATCGACCGGCTGACGCTGCACGCCGAGCGCCTGACGATCACGCATCCCGGCACCGGCGAGACGATGACGTTCGAAGCGCCGCTGCCGAAGGAGTTCAAGGCGCTGCTGACGCAGTTGCGCAAGGTGGTGGCGAAGAAGCCGCTGCCGGGATGATCGGTACCCGGCGTCCATGTTTGCTGCGCTGAGCGATCAGCGCACGCTATCCTCGTATCGCGACGACGCCTCAGCTGCCTTCGGCCTAGCGCACGCGCCGATCATCACCTGGCGCATCGCGCCAACGATCGCACGCTACATCGCGTCCTCCAACACCCGCCGCACCGACACCAGCCGCTCGCGATAGTACTTCTCGCCGAGGCTCGAGACGATCACGCCCTTCGACGTCGAGGCGTGCACGAACTCGCTGGAGTTGATGAGGATGCCGACGTGCGAGACGCCGCTGCCGGAGGTGTTGAAGAAGACGAGGTCGCCGGGCAGCGCGTCGTAGAGCGTCACCGCCTGGCCGGCGCCGGACTGCTGGCTCGATGTGCGCGGCAGGCGCACGTCGAGCGCGCCGAAGACCGAGCAGACGAAGCCGGAGCAGTCGATGCCGGAGCGCGAGTTGCCGCCGTAACTGTAGGGAACGCCGAGCCAGGTCTCCGCGGTCCGCAGAAGCGAGCGACGATCGTAGGAGAGCGATGGCGAATCGTACGCGGCGGCGAGGCGCTCGCTGGCGCTGCCGGCCGATGCGGAGGGCATCGAGGCGGAGGGACTCATGCGTCGCGTCGCGGGGAGGCATCCGCTGGCGACGACCGCGACGAGCGCCGCGGCGACGAGGGTGCGAAGCGTGGACATTGGGACCTCAGGAGGCTGCCGAGGAGATCAGCCGTTGGCGCGATCGTGATCGTGCTCGATCTCACAGGTCTGGCATGCGGAGCACAGCCGCATGTTGATCCGGTGGGCGGTCGCGATCATCAGGCCGGCGACGACGGCAATATAGGGATGGAGCGTCTCGGCCGCATGCGAGTGGGAGTCGTGGCCGATGAAGTTCGCGACGAGGATCGTCGCGCCGGCGCTCATCATCAGGAGCGGGTTGATCTGTCGATGCACGCGGTAGGAGCTGCCGAGGCTGACGATGCCGACGGTCGCCGAGATCGCGATCATGACGAGCTCGAACGCGCCGCCGAGCAGCACGTGCGCGCCGGCCAGCGGCAGGATCGTGAACGCCAGCGGCATCGCCGCGCAATGGATCGCGCACAGAAGCGATGCGGAGATGCCGAGGCGATCGAGCATCGCGCGGCGGCGCGTGCTGGTCGGGTCGAGCGTGGTGTCGGTGCTCACGGCTGGCAGCCGGGACAGGTCCCGTAGAACTGAAGTGAATGATGAATGTCGCGGTAGCCGGTCGCCTGCTCGAGGCTGCGCTCGATCTCCGCAAGCCGGCAACCGTCGAGCGGGGCGATCGCGCCGCAGCGGCTGCACGTGATCGTGTGCCGGTGCGAGCCCGAGCGGATCTCGTAGCGCCAGCCCTCGCCGACGCGATCGTTGCGCGCGACGATGCCCGACTGCTCGAGCGCCTCGATCGTGCGGTAGACCGTCACCAGGTCGACGCGACGGCCGAGGGCGGCGACGCGCTCTGCGATCTCGGCGACCGCGAGGGGACCGCCGGCGTCACCGAGCACGGCGACGACCGCCCGACGCGCGGGCGTCACGCGCAGTCCCCGCGCGCGGAGGGTGGAGTCGATATGCTCGGAGGCGGACGGCATGGGCGCCAAGGTAGGCATTTCTGCAACTCGTTTGCAAGTATTCCTGCAATTGATTTGCAGAACTGTGAGCGCGTGGTTGCAATTATCGCCTTGGAGCCATGGCAATAGGGGCCGTATCATTGCGTTCTTGTCAGATAACCTCCTCTTCGGGTTGCCAGCCCGGACAGGGGGCGGCTGCCGGTGGAAAACACCATTGAAAACCTAAACCCACACTCGCCAGACCACGGCGCGCGTGCGCCCTTCGGGGACGGCCGCGCCTGGTAACCGGGAGAGGCAGGACGGGGTGAGCAGGTCGCCATCCTTCATGAGTACTCATGGACGGACACCGGCAGCCCGGCGATCATCGCGAATCCCTTCACCTTTTCTCTCGGCGTGTTTCGACGCGGCTCATCGCGCCGAAGGGGTATGTATCACACTTGAGGATTCTGATGGCAGACCAGGCCACGCTTCAGGAGAAAGACATCAAGAAGTCGGGCAAGATCAAGCGCGGGAAAGTGTCGCGTTTCCGCACCGAGAGCGACTACTCCTCGAACGAGTACGACGCGCTTTCGAAGATGTACGAAGGCACCCTTGGACGGATCTCCGAGAACGAGATCATCAAGGGTCGGATCGTCCAGATCACTGACGACGACGTATCGATCGACATCGGCTTCAAGTCCGAGGGCGTCGTTCCGCGCAACGAGTTCACGAACATCGAGGACCTGAAGCCCGGAGACGAGGTCGAGGTTTTTCTCGAGAAGGTCGAGGACGCTGAAGGCAAGCTCGTTCTGAGCCGCCGTCGCGCCGACTTCATGCGAGTCTGGGAGCAGATCGGACGTGCCTACGAGAACCAGGAGGTCCTCAAGGCCACGATCACTCGCCGTATCAAGGGTGGACTGGTGGTCGACCTGCTCGGCCTCGACGCGTTCCTTCCGGGATCGCAGGTCGACGTGCGCCCCGTCCGCGATTTCGATGCCCTCATCGGCCGCGAGCTCGATGTGCGCGTCGTCAAGATCAACCACCCGAACGAGAACGTCGTCGTCTCGCACAAGGTCCTGCTCGAGGAGAACCTCGCCGAGCAGCGCAGCGAGATCCTCGCGAAGCTCGAGAAGGGTCTCGTGCTCGAAGGCACCGTCAAGGCGATCACCGACTTCGGCGTGTTCGTCGATCTCGGCGGCGTCGACGGCCTGGTGCACATCACCGACCTGTCGTGGGGTCGCGTCAATCATCCGTCGGAGGTCGTCAAGCTCGATGAGACCATCAAGGTCGTCGTGCTCGACTTCGACGAGGAGCGCCGCCGCATCTCGCTCGGCCTCAAGCAGCTGACGCCGCACCCGTGGGAGAACATCGAGGAGAAGATCCATCTCGGCAACCGCGTGACCGGCAAGGTCGTCTCGCTGACCGACTACGGCGCGTTCGTCGAGCTCGAGCGTGGCATCGAGGGTCTGATCCACATCTCGGAGATGAGCTGGACCCAGCACATCAAGCATCCGTCGCAGATGGTCTCGCTCGGCCAGATGGTCGAGGTGCAGGTGCTGAACATCGACAAGAACGACAAGAAGATCTCGCTCGGCATGAAGCAGCTCGAGCCGGATCCGTGGGACGCTCTTCTGGAGAAGTATCCGGTCGGATCGTCGCACACCGGCATCGTGCGCAACCTCGCGAACTTCGGCGTCTTCGTCGAGCTCGAGCCGGGCGTCGACGGCCTTGTCCATATCAGCGACCTGAGCTGGACCAAGAAGCTTCGCCATCCGGGCGAGATGGTCAAGAAGGGACAGGAGCTCGAAGTCACCGTCCTCGGCATCGACCGCGAGCAGCGCAGGATCTCGCTCGGACACAAGCAGATCGTCGACAACCCGTGGGAGGCCTTCGCCGAGGCGTACAGCGTCGGCAAGAACACCGAGGGCAAGATCGTCCGCATCATCGACAAGGGCGTCATCGTCGAGCTGCCGTACGGCGTCGACGGCTTCGTTCCGACCTCGCAGCTTGCGTTCGCGCCGGTCAAGAACATCGCCAGCTACTTCCGTATCGGCGATCGCCTGCCGCTGCAGGTCATCGAGTTCGACAAGGAAGCCAAGAAGATCGTCCTCTCGGCGGTCGAGGCGCTCCGCGAGATGGGTCCGGAGGCGCAGGAGGATTACTACCGCCTGCATCCGGTTCCGCAGTCTGGACCAGCTGGAATGTCGCACGAGGAGATCGCGGTCGAGAGCGATGTCGACGGTGGCGAGGAGCAGACCGAGGAGCCTGCCGCCGAGGGATAGCATCGACTTCGGTCGAGACCACGACATTCGTCATGTTTGCTGCAGGCCCCGAGTCGTAACATTGACTCGGGGCCTGCCTCGTTTGGCCCTTTTCCCAGCGCCGGGCGCGTTTGACGATGTTTGGATAGGGTGGGCCCAATTCATATACTTGGACTGAATCCGATAACACTCTGTTTCAGACCAGCCGTGCCATCCCCCTTCACCGAAGTACGCCTTCCCCTGTAATCCTGGAGCGCTCTTCATGCTCACCGAGTTCGGACAGGTCTTCATCTTCATCCTGCTTGCGGTCGTGTTCGTCGCCATGGGCCTGATCACCAACTGGTTGATCCGCCCGGCCAGACCGACGCCGGAGAAGCAACTGATCTACGAGTGCGGTGAAGACACCGCCGGCCCCGCCCACCTCAAGTTCAACATCCGGTTCTACGTCATCGCGCTGGCGTTTCTCCTGTTCGACCTGGAGTTCGTCATGCTCTTCCCGTGGGCGACCGTCTTCGGT
>Ga0247823_10003570_pt1 | contig 12576 bp, 6 predicted proteins | sample 13C_PalmiticAcid_2_FD_192426 | JGI IMG/M metagenome (GOLD analysis project Ga0247823, IMG submission 192426) | Soil microbial communities from agricultural site in Penn Yan, New York, United States - 13C_PalmiticAcid_Day30 | ecosystem: Environmental > Terrestrial > Soil > Agricultural land...
TCCCTCGGGTTCTCCCTCTCGTACGCCGCCCTCGCCTCCCCGGCTTTCCGATCCCACTCCTCCGCGGCAGCCCGGAACGCCTCCATGGCTTTCGCGTGCGCCCGCTTCTGCTCCTCCGCCATCTCCACGTACGGCTTCCTCTCCTCCTCGGGCGCGTCGCGCCACATCTTGGCGCTCATCACGCGCACCTCGTTGGCCGAGGCCTTGCCTTTCCCCGGGCGGCGGGCCGCCTCGAGGCGCTTGCGTGCGTCCTCGTAGTGGGTCTTGCTGTAGAAGATGTAGGCGTTGGTGGCGGGTTTGGCGGGCAGAGGCGGGCGCAGGCCGATCTGGGCGACGATGTGGTCCCAGAGCGCGATTTCGTAGGCTTCGAGGCGGGCGCGGGCGGGGTCGGGTTTGGAAGAGGAGGAGGACGAGCTGGTGGTGGTTTCGGTGAGAGAGCTGGCTTTGCGCTTGCCGAGGAGTGAGGAATCTTTGGGGAGGATAAGGGGGGCGGGAACGGGGATCGGGCCGAGCATGGCGTCGAGGACTTCGGAGGCGGCGCGCAGGCCGGAGAGGTACGCGCCGTGGACGGTCGCAGGGTGCGTGCCGCAGGTGTGTTCGCCCGCGAAGAAGAGATTGCCAATGGGGCGGGCCATGGTGTCGTAGTCGTCGGCCTCCATGTCCGGGCCGGCGGAGGAGTAGCTGCCGCGGGCAAACTTGTCCGATGCCCAGCGCGTGACAACCGCCTCAATGGGGTGTGGGACGCGGGACCCGTACACGCTGCGGAGAATTCCCGTGGCCTCGGCAACAAGGTCGTCGTTGCAGGTCTGCTCGGTGTCGAACCCGGCGTCGCCAGCCATGAGAGCGATGAGGACGGGCAGGCCGCTGGTCCTCGTGACGTTGAACCACTGGAAGAAGCGCCCTCGTTGGGATGCATAATCTTTCTGGTCCAGACTGTGACGGTTGGTCGGGTTCCTTAAAACCCCAAAGATATCACGGTCCTCGTCCCAGAACGGCTCCTTGTACACGAGGATCACCTTGTTTAGGACTCCAAAACCGAGACGGCCGATGGCGTCCGACTTCCAAGACGGCAGCGGCGGCTCAAATCCCACGTTTCCATGCTTCAGCACGCCCAGCGGTATTGTGCTCACCACATAGTCGGCTTCTACAGTGGTTCCATCTTCGCAGGTCACGGTCGCTGGGCCCGTTTGGCTACCGGACGTGTATGTGATCTTGTTGACGGGAGACTTTTGCTTGAGGTCCAAGGGGTTGGGCAGGTGCATGAGGCCCCTCGGGACGCTCTGGTAACCCCCCACGACCATGGAGTGGCTCCCCTCCCACTCGTTGCCGGCGTCGATGTCCCACCCTTGCAAGCTGAGCTGATGGTAGTTGGTAGCGTTGCTGTACTCCAAGTTGGCAATGTGCCAGTTCATCAGTCTGAAATCTTGGGCGGTCAGGTCCAGTAAATCTCGGTACTGCGCAATCACCTTATCAGTGACAGTCCCTAGAGTGGCGCCTGGCTCCTTGGTCGCTGGCTCAATGTCCAGATCCGCATCATCGCTGACTCCCTGCTTCAGCGACCACCCAATCATCTTGGCCTTGTGCGCTGCCTTGAGCGCGCCTGGCGTCCCTGGCTCTGTATGTATCTTCCCGGTGGCCCGGTCCGTGGATACCGGCACGAGGTTCACCTGGGGCGCAATGTTTTGCTCTGAAACGGGCGGGGCATATGGCTGAGCCGCCACTGATTCTTCGGCTTGCCGTATTGTCTTGTGTGTCTCTGCTGAGCTGTCCTTGCCCTCATCAATCAAATCCCTGTTGCCCTCGATCAGTTTGGACGTGGGCTGCTTAAACTTGTACTCGCTGACCCGGTCGAGGCAGTCATTGTAGAGGTTTTCTACGAGTTGGTCACGGTGCAAGTCTACCGGCTTGCCGTTCGAATCGTAGAGAGTGGTTTCTGGTCGCAGAAAGTGGTAACCGAGACCCAGCTGCCCCCTGAGCAGGATATTCAGGGGGTTTCCTCTTTCGAATCCGGTGATGATCATGCCTCCCATCTCGGCTGTAAACCGCTTCCCCTCAAACTGGGGAGGGATTTGTTTTGGTCTTGACTTGAAGGACCGAGAGTAGACCCTACCGCCTATCCTGTCCCGTCCCTCCAGGACGACCACCTGAGGAGGCTCTTCGCCCATGCTGCGGAATTTCTTCGCGTACTGCATGAACAACCCCTCGAGTTGCCTCGCACAGCCGAGGCCGGACATGCCTGCACCGATGACGACGACGGTTTTCCTTTTGCCCTGGGAAGTGTCTTTCTGCTTGGAGTGTTTGCGCGATGACCGCACCTCGACACATCCAAAGTTGATGTAGCCACGACGCACAAGCCAGTCAAACGACACGCTTGCAACATCGAACCACCTCGGATCCTTTGCACAGCCGACTGCCTCCTCGCGGGTGACGGGAATCTGCGGATTCCTGACCCATAGCCTGAGAATACCGTTCCTGATGTTGAGGTAGGTCGTCACCTGAGTATGGCTGATGTGGTCTCGAAGCATCAAGTACTCCTCCTGGTGGAGTGAGTATGGATTGAGCCGTGATGCCTCGGCGGCCGCAACAGACTGCATCGCATATTCCGAAAGAGCAAGATCAGGAGGAATTGAGACCTTGGGCCGTACATCCCACTTCCGCCTTGGCAAGTCAGTCGGCTGGCTCACACGCGTAACGTCAGGGGCAACGGCCTCTCTTGAGCTGTCGACATCGACGGGGGTGGTAGCCTTGCTCGACACGGACGGGGGGAGGGACGAGAGATCGAATTGGTCGGACAAGGAGGACAATGAGGATGACGAATTTGAGGATGCCTCTTTTGTGGGCGTTCCATTTTGTATTGGATCCAACGGCGTTGTGATTGTGGGCGGCGGAGGAGATTGGGGTGCGGGTGCTCTATGGTTAGTTAGCCTCCTACTATTATGACAAGCCGGCGATGAGAGGAGACAATAGGAATCGGGGGTCGAAGCAAGCCATGGTGTGAGGATAGAAGCAAAGGAAAACAAGAAAAAAGACAAGTGAGAAGGGGCAAGCACATGTTGAAATAACATACATTGTGTTGTGCTCCAATGCCGGCGTAGTTGGGGCAGCGGGAGTGGCCGGCCCGGGAGAGTCCACCATCATGGTGTCCATATCTTCGGTCCAGACGACAATCTCAGGGGCAATGTCCTCTGAAGCGTTCGGTGAATCGTGCTGGACCGACTTTGGGGCAGCCTCTGGGTCCGACAAGGTGCTAATAGGCGGCGACAGCGGCTTGGCGGGACTGGCGAGAGAAGTGCGTGTTGAGCGGCGTGAGTCGAGATCCCTGGCGCCTCGGAGTAGGCCCTTTCCTGAACCACTAGATTGTCGAGTGCGGGAACGCGGTGAGTTTCCCATTATATCGGTGGAGACCACGGACCACTGGCTTGGTGGTGGCGGGTTTCGCGATATCTGGCGGCGGGCTGGTCGTCGTTGCTGACGGGTCCCGCTCGGCCTCGAGCCATATAAGGCAGGGAAGGGCTCAAGAGCGATACGAGGTGCCACAAGCCGAGTTTTGTTATGGCCCAGGTGCCAATGGAAGTCGAATGCGGCTATGAGAGAGGGCGGGTGTGAGTCTCTGTTTGGGCGCATCAGCATGACATCTTTGGGGCATTGACGGGGCAGAATCAGCAGATATGTGAGGATGCCCGGCCCGGTCCGTGTCTGGCGCCAGAAAAAGCTTCCAAATTTCCAATTCTTGGGGAAGGAAGTGCGCCGTACCTCGAAGACACATGTCGTCCACCGAGCACGCCGTGGCGTCTGCCAAAGAGGGTTTGCAGTTGCGTTTCAGACTCAATGATATGGATTGTGATTTTTTTGTCACCCAAGAACAATCGGCGTCGAGGCCGAGTGGTTGTCGTGCGTGTGTGGGGGACGGGGAGTCTCTGAGAGACAGTGCAAGTTCATCTCCACAGCGCCGCCAAAGCGGAGTCCAGGCCACTGGCTCCGTGCATCAAACAGGCCATTTCAGGGATGGCACCATCACGTGAAAGGGCCCCAGACAGAGCCTCTCGGTTGCAAAACATTCCTGAGACTTATTCCAGGCTGAGATTTAACAGCCACCACAACCCACTGGGACTGTTGTCTGCTTCCATCGATTCTCGAAGCTTAGGATTCTGGTGGCATTCCCCATCCACTATTCCGTCTCTTCGAAGCCAGGGAAAGCTCTGCCACATCTATTCGTCCATGTTTCTTACGATCCGCCCGAGTTCCATTCCCACACGCCCACGGGTTTCGCCCAATGAGTGCATGGCTGTGTATTTCTGGACCGCGCCAGAACTTGTTCACCTGGCCGCTGCTTCTTGCGGAGAGCCCTTCTCGAATGTCTCCTTCTCGATCGCGGCATCCATCATCCTGTTCCCGCTAATGATCGAAGTCGTGCAAATGACGATGTTTCGCCGAGCTGTTCCCATCACACAAGTCAGCGCTTGGATCAATACCAGAAAGCCCAGGGCTCCTCCCCCCTCTTGACATACCTTCTTCCTGCCTCGCAAGGAACCGCAGAGCCGCAATCTCGGTGAAGCTGATGCCGCCGACAAACACCACAAATACGGTTTTCTTGCCGCCGTTGCCCGACAGGAGAGCCCGCGCCTTAACCGCCTTGTCCTCGCCCTTCTGAACCTCGTCAAACGTCTGGCCCCGAGCGTGCTTGACGGCGTCGTCGAACCCCCGCCAACCCTGTGCGCCCCCGGCTGCTGGACCCGGTGCGCTGCCCGCTCCGTTGCCTCGCGTGATCGAGTGTAGATATTGCTTCTGCAGCACGCACTGCACGAGTCGGACCGAGAGGGGCGCGTAGCCGCTGTAGACGTAGGCAATGTCGTTCGGTTCTTGCTCGTTGACCTCGTCCACGATGAGCCGAAGCTGCTTCCGGAGGTACGTGTAGTTTGTCTTGGACCCCTGGGCGCCTGCCGAGCCGGTCATGGGAATCATCGAGGCCAGGGGGGACGCCCGGGAGAGGAACATCTGCAGTCGCTCCAGGTTGTGCAGGGTGAGGAGGTGCTGGTATCCATACCCTTGCAGGATGAGCCGCCGGAAATGGTCCAGTTCCTTTGCTTTGATGCCGCCAGAAATGCACGAGTAAATGCACAGCAACCTCAAAACCTGGGGTAACGGGGTGTCGCGTGCTATGAGTTCCTCAATGGCATCGAACTGCGACGACGGGTCGGCTCCTGCTGCAAGGTTCTGCTGGACCTCCAGCAACTTGTTAAAGTTCTCGGTCCGTGTGTATTTGATGATCTCTTCCGTCATGCCCGTGTGGATCTTCAGACTCGCCTGCTCCGCTTGGTATCCGGGCAGCTTCTTGACAAACTCCTTGAGCTCCGCTGTCGTCTTGGAGCTGTGCCTGCTTTCGTAGTCGCTTTGCAGCCGTCGGGCTATTTTGTGTAGGAGGCCGCCGACGATGGCAAAGTTTGTATCGCGCAGCTGCGCGAACAGCGAATCCGACCCGTCGAGCTGGATCTTGCGCTTCCGCGACTGCCCGTTGTTTGCTGGCGCAGTCGCCGATGTCCCCGGCCCTGTGGGCTGCGCCGGCGCGCCAACAATCGTCGAATCAACGTCGGTCTGGTTGTTTTGGATTCCAAACACCTCGTCTAAGAGGCCTTGGTAGGTCAACTGTGTCAGAAGCGGCGACACAAAATCGACTTCGCGGTCGATAATGATGACGTTCTCGATTGTAGTACTAGGGCTCAGGCCCGCCTTGTCCGTCTCGCCCGCATCTTCGCCTGCCAGCAGCTCTTGCCGCATGCGTAGCAGAAGATCGGCAACCCGTTTGGCATTATCACCTTTTCCAATGATGCGCGGGAAGAGGCCGTGCTTTTGCTGGATGCCCATCAACGCGCGGGCCAGCAGGAAGATGGGAGTCGGGTCTTTCGCAAGGTATAGATCGCGGAAGGAATCGTTCAACTCCAGCGACAGGAGGTCGTCTTCCAGCGGAAAGAAGAATAGGGGTAAGTCTGCGACATTGGTATCGCCCAAGACGCCGGCTTCTTCCAGTACTTTGTCAGACAACAGGGTACGCCGCGGCACCCAGAAGATGTGAAATTCGTGAGGAGACTGGCTCTCCCGTTGGAGTCGTATTATCTCGTCTGCAAGAGGTCAGCACCACATTATGCGGTCGACCACATCTCGTGCGGCGTTCATGAAGCCCTGGTCTGATGTCTATCGAGTGACATGCCCCGAGTGAGGACTGAACCGCAGCGCTGTCTAGTTCAAAGCCGGGGTGCAACAATTGATGAACGAGAGCTTCGAAGGAGAGGTCGAGCTCACCAGCAATGGCATGGGCGTTGCGGGCGGATTCGCCGCGTGCGATGAAGACAACATTCCGCTGACTCGTATCTGTGTTCTTGTTCTCGAGAAAGAAGAAGTTGTCGACGCCGTAGTCGCGAAGGGTCGAAGCTTTGACCACCACGCCGAGGGGACCAGCAAGCTCCTTTTCAATAACGAGATTCTTCTTGCCACGGACCTAGGGGTACACGCTGCCTGTCAGTACCGGGCAGTCCAGCGCCGGGCGCAAACTGCGTGGACTTGAAACTGCGGCGCGCAATTACACCGGAGGCCTTGACTTACTCCCTCGAGAAGATTGAGCAGGTCCTTGCGCGCTTTGTCGTGGATCTCCTCCGTGTCGAACCCCGCTCGAGGAGCCATGTTCAAGAGCCCTCCATGTGGTGTTTGGGGTATCGGGTGGGTCCTCACTTGACATCTGGGAAACCCGGGCTCACCAGGAGAGATGAGGCTGTGGAGGTTGCGAACGGGATTAGCTGGAAACAGTCTTGGCGCTGGCCCAAGCTCCCACTCAGCTCGGGAATCGGCGGTCGGTGTGCTTCTTGACCGAGACACCCAGCCCACTTTAAAAGCTGAAAGATGAACGCTCATCGCGATGCTGAAGGAATATCATTTCATCTTGGACGCTTTTTGGGTAGCCCAATATCTCGTTACTGCTGGTTGTGTTTGACCTCTAAAACACACCCGTGCATCAGCTCTTGTCCCTGCACGCGACTGGCAGCGCAACCTCCTTCGACCTTCCCTCCGAGATGCCCGCTCCCACTTGGGCACTTTGGCGCTGACGCACAGCAGGCCTCCAGCATTCCGCATCCTTTTATGCCCCCAAAACAACCATGCTCCAAATGCGAAAACCCCATGTTAGAGCCACCCAGGTGAGGCAGACGGTTTCCGCGCCATGATGCATTCAAATACACAGCAGAATCCTCCCGCCTACCATAGCACAATGAACGCCCCAAGACCGAACTCAGAAACCCAATCGCCGCCAAGCAAAACACCAGAACCCTCTCTGAAACGCCGCGACCTCACACATCGTTGTCATGGTAAAAGAACTCGATGTCCTTTGGGCGGAGGCGATTCCCGCGAACGAAATCCTCGTCCCCTGGCGGGCGCTCGTTCTTGGAATTCCCCGTCAGCATGCTCTGCAGGCTCATACAGACACTCTCGACGTTCTGCACCGGACTCCATCCCTGCTGGCCGAGGAGGTCGAGACATATGATGCCGTTGGAGTAAACGTGGGGGTGAATCGGGATCGGCCGGTCGGCAAGCTTCACGAAGACCACCTCGGGAGGCTCTGCAAGCGGGAACCTCCGGATCAGTACACGATTTACCCAGTGACGTAGGGCGGACAGGGGCATACCGATGGGATACGACGAGCCGAAGCGGAACTTCAGCCTGTATGTCTCGTTTTGGTAGAGCGGGTTGTTGTCCAGGACTTTGATGTCGAGGAGCCATTCCTCGAAGTTTTCAGCCGAAATCAGCTCGATGCCTGGCGGCAGGGAATTGCTGATCTAGACGCGCGGCTGTCAGACAAGGCACACAAGACACGAGGGGAGCTGTCGCAAACCTTCTGGAGCTCTTTACCCAGCCTCTTAGCAGCAAACTGTGCCGACATCTTCAGTCGCGATGATGTCTGGGAAGGCAGACAGCTTCGGTGACGGGATGGCAGCTGAAGAAGGCGGGGGCGGGGAACATGCGTGGGGCTTGTTGGCTGTCGAAGCTGGCGATTCTGGCGACAACCTGCCACGCGCAAACAGGGAAAAGAAAACCGGACACCGTTCGAAGGCTCAGAAAAACAGCAGGGTAGGAAGGAGTACGGCGCGCCGGTGATAGATGTTAAAGAGGCACAGTTGTCGAGGCGGGCGGGGATGACGACTGAAGGTTGCCGTCCTCGTTTTGGAAACGCCGCGGGCGGGAAGGCTCCACTTGTCGCCAACACCTTACCCTCCTGAGGTCACTGACGATACCAGCAGTCAGGAACCCACGTAGCACAGGTTGCCTCTCGATTGGCTGCTCACGGCACGCGGCTCAAAAGAGAGTCTGAGCAGCACCCGGGCAGGCAAGATTTTCAACGTTGGGTTCCCTTCACTCATCATTTTCGTGCAAACAAAAACCAAGAGCCAGACAAAACACCATTCAAGGCGGTTGCTTTTCCACCTTTGGTTCATGCTGCAAGCATTCACCCATGGGTCGTGACGGGTGCCGACATGGGACACACGTTATGCGATGAACTATTGACGATTGCCCACGACTCATGAAGATGAAGGAGCGTGGACAGTCTCACAGTTCAGAGTTTGAAGGCAGACACATCCAACAGCCCAACGCCTCCCCAGCTACGCCCTGCGCAGGAGGCGGTGCAATCCGATGACAGTGGTGCACGGTGACGTCCATACCGAACCCTCCTCATCGGAAAATACGCCCAGTGGGCCCCGAGAGGAGTGTTCGGGTGGGAATTCAACACCACTCCTTTCGAAGACAAGGGGAAGAGCCCCCTGATGATGCATCAACGTCCAACCACCAGAAAACATTGGAGAATGGTGAGTGGAATGGGCAACTCCCAAGGCTCACCTGCCTGCGTCGGACAACCAGGGTCTGGTCCGCCCCACCACGCTCCAGGTGGGTCTTGAGATTCCCTCGCAGGGGGCTTGGCGGAATGCCCCACAGGCACAGCCAGCACATGAGACGTGGGTCGGCCTGATATCGCAGCCGCTGCGTTCACCTGAGAACCAACAGAGAAAATCCTAGGAAGGCAGGATTCCTCTTGATGGAAGATCGGATTTAGAAGCTAGGAATTTCATTGCCATTTAACTGCCACAGTCCGATCCCAAATCTTTCTGCTTGCCTCTCTGCTCGCCCGTAAACGGAAAACCCACCAAACCATCGGCGGGGTACTCCAGTGCTTTGAGAGCTGCATCCGGGTTACCCCTCGTCCAGCCCAATTGCTGCCAAGCGCCAGCGCCCCTCTCGCATCTGCCTCGTCCCTTCGTGCTGCTTTTGCTTCGCAGCGCATTCCCACCTGAGCTGTCGGCCTATCACCAACCTCCCGACCCGAAGCCTTCCCAACCCAACCAGCCCTCAGCTTCTCAGCCGCTGCCCGCAATTTCGCACCGCCGGGCTCTGCCCCTCCTGCCGAATCCCCGTCTGCAACGCAGCACAGCCAGCAAGCGGCTCAGGCTCCGTCCCGACAGCGCGAAAGACACCCGTCGCAAGCCTCGTATCGACCCTACTTGTTGACCTTGCAGCTTGGGCCGGCCTTTTTCTTCGCTCCTCGAGCTTCCTGTTGAGCTTTTTCTCCCCAAAGCTCGCAACCATGAGCTGTAAGTCGTTCTCGATCCGTCAGGCGCTTCGGGCCTTTGGTCTGTTTCTTTCCCTTCCCTTGTTCCAGATAAGACGGTTGAGCGACCTGGTCAAGTGCGACTGGTTCGACAGAAACTGACGGTCATGGCTTGCAGTCACGAACATGCTCAATCGCCTCCATGGGCAACCCGAGAGCTACGATAAGAAGTGCGGCCCCGTACGACCGTTGCCGTCGCTCAGCTGGGACTAACACACACCGCTATCTAGGTCCAAGTATCGCTTCGGGCGCACCCTGGGTGCTGGCACATATGGTATCGTCAGGGAGGCGGAAGGCCCCGATGGCCGTGTCGCCATCAAGATCATCTTGAAGAAGGTCGTCCGGGGCAATGAGCGCATGGTCCTGGACGAGCTGGAGATGCTCCAGCGCCTCAAGCACCCGCACATTGTCAAGTTTGTCGATTGGTTCGAATCGAGAGTACGTTATGTGTCCCGACCGCGGAAAGCCCAGCGGATCCGTCGAGGCTGACTCGCCCCGTGTTTAGGACAAGTACTACATCGTCACTGAGCTCGCGACGGGAGGAGAGTTGTTCGATCGAATCTCGGAGCAGGGCAAGTTCACCGAGAAGGATGCTTCTCAGACCATCAAGCAGGTCCTTGGCGCCGTGAATTATCTGCACCAGAACAATGTTGTTCACCGCGGTGAGTAATCCTTGGGTAACCTCCCGGCCGTGCTGTATCTAACACAGGTCTTAAGATCTCAAACCCGAGAATCTCCTCTACCGCACCAGAGCAGCGGATTCGGAATTGGTCCTGGCAGACTTTGGCATCGCGAAGACGCTCGGGACCAAGGATGAGGTGCTCACGACTATGGCTGGGTCGCTCGGCTATGCGGCCCCCGAGGTGATGCTCAAGCAGGGCCACGGCAAGCCCGTCGACCTCTGGTCGCTCGGCATCATTACCTATACCCTGCTTTGCGGCTACCCCCCGTTCCGATCCGAGCATCTTCAGGACCTCATCGACGAGTGCAGCGCCTGCCGCGTGGTCTATCACGAACGGTACTGGAAGGACGTCAGCGACGATGCCAAGGATTTCATCAACCACCTGCTGCGGGCCAAGCCGGAGGAACGCTGGACCAGCGAGGTACGTTTTCTCGCCCCTCCATCCCGCTGTCATTGTAGTAGTTGACCCCTTTCTAGCAAGCCCTGGGCCACCCCTGGCTGAGCGGCAAGAACGCCAGCGACCACAACCTGCTGCCCGAGATTCGTGCCTACCTCACGCGCGCGCGGCTGCGGCGCGGCATCGAGATGGTCAAGCTCGCGAACCGCATCGAGGCGCTCAAGATGCAGGAAGATGACGAAGAGGATTCTGACATGCCCAAGGACGCCACGTTAGCAGCGGACCAGTCGCGTCACTTCTCTCCCTCAAGGGCTAACACCAGTGAATCCGACAGGGCGGACGCGAGTTCTGCCAGCGCCCCGGCCGCGGATGGTAGCGGCAGCGCCGACACCGGCAAGCGCACGCTGTCCAAGACCATCAAGGGCGCCATTTTCCGCGAGGTCGTCCTCGCCAAGGTGCGCGAGATGAAGGAGAAGGAGGAGACGCTCAAGATCACCGAGGAGGCGTCCAAGACCATTTGAAGGGGGGACTGGGAATGATGATACCACCATGGATTGAGCTGAATACGATGACGGGATATAAAACCGGTGGCTGACATTGGCGGAGCCTGGTCGTTGTTGGAATTCACTGGACGGAACATACCTCGTTGCTGAGTGTGTGGGCTGAGAGCCGGCTTGCTGTTTTGAATGTCTTGATATCTCGGGTTGCTTCTCTGGTTTCTTTCATCTCGGACAATCTCTTGCCTTGGGCAAAAGTGGGTTAATGCAGAGAATGTGATGCCATTTGATGAGCGTGGTGTTCTCATATCGGGACCCTCCTTTTGAGACAGCCACATATTGACAGCCGTTGAAGTAAAGCTACTGAAAAAGACCCCAAGCTAAGCAAATGTCACTGTCAACACGTCGTCTCAGATAAAAAATGTACTTGTCCAAGTCAGATCAACATTAATGATCGATTGCCCACCACGACGGCTTCAGCCCGTACAACCTCTCACACGAGAAGGGAACTGTATATACACACGTCGCCAACCCCCTTGAATTCCCCAAGGAGAAGATCCCTCGCTTGCCAAACACATTCGACCTTCCCCAACTTCTTGCTACCCTCTATACCACCTCCAGAAACATGAACTGCCTCCATATAACGAACAGATTTGATACAATCCAGCCCATATACAAACAACACAGAAACAAATCCCGAAAAAAAAAATGAATGAATAAATAAAAGTTGCCCACCAATTTTGACTCCCACACCCCATGAATGCAACCAACCCCGTCCCAAACCAAACCAAAACCCAACCCCGGAAAAATGCCACCCTTCATAACATCATAACATTGTTGAACACACACACACACCGCACCACTCCAAGTTGGAAACCCCAACCAACTACTCCAGCTCCGCCAGCACCTCCTCGCACAGCACCTCATAGCGGCTCCCGTCGAACCGCTTCCGCTGCCACCCGCTCCGGCGCAGCCTCTCGATCCTGGCGCGGCGCGCTTCTTCCGCACTGGCGGTCCCATTGCCACTACCACCATTGGCAGCAGCGGCAACGGCAACAGGCAGCCTCGTAGCAGGAGTAGCAGTAGTAGTGGAGATCTCGGAGTGCGACGACGGGTCCGAAGCGAGCAGGTCGTGCAGGCTGGTCGAGTGCCGCGCGAGCTGGGCGCGCAGGCTGGCGAGGTGCTCGCAGCAGCGATCGACGGAGCGGGCGACGAGGTAAGTGTTGTTGTTATTGCTGTTGTTGTCGTGTTGTTCAGACTGCTCGTCCTCGGCTTCGGATTCCACGCTCTCGGGGATGGGCTGCAACGGGGGCAGTTCGATCTCTTGGAATTTGGGCTGCGGCAGGAGGTTGTGGAG
>Ga0247823_10003572_pt1 | contig 12568 bp, 9 predicted proteins | sample 13C_PalmiticAcid_2_FD_192426 | JGI IMG/M metagenome (GOLD analysis project Ga0247823, IMG submission 192426) | Soil microbial communities from agricultural site in Penn Yan, New York, United States - 13C_PalmiticAcid_Day30 | ecosystem: Environmental > Terrestrial > Soil > Agricultural land...
GATCAGGCCTTCGACATCTGGAAGAAGGTCACCGGCTTCGCGGACGAGAAGATCATCCGCATCCCGACCAACGACAACTTCTGGGCCATGGGCGACAGCGGCCCGTGCGGCCCCTGCACCGAGATCTTCTACGACCACGGCGACCACATCTTCGGCGGCCCTCCCGGAAGCCCCGATGAGGACGGCGACCGCTTCGTCGAGATCTGGAACAACGTCTTCATGCAGTTCGAGAAGGAGAACGACGAGATCGTTCGCGAACTGCCCAAGAAGTCGGTCGACACCGGCATGGGTCTGGAGCGCATCGCCGCCGTCCTGCAGGGCGTCCACTCCAACTATGACGTCGACCTGTTCAAGAGCCTGATCAGCGCCTCCGAAGAACTGACCTCGACCAAGGCCGAGGGCGAGCGCGCGCCGTCGCACCGCGTCATCGCCGACCACCTGCGCTCGACCGCCTTCCTGATCGCCGACGGCGTGACGCCCTCGAACGAGGGCCGGGGCTATGTCCTGCGCCGCATCATGCGCCGCGCCATGCGTCACGCCCACCTGCTGGGCGCCGCCGACCCGCTGATGCACCGTCTGGTGCCGACCCTGGTCGAGGAGATGGGCGAGGCCTATCCGGAACTGGGCCGCGCCCAGGCCTTCATCGAGGACACGCTAAAGCAGGAAGAGATCCGTTTCCGCACCACGCTCGGTCGCGGCATGAACCTGTTCGATCAGGCCACGACCGGCTTCAAGGCTGGCGACATGCTGGACGGTCAGACGGCCTTCACCCTCTATGACACCTACGGCTTCCCGCTGGACCTGACGCAGGACGAGGCCCGCCGTCGCGGCTTCAGCGTCAACGTCGACGGCTTCGAATCCGCCATGGCCGAGCAGCGCGACCGCTCGCGCGAACACTGGAAGGGCTCGGGCCAGACGGCCTCGGCCGGCGCCTGGCTGGCCCTGCGCGACCAGCACGGCGGCACCGAGTTCACCGGCTATGAGTCCGAAACCGGCGAAGGCAAGGTCCTGGCCATCGTCAAGGACGGCGCCGAGGCGGCGTCCGCCGCGACCGGCGAGACGGTCGAGGTCCTGCTGGACAAGACCCCCTTCTACGGCGAAGGCGGCGGTCAGGCGGGCGACAAGGGCGCCTTCGTCTGGAGCGGCGGCGAAGGCCGCGTCCTGGACACCAAGAAGCACGGCGGCGATCTACACGTTCATACCCTGGAAGTGACCAAGGGGTCGCTGGCGACCGGCGCGGTCGTGACCGCCACCGTCGAGGAAGGCTCGCGCCCGACCACCCGCGCCAACCACTCGGCCGCCCACCTGTTCCACGCCGCCGTCAAGAACGTCCTGGGCGCCCACGTCGCCCAGAAGGGCCAGATGGTCGACGCCGAGCGCATGCGCTTCGACTTCAGCCACAACGCCCCGATGACGGACGAGGAGATCGCCCGCGTCGAGGACGAGGTGAACGCCGTCATCCGCCAGAACGTCCCGGTCACGACCGAGCTGATGACGCCGGACGCCGCCATCGCGGCCGGCGCCGTGGCCCTGTTCGGCGAGAAGTACGGCGACGAGGTCCGCGTCCTGACCATCGGCCGCGCCCTGAACGGTCCCGGCGCCTATTCGGTTGAACTGTGCGGCGGCACCCACGTCTTCCGCACCGGCGACATCACCCTGTTCAAGATCGTCTCGGAAGGCGGCGTGGCCGCCGGCGTGCGCCGCGTCGAGGCCCTGACCGGCGAGGCGGCACGCCGCTTCCTGCTGGATCAGGCCAATGTCGCGCGTTCGCTGGCCCAGGGCTTCAAGATCCAGACCGCCGAGGTTCCGGCCCGCGTCGAGGGCCTGCAGGCCTCGGTCAAGACGCTGGAGAAGCAGGTCGCCGACCTGAAGAAGCAGCTGGCCCTGGGCGGCGGCGCGGGCGCCAATGCGGCCCCCGAAGAGATCGGCGGCGTCAAGCTGATCGCCCGCGTTCTGGACGGCGTGGACGGCAAGGGCCTGCGCGGCGTGGCCGAGGACTTCAAGAAGCAGCTCGGCTCGGGCGTCGTCGCCCTGGTCGGCGTCGTCGACGGCAAGGCGGCCATCACCGTCGCCGCCACCCCGGACATGGCCGGCAAGGTGAACGCGGCCGACCTGGCCCGCGACGCCGTCATCGCCATGGGCGGCAAGGGCGCCGGCGGCAAGCCCGACTTCGCCCAGGGCGGCGCCCCGGACGGGTCGAAGGCCGAGGATGGCCTGAACGCCATCCGCGCGGCCCTGAAGGGCTGATCTTACCTCTACCCTCTCCCAATGGGAGAGGGTTTGAGCCTCCAAGAGCGCAGCGATTGGCGAAGGCGAAAGGGTGAGGGTTCAACGGTAAAGTCGGCCGAAGGGCGTCGCGCGACGGCTTTCGCCGACTGATGGGACAAGCCCCTCACCCTTTCGCGCAAGAACGGCGGCTGCGCCGCCGTGCGCTCAAGCCCTCTCCCGCCGGGAGAGGGAAGTCATTACTCCGGCCTGCTCAGATCAATCCCCGCCAGCTTCCAGCCGAACAGGTTGCGGCGCTTCATCAGCAGGGAGACCTGCTCGTCCGGCTGGTCGTCGCGGGTCAGGGTGACGGCGAAGGTGTCGAGGTCGCGGTAGCTCCAGGACTGGCGCACCTTCTTGCTCTCGGACTGGTCCTCAGGCTTCGGTCCGGTCTCCGGTTCGACCTTGGCCAGGTCCGGCTTGGGCGCCTCGCCCTCTCGCACCATGGCCGATATGGCCTGGGGGGTGACGAAGGCGTCCACCGCGCCGCCGACCAGGGCCGGGGCCAGAAGCATGCCCAGACCCGACAGGCCGCTGTCGCCCAGTCGGCTGTCCTTGCGCATCTCGGACACCATGCGGGCGCTCAGCTCGTCCTTGAGGCTGGCCCGAAAGGCTGGAAAATCGACCTGACGCTCCAGCGCCCGTTCGTCGCCGCTCCTGGCCGCCTGCACCAGCGACCGCGCCGCCAGGAACGGCGAGGCCGCATAGGCCAGAACGAAGGCCGCCACGGCGACGCCCCCCAGTCGAATGATCAGTTTCCGGTTCATCGGCCCTCCCCTGCCCTACGAACGCGACGGGTAAGCGACATGCTGCGGCACAACCTCGAAAACCCCCAACAGCATTAAGGGCATGGTTCGACGGGGGGCTCAAGGGCGTCGTTAACACCCGGTGTCATTCCGGGACGCGCGCAGCAAAAAGGCCCGCCGGATTTCTCCAGCGGGCCTTGATATTCGCACCTACGCGCTCAAGCAGCGCGAAGCGCGGTAGCGCTACTAGCCGATGTTCGGCAGGGCCTTGCGCAGGTTCTCGGACACCTTGTCCAGGAAGCCTTCGGTGGTCAGCCACGACTGCTGGTCGCCGACCAGCAGGGCCAGGTCCTTGGTCATGAAGCCCGACTCGACGGTTTCGACAACGACGCGTTCCAGCGTCTCGGCGAACTCGAGCAGCGCACCGTTGTCGTCCAGCTTGGCGCGGTGCTTGAAACCGGCCGACCAGGCGAAGATCGAAGCGATCGAGTTGGTCGAGGTGGCCTCGCCCTTCTGATGCTGGCGGTAGTGACGGGTCACCGTGCCGTGGGCGGCTTCGGTTTCCATGATCTTGCCATCCGGCGTCATCAGGACCGAGGTCATCAGGCCCAGCGAGCCGAAGCCTTGCGCCACGATGTCCGACTGCACATCGCCGTCGTAGTTCTTGCACGCCCAGACGAAACCGCCCGACCACTTGATGGCGGCGGCCACCATGTCGTCGATCAGACGGTGTTCGTAGGTCAGGCCACGAGCCTTGAACTCTTCGGCGTAGTCGGCGTCGAACACTTCCTGGAAGATGTCCTTGAAGCGGCCGTCATAGGCTTTCAGGATCGTGTTCTTGGTCGACAGATAGACCGGGTAGTTGCGGGCCAGGCCGTAGCTGAACGAGGCGTGGGCGAAGTCACGGATCGACGAGTCGAGGTTGTACATGCCCATGGCCACACCGGCCGACGGGGACTTGAACACTTCGTGCTCGATGACTTCACCGTCGTCGCCGACGAACTTGATCGACAGGGTGCCGGCGCCCGGCATCAGGAAGTCGGTGGCCTTGTACTGGTCGCCGAAGGCGTGACGGCCGACGACGATCGGCTGGGTCCAGCCCGGAACCAGACGCGGCACGTTCGAGCAGATGATCGGCTCGCGGAAGACCACGCCGCCCAGGATGTTGCGGATGGTGCCGTTCGGCGACTTCCACATCTTCTTCAGGCCGAATTCCTTCACCCGGGCTTCGTCCGGAGTGATGGTGGCGCACTTCACGCCGACGCCGTGCTTCTGGATCGCGTGGGCCGCGTCGATCGTCACCTGATCGTCGGTGGCGTCGCGGTGCTCCATGCCGAGGTCGTAGTAGTCGAGCTCCAGGTCCAGATAGGGGAAGACCAGCTTGTCCTTGATCATCTGCCAGATGATCCGGGTCATTTCGTCGCCGTCGATGTCCACGATGGGGTTGGCGACCTTGATCTTGGCCATGCTCTGCCTCTGTCTCTTAATCAGGGAAGGAATATCGTGCGGGCGGTATAGCGAGACGCGCGCGCGGGCGCAAAGGCTGAGCGGGCAGATCGGCGCCCCGGCGTAAAAAGCCCCCTTACCGCTTGAACCACAGGCCAGCTTGGCCGTTGATGGGCTTCTCCTTTTTCTTCGCCCTTCTGCCGACGAGACGCCCGACATGACGCTTCGCAGCCTGTTGCTGACCGCTTCCGCCGCCCTGACCTTGCCGCTGGCTCTGGGGGCCTGTGGCGACAGGAAGGGCGAAGCGCCGACCGCGACGACGCTCGCCGCCGCCGACGCCGCGATCGAGACCGCGGCGACATCGCCCGCCCCCGCCGCTCAGGCGACGGCCAATCCGCCAAGCGTGACCCGCGAGTTCCGTGATTGGACCGCGACCTGCGACAACACCAACCACTGTGTGGCCTTCGGTTCTGCGCATGAAGACATGGGCTTTGTCCTGGTGTCCCTGGCCCCCGGTCCCGAAGCCCGCCCCGTCGTCCATATGGGCGGCTGGGGTCTGGAGGACGGCCAGGGCTCCGTTTACGCCGTGATCGACGGCCGCCGCTATGCGGGCCAGAACACCAAGATGGACGAGGAGGGCGACGTCATCGCCTTCAGGACCCCCTCGCCCGAACTGCTGCATGATCTGGGCAACGGATCCTTCATGGCCCTGCGACGCGGGGACGAGCAGATGAAGGTCAGCCTGGGCGGGGCCGCCGCCGCCTTCCTGTGGATCGACGAGCGTCAGGGGCGACTGAACACGCCCACGGCCCTGATCCGGCGCGGCGACCGCCCGGCCGCCGAGGTGCCCGCCGGCCCCGCCGCGCCGCGCGTGGCCGTGGCGGCCGCCGTCGCCCAGAACGGACTGGTCCAGGACGATCTTTCCCCCGCCCTTCTGGCCCACGCCAAGGTCAAGGAATGCCTGGCTGAAACCCGCAGGGGCGAACGGTTCGAACCGAGCGTCGAGGTCTTCCGACTGGCGGCTGACAAGCTGCTGTGGGCCGTGCCTTGCGGCGAAGGCGCCTACAACTTCAACCAGGTCTATTTCATCACCCCGGCCGACCGAACCTCGCCCCAGCCGGTCGTCTTCCCCACAGCGACGGGCAGCGAGGAGACCCTGGTCAACAGCCGCTATGATCCCAAGACCCGCACCCTCTTCGCCTTCGGCAAGGGGCGCGGCATCGGCGATTGCGGCCGCATGGGCGTCTGGGCCTGGACCGGCGAGCGCTTCGCCCTGCTGGACGAGAAGGTCATGCCGAGCTGCACGGCCGTTCCCCAGGACCTGTGGCCGACCACCTGGCGCGCGGCGACCTGATCCTCGCTCGGCGTCAGAGATGAAAACGGCCCGGACGCGCGAACGTCCGGGCCGTCTTTCGTTGCAGTCCTGCGCGAGGCCTCAGGCCCGCATCTGGGCCTCCAGCACCGCCAGCGGCAGGGAGCCGTTCATCAGCACCTTGTCGTGGAAGGCGCGCAGGTCGAAGCCGGGCCTTGCCTCGGCCTCGGCCCGCAGGCGGGCGATGACGGTGTGGCCGACCTTGTAGGCGCAGGCCTGGCCCGGCCAGACGGTGTAGCGGTTGATCTCGCTGTTCGAGGCGTCCAGCGGCTTGGCGCCCGAGGCCGCCATATATTCCACCGCCTGCTCGCGGCTCCAGCGCTCGGAATGCAGGCCGGTGTCGACCACCAGGCGCACGGCCCGGAACAGGTAGGACATCAGGAAGCCCACGCGGCCCAGAGGATCAGCCGCATAGGCGTCCAGATCATTGGCGGCGACCGCCTCGGCGTAGAGGGCCCAACCCTCGTTATAGGCCGAGAAGCCCCCCGCGCGGCGCCATTGCGGCAGCTCGCCCGACTCGCGCTGCAGGGCGACCTGCAGGTGGTGGCCCGGCGAGGCCTCGTGATAGGTCAGGGTCGGCAGAGCGAACTTCGGCCAGTTCCCGCTGTCGCGCAGGTTGATGTAGTAGGCGCCCGGACGCGAGCCATCCAGCGGCGGTCCCTGATAGTATCCGCCTGGCGCACCCGACTGGATCGACACCGGCACGCGGCGGATCTCGACGTGGGTTTTCGGCAGACGGCCGAAGACGGTCGGCAGTTTCGGCTCCAGCGCGGCGACCTGTTCGTTCAGCCAGGCCAGCAGTTCTTCCTTGCCCGCGTCGGTGTTGGGGAACAGTTGCGCCGGGTCCCGGTTCAGGGCCTGGACACGTTCGCCCACGGTCCCTTGCGTATAGCCCTGCGACTTCAGGATGGCGTCGATCTCGGCGCTGATCTCGGCGACCTGCGCCTTGCCCATCCGGTGGATCTCGGCGGCGCTCAGGGTGGTGGTCGTGTTGGACTTCAGCCCGTTGGCGTAGAAGGCCTCGCCGTCGGGCAGGCGCCAGACCCCGGCGTCATGCGTCGCCTGCGGGCGGATGGCCTCCAGGGCCGCGACCTGACGGGCCAGGGCGGGCTTGATCTGCTGGTCGACGATGGCGGCGGCGCGGGCGTCATAGCCGGTCAGGTTCAGCGCAGCGGTCTTGCGCACCAGCGACTTGATCATGGCCATGTCTGCGGCCTTGGTGTCGCGCAGGGTGCGGACCTGGGGCAGCATGCGGTCGATGATGAAGTCCGGCGGGATGACGCCCAGGCCGGCGTCCTCGCGCACCTTGTCCGTCTCACCGTCCAGCACGCCCGCGAAGGCCGACAGGCGCGACAGGAAGGCGTCGGCGCTCGCCGCATCCTCGATACGGTGCTGGTTGTCCATGAAGTCCGGCGTCTGGAAATAGGCGCCCGACAACTGGGTCACGACATAGGGCGAGGGCCGGCCCGGCCCCGCGCCATAGGCGAAGCGCGAGGTCTCGGCCGAGGTCTCGCGGCCGAAGGCGGCGATGGCGTAGTTCAGGGCGCCGGCTTCGCTGAGCCCCGTCTGGTCGAAGGCGCGCAGCGCAGCCCAGCGGTTGATGGCCTTGTCGCGATCCTTGCGGATGGCGTCGGGACCGGCTTCGCTGAGTTTGGACGACAGACCGGCGCGCGCGCCCTTGTCCAGACCCAGGTTGGTGGCGCGCTCGGGCGACTCATCGATATCGGCCTCGAACCAGCCGTCCAGCAGGGCGTTCAGGCGCGCGTCGGCGTCGGCGCCAGCGGCATGGGCCAGAGAGGGCGCGACGGCGGCCGTGGCGGCGGCGGTCAGCAGAAGGCGACGGCGATCGATCATGGTCTTTCTCCCCGATGAGGACGGCGCGACGCCGCACGCCCCCTCCCTACGCATACTATCGTCAGGCCGGCGCGCCCGTGTCGTGGTTTAGGCGGGCGTCCAGGCGTTGATGGTCCGCTCCAGCACCGTCAGCGGCACGCCGCCCAGGTTCAGGCCGGTATCGTGGAAGCCCTTGATGTCGAAGCGGGCGCCCAGGCGACGCTTGGCGTCCTCGCGCAGCCTGACCCAGGTGGTGTGGCCGACCTTGTAGCTGGACGCCTGGCCCGGCCAGACGCAGTAGCGCTCGATCTCCGTGGCGATGCTGGATTCCTGATCGCCCAGGGTGTCGACCATGTAGCGGATGCCCTGCTCGCGGCTCCAGCGCTTGTGGTGCAGGCCCGAGTCCGCCACCAGGCGCGCCGCGCGGAACATCAGCGACTGCAGATAGCCGATCTGGCCGAAGGGATCGTTTTCATAGGCGCCGATCTCGTCCGCCAGTTGCTCGGCGTAGAGGCCCCATCCCTCGGAATAGGCCGAGAAGCCCATGACCTTCATCAGCAGAGGGGTGTCCGGCTTCTCCTGCTGCAGGGCGATCTGGAAGTGGTGACCCGGAACCGCCTCATGATAGGTCAGGGTCGGCAGGGTCCACTTGGGCCATTCCGCCGTGTCGCGCAGGTTGATGTAGTAGGCGCCCGGTCGCGATCCATCCAGGGCCGGCCCCTGATAGTAGCCGCCCGGCGCGCCGGCCTCGATGGCCTTGGGCACGCGCTTGATGTCGCACGGCGACTTGGGCAGGCGGCCGAAGTATTCCGGCATGCGCGCCTGCATGGCGACCATCTGGACGTTGAGCTCCTTGATCAGCTCTTCCTTGGCCTCGTCGGTATTCGGATAGACGAAGCGCGGATCCTTGCCGAGAGCGGCGATCCGCTCGCCGACCGAGCCTTGCGTCATGCCCTGCGCCTTCAGCAGGACGTCGGCGCGGGCCGAGATTTCCGCCACCTGTTCCAGACCCATCTGGTGGACTTCATCCGGGGTCATCGACGAGGTGGTGAAGTATTTCAGACCGAAACGGTAATAGTCCTCGCCTTGCGGCAGGCGCCAGACGCCACCGTCATGGGTCGCGCCGGGCCGCACAGCCTTGAAGGCGTCAGCCTGACGCTGGATCGCGGGATAGACCTCATTGGTCAGGATGGCCTGGGCGCGCGCGGCCCAGTCGCCGGGGATGTTCTTCTCGGCGGCGCGACGGGCCAGGGACTGGCTCATGACCGAATCCGCCGGAGCCGTGCCGGTGATGGCCGCCATCTGGGTCAGGGTGCGGTCGATGACGAAGTCAGGCGGCACGGCGCCGGCGGCGAAATCGGCCTGCATGCGGGCGCGCTCGTCGTCCAGACCTTTGGCGAAGTCCGACAGGCGCGACAGATAGGCGTCTGCGTCGTCAGCCGCCTCGATACGGTGCTGGCTGTCGAGGAAGTCGGGGATCTGCTGATAGGCGCCGCCCAGCTGGCTGACCGTATAGGGCGAAGGGAACATGCCGCCGCCATAGGGGAAGGCGTAGCCCTCCTCCACCGTGTCGCCGAAGAACTCCAGCGAGTCGTAATAGGTCTGCTCGTCAGTCGTCAGCTGGGCCCGGTCGATGGCCTTCACGGCCTTCATGCCGTCGCGGAACCTGGCCTTGTCGGCGTCGATCTTGGCCTGCGAGCGGTCGCTCAGCTTGAAGCGGGCGGCGGCCATCGGTCCCCGGTCCATGCCCAGGGCGGTCAGGGTCTCGGGGTCGGACAGGATCATCTCCTGCGCGATCTTGTCCAGCAGGGCCAGGAACTGGGCCGAGGCGGGTCCCGCGGCGGGCGCCGTCGTGGCGGCCTGCGCAAGCGCGCGGGCGGCGCCGGAGGTCGCGAACGCGCCTCCCAGGGCGGCGGTCATCAACAGGCGGCGACGGTCCATCATCGGGCTTCCTCCCAAAAGCAATGGGAGGGGACACTAGCGAAGCCTTGCCGCCCCGCAAGCCGTCACGGTCATGACGCAGATGAAGTTTCGTCCATGCTGCGCCGCCGCATGAAATCAGACCGGCTGGACGTGGGCCTTGAGGCAGTCGCGCACGGCCTTCTTCAGGTCGCCCGGCGCATTGGGCTCGTCCACGCCCTCGGCCGCCAGCACCGCCTTCATCGCCGCGTCCAGACCCTTGGGCAGGGCCGCGATCACCTTCTTCTGACCCTTGTCATGCAGGCAGAAGCCGACCTCGCTGCACAGGGCGGCGAACATCGCGTCGAAGTCCACGTGGGCGAAGTCGGGGGCGGCGTCAGTCATGAAGTCTCAGGCTTTCAGGCGGGTCGCATGGAAGGCCACGTGGTCGTCCACGAAGCTGGCCATGAAGAAGTAGGAGTGATCATAGCCCGGCTGCATCCGCAGGGTCAGCCCCTGGCCCGCCTTTTCGGCCGCCGCGGCCAGCAGTTCCGGCTTCAGCTGATCCGTCAGGAAGCTGTCGGCGTCGCCCTGATCCACCAGGATGTCGTCAAAGCGTCCCGCCGCCGCGCCGCCTTCGATCAGCAGAGCCGCATCGTGTTTCGCCCATTCGGCGCGATCCTCGCCCAGATAGGCGGTGAAGGCCTTCTCGCCCCACGGACAGCGCGTCGGCGACGCGATGGGTGCGAAGGCCGAAACGGACCTGAACAGTTCGGGATGGCGCAGGGCCAGGGTCAGGGCGCCGTGCCCGCCCATGGAATGGCCGAAGATCGAACGCGTCTTCGTGGTCGGAAACGCGGCGTCGATCAGGGCGATCAGCTCGTCCGTGACATAGGTCTCCATGCGGAAATGCGGCGCCCAGGGCGCTTCAGTCGCGTCGACATAGAAGCCCGCGCCCTGGCCCAGGTCATAGGCGGGATCATCCGCCACCCCTTCGCCCCGCGGCGAAGTATCCGGCGCGACGATGATGACGCCGTGCTCGGCGGCGGCCTTGTAGGCCCCGGCCTTGGTGGTGAAATTGTCCTCGGTGCAGGTCAGGCCCGACAGCCAGATCAGGACCGGGAAAGGCCCTTCGCCTGCGGGCGTGAACACCGACAGGGTCATGGGCGTGCCCGTCGTCGCGCTGTCGTGCTTCAGATAGCGCAGGGTTCCGCCGTGAACGACGTGGGTCTTGACCGTTTCCATCAACTCAAACTCCGATCAGTCAGGCCAGACGCGGGCCATGAAGGCGTCGTCCAGTCGGCCGCCGTCCTTCGAGAAATGCGCATACCATTCGCGCGGAATTGGCGGGCTGGCCCCGGCGGGCGGCGCGCCGCCGCCCCAGGCCTCGAAGCCGACCCCGACCAGGATGGGTCCCTCGCGCACGGCGGGCGCGGGCACGGCCTCGACCGCCTTGACCACCGCCGCGAGCGTCTCGGTGTTCGGCGCCGGATCGCCAGTGACGACCCAGGCCTTCGCCCGCCCGCCCGGCTTGACCATCAGCAGCAGCATGCCCGAGGCGCCGGGCTGAACCGGGGCGGCGCGCACGGCGCCCTCGGCCGCCAGCGTCGCGGCGTTGACATAGGGCGACAGGGCCGAGACCTCGACCCGCGCCTTCATGACCGGATCGGGCAGGTACAGAACCACGTCCTTGCCCACCCAGGCCTCGGCCGGCGCTTCGGCCACAGGCGCTCTGTCGGCGCCCCGATCGCAGGCCGCCAATCCCAGCGACAGGCTGAACGCCGCCAGCCCCGCCGTCATCGCCGCTTTCGCCCTCATCTCGTCTCCGCCTTCAAACCCAGGCCCTGCTTTATCCCGTGCGGACCAAGGCAGATAGGCCCGCCGTCAGCCTTCGGGCGTCACCACGCGCGTCGCCTGACCGTTCTCGTCCATAAAGATGATCCGCGCCCCGCCGTCGGCCGCCACGCTGAGCACCAGACGCGCCTTGCCCGCGCCGTCGCGCAGCACCAGTTCCGACGCGCCCGAGCCCTGACGCCCCAGGAAGGCGCGCGGGAAGCCCTCCAGATTGGCGGTCTTCATCGCCTCTTGCTGCTGTTCGGGGGTCAGGCCCGCCAGACTCTCCAGCACGGCGAAGTCGATCGACTCCTCGGGCCGGTCGTTGACGAAGACGCCGGACACCCGTCGCGCCCCTTGCTGGAAGCCCATGATCTGGACCGTCTGGTCCTGTTCATAGCCGTCGAAAGTCAGGCTGCCGCCCGACGTCTTGACGCCGTCGGCGTTCTTGCCGCCGAACACCAGGCCGCCGACCTCGGTGCCTTCCTCGTTCATGAACAGCATGCCCGCCGAATCGCGCCCCGGATGCGGAACCTCGCGCCCGCGATAGGGGATTTCCGGGAAGGCGGTCTGGTTGGAGATCACCATCCGCAGCGTGCCGTCCGGCTCGCGCACATTGATGCGCTGGACGTCGATCTCGGTGAAGCGGGCCGGACCGACGCCCGACACCGCGCCCGAGACCATCACCCCCACAAAGACAGCCGTCAGCACGCCCGAATAGGCGATCAGAGCCTTTTGCGCGTCGAATTTCATGATGATCCTCCCCATTGATCGAGGGGTGGTAGCGGATCAGGCCGACGTCGCCCCGTGGTCAGTTGTCGCAAGCCGGGCTATTTACGACGGCCGGTGAACGGCGCAGATCTTGTTGCCCGACGGGTCGCGCAGATAGGCCAGGTGCATCTCGCCGAAGGGCGTGCGGCGCGGACCGGCCGGGTCCTCGATGGCGACGCCGCCCGCCGCCACGCCGGCCTCGGCGAAGGCGATGACCGCTTCGGGGCTGGCCGCTGCAAAACCGATGGTGCCGCCGTTGGCGTGACAGGCCGCCTGGCCGTCGCGCGGCGTGACCACGCCCAGCATGCCGCGCGGCGTCATGTACCAGATGCCCGGCAGAGGCACATCGCTGGGCGTGCCCGGCTGATGGCCCAGGGCCCCCAGCACCGCGTCATAGAATTTG
>Ga0247823_10003573_pt1 | contig 12566 bp, 8 predicted proteins | sample 13C_PalmiticAcid_2_FD_192426 | JGI IMG/M metagenome (GOLD analysis project Ga0247823, IMG submission 192426) | Soil microbial communities from agricultural site in Penn Yan, New York, United States - 13C_PalmiticAcid_Day30 | ecosystem: Environmental > Terrestrial > Soil > Agricultural land...
GTACGGCCGCATCGACGAGATCCTGGCGACTGGCCTGCACGCCTACCTCACGCAGTTCCTGGACCGCGTGAATGAGTTGGGCTGGCGGATCAGCCAGGACTTTTTGGTGCCGGCGGGGTGAGGGGCGGGCGGGGCGCCTGTTGCTCAATCGCCGGCAGGCGACTCATAGGGGGTCTGCCGGTTTCGCCTCCAAGTGGTAGTCGAACGAGAACGGCTCGGGTGCATCGATCCGGCCGTCGGCTCGAACCACGAGTTCCGCAGTGAAACGCACGTAGCTCCGCTCCGGGTCCAGTTCGGTGGGGGTGCCCGTTGCCGGGTCCACGAACTGATTGAGTTGGTCGAGTTCGCGCTCGATCCGGATGCGCCACTCCCCGGGCTGCTGTCCTGCACGAACCATGTAGGTGGTTCGGCTGTGCTCGCCAGAGTTGTCACTGCTCACGGAGCCCGGCGTGCCGTCGGGCAGTCGGATAGGGCTGTGCGGCGAGGCCATCGCATACGCAAAGCCGGCCATCACCCGCTGGTTCAGGGCGTCCGACAGGTTGTGCAGACCGATCGGATCGTGACCGGCGAGTTCTTCCCAGCGCTGCACCACTTCTTGGCGCTGACGAAGTTTTTCTTCGGGATCGGCCGAGAATTTGTCCCTTGACATCTGCAGGGTCAGGCTGCCGTCGGGGTTCTCGATGTAATGGGTGGCGCGGCCAATATCGTTCCATGTCGACGGGTGCACGCCCGTGTGGATGCCGCGATCGCCTGTGGAGTCGATATGTCCACGCAAGGGTTCTTCTTCCTTCATGGCCAGCAGGTTGCCCTGGAACACCGCTTGTGCGGCGTCGCTGGCTCGCTGCGGCGGGATCTGAAACACCGCGCGCACGGTTTTTCGAACGGACGTGAAAGGGGGCGTCGGTTTGGCGGGCGCCTTCTCTTCCTTGTTGCTGGGGGGGTGGACCCTGGTTGCCGAGTCCAGCAACTGCGACAGGATCTGACTGATGCCGACGAGCTGTACGGCGATGGCGTGGCGTGGGTCACTCGCGTTGCCCATTGTTGCGATCTGCAAGTCCGAGCCCATGTCGTTCAGAACATCGCTCAAGTGACGCGTATTGGCCGCACCCAGTATTGCCAGGCAACGCTCGCTCAGCTTCTCTTCCAGCGACTGAAACAAGGCATCGTAGGTGACGTACTCGAAGTGGCGCAGATTGTCTGCACCGGTGTTGTCGAGGGCGCGAAGAACATCGTGCTGCACGTTTACCCGAGACACGACGTTCTGCAGTGCCGCCAAGGCCGTCAGGGCGGCCGGCGTATCGCCTTTCTCCAGGAGCTCCAGTGCGGGCAGAAGGGCATCGCTGCAGTCCTTGATGCCCTGGCTCAGGCGGCCTTCAATGGCCTCGGAGATCGTGGAGATCTTTGTTTGGCGGCCAGGAATGTCGAGCGTCTCCAGGGCTTTGGACAAAGCCGCCAGCTGTTGATCGCTTAACTTGTCCTTGTCCAATTCTGCGGGGTCGATGACCAGGCTCGCGACGTGGTCGCGTAGCTCGAGCAGCTTGTCGCCGATAAACGGGTCGTCGTCCATGGCGAGCGCAGTGCGACGCTTTTGCAACTCACTCCAGTGCGAGGCGGCGTTGATGACGTACTGCAGACACTGGGCGCTCGCGGCACCACCGATTTTTGACGCGCCGAGTACATCGACAACATCCGCATCGAACTCCAATGACAGCTTGTTCACCTTCTCGTCGGCGGCAAGCGTTGCAAACAGCGTGAGCAGAGGCGTCTTCTGAGTCGTCAAGTTGTCGAACGGGGGGGCCTTGAGCCAGGCCTGTTCCTCGCCAGGCAGGATACGAATCAGCTGCTTGATATCCTCTTCCGGAATGGCTCCCCGCAAGAGCATGGAATCGATGGCCATGGCGATCACCGCCCGAGCCATTTTGCTTTCACTTTTGCCCGTGTGACCCTCAGTCAAGCGGTATTGGCCCATGATTCCGAGGGCCGTGGCACGCAAGCCATCGTATGTGTCGACGGCCAGTTGCGGTTGAGTGGTGGCCTGGCTGATGGCCTTTTTTAGATCGGGCAGCAAGGCCGCTGCGCAATCGGCGACAGCACGGTGCTGGGCTTCTTCGCGCAAGGCTTTGGCCAGGCAACTCAGATGGGCTTCCACCGCGGTATCCGCGCTCTGCGAACGAAGAACCTTCAACTGGGTGGTCAGGGTCTTGATCTCTTTGGCATCGAGGCCTTTCAGATGAACGGCAAGCCGCTTGCTCAGCACGTCCTCGAAGGTCGAGTAGGTGATCAGGGGCTGAGCGGCGCTTTCGATCCGGTCGAATGCTCTCTCCACCGCTTTCGGGGTCAGGGCTGCCTGGGGATGGACCAGATCCTTCAACAGACGGCGCGTTTCCTTGCCGCTGTCGATGTATGCGGCACGCTGCTTCTGAGCCACGCGCACGCCTTGCGGTGTCACTGCGTTGAAGAAGTGGCTCGCTGCGGTTGAGACGGCGGTTGAGAATTTGCCGAGCGTCTTTCGCAATCCGCTTCGCGGGGGGGCGGGGGACTTCGTCGTCATGCGGCGCGACCCGACGCCGGGAACGTTGTCGACCTGCGTCCCGTGACCAACGTGTTGAACGTTGTCAAAGTGTTGAACGTTGTGCAGCGGGTTGCCGCTGTGAGCCTTCATAGTCGTTTCCTGCAGGTACGGGGTGATGGACCGGTGCCCACGGGGCGCCTCATTCCCGCACAGGCGCGAGAGCGCCATAGCAGGACACGGGCTGCGCTATCGCCATCGAACCGTCTTCGGCAATGGAGATCGTGAGTGAGAGGTGCACTGCGCTCTTGTTGGCGTCCAGTGGGGTGCTTTCGCCGGTAAGTCGGTTGACCGTTCGCCCTGGCTTGGACAGCACGCGATCGATACGAAGGTTGAGTTGGCCATCGCTTCCACGACTGATGTGGCAGGTGGTGCGGGCTAAATGGCCTACGGGTTGAACCGGTGCACCATTGGCATCGAGAACGGGTGAGCGAGTCGAATCCAACGCCGCGTCCACCGGCTTCCAGAGATCGATACCCGCCAGGCGGGCCAGGCGTTCGAGTTGCGCGTCCGTGGGCTGCAAGCTGAGCAGCGCGTCGGCGTTGTCGATGGCCCGGTCCGGTTGACCCTCTTGCTCGACGACGTAGCCCGTGCGCCTCATGTCGGTGTTGATGGCGGCCAGGCGAAGCCTGAGATGCACATTGGCATCGATACCGTCTTCGGGCGGCGTGATCGCCGTCAGCATGTGGGCCACGGCTTCTTGCGTGACGCCGTCAAATGGCTGGTGGCGCGCCGCTTTTGTCCTGGTAACGAAACCATCGGTGATCGCATCGCCGGCATCCTGGGTCCTTTTGTTCAGCAGATGAAGATCGTGCCGCTGTTCATGCGGGCTCAGTTCGATCTCGTCGCCTTGTCGGCCCAGTCGCTTGGCCAGCGTTCCTTTGATGTTCGCCAGATGTCCCCCGAGCGCCGCGATCACGATGTCGGCTTCCCCTTCCTGGCCCTTCTTCTCCGCCACGCTGGGCAGCGCGCTAGCCAGCAGCTGGACCTGCTTCTGATTGACCGCATCGAACCACTGTTCTTGTTGGTCGGGGTAGGCGTCGAACAGTCGGGTGAACAGGTTCGAGTAGAAGAGTTGATGTCCATCGGCACTGCGAACATTGCTGCGGCTGCCCAGATCGGAACCAAGGTCCTCATGGACCTGCATGGCCTTTAGCGCTTTCTCCTGGGCGGTCACCAAGGCCGTCAGGCCCGCCTCCAGATCGCCCGTGGCCAGAAAGTCCAGCGCTTCTTTCAGGGCGACCACGCATTTGGCGGTGCTGGCTTCCTTGCGATGTGACACCTCGGCGGCAAAGGCCATGGCGTCGTGTGCAATGCCCAGGGTTTCCAGGCTGCCCTTGAGTTCGGACAGCCGTGCATGGCCGAGCACGTCCTTGCCCAGATCGCTCAGCTTCATACCCTGGGTGGCCCGTGTGCGCACACCTTGGATGCGCTGCGTGGCGTTGTCGTCCATGACTACTGCATGGCTTTTGCAGTGGGCGGTCAGCGCTGTCCAGGCATGGGCCACCTCCGACAGCTTTTCGGCTTGTACCCACAACGGGTCCCTGGTAGACACCGCGTTGTCGAACGCCCCGCACGCTCCGTCAAATGCGTCCTGAAGGTCTTTGCCCTGAATGGCGATTGCCTCCTTGAGAAGCAAAGGGGCTGTGCCGGAAATCTCCGGGTTCAGGAACGGGCGCTTCTGCGCCTGAAGCAGGAGGGCTTGTTCTTGCGGCGGGATAGCCTTGAAGAGCTGGATCAGTTCGTTGTTCGCCATGTCGCCACGCGAGACGAAATGCGCGCAGAGTTCCATGAGCAGGGCGCGGCCCTGGGCCATTTCATCTTCTGTGGAACCCGGCTTGAGCAGACCATAGTTGCTCAACAGGTCGACTGCGGCGTGGACGGCATATGTCCATTCGGAGGGTCTTTTCAGAGTGATTGCAAACTTCTGTTGCAGGCGATCGAGTTGGTCCTTGGTACCGGGAATGTGAGAGACGTCGCCCTCATTCAGATCGCTTGTCAATCGCTCGACGCATTGCGAGCGAACCATTTCACCGAGTTGGTGGATCAAGGGGGCGGCGGTGGCTCCGGCCTTGTCGATCTGCGCCAGCAACTGCTTCAAGTCCTTCGTGGGCAGCGCCTTCACTTGCATCTGAAGGCACTGCGCGAACACCTGGGCCGACACCTTCCCATTCCATCCCACCAGCAGGCGACTGGCCCTGGAGATGGCGGCCAGGTGCTTCTCCACTTGCTTGGGAGACATCGGAGCGGACTTCACGGCGGTCAGAAATGCGACCATGGCCTTGTGCAGGTCCCTGCTGCCCGTTGCCACTCGTAGGCCCTTCGGCATCAGGGGGTAGGCGAAGCGGACGATGCGCGTCTTGAAGCTGGTTTTCCCTGTCGCTTGCGTTCTGGGCGGATCTGGCGGAAGCAGCGTGAAGCGCCGGTCCGTTGGGCGCCCGGGGGGAACAGTCGCGACGGAGTTGGTGCTGACCACGTTGGCGAAGGGGTTCGACTTGTCTGCACGCATGGGGTTCTCTCTGGACAGGGGGTTTTCGAATCAGACGTGCAGGAAAGGCGGCCCTTCAGGCATGTTCGACACGCCGGCCGCCGCCGTCGATTCGACTTGCATGGCAGCGAAGCGGTCCTGCCAGCCCAGCGCGGCGTCGATGAAGCGCTGCAGGCGCGACAGAATCAATTCGCCCGTCCACCCATGGTTGCCAATGTCCGTGCACAGCACGATCTCGTTGAACTCGGCGTCGATGGCCAGCGTGGCGCCACCAGTGTCGGCGCCGAACAGGTTGGCGGTGAGCAGTTGCTCGAAAGTTCGCTCACGGTCGCTGGTGGGCACGGGGCCGAGCGTGCAATAGACGTGCAGCAGGTGGCTGCTTTGGCTGGCCTCGAAGTTCACGTCGATGGTGTCGTCGACGCGCAGGCGGGCGCAGCCCTGTTCGTCCAGCTTCAGGTCGGGGGCGCCGAGGGCCGTGGCGATGACCTGGATGACTTCGTCGGTGTTCATGGGGGATCCTCGGAACAACGGGCAATCGGGCGGCGCTGCCCTGGGCCTGGGTTTGGTTCGATTTGCGGCGATGAGTGTCCAAGTGGCCGCGGCACGTTCCTCGTGGCCGAGATCGTCGGCCAATGGGATGACTCCCGCCCGAGGGGGCGCGACGAAAGTTGGTGGCGGACTACGACCAATTCCCGTCAGTCCTTTGCCAGGCAAACGGGTTGGAACGCCCATTCAAGGTTGACCACTCAGCCTCCATCGTCAATCGCCGAGCAGCTCAACGTTTGCAGGCTCAATCGCAATCTCAAATCATGGGCGAACGCATCCAACTCAGCCAAATTTCCTTCCGCGATCTGCAGCGCATGGCAGAAAACGAGAAGGGGCAACTCCGGTTCAAGAAGGGCATGGTCTACATCTCGTCGGCGGGAAAGCCCAACGTCATCAAGCGGCTTGTCGACAACATCAGCGGCTACACGGCGGCAAAACGGTCGGCCGGGGTAACAGCCGTTCAGATGATCTGTAGCAAATACGGATTGAAGTTTTCCGACCTGATGCTTGGCGCAGGGCTTTCGCCATCAGAGGTGGATAGCCTGCGAGCGGGTCGTCGCGACTTGACTGACGACGAACTGCGCAGAGCGTTGTCGCGGTTCGTGCAAGTTGAAGACAAGGCGTATCTGTTGTGTGACTCGGTCGGCAAAGGAGGCTTTGCTGAAGTGCGCAAGGCGACTCATGGGGAAAAAGAAATCGCCCTGAGAACCTTCATTGCTCCAACTGGTGGCGACTTGAGCAAGCTTCCTAAAAAACGCATGCGTGCAGAGGAAGTGTTCAGGAGAGAGGTTGAGGTGCACCAATTTGCCTATGGACGGCCGCTTGCGGGTGAGCCGAACTATGTGATGCCGACTCAGGGTGTCGTCGAGGGACCTGGGGGAATGCTTTATCAGGTGATGCCTTTGGCCAGCGCCGGAGCGCCTGACCGAATGGAACAGAACATGAAGGCAGCGCAGGTGGCGGCAAGCTTCGCCAAGAGGGCCCCTACGAGCTCCGGCCAGGCAGCACTGGAGCCGCGGCCACTGACCCAGGGCATGCTCAACAACAAGCAGGATGATCTGCGCCTTCGGCTGGTCTGGCTGGACGGTTTGAAAGGTGTGCAACAGATTCATGACGCTGGCATCGTGCATCGCGATCTCAAGAGAGGCAATTACCTTCTTGATCGAGATGGGACGTGGAAGATCACTGACTTCGGCACCTCGGGAGCCGAAAACACCCAATATCAAGCGACGCCTGGCAAGGCCAATAGCCTGTTGACAGGGAACGAAACCACCTACTCGAAAGCCCCCGAATGGCTGGAGCACGAGCAGAAGCATTCGTCAGCAAGATTCAACGTGGGCCCCCAATGCGACATTTTTGCGTATGGGGTCATGATGTTCGAAGACCTGACCAATGGCAGACGTCCATTCGACGGCACCCCGGACGAACCAGGCGAATGGTTGGGGCCAACCGAGTATGGAGAAAACGTGCGTGCGTACGCCGAATCGGGCCTGTCTTTCTCTGCGTGGTACCAGCAACACACTGGCCTGAAGATTCCAGAGGCCCTGCAATCGCTGTTTGACATGACGCTGCACGCCGACCCCGCAAAGCGCCCCGCCGCAGAACAACTGCGTCAACTGGATCTGTTTCAGGATCCGCAGCTCGATGATCCGAAGCTGCGCCAGGACATGGTGAGCAAGTTTTCCAGGAACACCTGAGCACACAGGTACCTCTCTGCTGCACCCCTTCGCACGCCGCGATGAGTACCACGCCCGATCAGCTCACCGTCCTGCTTGAGGAGTTGGGCTCCCAGGCCAAAGTCGCCAGTTGGGTGAGCTTTAACTCGGAGGCGCTCGCTTGGACGGTGGGCTTTGAGGACGACGCGGCGGTGTTGCTGGAGTGGGACGAGGAGCTGGAGCGTGTGATGGTGTTCACTCCGCTGGGCCGACCACCGGAGCATCGGCTGGTCACTGTTTACCGGGCGGTTCTTGCCTACAACGCCTTGTGGCGCGAGAACGCCGGTGCGCGAATCGTCATGGCGGACACCGAGGGCGAATTGGCTTTGATGTTTGAACTGTCTGTTCGAACGCTGACGTTGGAGCGGTTGCAGTTGGTGCTGGAGAGTGTGCGCCACGTGGCCCGAACCTGGGCCAGGTATGTCCTGGACGCCGAGGATGTGCATGAAGCCCTTCCGCCGGGATCGCCGCCTTCGCTGCGCGTTTGACGGCGCCCTGAGGTCGATGACCGCTCGGGCTTATCGGTTCGAGTCCTGTGCCGCCTTCACCGCCTCGCCCAACTCGATCACCGCCAACGCGTAGTAGCTGCTCCAGTTGTAGCGCGTCACCACGTAGAAGTTCTCGGTGCCGGCCACGTAGCTGGACGGTGCGCCCGCGTTCTCCAGTTCGACGAGCGCGAACTTGCCGGTGTGCTGCAGCGCCGCGCCGTCGAGCACGGCGCCCTTGGCCTGGAAGTCCGCCACGCCGAAGGTGGGCAGGATGTCGGGCGCAAGCAGGGTGTCCGGGTCCAGCGTGGCCGGGTCGAAGCGCACCGGGTAGTGCGTGGGCATGCCGCTCTGCCAGCCGAAGGCCTTGAAGTAGTTGGCCACCGAGCCGATCACGTCGGCCGGGCTGTCGAACAGGTCGACCTTGCCGTCGGCGTCGAAGTCGATGGCGTAGCGCGCCCAACTGCTGGGCATGAACTGCGGCAGGCCCATGGCGCCCGCGAAGCTGCCCAGCAGGCTGTGCGGGTCGGTGCCGTTGCGCTGGCACAGGCTCAGCAACTGCTCGAGTTCGTCGCGGAAGAAGGCGGTGCGCGCGGCGGCGCGCGGGTGGACGGCGGGGAAGTCGAAGGCGAGCGTGGTGATCGCGTCCAGCACCTTGTGCGTGCCGGTGTGGCGGCCGTAGAGCGTTTCCACGCCGATCACGCCGACGATGAGCGAGGCGGGTACGCCGAACTCGGCCTCGGCGCGCGCCAGTGTCTCGCGGTTGTCTTGCCAGAAGCGCTGGCCGGCGGCCAGGCGCACCGGTTCGATGAAGCGGGCGCGGTAAGCGGCCCAGTTCTTGGGCACGCCGCGCGGTGGCGGCGTCACGCCGCGGATGGCGGCCTCCAGCCGCTGGGCCTGGCCGATCTGTGTGCGCACCCAGGCGGGGTCGAGCTGGCGGCGTGCGGCCAGGTCGTCGGCGAAGGCCATGGCGGCCGGGTGGTCGCGGTAGAAGAAGGCCGGGCGCGCCTCGGGGCGTTTGGTGGGGCGCTGCTTGGCGGGCGGCTGGGCCTGGGCGAAGGCGGCGGGAAGGGTCAGGGTGGCCAGTGCGGCCAGGGTGATCGATCGGCGTTGCATTGCGTGCGATTGGATCACGCGGCGCGGCGGCCGGGCCAGGCCAGCCGGCGGAATTCCCGTCTCAGTTGGGGCAGGGTGGTGTCGCTGTCGCGCGCGTAGCGCTGGGCTTCCAGGCGCAGCAGCCAATCGGCCAGGGCTTGCGTCACCGGGCCGTCACCCAGTTGCACCGCCGCGCGCCGGGCCAGTTCGCGCGGTGGCGTGCGGTCGTCCGACGCGATGCCCAGGCGGCTGAGCCGCTGGCGCGCGCGGCGCAGCAGGCGCAGCCAGGGGTCGTGCTGCTGGCGTTCCCACAGCGCCCACAAGGCGCCCAGCAGGCTCACCACGACGACCACGCCGAGCAGCACGGTGGCCAGGTCCTGCCAACTGGGCGAGGCGAAACCCAGCGCGCGCAGCAGGTCGAGCTGGCGGCCCTGCGTGTAGTCCAGCACCCACTGATTCCACACGTTGTTGACGGCTTCCCAGGTGGCGCGCAGTTGCGCGATGAGCGTGGGGTTGAGGTTGCCCAGGGCACCGGCGAACGCGCCCGCGAAGCCGGCGGCGGGCGCCTGCAAGCGCTGGATCGAGCCGATGCGGCCGGGGAAGACCGCGCCGGTCGGGTCCACGCGCACCCAGCCTTCACCCTGCAGCCAGACCTCGGTCCAGGCGTGGGCGTCGCGCTGGCGCACGGTCCAGTAGCCGTCGACGCCATTGACCTCACCCCCCTGGTAGCCCGTGACCACACGCGCCGGGATGTCCATGGCGCGCATGAGCACGGCGAAGCCGCTGGCGATGTGCTCGCAGAAGCCGGACTTGCGGTCGAACCAGAACTCGTCGGCCGTGTGCCGGCCATAGACGCCGGGTTCGAGCGTGTAGGTGTAGCCGCCCGTGCTCAGGCGCTCAAGGGCAGCATTGACCAGCGCAGGCGCGGCGGCGGGCCCGGGGCCGTGTTGGCGCCGAAGCTCCTGCGCGAGCTGCAGCGTGCGCGGGTTGAAGCCCGGGGGCAGTTGCACGTAGTCCTGCAGGCCGATCTCGTTCTGCAGCGGGCCGTGGCCGAAGTCGAGGTGGCTTTGCGCGCGGTAGCGCACCAGGCTGTTGATGGACCGCTGCGCGATCCACTGCAGCTCTTCGGTCATGCGCACGCGGTTCTCGCCGGGCAGTGTGGGCGCAGTCGTCGCGGCTTCGAGCACGAAGACCCAGGGGCGGCGGTTGGGCTCCAGCGTGACCTCGTAGCCCACGGGTTCGCCGCGCGGGCGCAAGTCGGCCGACAGGCGCCGCTCGCGCGCAAAGCCCGATTCGAGCGGGCGCCACTCCTGCCCGTCGAAGCCGCCGAAGACCGGGCCGCGGAAGTAGAGCAGGCCAGCGGGCGGTGGTCGCCCGCTGTCGAACCGCACGCGCAGCGCGATGCTGTCGTCCAGCGCGAGCTTGGCGATTTCGCCCACGCGCATTTCGTCGGACAGGCCGCTGCGGCCGCTGGGGTCGGTGTTCGGCACGCCCCACAGCGGCGCCATGCGCGGGAACAGCAGAAACAGCACCAGCATGATGGGCGCGCCCAGCAGCGCCATGCCCGCCGCGATGCGCGCGGCCTGGGCGAGCGGTGGCTGGCCCACCGGCATGTGCGCGTTCACCAGCGCCGTCAGCAGGCCCAGCAGCGCGATCAGGATGCCCGCCGCCGTGAGCAGCGACTGCGAATAGAAGAAGTGCGTGAGCAGCGTGAAGAAGGCGAGAAAGAACACCACGAAGGCGTCGCGCCGCGCGCGCAGTTCCAGCGTTTTGAGCGCCAGCAGCACCACCACCAGCGTGACGCCGGCCTCTTGCCCCAGCAGCGTGCCGTGGCCGGCGAAGGTGGCGGCTAGGGTGACGAGCAGCAGTCCCAGGCGCCAGGGCCAGCCGGGCAGGGGGGCGGCGTGCAGGGCCAACCGGGCGCGCCAGGCCAGCACGCCGGCCGTGAGCACCGTGGTCCACCAGGGGATGTGCGCGGCCTGCAAGGCCACCACCCAGGCGATGACGGCGAGCACGAACAGGGTGTCGCGCGCCTCGCGGGGCAGCGCGCGCGTGAGGCCCGGTGCGCGGGCGGGGCGAAGGGCGGTCAGCACAGCGCGAGCGCCTCCAGGCACTGGTTGCGGTGCACCGGCCCCTGGTCGGGCGCGATCTCGCGGCCCGGCAGGCGCAGGCCGTAGTCGAGTTCGAGCCGGTCGGCCATCAGCACCCAGGCGGTCAGGCGCGACACGCGGCCTTCCACACCCGCGCCGCCGCACTGGTTCAGGTCCAGCCAGAGTTCCTGGCGCTGGCTGGACAGCGCGTCGCGGCTCACCAGCTCGTCGCGCCCGCCCGCGAAGGCCTGCGCCGCCTTCTTCCAGACCACGGCCTTCATCGGGTCGCCGCGGCGGTAGGCGCGCACGCCGTCGTATTCACCGGTGGCCTGCACGCGCGCGCTGCCGGCACCACCCGATTGAGGTTCGCCGGGCGGCAGGGGCGGTGGCTGCTCTTCGGGCGTGGGATAGACGAGGGCGCTGGCGGCTGGGCGCCACACCGTCCACACGCGGAAGGTGCCCAGCGGGAAGAGCGTCTGGGCGGTGAGCGCGGGCAGGGCGTGCAGGCCACGCGCGGGTGGCTGCCAGGCCACTTGCAGCTCGGCGCTGCCTTGCGCGGGCACGTCGGCCCAGGCCAGCGCGGGGTCGCCGCCGCCCTCGGGGATCACGCCCAGGCCGATGCCGTGGCGCACGCGCCGTCGCTCGCTGGCCAGGCGCACCTCCAGCACCACCGCCTGGTGCGCGTGCACCGGCTCGGGCGGGTGCAGGTGCAGCGTCAGCCCGCGCAGGTTGTTGTGGCACACGTGCATGCCCACCAGCGCGCTGCCCGCCAGCAGGAAGGTGAGCAGGTAGCCCAGGTTGAGCTGGTAGTTGATGCTGGCCACCAGCAGCAGCATCAGGGTGAAGGCCAGCATCCAGCCCGGGCGGGTGGGCAGGATGTAGACGTTGCGCTGCGTGAGCGTGAGCGTGTCGGTGCGCTTGAGCCGGTTGTGCCACCAGTGGCGCACCCGCGCCTTCACGTTGCGCCAGGCAGAGCTCATCTAGGGCAGGGGGATGGCGTCCAGCATCGCACGCACCTGCTCCAGTGGCCCGCGCCCGGCGTCGCGCACGGGGATCAGCCGGTGCGCCGTGGTCTGCGGCAGGATGGCGGCGATGTCATCGGGTGCCACGTAGTCGCGCCCCTGCAGGTAGGCCTGCGCCTTGGCCGCGCGCACCACCGCCAGCGCCGCGCGCGGCGACAGGCCCTGCAGGAACCAGCGGCCGCTGCGCGTGGCGTTGACCAGATCCTGCAGGTAGTCGAGCACCGGCTCGGCGGTGTGCACCTCGCTCACGGCGCGCTGCAGGCGGGCCAGGTCCTCTGGCGTAAGGGCCGGCTGCATCGAGTCGATGAGTTCGCGCCGGTCCTGGCCGCGCAGCAGTTCGCGCTCGGCCGCGCGGTCGGGGTAGCCCAGCGACAGGCGCATGTGGAAGCGGTCGAGCTGCGATTCGGGCAGCGCGTAGGTGCCGAGCTGGTCGTGCGGGTTCTGCGTGGCGATGACGAAGAAGGGCGCGGGCAGGGCGCGTGTCTCGCCTTCCACGGTCACCTGCTTTTCCTCCATGGCCTCCAGCAGCGCGCTCTGCGTCTTGGGGCTGGCCGAC
>Ga0247823_10003574_pt1 | contig 12566 bp, 10 predicted proteins | sample 13C_PalmiticAcid_2_FD_192426 | JGI IMG/M metagenome (GOLD analysis project Ga0247823, IMG submission 192426) | Soil microbial communities from agricultural site in Penn Yan, New York, United States - 13C_PalmiticAcid_Day30 | ecosystem: Environmental > Terrestrial > Soil > Agricultural land...
TCGCCGAGGGGCGGCTGGGATAATAGATATGATAGCCGGGAAACGGCTCGCACCAGTCCTCGAGCACCCGGATCAGCCGCCCCTCGGCGATGTGCGGAAGCACCTGATCCTCGGGCAGATAGGCGAGCCCCAGCCCGGCCAGCGCCGACGTCAGCCGCAGCGCGATGTTGTTGAAGACCAGCTGACCTTCGACGCGCACATTGATCTCGCGCCCTTGCTTCTCGAACTCCCAAGGGAAAAGCCCGCCATAAGTGGGCAGCCGCATGTTGATGCAATTGTGCTGGGTCAGATCCTGCGGCGTCTGCGGTCGGGCATGCGCCGCGAGATAGGCCGGCGAGCCGACCACCGCCATGCGCATCTCCGGGCCGATACGCACGGCGATCATGTCCTTGGCCAATTGTTCCCCAAGCCGCACCCCGGCGTCATAGCCCTGCGCAACGATGTCGGTGAGGCCATAATCGACGATGATCTCGACATGGATATCGGGATAGTCGGGGAGGAATTTCGCCAGCGCAGGCTGTAGTACCGTGACCGCAGCATGCTCGCCCGCGGTGATCCGGATCGTGCCCGCCGGCTTTTCGCGGAGCGCGCTGAGCGCGGCGATCTCCTGCTCGATTTCCTCGAGCCGCGGCGCGACCGCGCGCAGCAGGCGCTCGCCGGCTTCGGTAGGGGAGACGCTGCGCGTGTTGCGCGTGAGCAGGCGCAGGCCAAGATGGGCCTCGAGTCCCTTGATGGTCTGGCTCAACGCAGACTGCGAAACCCCAAGCTTCGCCGCGGCGCGCGTGAAGCTGCGCTCCTTTGCGACCATCGCGAAGGCGGCCAGATTGTTGAAGTTCTCGCTCGCCATTCATTAGTCCGGCTAATTGGGGAATGCCGATTATAGCGCCTAATTGCGAGCCGGAGCGAACGCTATATCCAGACCACACCCCAATGTGAGGACGATATGCAGAAGCGTATGCTCGGCAACAGTGACCTGGAGGTTTCGGCGATCGGCTTCGGCTGCATGGGCCTGAGCTTCGGCTATGGCCCTGCCCTCGATCGCCGCGATGCGGTGGCACTGATCCGTGCCGCCCATAGCCGCGGCGTCACCTTCTTCGATACGGCAGAGGTATATGGCCCTTTCGTCAATGAGGAAGTCGTCGGCGAGGCGCTCGAACCCATCCGCGATCAGGTCGTGGTCGCGACCAAGTTCGGATTTCAGGACGGCGATTCGACCAAGGGGCTCGACAGTCGGCCCGAGCGCATCCGCGCGGTGGCCGAGGCGTCGCTGAAGCGGCTGCGCACCGACGTGATCGACCTCTTCTATCAGCATCGGGTCGATCCGAACGTGCCCATCGAGGAAGTCGCGGGCACGGTTCGCGATCTGATCGCCGAGGGCAAGGTCCGACATTTCGGCCTGTCGGAGGCAAATGTGGAGACGATTCGTCGCGCCCATGCCGTGCAGCCCGTGGCAGCGCTGCAGAGCGAATATTCGCTGTGGTGGCGCGAGCCCGAAAAGGAGATTCTTCCGACGCTCGAGGAGCTCGGGATCGGCTTCGTGCCGTTCAGCCCGCTCGGCAGGGGCTTCCTGACCGGCAAGATCGACGCGACGACCAGCTTCGACGCGAGCGATTTCCGTCAGATCGTGCCGCGCTTCTCGCCCGAGATGCGCCAGGCGAACCAGTCGCTGGTCGACCTGCTCGGCAGGATCGCTGCCGAAAAGGCTGCGACGCCGGCAAAGGTCGCGCTCGCATGGCTGCTGGCACAGCGGCCGTGGATCGTGCCGATCCCGGGCACCACCAAGCTGCACCGGCTCGAAGAGAATCTGGGTGCAGCCTCGCTCGAGCTGAGCGGGGGCGATCTCGCCCGGATCGAGACCGCACTGTCGGAGATCGTCGTGCAGGGCGACCGCTATCCTGCGCACTTGCAGGCACGGGTCGCGCGCTGATCGCCTGCATCACCCAGTCGGGAGAGTGCCGATGACGACCTGGCCGATGACGGACGCCGCAGTGGGCCGTTCCACCGATTTCGCGCCCGAAGCGGCAGGCGGATCATGAGCAACGATCTGTCCCGCCGTGCGATGCTGGCCGCACCCGCCTTGCTTTCGCTTGCCGCGGGTACCGCGACTTGCGCGCAGCCTTCGGACCAGCGGCAAGCCGGCTCGAAACCGCTCGTCGCTTACTTCACGCGTTCCGGAAACACCCGGGTCGTCGCGGGCACGCTGCAGCGGGCGCTTCGTGCCCATCTGTTCGAGATCCGGCCGGCGACGCCTTACCCCGAGGACTATGAGGCGACCGTCGCGCAGGCCGAGCAGGAACGCGTCCGGAACTACGAGCCGCCGCTTGCCGAGCGCGTAACCGGGCTGGCGGATTATGACACGGTGTTCCTCGGCTTCCCCATCTGGGGGCAGACCGCGCCGGCGATCATCCGATCCTTCCTCAAGCAGCACGATCTCGCGGGCAAGACGCTGCGCCCGTTCATCACCCATGGCGGCTATGGCCTGGGCAGCAGTCGCGCGGTGCTCGCCAGCCACACGACCGGCGCGCGGATCGAGACTCCCTTCGTGATGGAGGCCGATCAGGAACGGCGAACGCTCAACCAGGTGAACGACTGGCTCGGCGAGATCGGGCGCGGTTGAGGGCGAGACTTTGACATCCATTTCGGAGGACGCGAACATGACGACGCGCAGATTGGGAAAAGCCGGTCCGGAAGTCTCCGCGCTCGGGCTGGGCTGCATGAGCATGAGTTCCGCGTACGGTCCGCCGGCGGATCATGCCGAGATGATCAGGCTCATCCGCGCGGCGCACGAACGCGGCGTCACGCTGTTCGACACCGCCGAAGCCTATGGGCCCTTCGCCAATGAGGAATTGGTCGGAGAGGCGCTCGCACCGATCCGCGACAAGGTGGTGATCGCCACCAAGTTCGGCTTCGACATCTCTGCCAGCGGGGAACGTGGATCGGGCCTCGACAGCCGTCCGGAGCATATCCGGCAGGTCGCCGAAGCCGCGCTCAGGCGCCTGCGCACCGATCGTATCGATATCCTCTATCAGCACCGGGTCGATCCCGACGTGCCGATCGAGGACGTGGCCGGAGCGATCAAGGCGCTCGTCGCGGAAGGTAAGGTCCTGCACTTCGGACTGTCCGAGCCCGGGATCGAGACGATCCGCCACGCGCATGCCGTTCATCCCGTCGCCGCTGTACAGAGCGAATATTCGCTGTTCTGGCGCGAGCCCGAGACCGAGCTTTTGCCGACGCTCGAGGACCTCGGCATCGGGTTCGTACCGTTCAGTCCGCTCGGTGCCGGGTTCCTGACCGGCAAGATCGACCAGAACACCAAATTCGATCCGACCGACTTCCGCAACGCCGTCCCGCGCTTCTCGCCCGAAGCGCGCAAGGCGAACATGGCGCTCGTCGAATTGGTCGAGGGCGTCGCCGAACGCAAGGGCGCTACGCCCGCGCAGGTCGCGCTCGCCTGGCTCCTTGCGCAGAAGCCGTGGATCGTGCCGATTCCGGGCACGACCAGGCTGCACCGGCTGGAGGAAAATCTCGGAGCACTCACCGTCGAGCTAACTCCGGCCGAACTCGACGCGATGGCGGGGGAACTGGCGCAATTGCAGGTGGCGGGCGCCCGCCTGCCCGAGGCTGCTCTCAAGATGACGGGACGGTGATCATGATGAAGAAAGCGATGCTCGCTGCGAGCATGATCGCCGCCGGCGAGGAAGCTCGGGCGCAGGCACAACCCAAGCCCCGCGCGTCCGAAGCGCAGCGAACAGTCGCTCCAGGCATTGCCGGCTTCACCGACACGATCCTGTTCGGCGAAGTCTGGGAACGGCCGGGTCTGGCGCCGCGGGATCGCAGCCTCGTCGTGATTTCCTCGTTGATCGCGGGCGGACGCGCCGCCCAGCTGACCAGCCATTTGCGGATCGGGCTGGAGAACGGCCTCAAGCCCGGTGAGATTTCGGAGATCATCACCCACCAGGCATTCTATTCCGGATGGCCGAATGCGGTGTCGGCAGTGAACGTCGCCCATGAGGTCTTCAAGGCGCAGGGGATAAACACCGCGGCGTTTCAGCCCGGCGGCGTGCCTTTGGCGACGCCCGCCTCCGACGCGAGCCGTGCGGCCAAGGTGCGGGCGGAGGTCGCTCCCGTAGCGCCGGCACTGGCCGATTACACCAACCGCGTCCTGTTCGCCGACCTGTGGCGCAGGCCCGGTCTCACCGCCCGCGATCGCAGCCTCGCGACGATCGCGGCGCTGGTCACGACTGGCGACACGGCGCAGCTCGACTTCCATCTCCGGCTGGGCATGGACAATGGCCTGACCCGCGAGCAGATCGCCGAGGCCGTCAACCATCTGGCCTTTTATGCCGGCTGGCCGAAGGCGATGGCGGCAGTGCCGGTACTGAAGACCGTGTTCGATACGGCCACGCGAACCGGCGCCGCCGAACCGCTCGAGCACGTCCGGGCCGGGACCGCGCCGGTCACGGCGCCGGCGCGCAACTTCACCGGATCGGTCAAGGTCGACACCGCCTTTCAGGCGAGCGCACCTGCGCGTCTGGGTGGCGCCCGGGTCACTTTCCAGCCCGGCGCGCGCACCAACTGGCACCGCCACGCGCTCGGACAGACCTTGATCGTCGTGGCCGGCCGCGGGCTGGTTCAGGAAGAAGGCGGCGCGGTGCGCGAGGTCGCTCCGGGCGACGTCATCCTCACCGCGCCCGGCGTGAAGCACTGGCATGGCGCGACTGCCGACAGCGCGATGACGCACTTCGCAGTGGCGGAACGCGGCGAGGGTGAGAACGTCACCTGGCTGGAGCCCGTATCGGAGAAGCAGTTTCGTGACGCCCGGTAATCGACGGTCTGCGGATGAACTCACGACGGGGAGAGAATGGAATGACTGACATGGCTGCATCGGGCACGGGACGCCGGGCTTTCATCGGTCCGGCGGGCGACCTTGCCGCAGCTCCGCTCGTCGCGGGCGCGGCCCGGGTCTCAACGGCCGGCCCGATCACATCAAGCGCGCGGTCGCGTTCATGCCGAAGCGCCTGCGGACCGACCGCATCGATCTCCTCTACCAGCACTGCGGGCTGCACCCGCGCGGCAGCCGGTTGCCACGGCGCAGGGGCGGCGGTCAGTCCGTGAAATAGGCCTTGGGAATATGCGTGATGCGGCAGGCGAGGTCGGCTTCGCCGCTGGCGACGACATAATGGTCGCCGGCATCGGCGATGCCGGTGGTGAACACCACGTCGCGGACATACATCTTGCCCTCGAGCGGGCGGGTGAGTTCGGCGTCGGGTTCGAGCAACGGTACATGCTCGGTGCGGATCACCTTCGAGGGATCGTCCCTGTCGAGGATCGACCAGTAAGTGCGATAGACGCCGACGATCTCCTTGGGCTCGACCCCGTGCCACAGGGTCAACCAGCCTTGATCGGTGAGAATCGGCGGGGTGCCGCCGCCCATGCGCGCAGTGTGCAGCGTCGCGGCGTGCGGGCGCAGGCCGGGATCGCGATGCGGCTTCCAGTGGAGCGCGTCGGGCGAAGTGGCGAGGTTGATGGAAGGGCCGGCGCGCCATTTGCTGCCCGGCGGATAGGTGAAATAAAGATCGCCCAAGGGACGGGTCTGCGCCCAATAGCGACCCTGGATCAGCCCTTCGAAGATCAGCATGTCCTTGTTCTGGTGATCGAGGACGATGTCCTCGAAAGCCCAGTCGAGCCCGTTGGTCGAACTGTAGAGCGTGGTGCTGTGCCGCTCGGGGCTGACCGAGCAGGTCGTCATCAGCCAGCGCTCGCCGACCCGGGAAACGCGGGGATCCTCGACGCCATAGCATTGGAAGCTGGTATGCGGGGCAATCGCCTTGTCGTAATGGATGGCGACGATTTCGAGCCCGTCCGGCGACAGCTCGACCGGCAGGATCCACGACAGCGAGGTCAGCACCATCACTTTCCAGCGGCCGCCGCGGATCAGGAATTTGCGCGGATCGGCGGTGTCGACCTGATCGAGCGGCCACGCATCGAGGACGTATTTCCCGTCGTTCCAGCGGATCGCGTGGACATGCCCGTCGAATATCGGATTGCGCAATGCCTCGGCCACCCGCACGAAGATCGCGAGGTTGCCGTTCGGCAGCCGGGTCAGCGCCGGGTTGAACGCGCCGAGCACATAGGTTTCGGCGCCGAGATGCCCTGCCAACGGCGAACGACTCAGGTCGACATCGTCGGGGCCGAGGACCAATCGGTCGATCGCGAAGCTCATCGCGTCTGGAGGCGAGGCTCGACGCGCATCAGCGTGACCGCGCTGCGCCGCGGCTGGCGGAGCATGAAATGCGTCGCCGCGGCGATGTCCTCTGCGCGGAGCATCTCGTTCTCGTGGATCATCTCGCGCTGCTTGTCGGCAGGGATGTCGGGATATTGCATGTCCGATCCGGTGAGCCCGGGCTCGATATTGCCGACCTTGATGTCCTTGTCGGCGAGCTCCTTGCGCAGCGCCTCGGCAAAGGCCTGCACCCCGGTCTTGGTCGCCGCATAGACGGTCGATTCACCGCCGCGCGATTGCGCCGACATCGAGCCGATGATCACCACGTCGCTGCCCGGCTGGAGATGCGCGAGCGCTGCCTTGCCGGCAGTCATATAGGCGGTGAGGTTGGTCTCGACGATATAGGGGATGTCGTCGGCCTGGGTCTCGGAAAGCGAATCGGCGGGGATCGCCGCGTTGAGCACCGCGATGTCGATCCCGCCGAGATATTTCGCGCCTTCCGCGAAGAAGCGTTTCACTTCCGCGTGATCGGTGAGGTCGAGGCTGAGCCCGTCGCCCTCGCCGACCTCGCGGATCCGCGCGAGCGCGTCTTCGAGATAATTCGGGTCGCGGCCGCAAATATAGACCTTGGCGCCCTCCGTCGCGAGCAGGACCGCGATCGCGCGGCCGATGCCGGTGGTGCCGCCGGTGACGATCGCCTTGCGGCCGGCGAGGCTCGGCTGCTCGGTATGCGCGTCGGCTTCGTTTCGGACGGGAGGCTCTGCAAGATCGGACATGGCTGGGCTCCTGAAGGCTTTGCGCGAACAAGGATCGGGCGCGATTTAGGTTCCGCACCGGGCGAGGATGATGCAACCGTCCGCCCGGGAGGTGGAATTCGATGCGGCCCTCGATCTCGCGCTCGCGCAAGCGGTTGCCGCCCATGGTCGTTACAGTGAGCTCGGGCAGTCTCATGCGGCCGGCGCGCCAGAGACATAACTGCGCGGTGCAGCCCTCGTCGTCGAGCTGGAAGCTCGGTGACTTCTTGCCCGGAAAGGAGGGTTTGCGATCGGTATACGCGTTGCCGCTTTCGCCGAGGAAGCGTGTCGATCGGCCATGGCGCGGACAAGCTCCGGGGGAACCAGATCGTTTCGCGTTCTAACTTTGTTTAGGACGAAGCCGCTGGCGGCGCAGGAAGCGTGCCCGGACTTCGGCTTCGCGGAGCAAGGTGGCGGGCAGATACGTGAGTGCGCGCAGCCCCGCGACGGTGGAGACGTTGCGCACGGTGCGACGGGTCTGGTCGAGAACCTGCTCGAGCATCTCGCGGCGTTTGATCTCGCCGCTCTCGGTGACAAGAGTCAGGCGGTGGATTGCGTAGAGCCCGATCGCGCCCGAGATCAGGAAATAGAAATCCCATTGCGAGAGGTGTAACGGCGATACGAGAGCGACCCCTTGCGGACTGGTCCAGCGCAGCAGGATCTCGAATCGGCGCGCCGCGAAGAAATCGGCGAACGCGCCGCCGAGGATCGGTGCGAACCCGGCCGCCACTGCGGTGGCGAGGCCTGCGGTGGCGACATAGGCAGTCGATTGGCCCTTGGGCGAAAGCTTGAGCGCGATGCTGGTGGTGGCGAGCGTCGCGCCGGCGATCGCGGATCCCATGAACAGGTGCAACACCACCAGATAGGCGATCAGCCACGGACCATGCGCGATCTGCGACGCGCCGATCATCCCCAGGATGCACAGGATATAGGTCGGGGCGGCGACCAGCAGGACCGACTTGTTGGCGAAGCGATCGGCGAGTGATCCCCAGTTGCGCAATGCGATAAGGTTGGAGAGCTGGCTGACCACGCTCAGCACCATCACGAAGGTCATGTCATAGCCGAGCTGCCGGACGATGAAGACCGTAAAGAAGGGCGTGGCGAGGTTGATCGCGAACTGCCAGCTGGCGAGGAAGACGATAAGGCGGCGAAAGTTCAGATCGGCCAGCGGCTCGCGCAGCAGAGCCAGCAGGCCCAACTGGCGTTCAGGGCGCGGCGGCATCGCCGGCTCGGGGATGCGCGCAGTCAGCCACGCGCTGATCAGGCCCGCGAGGAAGCCGAGGCCGTAAAGTGCGCCGAAGATGATGCTGCGCCAGTCCGATCCTTCGGCGGTCCGGTCGAGCACGATCGCCGCGGCGATGCCGGCGACGAGGCTTACCGCTGCAGCGAAGGCGCTGCGACGCGAGAAGACCCAGCCGAGGCGATCCTCGGGGGCGAGGTCGCGCACCCACGCGTTCCACGCACAGCTGCCGATCGCGCCCATGCCGCACAGGACAAGTTGCGCGAGGACCAATGCGGCAATCGCGAAATTGGTCGGCAGGAACGGCGCCGACGCCATCAGCGCGAGCATCGCCCGGCCGATGAGGCTGGAGAAGACCGAGATCGCCTTGCGCATCCGGAAATGCTCGACGAGCAGGATCGTCGGGGCCTGGAGCAATTGGCCGAGGAACGGCGCACTGGCGAGTATGCCGATGACGAGATTCGACGCGCCGAGATGGAGCGCGAGCGCGGTTAGGATCACGCCACTGGTCAGCGCGGTGGCGGCGCTGGCGAAGGCGCCTTCGGTGACGATCTGGCGAAGCGCCTTGCCGCGCTCCTCCTCGCTGACGCTGGACTGTGGCGTGAGCGGCATCATTTCACCCTTGCTGCGATGCAGGACAAAGGCTCGGGCGCTTGACGGGTTCCATGTCTGCGGGAGATGTAAGGCAATGCTCCGTTTGCTCGCCTCGCTAATGCTGCTGTTCGTCGCAGTCCCCGCCGCCGCGCAAATCCCGCATCTGAAGGACGGGCAACTGATCGTCGATGGCAAGCCGTTCCTCATATTGGGGGGCGAACTCGGCAATTCGAGCGCGTCGGAGCGGGCGTGGCTGGCACCGCACTGGGCGCGGCTCAAAGCGATGCATCTCAATACCGTACTCGCCCCGGTGAGCTGGGAGCTGATCGAGCCTGTCGAGGGCAAGTTCGATTTCGCGAGTGTGGACTGGCTGATCGAGGATGCCCGCGCGCACGATCTGCGGCTGGTATTTTTGTGGTTCGGCAGCTGGAAGAATTCGATGTCGACCTATGTGCCCGCCTGGGTGAAGCGCGACGAGCGGCGCTTCCCGCGGACGACCGGTCCCGACGGCAAGGCGCAGGAAATCCTTTCGGCGTTCGGCACCGCGACCCGCGACGCCGACGCGAGGGCGTTTGCGGCGCTGATGGCGCATGTGAAGCAAGTCGATGGCGAGCGGCACACCGTGATCATGGTGCAGGTGGAGAACGAGATCGGTTTCCTGCCGAGCGCGCGCGAGCGCGGGCCGGTGGCGGATGCGGCGTTCGCGAAGTTCAAGGGATCGGAGGAAGCGTTCACTGCCGATGCCTATGCGCGCTTCACCGAGGCGGTGACGCGGGCGGGCAAGCAGGCATATCCGCTGCCGATGTACGTCAACGGCGCGCAGGGGCGGCCGGGCAAGCTGCCGGGCGAATATCCCAGTGGCGGGCCGCTCGCGCATCTGTTCGGCATATGGCGCAAAAGCGCGCCGTCGGTGGATTTCCTCGCGCCCGACATTTATTTCCCCAGTTTCGCCGGGATCGTCGCGGGCTATGCGCGGCCGGGCAATCCGCTGTTCGTTCCCGAGGCGAACAATGCCGGCGATCCGCGCGCGGCCGCCAATGCGTTCGGGGTGATCGCCAGGCATCGCGGAATCGGGTTCAGCCCGTTCTCCATCGAGAGCATCGACGCGGATGGCGCTGCGAAGCTGGGCGCTCTGTATGGGTTGCTGGACAGCATGACGCCGGAGATCGTCCGCGCGCAGGCGAGCGAGCGCATCCGCGGCTTCTCGCCGCCGGTGACGTTCGGAGGGACGGTCGACGACACGCCGCAGGTCGAGACGTTGGGCGGCTATCGCTTCACGGTGAGCTTCGTCGATCCGTGGACCGCGAAGGACAAGCAGGTGTCCGCCGAACATGGCGGGATGATCCTGTGGCGCGGCGGCGAGGATTACTGGATTGCGGGGAGCGGGATCACCGTCACCGTCGAGCCCGCCGACGGCAAGGGGCGGGCGGGGCTCGACAGCGTCGTCGAAGGGCATTTCGTCGACGGCAAATGGGTGCCCGGTCGCGTGCTCAACGGCGACCAGACGCATCAGGGGCGCCATGTCCGGCTGCCGCCCGACGCGCAGGGCGCCCAGCGCGTGCGGCTATATCGTTACGGCTGAGAAGCGACCAAAAGCGGCCTCGCGCGTTGCGGGCGGCATGGAAAAGCTCTGGTTCATCACCAATCCCAATTCCGGCACCGCGACTCGTGCCAAATGCGAGGCGCTCGAAGCCGTGTTCGAGGAAAGCGGGCTCGCGCTCGCGGGCCGGACCGAATTTCCCGAGCAGGCGCTGCCCAAGCTGAAAGAGCTGGATAATGCAGGCGTCGACACCGTCGTGCTGTTCGCGGGCGACGGGACGATCAACGCGGCGCTGTGTGCGCTGGAGAAATGGGAAGGTGCGTTCCTGATCCTGCCGGGCGGGACGATGAACCTGCTCGCCAAGGGACTGCACAGCGAGACCGATCCGCACAAGATCCTCCACGCCGCGAACAAGAGTGATCGGCGCGTGGCGCTGCCCTATGTCATTGCGGGCAAGCATCGCGCCTTTGTCGGACTGATCCTCGGGCCGGCGGCGGCGTGGTTTCGTGCGCGCGAAGCCGTGCGCAAGGGCAAGATCGGGCGGCTGTTCGCGGCAGTGCGCGGCGCGTGGCGCAAGACCTTTGGCGAGCATGGCGTGCGGGTCGAGGGGGCGGCGGGCCTCGGTGACAGCTATCAGGCGGTGTTCGTCACGCCGGACCTTCACGGACTCGAAGTCGCTGCGGTCGATGCACGCGAATGGGGCTCGATCGCCCAGCTCGGCTGGGACTGGCTGACCGGCGACTGGGTCGCCGCGCATGCCGTGAGCGAAGGCTGGACGCAGGAGCTTCGCGTCCACGGCCGCAAGCCGGTACTGGCGCTGTTCGACGGCGAGCCGGTGACGCTCCAGCCGCACGAGAAGATCCGTTCGGGCAAGAGCCTCGAGACGTTCATCGCCACCCGCACCGACGAGGAGGTACCCGTGACATGACCCGGCTGTTTCACGTCAGCGACGTCCATTTCGGACGCGAGGATCGCGAGGCGATCGACTGGTTCGGCGCCAAGGTGAAGGAAGAACAGCCCGACGCGGTGATCATGACCGGCGACCTGACGATGCGCGCGCGGGCGAAGGAATTCGAGGCGGCGGGTAAGTGGCTCGAGAGCCTCGGCCGGCCGGTGACGGTCGAAGTCGGCAACCACGATCTGCCCTATTTCAACCTGTGGGCGCGCTTCGTGACCCCGTACAAGCGCTACAAGGCGATCGAGCGACTGATCGAGAAGCCGCTCGACGTGAAGGGGGTCAGCGTCGTGCCGCTCAAGACCACCGCGCGCTTCCAGTTCCGCACCAATTGGTCGAAAGGCTATGTCAGCACGCGTTCGCTGCAGGAATCGCTGGCGCTGGTCGAGGCAGTGCCGAAGGACGACCTGATCTTCATCGCCGCGCACCATCCGCTGATCGAGGCGGGCACGCTGGCGACCTCGAAGACGCGGCACGGACGTACGGCGCTCGATGCGCTGGCGACGGCGGGGGTGCACGCGGTGCTCACCGGGCACGTCCATGATCCGTTCGACGTGGCGCACGAGATTGAGGGACGCACGGTGCGGCTGATCGGCGCGGGGACATTGTCCGAGCGCGTGCGGAGCAAGCCGCCTTCGTTCAACGAGATCCGGGTAGAGGGACGCAGCTTCGAGACGGTGGCGCGGTTCAAGGGCGAGGGGAGCGTGGCGCTTTAGCTGCTTTCGTCACCCCGGCCTTGTACCGGGGCCCACCGTGCACGAGGCGATGTCGTTGCCGCTTGCTACTCCCGATCGGCCTGGTGGACCCCGGCACAAGGCTGGGGTGACGGGTAGGGTTCAATTCAGCCCTGCGCGCGCGTCAGATCCTGTCCGAACACCAGCAGATTGCCGTCGGGGGCCATCACCATCAGCTCGCGCTGGCCGTAGAGCTGATCGATCGGGCCATAGATGTCGCCATCGTTGAGCCGCGACGCCTTCGGCGCCAGTTCGGCGGCGATCGCGTCGACGTCGCTCACGTCGATATAATAAGCGAAGCGGCGATTGCCCGGCGGCGCGCCTTCGTCGCCGACATTCTCGACCAGTCGGAACGCCGTCGCCTCGCGCTGGACATAGGCATAGATGCCTTGGCGGAAACGGCATTCGAAGCCGAGAATCTCGGTGAAGAAATCCACTGCCGCCGCGATGTCGGGCACGTGCATGAAGGGGGTGATGCGGTACATA
>Ga0247823_10003575_pt1 | contig 12566 bp, 9 predicted proteins | sample 13C_PalmiticAcid_2_FD_192426 | JGI IMG/M metagenome (GOLD analysis project Ga0247823, IMG submission 192426) | Soil microbial communities from agricultural site in Penn Yan, New York, United States - 13C_PalmiticAcid_Day30 | ecosystem: Environmental > Terrestrial > Soil > Agricultural land...
CACGCGTGCGCCGACATCCTTCTTCAGCCGCTTCTCCGCGTCCGCGTCGCCCGCGAACTTCGATTCGACGACCACGGCGAACCGCTCCCGCCGTGAACCCGCGTCGATCCGGACCGCGACGGCGTTGCCCGCGCGGACACCGTCCACAGTGGTCGCGGCGCGTTCGATGTCGGTCGGATAGATGTTGCGGCCTGCCAGGATGATGACGTCCTTGCGGCGTCCGCAGATCACGATCTGCCCGTCGACCAGGTAGCCAAGGTCCCCTGTGGACAGCCAGCCCTCGGCGTCCTGGGTCGCGAGTGGACCGTCGACCGTCAGGTATCCCGGGGTCACGGCCTCGCCACGCAGCCGGATCTCGCCGACCTCGCGCTCGCCGCGCACAGTGCCCTTGTCGTCGACGATCGTGGCCTCGATGCCGCGTAGCGGCTTGCCCAGCACGGCGAACGAGCGCACCCCCGGCCCCGGCTCGACCGGCACCGCGCGGTTCTCCGCCTCCAGCTTGTCGGCGTCGATGTAGTCCAGGGTCAGCCCGGTGAACAGCGGCGCGAACGACACCGCCAGCGTCGCCTCCGCCATGCCGTAGGCCGGGAACACGCACTCCGGGCGCAGGCCGAAGCGGGCACCCTCTTCGGTGAAGGCGACGACGGCCTTCTCGTCGATCGGCTCGGCACCGTTGAGCGCCAAGCGAAGCGACGACAGGTCGTACTTGCCCTCTTCGTCCACACCGGACATGCGGCGGCCGAGCAGCGCGTAGGCGAAGTTCGGCGCCGCGGTGATCGTGCCGCGGTGCCGGGAGATCAGGTCGGCCCACAGCAGCGGACCGGTGAGGAAGTCGACCGGGGTGACCTTGACCAGCTCAAGGCCCACGGTCATCGGCACGGTCAGGAAGCCGACCATCCCCATGTCGTGGAACAGCGGCAGCCACGACACCATGATGTCGTTCTCAAGGTCGAGTTCGGCCGACTCGGCCATCGCGGTCAGGTTCGCGAACAGGTTGCCGTGGGTGATCCGCACGGCCTTCGGGTCGGCCGTCGAGCCGCTGGTGAGCTGCAGCAGCGCGGGCGCGTCCTCATCGACCTCGACCACGCCGTCCACCGGAGCGCCCTCGGCCAGGTCGGAAAGCCGCAAATAACCAACACCATGCCGCTCCAGGACCGGGGCGACGGCGTCGAACGGGGAGCCGAGCAGGACCAGCTTGGAGCCGATCATGCCCAGCACCCGGACGGTGTCCTCGGCCCACTCGGCGAGGTCGGTGCGCGGGGTCGGCTGGTGCAGCATCGTGACGCTGCCGCCTGCCAGCCAGACCGCCTGGACCGCGGGGGCGATCGTCACGGGCTCGGCCGCGAGGACCGCCACCGCGCCGTGGCGGGTGAGGCCACCCTCGATGAGCGCACCGGCCATCCGGCGCGCCTGCTCGTGCACCTGTCCCCAGGTGTGGCGGACCGGCGCCTTGGGTTCCCCGGTGGTGATCCCCCGTGCGGCACCACGCGTCGTCGCGGTGGCCACCATCATGTCTACGAACCGACTCATGGTTCAGAGACTAGTAGCGCTCACTCGGCGAGATCTGCGACTTCCATCCATCGTGACTCGATCTCATCTTTGTCCGCGACGACCTTCCGCAGCTCGGCGTCGAGTTCGAGCAGCTTCGTCGGATCGGTCGCGGCGGCGGCCAGCGCGGCGTGGAGTTTGGTCTCCTTGGCGCCGAGCTGGGTCATCTGCCGCTCGAGCTTCGCCAGCTCCTTCTGCGCGGCCCTGCGCTCGGCGGCGCTGACGGACTTCGCGGTCGGCTCGGCGCCGGACTTCTTCGTGGTGGGCTCGGCGGCGATGGCCGCGAGCCTGAGTTCCAGGTACTCCTCGATCCCGCCGATGAGCGGCGTGACCTTGCCGTCGCCGAACAGCGCGACCACCGAGTCGCAGACGCGCTCGACCAGGTACCGGTCGTGGGAGACCACGACGATGGTGCCCGGCCACGAGTCGAGCAGGTCCTCCAGCTGCTGCAGGGTGTCGATGTCGAGGTCGTTCGTCGGCTCGTCGAGCAGCAGGACGTTCGGCTCGGCCATCAGCAGCCGGGCGAGCTGCAGCCTGCGCCGCTCGCCGCCGGACAGGTCGCTGATCGGGGTCCACTGCTTGTTCGCGGGGAACCCGAACCGCTCGGCCAGCTGTGAGGCCGACAGTTCCAACTTGCCCAACGTCACCCGTCGCGCGATCTCTTCGACCGCCTCCAGGACCCGCTGCTGCGGGGGCAGCTCGCGCAGTTCCTGGGTCAGGTGGGCGATGCGGACCGTCTGGCCCTGGATCCGCTTGCCGGTGCTCGGCTCGGTGTCGCCCGCGAGCAGCTTGAGCAGCGTGGTCTTGCCGGAGCCGTTGACACCGACCAGCCCGACCCGGTCGCCTGGGCCGATCCGGTAGGTCTCGTTGACCAGGATCGGCTTGGGCCCGGCCGAGATCGACACGTCCTCCAGCTCAAGCACCGTGCGGCCGAGCCTGCGCTTGGCGAAGGCCAGCAGCTCGACGCCGTCACGCGGCGGGGGCACGTCGGAGATGAGCGCCTCGGCGGCCTCGATGCGGTAGCGGGGCTTCGACGTGCGCGCGGGGGCGCCTCGGCGCAGCCAGGCCAGTTCCTTCTTGGCCAGGTTGCGGCGCTTCTCCTCCAGCGTGTCCGCCAGGCGACCGCGCTCGGCCCTGGCGTAGATCCAGTCGGCGTACCCGCCGTCGTACTGCTCGACCTTGCCGCCCACGACCTCCCAGGTGCGGGTGCACACCGTGTCGAGGAACCAGCGATCGTGGGTGACGACCACGAGCGCGGTCCCCCGGTTGATCAGGTGGTCGGCCAGCCAGCGCACACCCTCGACGTCGAGGTGGTTGGTCGGCTCGTCGAGCACGATCAGGTCCAGCTCCTGCACCAGCGCGGCGGCCAGCGCGACCCTGCGCCGCTCACCGCCGGACATGGTGTCCACCGGGCTGTCGAGGCCGAGCGTGGTGATCTCCAGGCCCTCCAGGATCGACCGCGCCCGCGGGTCGGCGGCCCACTGGTGCTCCTCGGTGATCCCCAGCGGCTCCAGCACGGCGTGCCGGACCGTGGAGTCCTTGGCGAGCTCGGTCCGCTGGGTGACCACGGCCATGCGCAGGTCACGGACCCGGCTGACCCGCCCGTCGTCGACCGGTTCGAGCCCGGTGAGGACCTCCAGCAGCGTGGTCTTGCCGCCGCCGTTGAGCCCGACGACTCCGATCCGGTCCCCCCTGCCGACGCCGAGTGACACCGAGTCGAGCAGCGGCCGGACGCCGAAGCTCTTGTTGACGTTCTCCAGGTTGACCAGGTTGGTCATTACCAACACTTTCGCCGATATCGGATTCGCGGACCGCGACGGCCAAAGCTACCAACCGTCCCATTCGGCACCGCCGCCACCAGCCCGCAGCGACCGACTGAACACGCTGCGTGCAACTGGTTTGACCTGGTAACGCAACCCCTATATTCACGACTTAACCGAACGACCGGGAGGTGAAATGTCGCTAGCTCGCCCTGGCATCCGGATCTTCGCCGTTATCGCGGCACTGGTCCTGAGCGTCGCCGCTTGTTCCAAAGAACAAAACGCGTCCGATGCCACCCAGGCCGCCGAAATCGGCAAGCAGATCGTCATCCGCTCCGCGGGCAGCCCAACACTCGCCACGCTCTGGCTTGACAGCGTCAAGCCGGTCGAGTGCACGGAGCCCGGCAGCCTTCAACCCAACAACGGCCACTACCTGGCCGCGACGATCGTGCTGCAGACCACGCAGGACTACCAGCCGAACCTGGGCTGGTGGATGTCCGCGACGGACTTCGCCACCAAGGACGGCGACGGCAAGGTCACCGGGCGCGGCATCTTCACTTCCTGCCTGCCCACGCACCGCTACCTGCCCGACGACTTCTACTTGTCGGACGCGGGCTACTACGGCGTGGTGCTCATCGACTCCAGCAGCGAGCACGGCACCCTGGAATACCGCCCGCACAACATGCCCGAGGGCATCCCCGGCTGGCACTGGAACTACTAAGCGTGCACGGACGGCGGCGTTGGGCGTGATGCCTCTTCGCCGCCGATGATGCGTGCGCCCGGCACAGGACCGTGTGCGACGCGCACTGTCCGACACACGCCCGCGCCTGCCAACTCGGCGGCCACCCGGAGGGCCGACTCGGCGTCAGCGCAGAGGAAGGCGCAGGTGGGGCCGGAGCCGGAGACGGTGCCCGCGAGGGCACCCGCGCTGACGCCTGCTCGCAGGGTCCGGCGCAGACCGGGCCGCAGTGACACCGACGCGGCCTGCAGGTCGTTGCCCAACAGCAGTGCCAGCTGACGCGGGTCCCCCGTGGCAAGAGCCTCCAGAACCGGCTCGACAGCACCGATGCGTGGCGGGTCGCCCTCTTCGCGCAGGCGGTCGAGTTCGGCGAAGACCTTCGGGGTGGACAGGCCGCGCCGGTCGAAGGCCAGCACCCAGTGGTAGGTGTGCCGCGACAGCACTGGCACCAACTGTTCGCCGCGGCCGGTGCCGAGCGCGGTGCCGCCGTAGAGGGTGAATGGGACGTCGCTGCCCAGTCGGGCCGAGATCGTCGCCAGCTCGTCGCGGGTGATCTCCAGCCGCCAGAGCGCGGCCAGGCCGACCAGGGTGGCCGCGGCGTCCGCGCTTCCGCCTGCCATACCGCCGGAGACCGGGATGCCTTTGCGGATCACCACGCGGATCTTGGGTTCGTCCGGGTCGCGGCCCACGTGCCTGGCCAGTTCCTGCACGGCCTGCCAGGCCAGGTTGCTCGCGCCCGTGGGGACGGCGTCAGCGCCCTCGCCGTGCACCTCCACGCCGGGTTCGTCGGCTATGGCGACGGTGACCTCGTCGGTGAGGGACAAGGCCTGGAAGATCGTGGCGAGTTCGTGGTAGCCGTCGGGGCGAACATCGCCGACCGCAAGGTGGAGGTTCACCTTGGAAGGCACACGGACCGTGACCGGAGGGGGAACGACGGCGAGCACGCGCCCAAGCCTACGGTGAGCTGTCATGTGCCAGTGCCCGCGGTAGGGACCGGAAGATCCGGCCCCTACCCGCGACAGGTCAGGCGGCCTGGAGCCGGGGGGCGGCGGTGGACTGGCGGACCAGGGCGCCGCGCTCGGCGATCCAGCCAAGGGCGGACTCCGCGCGCGGGCCGTCGACGCCGACCAGGAACCGTGCGACCGGGGTCTCGCCGATGCGGGTCAGACCGCCGCCGACGATCGAGATCGGGGTGCCGAAGCGGGCCGTTGCCTCGGGCAGCAGCCCGCCCACGGTGGCGTAGCCGACGAGGATGATCTCGGCCTGCCGGTCGTGCCGGGGCGCGAGCGGCTCGTCGATGGCGGGCAGCAGCGTCTGGGCGATGCGGCTGGCCGGGTCCTGGATGAGTGCCAGCAGCTGCCCGCTCTCCTGCACCTTGCCCGCTTCCAGCAGCGCGACGTCGTCGGCGATGCGGCGGACCACGGCGGTGTCGCTGGTGGCGATCAGGACGGTGGAGCCCAGCTCGGCGCGGGCCCGGTCGAGCACGGCGAGGACGCCGGCGGTGGCGTCGGCGTCGAGGTCCCTGGTCGGGTCGTCGGCCAGGAGCAGGCCGGGCTCGCCGACGAGGGCCTTCGCCACGGAGACGCGGGCGCGCTGGCCGTCGGTGAGCGCGTCGGGGTAGGCGGCGGCCTTGTCGGTCAGGCCGATCAGGTCGAGCAGCTTGCCGACCCGCTCACGGCGCTGCGGGCCGTCGACGCCAGCCTGCTCCAGCGGGATCGCGATATTGCCCGCGGCGGTGCGCTGCGGCAGCAGGTCGCCGTGCTGGATGACGCCGATGCGGCGGCGCGCGGCGCGCAGCCTGCGCGGGTCGAGCGCGGCGGTGTTGTAGCCCTCGACGCGGATGACGCCGCTGTCCGGGCGCTCCTGCAGCGATATGAGCCTGGCCAGCGTGGACTTGCCGGACCCGGCCGGGCCGACGACGCCGGTGATGGTGCCCGCGGGCACCTCGAGGGTGACGTTCTCAAGGGCGAGGACGGGGCCGCTGTCGCCCCAGAAGGACTTGGTGAGGTTCTCGACGGTGATCATGGTGATTTGCTCCAACGCGGCGTGATGGGCAGCCCGCTGGCAGGTCCGTCAGGACCTTGCCGGGGCTGGAAGCAGGAAGAGGACGAAGTACGCGTAGATCAGCTGGATACGCGCATTCGGCGACACGCCATCGCCGTTCGCCTGCAGTGGTCTATGACCCGCCTGCTCGTCAAGATGCCCATCGGTGTTCCTCCATCGCTCCTGGCGGTAGCACCTGCCCATGGGGGTGGTTGCTGCGGCGTCGCAGAGCCAGATCTCTCGGCCGCTCGGGATGGAATGCACAACGAGTAGACCCGATCGGGTGGCTATGGCGCAAGCCGCCAACCGCAGGTACCTGGGCTTACGTTCCCAACGTCACACTCTCGGAGTGCTCCGGATTCAGCGCTGCTGGGCTATCCGGACGAACGCATCGACGGTGAGCTGCTCACCGCGCAGGCCGGGATCGACACCGGCCTTGATCAGGATCTCCTCCGCCTTGGCCGCCGACCCGGCCCACCCGGCCAGCGCGGCCCGCAGCGTCTTGCGGCGCTGGGCGAAGGCGGCGTCGACGACGGCGAAGACGGCGAGGCGGTCCGCGTCGGGGCTCGGGCGTCGGGTCATGAGCACGAGAGCGGAGTCGACGTTGGGGACGGGCCAGAAAACCGCGCGCGGCACGGTCGCGACCCGCTTGGCCGCCGAGTACCAGGCGACCTTGACGCTGGGCACGCCGTAGACCTTGGAACCGGGTCCCGCCGCCATCCGGTCGGCGACCTCGGCCTGGACCATCACGAGCACCGTCTGCAGGCTCGGCAGCTCGGCCAGCAGGTGCAGGACGACCGGGACGGCCACGTTGTAGGGCAGGTTCGCCACGAGCGCGGTCGGCGCGGCGGCGAGCTCGTCGGCCTTGACGCGCATGGCGTCGGCCTCCAGGACGTGCAGCCGGTCGGCCAGCCCAGGCGCGCGCTCGGCGACGGTGAGCGGGAGCCGCTTGGCCAGGACCGGGTCGATCTCGACGGCGAGCAGCTGCCGACAGGCCGGGAGCAGCGCCAGGGTGAGCGAGCCGAGGCCGGGCCCCACCTCCAGTACGACGTCGTCATCGCCCAGGTGGGCCGCGGCGACGATCCGGCGGACGGTGTTGGGGTCGTGGACGAAGTTCTGCCCCAGCTTCTTGGTCGGTTTGACGTCGAGGTCGCCTGCGAGCTTGCGGACGTCAGCAGGGCCGAGCAAGGCGGAACCAGTCACCCACAGAGAGTACGGCCGCTCAGGGTCAGCCCTAGGGGCAGGCCTACGCCTCAGGTATGACGCCGCGCGTTCAGGACGCGACTTGAGACCGACGTCAGCGCGGGTGGGGCCGAGGCACGCTGGTTGTGGGGAGAGGAGAAACAGATGCGTCAGGTGCTGGCCGCGGTGGTAGCCGCGGCGCTGATGGTCGGGGGCGGAGTCACGATGCTGGTGGTCGGGAACGACGACGCGCGCTTCGCGTCCACCACCGCGACCAGATAACGCGAGACGGCCACCCGCGCAGGGGTGGCCGTTTCGTAAGTTCTGGGTCTAGCTCAGGTGGGGAGACCGAGCTTGCGGGCGCAGCCGGGCCAGGCGCTGTAGCCGCCGCGGGCGTCGCGGACCTTGGTCGCGATCGCGATCTGCTGCTCACGGGTGGCCTGGTGCGGGTAGGCCGCGTACGCGCCGCCGCCGTTGGAGTCCCAGGTGCTCTTGTTGAACTGCAGGCCGCCGTAGTAGCCGTTGCCGGTGTTGATGGCCCAGTTGCCGGTGGCCTCGCAGTGCGCGAGCCGGTCCCAGACCGCACCGTCGGAGATGACGGGCTGCGGGGGCTTCTTGGTGCCGATCTTGACGATCTTCGGCTTGGGCTCCAAGGTCACCTTCGCGCCGATTTCCTCGCGCTTGACCTCTTTGCCGTTCTTCTGGGTGATGCGGTAGGTCGCGATGCGCTCACCGGGGACGCCGGGCTCAAGGATCTGCTCCTTGCCCTTGTCCATCTCCGGGTCTTCGATCTTCTGCACCGGAGGAGCGACCGGCTCGGTCTGGTTGATGACCGTGACGCCGGTGCGGGAGATGCGGACCTCGGCACCATTGGTGATCTTGAGGTCGCCGCCGGGGGTGATCGAGTCCTGCGGGCCGACGCTCAGCTTGAGCTGGTCGAGCAGTTCCTGCACCGTCACCGCGTTGGTGGTGACCGGCGCGGGGGCGCTGCCGCCGTCGAACAGGGTGATCTGCTTGGCGGTCTTGATCTCGACGGAAAGACCCTCGAGCGGGACGCTCGCGTCACCGCCCATCGACATCCACGCGCCCTGGACCGGCGCGTTGGCCTGTCTCAACGCCTCGTTGAGGTTCGTCGAGCGGACCCACGCGTCGCGCTTCTCACCGTCGACGGTCATGTGCAGCTCGCGGCCGCGCTGCAGGACGATGTGGCCGTCGTCGCCGATCTCGGCGGCCGGGGAGGGGCTCACGGCGTCGTGCGCGCCGACGGTGATGCCCTCTTCCTGCAGGACCTCGCCGACGGTGTCGGCGTAGGTGCTGACCTGGCGGGCCTGGCCGTCGATGTCGACGGTCACCGAGTTGTTCATCGCGATGGCCGCCGCGCCGCCGCCGATGAGGCTGACGAGCACGGCCGCGATGGTGGCCTTGAGGAAGGACGCCTTCCAGCGGCGGACCGCGGCGACGAGGCCGGGCGCGGGCTCGTCGGTGCCGACCTTGAGCGGCTGCGGGGCGGACGAGATCTCGTCCGGGATGACCGGCAGGACCGTGGTCTCGGCGTTGATGAGCCTGATCAGCTCGTCTACGTCGACGCCCGCGTGTTCCATGATCTCGTCGGCCTGCGGGCCGAGAGCGTGGCGCACGTCCTGGTCGGTGATGCTCAGCGACGAGGAGTAACCCGAGTCCCAGTCGTAGGACGGGAATTCGGACCGCCAGGCCTTGAAGTCGTCATCAAGGGTGGCGGCACCGACGGTGACGGGCGTGAACCAGTCGGTGTCGGCGAAACCGTCGACCTGTTTACCACTCACGAGAGCTGTTCCTCCGGCAGGCGGGAGCCTATGTCCCCAACGCTTCGAGGCTCCGGGTTGAACCGAGACGGGTGCGCCTCAGTTCGATCGGTCACGGGACAGTAACGAGAGCGGGAGGGTTGCGCAAACACATCCGGCGATGTCGTGAACCCCGTCACACCACCGGTGGAGCAATTCACTCCCCCGTTCATACCAACCCCTCACCGCTCGGAAGGTCCGACGTCACGGGGGGCAACGAAAACACGCGTTCAGCGGTTGCCGACACAGCGTTTGCGAGGTCGGCCACATCTACGCCGCGCAGTGCCGCGAGATCCCGGACGGTGTACGCGACGGCGTACGACTCGTTCGGGCGGCCCCGGAACGGGTGTGGGGTCAGGAAAGGCGCGTCGGTCTCGACCAGCAGCTGGTCCGCTGGCACGAAAGCGGCGGCTTCCCGCAGGTCTTTCGCGTTGCGGAAGGTCACCGGACCGGCGAAGGAGAGCACGTAGCCGCGCTCGACACAGCGCCGGGCGAAGTCGAGGTCACCCGAGAAACAGTGGAAGACCACCGTTTCGGGTGATCCTTCTTCAGTGAGGACACGCAGGATGTCCTCGTGCGCGTCGCGGTCGTGGATCATCAGCGGCTTGCCGACCCGCTTGGCGAGGTCGATGTGCCACCGGAACGCCGCGCCCTGCGCCTCGGGCGTCGAGTAGTCCCAGTAGTAGTCGAGGCCGGTCTCGCCGACCGCGACGACGCGGGGCCGCCGGGCCAGGTCCTCCAGCACAGCCTTCTCCGCGTCGCCGAAACTGGCGGTGCGGGTCGGATGGACGGCGACGGCGGCGAACACCCGATCGTCCCAAGTGGACGCCTCGGCGGCCCAGACGGCGGAGTCGAGGTCGTCGGCGACGGTGATCACCCGGTTCACGCCAACTGACGACGCTCGGTCGAGGATCTCGATGACGGCCGCGGAATCCTTGGCACCACAGGCATCGAGGTGCGTATGGGCGTCGACCACCGCTGCCGGAAGAGGCCCCGGCAGCGGTGGTTTTTCGCTGTCCCGCCTCCCCGAATTTTTAGGCTTGGTCACGTTCTCCGGGTCCCTTGCGGAAGGTGCGTACCGTGGTCCAGCGCCGTCACGTTCCCCTTAGGCGGCGGCTGAGTCCGCCACCAGTTCATTTGACGATCGGCGCCCATTCGGGGCCGTTCTCGCCGAGTTCCGGGTCGAGCTTCGGGAACAGCGGGGACGGCTTTTCCAGCGGCCTGCCGACCTCGATGTCCACCGACTCCCACTTCGCCTGGTCACTGGCGTAGTCACCGGTCAGCACCGGGTACTGGATGCTCGGGTCGTCAAGGTCGGTGACCTCGCGCATCTCCGGCTGCGACGCCCAGACGCCCTTGCCGCCCAGCGCCTCGTGCACCTTCTGCGCCGAGTGCGGCAGGAATGGCGTGAGCAGCGTGTTCGCGTCCGCGACGACCTGCAGCGCGGTGTGCAGGATGGTGTCCCGGCGGGCCGGGTCGTCCTTGCGCTTCCAGGGCTCCTCGTCGGACAGGTACTTGTTCGCCGCGCCGACCACCCGCATCGCCTCGGTGGCCGCCTGCTTGAACCGCGAGCGGCGCAGGTTGTCGCCGACGACGTCGAACGCCTTGCGCACCACGGCCTTCAGCTCGGCGTCGGCCGCGGTGGGCGCGGTCGGCGCCGGGATGGCACCAACGTTCTTGTGCGCCATCGAGATCGACCGGTTGACCAGGTTGCCCCACTCGTTGGCCAACTCGAAGTTGGTCCGGCGGACGAACTCGTCCCAGGTGAAGTCGGTGTCCTGGTTCTCCGGGCCCGCGACCGAGATGAAGTAGCGCAGCGTGTCCGGGCCGAACTCCTTGAGGAAGTCCCGCACGTAGATGACGGTGCCGCGCGAGGTGGAGAACTTCGACCCGCTCATCGTCAGGAACTCGCTGGAGACGACCTCGGTCGGCAGGTTGAGCCTGCCGAACCCGCCGACGTCGCCGCCCTTGTCGCCCGCGCCGTTCTGACCCAGCAGCAGCGAGGGCCAGATGAGCGAGTGGAAGACGATGTTGTCCTTGCCCATGAAGTAGTAGGCCTGGGCCGGGTCGGTCCAGAACTCCTTCCAGGCGTCGGCGTCGCCGGTGCGGCGGGCCCACTCGACACTGGCCGACAGGTAGCCGATCACCGCGTCGAACCAGACGTAGAACTTCTTCATCGGCGCGTCGCGCCACCCGTCGAGCGGGACCGGGACACCCCAGTCGATGTCGCGGGTGATCGCGCGGGGGCGCATGTCCTTGAGCAGGTTCTCGCTGAACTTGAGCACGTTGGGCCGCCACTCGGTGCGGGTGCCCAGCCACGAGCCCAGCGCCTCGGCGAACGAGGGCAGGTCGAGGAACAGGTGCTCGGTCTCGACGAACTTCGGCGTCTCGCCGTTGATCTTCGAGCGCGGGTTCTTGAGGTCGATCGGGTCGAGCTGGTTGCCGCAGTTGTCGCACTGGTCGCCGCGGGCGCCGTCGTAGCCGCAGATCGGGCAGGTGCCCTCGATGTAGCGGTCGGGCAGGGTGCGGCCGGTGGACGGGCTGATCGCGCCCATCTGGGTCTTGGCCTGCACATACCCGTTGCGCCAGAGCGACAGGAACAGCTCCTGCACGACCTGGTAGTGGTTGCCGGTGGTGGTGCGGGTGAACAGGTCGTAGGACAGGCCGAGACCCTGCAGGTCCTCGGCGATGACCCGGTTGTACTTGTCCGCGAGCTCGCGGGTGGTCATGTTCTCTTTGTCGGCCTGGACCGAGATCGGGGTCCCGTGCTCGTCGGTCCCGCTGACCATGAGCACCCGGTGACCGGACATTCGCATGTAGCGGGAGAAGACGTCCGAAGGGACACCGAATCCGGAGACGTGACCGATATGGCGGGGGCCGTTGGCGTAAGGCCAGGCCACCGCGGTCAACACGGGGGCGCTCATGACGGCTTAGCCTACGGAGGTCGGTTGGAGCGGGTGCACGGAGGACACGATGTCGGCCACACGGATGCTCGTACTGGGGGTCATCCAGCTGGCGGGCGGTGCCCACGGGTACCAGGTCAGGACCGAGCTGGTGAGCTGGCGGGCCGAGGACTGGGCCCGGATCAAGCCCGGTTCGATCTACCACGCGATCAAGAAGGCGGCCGCCGACAAGCTCATCGACGAGCCGCACGCCGAGCCGGGGGCGGCGGGCCCGGAGCGCACGGTCTACCGGATCACCGAGGCCGGGATGGTCGAGCTGAAGCGGCTGGTCCGCGACGGCCTGCGGCACACCCGCGACCCATGGATGCTCAACGCCGCCATCGCCATGCTGCCGGTGCTTGGCCAGGCCGAGGCCGAGGCGATGATCCGGGAGCGAATCCTGCGACTGGAGGCCGACCTGGTCGGCCTCCAGCAGTGGCGGGCCGAGCCGGACCAGGACTCCCCGCCACACGTGGTCGAGCAGGCCAACCTGTGGCTGGGCCAGGTGACGGCCGAGCTGGCCTGGGCGACC
>Ga0247823_10003576_pt1 | contig 12565 bp, 6 predicted proteins | sample 13C_PalmiticAcid_2_FD_192426 | JGI IMG/M metagenome (GOLD analysis project Ga0247823, IMG submission 192426) | Soil microbial communities from agricultural site in Penn Yan, New York, United States - 13C_PalmiticAcid_Day30 | ecosystem: Environmental > Terrestrial > Soil > Agricultural land...
CGCGGCCTTCAGCTAACATCACCTCGGCCACAACGAGGGCGGCGATAGCTTCGTCGTAGTGATGATTCGATTCGTTGAAGTGGGTGTGAAGTTTTTCGACGCGCTCCGCGAGTCCTTCGAGTTTCCCTTCAAGAAGATCGATCTGGGCGATGCCAAGCTCAGCCGTTCTTGCCGTTGTCCCGCGTTGTTCGCGTGCCGTTACGAGCCCGTCGAGAAGTATGCGCGCTCGCCGAAGGTCGCCGCGGCGCATCAGGAATTTGGCTCGCTCCTCATAGAACTCCTTTGAGGAAAGGTCGACGTCAATCTCATCGTATGCCTTCGCCGCGCGTTCATAGAACTCTTCGGCATGCGCGGGATCCTCGATGTCCCGGTAGTAATTCGCGTAGGCTTCAAAAACTTCAGGTTTCAACGCCCGCATATTGAAAAGCTGGCAAAGCTCAAGCGAGCGATCCAAATGTCGGAGCGTGTCGTCGACCTCGCCACGATAAAGGTGCAGCCGTGCGACATTCAAGTGGCCGATCGCCTCCTGCGGCAACTGCTTCCCTGATTCGCCTCCGCGGAAGATCCGGCGAAACCACCGCAACGCCTCAGCAAAGTCGCCGCGGAACCCTGGTGAAAGGGCGAGATTGTGCAGTACAAGACGCTGATAGTGCCGGTTTCCCTGACGTTCCGCGATCTCCAGAGCAAATCGGAATTGCTGTTCGGCCTCAGCCCATTTCCCCTCCGCTATCAAGCAAAGGCCCCGAGTATTGGCGCATTTCAACAGTGTCTCGGAATCGGCCGACGCAAGTTTCTCAGCACGGTCCAGGTGCTTTAGGGCATTCGCGATCTCGCCGCGGCGTCGCTCGATACCCGCCAACGAATGAAGGGCCTCGGCTTCCCCATCGTGATCCTTCGTATCCGCAAAAAATGGGATCGCATCGTTTAGCAGGCTGATCGCACGATCAACATTTCCCTGGATACGCGCGACCTCGGCGACGTGAAGGAGCGTTCTTGGATGCGATCTGAGATATTCCGGAGGAATCCGTCCCGCGAAACTATCGAGGGTGACGAATGCTCCCGCATTGATCAGATCGCCTCCGTTCTCTCCAAGGATCTGCGCGGCTTCGTCGAAACTCTCGCCTTCGATAAGAAATGGAAGTGCGTTCTGCCAGTTGCCTTGTTCCAGATAGACAGAGGCGATCCGGTTGCGCTCTTCAGCAAGGCCGGCCCGGCCCTTTTCAGAGCGGAGCCTCCTTAGCAAGAATTCGCGAAATAGCGGATGAAGCCGGTACTCCTCGCCGGATCTCCCGTCGCCTGTCACGGTTAAGAAGACACTTTTCTGGGCAAGCTCCGGAAGCATCGCTGAGCATCGGAGGTCAGGGAACAGAACGCTGCACGTCTCCAGCGGGAGAGATTCGAGTAGCGAGACAGAAAGCAGTAATCTTTGGACCGGTTCCGGCTCCCGGCTAAAAACCTCCTCAGCGAAATAGTCGAAAATGTCCTTTTCGGAGCGCTTCAGCATATCGACTAGGTCGATATTTCCCGGCCTCCCGGAATGCAGCTCTTGTTCAGCAACCTGACGCACTAACTGAAGTGCGGTCACCCAGCCGTGAGTTCGATCGCGGTATTGGTCGATCTCACCCTGACCGAGTTCGGTTCCCAGCGTGTTACGAAAGAGCGCGTTAACCTCGTCGTCGGTGAATAGGAGGTCGTCGCGCGTGATAACCAGCAGCGACGCCTGTGCCTTTCGTCGCATCGTCGCGAGCGGCGGCAGATCTCGTGTTGTGATGATCAGGTGAATTAGATCCGACGAGTATTGGAGTAGCCGGTCGACGATTGTGTGAACCACAGTCTCGCGACCAATGTGGTGATAGTCGTCGAGGACAATGATCAGCGGCTGCTCTACCCGCTCCAGGATCTCGTTTATCAACAGATCAGCCGCACGCTCGGGCGTCCTGAGCAGGTCCTCGTTGGCTTCGTTGAGATAATCAAGGATCACATCGCCGAAGCCAGGAACTTCGTAGCGGATCCCTTGTGTTATGTAGCCTAGAAACGCGCTCGGCTCCGCATCGGTGTGATCGAGTTGATACCAGACCGTAGGGCGAGATTGCCCCCGGATAAAGTCGGCTATGAGTGTCGTCTTACCGCAGCCGGCATCTGCGGCTATGAGTGTCATCGGGGCTTGGAGGTTCTTTTCGAGCGCACTCGTGAGGCGCGGCCGCGACAAAAGATCGGAGACCGCCCGCGGGGGCATCAGCTTCGTGCGAAGGAAAAAACTCGGCCGCTGCATTGAACCATCTACTGGTAAAGCGGTCACGATTATCGCACGAACCAACGGATATTAAGGAGCATGCTTCTCACGAGCGGATTCGAGAAATGCCATTATCTCCGACGGCCGGCCAAAGGTCGCCGCGTGAACGCTCTGCGCTCTGTCGCGATCCAAGCCCTTGAGTACAAACAGTTCGCGCGTTTCTGATATCGAAAATGCCAGAAGCTTTTCGTCGATAACGTTCAGTACCTGTTTCGACCGCATTCTCCACACCGGCGCTGCAGGGCGGCTGCGGCCGATCATCACCGCGTGCGATGTGTGCGGGACAGACGCAACAAAGAACGAGAAGAACTCTGGGAACCATCGGCAGTCGTAGAGGTGATGAATACCGTCAAGAACGATCACACTCGGCCAGCTTTGCCCGCGAAGCTCCAATGCGGCAGTTACATCGGCAAATAACTCGATCGGCGAGCGACTGTATCCAATTTCCGACGTACGATCGGCTTTCCTTCCCCGGCTCCGCCCTTTCTCGCGGACAATGGCGGCCCGAAAGTAACGCTGGAACGATGTCCAATCCGTGTCGCTGGAGTCGATCGAGAACCAGGTGCTATTTTTGGTCCGAGCGACGAAGTCCGCCGCTAGAGCGGTCTTGCCTGATCCGGCCCGTCCGATGAGCATCGTCGCCGCGGAGTTCTTTTTTGATCGTTCCAACAGGCCGACGAGCCACTCGCGATCCAAATGCTCTTGTACCTCAGGTGTCTCGAGCTTCGCCAGGACGAGTGGAACCGTCGACGGAGACGTTGTGAATGCCGCTTCTGCGACCGAAACCGGCATCGCAAACTCAAAATGTTCTGTACCGTCCTCGCGGAAGATCGCCATTGTCATAGCGAGATAACGATATCCGATGATTCTTGAGAAATACTTGAATTTCGGTTATGGCCAAGGCGACTTTGCGTTAAAGACAGCCAACCTCAAGGATTTCTCAAGCCTCTATTACTAAACTGCCCCCGATCGAAACTCTCCTCGATCATCGGAATTTTACGATCCGATGGAGACGTATTTCTTTCTAAATCAAGGAGTAATGGAATGAAGAAGACATATTTTTTGATCGGATTAGTGTTGATGTTCACAGTTGCGGCGTTTGGCCAACAGGCGAATAAGAAAGCCTCGTCGAACGCATCGGGCAAGGCAAATGGAGACGCCTCAGCGACGGGAACCGCCGCGGGACCTGCTGGATCGACGATCGCGGCGGGAACCAGCCTTGAGGCTCAACTCCAAAGCATGCTCGACGTCAAAAAGAGCAAGGTTGGCGACGAAGTGATCTTGAAGACCACCAAAGCCATCAAGCAAAACGGCGAAACCGTTGTTCCAAAGGGCTCTAAGCTGATCGGACGGGTCACAGAGGTAAAACAGAAGACAAAGGATAACGCGACATCGCGAATCGGGATGGTTTTCGATCGGCTTCAAGGCAAAGAACTCGATATGCCAATAAACGCCTCGATCGTTTCCGTCGCAACGGCACAGGTTAATGCTGCGGCCGGCGACCTTTTTGCCACCGATATGTCCGGCAGTTCATCGACAAGCGGAAGCGCATCGACGGGAGCACGCTCGAGCAGCGGCGGTGGTGGATTGCTTGGCGGCGTTGGCTCCACGGTTGGCGGTGTCGTAAACACAACAACTTCGACGGTTGGCCAAGTTGCCGGAACCGCGACAAATACAGTAGGAAACACAGTCGGCCAGACAACGGGAACCTTGGGGCGTACAGTAAACGGGTTGCAGATATCACAGTCGGCTAGTGGTTCGGCATCGTCATCATCGACGATCTCTTCTCAGGGCAAAGACGTCAAGATCGAGAAGGGAGCGACCTTCAATCTTCGTCTTGACGGATCCGTCCAAAATTAGGAATAAGGGTTGCATAGGAGTGGGCTTGCGGCTAGACTAAGCGAGCCCCCTCATAAATTCGCTCTATTACCGCATAAGTTTAGTACGTTTGTGTAGCGAAACAATACATTTCGCTTGCCCACGTTGATGAGAAAAGTTCTTTCCGTTTCGATAATATTTGCCATTGGCGTCCAGGCCGTTTTCGGCGGGCTGGACATTGTTCGATCGAACGGGATAACTCTGACCGGCGCCGACGGGATCAACTACGTCGGCGTTTCCGGCATTACGCTTACGGGAGCTGACGGACTTCTCACCCAACGATCGAACGGGATCACATTGACGGGTGCGGATGGGATTCCTTTAACGGGAACCGATGGTATTACGTTGACCGGAGCGGACGGATCAACTTACGCCGGCCCGAACGGCATCACGCTGACCGGAGCGGACGGAATCACGCTTACTGGAGCCGATGGCATCACCTTGACGGGAGCCGACGGGATCACCCTAACGGGCGCGGATGGCACAACCTACACCGCCGACACATTCATCTTTCGAAGGCCGAACGGCATCACGTTGACCGGAGCAGACGGTATCACGCTTACCGGAGCAGATGGAATCACGCTCACCGGTGCCGATGGCCAGCCAACGGTCGGCGCAAACGGAATCACATTGACCGGAGCAGACGGGATCACTCTCACCGGTGCGGACGGCATCACCTTAACAGGTGCGGACGGGATCACGCTTACGGGAGCTGATGGCGTCACAGGCATCACTTCTAGCGGAGCGGTGTTCGACATAACGCATCCCGCCGGGATCACGTTGACTGGGGCCGACGGAATTACGCTGACTGGAGCGGACGGAATAACCTTGACCGGCGCTGACGGCATTACCCTGACCGGTGCGGACGGGATCACACTGACGGGGGCCGACGATAATACGGGACTGCAAAGCGTCGATCCGGAACTAGCGACGAAGCTGAATGCGGCGACGGATGACAGCAATATCAACGCGATCGTCGTCTTTCATCGTTCGGTAACGGATGCCGATATCCAGGCTCTTCAGCAGATCGGGATACTCGGCGGAACGCGGTTCCGAACTCTACCGGCAGTGTACGTGACCGCAACCAAACAGCAGCTGATCGCCGTCTCCCGTCTGCCGCAAGTCCGATCGCTTTACGGCAACCGAACGCTGACGTTCAACGCAGATCCGTATTTCAATATCACAGGACTGCCGCGAGCGGTCGCGGATGCAGATCTGCGTGCGGCTAATGGCGGTTCGCCGTACACCGGCCGGAATGTGACCGTTGCGGTTCTGGATACTGGACTTAACGCGACTCACCCCGACCTCGCCGGACGTGTTGTTCAGAACGTAAGACTTGCGGATGTCCAGAGTGCCCCAGCCGGATTTGTTTATCCGACGCCGATCGAGAATCAGTCGAACACCGATCTCTTCAGTGGACATGGTACCGTTGTCGGCGGAATCATCGGCGGCAGCGGAGCGGCCTCGAATGGTCGGTTTGCGGGTGTCGCAAATAATGCTCGCCTTCTCGGCTTGAGTGCCGGCGATGCAAACCTAATGTTCGTACTCGCAGGATTCGACTACCTTCTTGATCGTGGACAGAATTACGGCGTTCGGGTCGTTAACTGCAGCTTTTCAGCGGCAACGGTTTACGATCCGAACGATCCGGTCAACGTTGCGACAAAGATGCTTACTGATCGTGGCGTGAATATTGTTTTCTCCGCGGGCAATAGCGGAGCAGGCAACGGTACGCTAAATCCTTACGCGGCTGCACCGTGGGTTGTCAGCGTGGGCGCGACCGACGAAAAAGGTAAACTCGCAACTTATTCTTCGCGAGGTAGATTCGGCGATCAGCTTCAGCATCCCACTATCACCGCCCCGGGAACCAACATCATCGGACCACGAAGCTTCGTTGGCTCGACCGGCCTGACAGGACTCGGCGGTGCGGATACGACACGGCTGTCCGCCAGCGACCTGCCCTACTACACAACAGCAACAGGAACATCGTTCTCCGCCCCGCAAGTTGCCGGTGCGATCGCGACCATGCTGGAGGCAAATCCAATCCTAACCCCGGCTGAAATAAAGGACATCCTCAGTCGAACCGCTACGCCGATGCCTCGGTATTTCTATCACGAAGCCGGTGCCGGAATGCTCAACACCCACGCCGCAGTCCTCGAAGCTGCGTTCCCGGAACGAAGCCTTGGGGCCTTCCGGGCAACATCTTCGCGAAACCACGTCGTGTACCGAACCTACGTCGATTCTCAGTTTGGGCAGACATCGGTTCCGGGAGGTTCAGTTACGCACTCGGTAGCCATTCCCCAGAATACTGTACAGGCGACATTGAACGTCGGTTGGGGAATCGGCGCGAATGACCTGGGCGTAAAACTCTTCGACACGATGGGAAATATTGCTGGGCAGTCGAATAATCTGAATGTCGTAGGACTTACCGGCCTTCGGGAGAAAGTTGTCCTTCGAAACCCGGGAAGCGGACTATTCACATCATCGGTGTTTCATACAGGTAATACCGGCACGCCGCAGCCATTCTTCGGAGCGGTGGAACTTACGACGGTCGAATATCCGGAGTTGACCGATCTAACGGACTTGTCGACGCAATCGCTAGCCGACGCCCGAGCAAGCCTGACAGCCAATCTTCTGCTTCCGGAAGGTCGCCGATTCAAACCGGACTATTCAGTAACCCGCCTCGATTTTTCAGAGGCACTGATTCGAGCCGGCCTTGCACCTCAGTACTCCGGTGCGACCGCAATGTATGCGGACGTTCGAGACCCGTATTCGCGAGGCTTGGTAGAAAGTGTTCAAGCATCGCCGAATGGCAGACTTATCTTCGACGCCGAACCGGGCGCCCGATTCTACCCCTACAACTCGCTGACGAAGCTGGCGGCGGCCATTGCACTCGTCCGGGCGGCGGGCTTGGAATCATCTACATCGACCGCGATCTTAGCGCTATCGGTTACTGATGCTTCGACGATCCCATCGCAATGGCGTGGCCACGTTGCCGTTGCGCTGCAGAATGGATTTGTGACACTCGACGGAACGAAGTTCAACTCGACACGCGGATTGAAGCGTATCGAGGCGGCTTCTGCTCTTGTTAAACTCGCACTCCGCTGACCCGCTTACCTCGATTGATTAGCGAAGCGAAACGGCTTAAACTGCGTTCGTCCTTCCTTCGCTGAAAATGAGAACCAGATCAAAACTTGTCGAACTCTGCATTGTTGCGTTGTGTTTCATACTCTCTTCGTGTGGCGGCGGCGTTCAGCAATCGAACACAGGAAGCGCTGCTCGTCCCGAGCAGACGGCAGGGAAACCCGGCGGGTCCATCACTCATCGCGTCACAACGCCGATCAAAACTCTCAACTACTACCAGGCCGCCGATGAGCCATCAGTTCTGTTAACGCTTTTCCTCATCAACGACCGGCTTGTCGGACGGGATCATGAGAAGCAAACCTACGTCCCGTCCCTCGCAGAATCTTACGCAGTGGCTCCAGATGGCGTGACGGTCGACGTTCAACTCCGCGAAGGGCTCAGGTTCTCCGACGGAAAGCCGATCACATCGAATGACGTCAAATTCTCGCTTGAGGCAGCATACGAGAAGACAACTAACTCCCCGATATTCCGCGATGCTCTGATGATCGGCGGGAAAGAGATCAAGGCCGAAGTCATCGACGATCGTAGACTCAGACTTACCTTGCCAGAGAAAGTCGCGGCCGTTGAGAACTATCTGGAGAACCTGGCCGTGCTGCCAAAGCACGTGCTCGAAGCAGACCTCAAAGCAGGAAAGCTCGCAGAGTCGTGGAAGATCGATTCCGATCCAAAGGCCGTCGTGGGAAGCGGGGCTTTCATGATCGACACGGTCCAGCCCGGCGAACGAGTCACGCTTAAGCGCAATCCGAACTACTGGAAGAAAGATTCGTCCGGAACGCCGCTTCCATATCTTGACGCGCTCGTGCTGGAGATCGCTCCCGACCCGAACAACACTCTCGCGCGGCTGCAGCAGAACGCCATCGACCTGGCTGATCGGATCAGAACCTCGGATTTCGCGGCGCTCAAGACGAGCGACGGACAAGTCAGAGCGATCGACGCCGGACCCGGACTAGCGAACGATCACATTTGGTTCAATTTGAACTCGAGAAAGAAATCGGGTGAATCCTTAGAAAGCTCTCCAAAGCACAGTTGGTTCGCGAACAAGCGATTTCGAAAGGCTATCGCATACGCTATCGACAGGCAGTCGATCTCAACGAATACTCTTCAAGGACTTGCGACCCCTGTTTACGGTTTTGTCCCGGCCGGGAATCGCGCCTGGCTCGACACCAATATTCCGAAGACCGAATACGATCTCGAACGCTCGCGATCATTGCTGACTGAGGCTGGATTTTCGGTAAAGGCTAACGCCGGCAAAGCGGAGCTTTTTGACAAGGACGGTAACCGCGTCGAATTCACACTGCTTGTTCCCGCGGAGAATGAACCGCGCAAATTAATGGCGGCCGTCATCCAGGAGGACCTTGCGAAGCTGGGCATGTCTATGCAGGTTGTGCCGCTCGACTTTCAGGGTATCAACGAACGTTGGAATTCGACCTTTGATTACGACGCGATCCTCTCCGGCGTCAGTCTCACCGCTATCGACCCAACATCGTTCGTCGGATTTCTGCCGAGCAACGGCGTCGCGCATCAATGGCGGCCAAAGCAAGCGCAGCCTGCGACCGAATGGGAGAAGCGGATAGACGAACTTTTTGCGCAGCAGGCAGGTGAAACAGATGCGGCAGTTCGCAAACAGATATTCAATGAGATCCAGTCGATCATGGTCGAGGAGATGCCGGTCGTCCCGATCGTTTCTCGTCACATCGTCTCCGCGGTGAACGAGCGAGTTGGAAATCTTTCGCCCAGTGGTATCCTGCCCTACTCCCTGTGGAACGCGGAACGACTGTTCGTTAAGAACTGAACTTCCGTTCAGTTGGTCCGCCTACGATTCTGATCGCGAGCACGAATACGGTGATCACAATTCCCGGAGCGAGCACGATCAGCGGATCTCGCTGCAGTTGATTGACATCCGCAGCAGCCGCCAGCAAGGTCCCGAGACTGGGCTCCGGCTCCTGCAATCCTACGCCCAGGAAGGACAGAGCAACCTCTGCAAGCAGAAACGTAGGCAGCGTTACCAGACCCTGTCGCAAGATCGTCGGCCATGCATTCGGGAGAATGTGCCGCAGCATTATGCGGGCCTCGGACAAACCGATCGCCCTCGCCGCCAGTATGTACTCCCGCTGTTTGATGCTGCGAACAAGGCCACGCGTCAGCCTGGCTGTCTCAGCCCATCCGACCGCCGCAAATATCAAGACTAAAAGCATCGCAGCCCGGATCGGCGGAAGTTCCAAAGGGAAAGCTGCGCGTGCGGCGAGGATCAGGACAAGCGTCGGCAAAGCCAGCATCGTATCCGCTACGCCCATTAACACCGCATCGGTTCTTGCACCCGAAGATCCGCTGATCAGGCCGAGCGAAATTCCAATCGCCCACGCGAGAAGAGCGCCGATCGGGCAAACTATCAAAGAAAACCTGATCCCACGTAGGAGCCGCGAGAACCTGTCTCGTCCGAGTTCATCCGTGCCAAGGAGATAAACTCGCGGAGCACCGTCCCTAGCTTCGACCCCGAACAAATGCGTCTGAGCCGAAAAGATTCCGAGGAAGGAGTACGGGTCGCCAGGCGTGAAAGCTGTGAGCGGAAACGGTGTCGACATATCCTCCTCGTAAGTGCGCGAAAGCGGATCGGCCAATTTTTGTCGATAGATGAATGGCCGTAGGTGAAATTCCCCATCTCGATCGTAAAACCTGATGACGCTGGGCGGTGCCGACGGATCTGTGCGCGATTGCGATGTGTGATCGTACGGTGCGATGAAATCCCCAAACAAGATGACGATGCCGAACATCGCCAGGATCACCCACGCGATTGACGTCAACGCCCTCATAGATCGGTATTCGCCTCCGCCGATCGAACGCGCGGATCGTTGATCATTTGAAGGATCTCTGCCAACGTATTCGCTAGCCAGACCACGACACTAGTTGCGACAACGATCCCCATCACCAGCGAAACATCTCTTCCCTTTACGGCCGCTACAAGCAGCGATCCGATCCCGGGCCAACCGAGTATTGTCTCGACAACCACGGATCCGCTCACCATTGTCCCGATCGACAGTCCACCGATTGTGAGGATCGGATTAAGTGCTTCGCGAAATGCATGTCGTAAGATCACGGCCCTCTCCGAAAGCCCCTTTGACCGAGCAAACTGTACGAAGGCCAGGTCGACCGCCCGAACCAGTTCACCTTTCGCCTGAGCCAAGAGTACGGCGATCACCGGCAGTGCGAGCACGATTCCCCCGAGAAGAAGCGCAACTGGTGATCTGTCACCCGCGAATGTTTTGCCAGATATTGAGATAAGAAATAGAAGAGCAACGAGCGCGGCGACCATTCTCGGGATCGACGCGGCAAGCGAAACAATCACGTCCGCAAAGCCGTCCAGCAATCGCGATCTGATTCGGACAATGAGGTACGCCGATGGGATCGCGATCAGCAATGCGATAAGAAGTCCGACAATTGAAAGGATCGCCGTGTTGCCTAACCTGGCCAGAAGAAGCCCGAGGACAGGCGCTTTATACAAGAACGACTCGCCCAAATTACCGCGGGCAATTCCGCCTAGCCAAGAGAAATAACGAGTAGTTACCGGTTTATCCAGCCCATAAACCGCACTAAGCCGCTGTACCGTTTCCTCGGAGACTTGAGGATTCTCGCGGAGTGCAGACAAAGCATCGCCACCCGCTGCTGACAGCAGCCCGAACGTTATCGCCGATACGGCGAAGAGCATGAGTACGCCGAGTAATGCTTTTCGGAGCGCGAACCTTATCACTATCCGTAGATCTACGATCGAAGAGAAAAGTTGGTCTCACCTACTTTACAGCAAAACGCTCCCTCCACTTCAATCGCGAAGCCAAGTCGGACATTGGATGTGGTCTCCGAGTCATGGTGCAATGGCGTGACATCCCGCTACTCTGTCGCCGCCTCGCCGCCTATCGGAAGGCTTCTGCACGCCTTGCACAACAATCGAACCAACCGCATGCGGCAGAGAATAGAAACGGAAAAGGTGCACAATCTGCACTGCCTTGGGATGCCGGAGGCCCTGGAGCCGACGGCAGCAAAGCGAAGCCGAGACCTGACCTCAGTCCGTTCCGGTCGTTCACTCATGTAATAAAGGACCGGAACTGCCATTCTCGAAAGTAGCAGCGAAGCAGCTTCGCCCGCCATTAGGGAGATCGCTAAACCTTGAAAGATCGGGTCAAAGAGCAGTACAGACGTGCCGACGATAACCGCCGCCGCGGTGAGCATCATCGGGCGAAACCGCACCGCTCCCGCATCGACCACCGCTTCCGATAGCGGCATTCCCTCCGCGACGCGAAGCTGGATGAAATCGACGAGAATGATCGAGTTCCGAACGACGATTCCCGCACCGGCAATAAAAGCGACCAACGATGGGGCAGTAAAGAATGCTCCCATAAGTGCGTGTCCGGGCAAGATGCCGACCAGCGAAAATGGGATCGCGGCCATGATCGTCAACGGCGTCTTGAACGACTGAAACCAACCGACTACCAGGATGTAGATCAGCGCCATCACTACGACGAATGCCAGGCCGAGATCGCGAAAAACCTCGTATGTGATATGCCACTCGCCGTCCCATTTCATTGAATATTTATCCGTAAGGAACGGCATCGTCGCAACGTATCTTTCGAGAGCGTAACCCTCCGGCAGCTTCATTGCCTCGATCTTTTTGTTTAGATCGAGTATCGCGTACACGGGACTCTCAACTGATCCGGCGACGTCCGCGGTGACATAAACGACCGGCATTAAATTCTTGTGATAGATGCTCTTCTCGTTTCTCCCTTCGCTGACCTGAACAAGTTCGGAAACCGGGACCAGGTTGCCTCGATCGCCCATCACCTTCATCTGCGCGATATCTGCGATGCTTGAGCGTTCGGAAAGCGGCAGCCGAAGGTTGATATAGGTGTCCTCTTTCTCATCGGGCAGATGCAGAAGTCCAACATTTGATCCGCCGACTGCAACTCCAATTGTTTCGACGATCTGCTCAGCCGAGATGCCGTTCAACGCCGCCTTTTCCTTGTCGATCTTGAGGTCGTATTTGCTCTGGTCACCCTCGACGAACCAATCGACATCGACAACTCCGTCGGTTCGATCGAGGATGTCCCTGACACCGCGGGCGACCTCGATCTGACGTTCGTAGTTCGGCCCGTAGATCTCAGCGACGATCGTCTGCAGCACAGGCGGGCCGGGCGGCACCTCGGCCACCTTGATCCGTGCTGAATATTTTTCCGCGATCTGTCGCAAGAGCGGCCGGACACGTTT
>Ga0247823_10003577_pt1 | contig 12564 bp, 4 predicted proteins | sample 13C_PalmiticAcid_2_FD_192426 | JGI IMG/M metagenome (GOLD analysis project Ga0247823, IMG submission 192426) | Soil microbial communities from agricultural site in Penn Yan, New York, United States - 13C_PalmiticAcid_Day30 | ecosystem: Environmental > Terrestrial > Soil > Agricultural land...
GGCCCGCGCCCAACACCGCCCCGCCCTCGACCCAGGATGCGCCGCATCAGGCCCCGAGCTGGTCCGGCCCTGTACCCACCGACTGGGTGGACCCGCACACCGGCCACCGCATCTTGCGCCTGTCGCCCGACGGCGGCGGCGGCAAGCCCTACTTCTACAAGAACATGTTCCTGCCCTCGAAGGCCGGAAAGCCGGACCTGATGGTCATCTCGACGCCTCAGGGCATCTGCACCGTCAACCTGTCGACCTGGGCGCGCGATGTCCTGGTAGCGGACGCCAAGGCCGACCTGATGTTCACGGGCCGCAAGGGCCGCAACGTCTATTACTCGGTCACCGAGCCGGGCGAGGCCCAGCTGATGGACCGCGCCAAGACGATCCATGTCATCGACGTGGACACCAAGCATGTTCGTCAGATCGCTCGCGTTCCCAACGGCAACATCAACTCAGTCAACGCCGACGAGACCCTGCTGCTGGGCTTCGTCGCCTATGGGTCCGAACCGCTTCAACCGGGCGTCGGCGACCCGCGCAACCGTCGCTTCGACCAGGCCGAATACGCCGCCAACGGCCCGGACGGAAAGCCGCTGAACTTCGCCCGCGCCAAGGGCGTGCGGATGCTGCAGCGCTGGGCCGCCCGCTATCCGATGGAGATCTTCGTCATCGACATGGCGACCGGCGAACGCCGTGTGATCCACAAGACGAATGAGTGGATCGGCCACACCCAGTTCTCGCCCACCGATCCCGACCGCATCATCTTCTGCCACGAAGGCCCCTGGCACCGGGTGGACCGCATGTGGACGATGAAGGTCGACGGCTCGGACCTGCGCAAGACCCACACGCGCACCATGAATTTCGAGATCTTCGGCCACGAGTGGTTCAGCCCCGACGGCAAGCAGGTGCTCTACGATCTGCAAACCCCGCGCGGTCAGGTCTTCTGGGTCGCCTCGGTCGATCTGGAGACGGGCAAGCGCGTCTATCGCCGGGTCGAGCAGAACGACTGGTCGGTCCACTACAACGTCTCGCCCGACGGCCGGATGTTCGCCGGCGACGGCGGCGACGGCGACATGGTGGCCCACGCCCCGGACGGAAAATGGCTGGTGCTGCTGCGCCCCGAACCCATCGTCGACGAGGACCCGTCCAGCGACAAGGACGACCAGATCAGCGTCGAATACCTGCGCTCCGAACGGATCGTGGACCTGTCCAACCACGACTACCGGCTGGAGCCCAACCTGACCTTCACGCCGGACGGTCGATGGATCGTCTTCGTGTCGAACATGCACGGCAAGAACCACGTCTATGCCGTCGAGGTGGCGCGCGCCGCCTGATCCCCCCAACCCAAGGGCCCCGGAGACATCCGGGGCCTTTCTCAATGATGACGTTCGGATGGACAGGTTCACACGGCGAGATATCGTTGTTCCGGAATCCGAAATTACGTCCCACAGAACCTATCAGGTCGAGCGAGCCAGCTTCACCGGACGCAATTTCAGTTCGTCTCGAGAAGACTATCTGATTGCGAAAAAACAGGATTTTGTTCGCTTCCGCCGGAGCCACGCCGAACGCTGACATCGCGCTGTTGCAAAAGACGGGAAGCTATTGCAAGAAGTGACACGCGTTGCATCCGACTATGCGCAACGCCATACCAACAAATGACACCGGTGCCACTGGCCTCGGTGCGGGGAGAGAAACATGGAACGGCCCTTCCACCACGCCCGAACTCTGTGCATCGCCGGCGTTTCCGCGACCGCCCTGTTGTGGGCCGCGGCGCCCGCCTTCGCCCAGGACGCCCAGCCGGCCGCCGCCGAGCCGGAAACCACCACCGTCGACGAGATCGTCGTCACCGGCTTCCGCTCCAGCCTCCAGCAGGCGCTGAACATCAAGCGCCGCGAGGCCGGCGCCGTGGACGCCATCCTGGCTGAAGACATCGCCGACTTCCCCGACCAGAACCTGGCCGTTGACGCGTTCGATGGTCACGCCAGGCAGGCGCTGAACATCAAGCGCCGCGAGGCCGGCGCCGTGGACGCCATCCTGGCTGAAGACATCGCCGACTTCCCCGACCAGAACCTGGCCGAGGCCATCCAGCGCCTGCCTGGCGTGACCATCGAACGCGTCAACGGCCAGGGCACCACCATCTCGGTGCGCGGCCTGGGCGCCGACTTCACCCGCACCCGCATCAACGGCCTGGAGGCCCAGGCGGCCTCGGGCGGCAACCGCAACCGCAGCTTCGACTTCTCGATGTTCGCGTCCGAGCTGTTCAACAGCATCAAGGTCCGCAAGACCCAGTCGGCCGAGATCGAGGAGGGCTCGCTGGGCTCGACCGTCGATCTGCAGACCGGCCGTCCGCTGGACTTCTCGCGCAGCGGCCTCAACTCCGCCCTGTCGGTCCAGGCCTCGTATAACGACCTGTCGGAAAAGACCGTCCCGCGCACCGCCGGCCTGCTGAGTTGGTCGAACGACAGCAAGACCTTCGGCATCCTGGGCTCGATCGCCTATTCCGAGCGTTCGCCGATCCTCGAAAGCTTCAACACCACGCGCTGGCAGAAGGGCGATCCGACCAAGGCCTATGGCGTGGGCCAGAACTTCGGCGGCTGCGTCCCCTGTACGACCGATGCGCAGCGCACTGAACTGCTGAACGCCTTCTATCCGCGCATCCCGCGCTACACTTTCGGCAACACCCAGGAAGATCGCCTGGGCCTGACCGGCGCTCTGCAATGGCGCCCCAGCGACCGCACCGAGGTCGTGCTGGACCTGCTGTGGTCTCGCCTGAACTCGGAGCTGGAAAGCCCCAACGTCGAGGCCTGGGCCTTCAGCCGCGCCGCCGTGAACAACGTCATCGTGCGCGACTACGCCATCGACGCTGAGAAGAACGCCCTGTCCTACGGCGTGTTCGACAACATGCTGGTGCGCTCGGAAAACGGTTTCACCCGTAACGAGAGCACCTTCGCCCAGGCCTCGTTGAACATCCGCCACGACTTCACCGACCGTCTGCGCGGCAACATGAAGCTGGGCCTGAACAAGTCCGAGGCCCGCACCCCGATGAACGTCACCTACGCCTTCGAACAGGCGGGGGTGAACGGCTACACCATCGACTTCCGCGGCAATGACCGTCTGCCGATGATCGACTACGGCTTCGACATCACCTCGGGCAAGGACTTCACCCTGATCCAGGGCACGCGCAGCACCAGCGGCGGCGACTTCGACAATAATGTCGTGGCCGGCGCCCTGGAGTATGACTGGAACCCGTCGCTGACGTTCAAGGCCGGCGGCGAATACCGCACCTACGGCTTCAGCACCTGGGGCGTGTCGCGGGCTCAGACGGCCACGGCGGGCGCCGACCGGATCACCGGCGTCGACGCCCTGGGCAAGATCGTCAGCATCGACGGCAAGATCGGCGTCCCCGCCGGCTCGAGCATGAACTTCATCGTGCCCGACATCTGGAAGATCAACGACTTCCTCAGCGTCTACGACGACCCGCTGGTGCCGAACCGCAGCGAACGCGAAGTCGACGAAACCGACAAGGGCGTCTTCGTCCAGGCCGACTTCAACACCGACATCGCCAATATGACGGTGCGCGGCAACGTCGGCGTCCGCTACGCCCAGACGGAAGTCGAATCCAAGGGCTGGCAGACGATCTCGTTGCCGGGCGGCGGCAACGCCTACGACTACGTCACCGCCACCAACGACTACGACGACGTCCTGCCGTCGTTCAACCTGGCCATCGAGCCGCGCGACGACCTGGTGATCCGTCTGGGCGCCGCCAAGGTCATGTCGCGCCCGACCCTGGGCGACCTGACGCCGGGCGGCGGCGTCTCGCCGACGACGCGCACGGTCTCCTACGGCAACCCCCTGCTGGACCCGTTCCGCGCCACCAACTACGACCTGTCGGTCGAATGGTACTTCCAGAACGAGGGCCTGCTGGCCGCCGCCGTCTTCTACAAGGACATCGACAGCTTCATCACCTCGGTGACGGAATCGATCGTCTGGAGCGACCTGGGTCTGCCTGACGACCTGCTGCAGGGCGCCGCGCGTCCGACCGACGTCTTCCAGGTCACGCGCAAGCTGAACGGCGAAGGCGGTTCGCTGCACGGTCTGGAAATCCAGTATCAGCAGCCCTTCACCTTCCTGCCGGGCGTCTGGTCGAACTTCGGCTTCATCGGCAACTTCACCTATGTCGACTCCGAGGTCGATTACGGCGCCGCCGGCAAGAACCGTCTGACGGGTCAGTCGAAGAACACCTTCAACACGACGCTGTATTACGAGGACGGCCCCTTCCAGGCCCGTGTCTCGGCGGCCTATCGCAGCGGCTACCTGATGTCCTTCCCCGGCGGCAACGGCAACTCGGAAGAAGGCATGAACGCCACGACCTACGTCGACGCCTCAATGTCCTATGACATCTCGGACAGCATGACGATCTCGCTGGAAGGCATCAACCTGACCGACGAATACAATGATCGCTACGTCGACGTGGCGGACCGCGTGTCCGACTACCGTCACACCGGCCGCGAGATCGCTATCGGATTGCGCTGGAAATACTGATCTTCCTCCCTGAACCTTTCAGTGCATGACTTGGCCCGGAGCGTCCTCGCTCCGGGCCTTTTTTTGTCCGCTGAGCGCGCAGCAAAAAGCCCCGACGCCCGAGGCGCCGGGGCTCTTTTGTTCCTGAAACAGTTGGCGTCCTAGAGGCCCACCACCCCGCGCGAGGCCGTTACTTTCGGACCCGTCCCGTCCAGTGTGTCGATCCTGCAGTCGCTGAAACGCCAGTTGTCAGCATTGGCGATGCTGCCCGCCTCGCGCACGTCCCAGTCCAGCCGATCGAAGGTGAAGTCGCGCAAGGGCGCCTCCTCATAGGCGGCGGCCTCAAAGCCGATCTTGCCCCCCACCGCCTTGACGTCCGACAGGCGCACGTCGCGGATGCGGGGGATGCCCTGCTCGCGCGGCACCGGCGTCGCCAGCGCCCGCCAGTAGTCGGGAATGTCGGTGATCCCCGCCGGGATCTGGGCGTAGGAGTAGTTCGGATACCAGTTGAGATTGACCCGGAACAGGGTGGCCACGTCCTGCAGGTGGATGTTCTTCAGGGCGATGTTGTTGATCACCCCGCCGCGCGTGTGGCCCGACTTGAAGAAGATGCCCAGCGGCACGGGATACTCGATCCGCAGGCCCGACACCTCGATGTCCTCGAACCCGCCGGAGGTCTCGCTGCCGAAGGTCATGCCGGCCAGGGCGTCGCGCACGATGCAATCGCGCACCTTCACCTGACGACAGGGCCGCGCCACCCTCAGGCCGTCCCAGTCCCGCCCCGCCTTGATGCAGAGGGCGTCGTCGTTGACCGACAGGTCGCAGCGCTCGACCAGGACCCGTTCCGAGGAGTCGATGTCGATGCCGTCGGTCGAGGGGCCGCGCCCGCCCAGATTGTTGCGGATGATCAGGTCCGACACCTTCACGTCGCGCGAATAGCAGACATGCACGGTCCAGAAGCCCGATCGCGCCAGGTTCAGCCCCGAAACCTCGACCGCCTCGGCGTCATAGACGTGGATCAGACGCGGACGGCGGCAGTCATAGTCGGCGGCCCAGCGCAGGTCCCTGGGATCATAGTCGCGGCGCATGGCCCAATAGCTGTCCCAGAAGACCTTGCCGTCGCCGTCCACCAGACCCTCGCCAGTGATCTTCGCATTCTTCTCGCGATAGATGTTCAGCAGGCCCGCCGGCCATTCCATCTCGATCCCGGCGACGCGGGTGCGCACCATGGGATAGGCGGCGATGTCGCGCAGCCCCTTGATGGTCGCGCCGCGTCCGATCGACAGGGTGACGTTCGACTTCACGAACAGCGAACCCGACATATAGACGCCGGGCTTCAGCACCACCGTCCCGCCGCCCGCGCCCGCCGCCGCGTCGATGGCGGCCTGGATCGGGCGGGTGTTGACGGTCTCGCCGTCGCCGACCGCACCGAAGTCGGCGGCGTCGAAGGTGCGCCCCACAGTCTGGGCGAAGGCGGGCGGGGCTGCGGTGGCGATGGCCCCCGTCAGGCCGAGTTGCAGCAGGGAGCGGCGATGCATGGGCGTTCCTCAGATTCAGGGGCCGCCTTGAACGACGGCGTCTTGTCGCGGTTCACCGGTGTCATTCCGGCTTGCGCTGCTCAGTCACCATTTTATGGTATGGAAGAGCAAATAGTGAAACCCCAAACCCAACGGGGTTCGTACCGGAGAGAACGCCTGTGACGCTACGCCGCGCCGTGCCGACGATTGCCGCCTTCCTGCTGGCCAGCACCGTCCTGACCTCTCCCGCCCTGGCGCAGTCCGCAGCAGGAGAGCCCTGGGCGCCGCAGTCCAACCCCGGCGTCGAGGCCGAATGGCTGAGCACCAAGCCGCGCCCCGACCTGAACTTCCGCGCCGACGCCCGCCCCTCGCGCGAGCAGACCATGGCCGCGGTCGAATATGTCGCTGCGTCCCAGATCAAGGACATGGCGCAACGCCCCCTGGCCCTGTCGACCGGCAGCAACCTGACGCAGATGTCGTCCAACTGGGTCGCCGCCACCTTCTACATCGGCGCAGCGCGCCTGGCCCGCGTGTCGGACGATCCCGAGACCCTGCGCTTCCTCACGGCGGTGGCCGAGCACTACAACTACAGCCTGCGCGGCGCACGCTCCGGCCCGACCATGCTGAACGCCGACGACCAGACCATCGGCGACCTCTACCTCGAACTCTATTCCCGCCGGGGTCAGGACGGGGTGCTGATGCCCCTGCGTCAGCGGCTGGACTACATGGTCCCGCACCTGAACCGGACGGCAGAGACCGAGGCCTCGATCTGGTGGTGGGCCGACGCCCTCTACATGGCGCCGCCCGTGCTGGCACGCATGTCGGCGGTGACGGGCGACCCCAAATACATCCGCGGCATGGACAAGGAGTTCCGCCGCACCATCGACCGCCTGTGGGTGCCCGAACAGCGCCTCTTCCTGCGCGACCAGCGTTTCAAGGACCGCACGGAGGCCAACGGCCAGCCCATCTACTGGAGCCGTGCCAACGGCTGGGTCATGGGCGGTCTGGCCCGCACCCTGGAAGCCATGCCCGCCGACTTCGAGGGGCGTCAGGACTACATCGACATCTTCCAGGCCATGGCCGGGCGCATCCGCGAACTGCAGCAGGACGACGGCCTGTGGCGCGCCAGCCTGCTGGCCCCGGAGCTCTATCCGCAGGCCGAGACCTCGGGTTCGGTCTTCTACGTCTACGCCATGGCCTGGGGCGTCAACCACGGCCTGCTGGACCGCGCGACCTATGAGCCCGCCGTGCTCAAGGGTTGGGCCGCGCTGAACCGTCACGTCCTGCCCAGCGGCCTGATCGGCGCCACGCAGAAGACGGGCGACATGCCCGTGCCGACCGATCCCAACGAAGTCGGCCTCTACACCACCGGCACCTATCTGCTGGCCGGGCTTGAGGTCGCCGACCTGAACGGCGCGCAAAAGAGCCTGCCCCTGGCCGAGCCCGCACGCGACACGCCCGAGGTCATCGCCGCCACCACGCCGACGCCCCCCGCCCCCGTCACCGTCGTCGGCGAGGCCGAGATCAGGCGCCGCGCCGAGGAGATGCACGCCACCCGCGCCCTCTCCTATGATCCGACCGCCCTGGGCCGTCCCGCCGAGGTCGAGCGCCTGACGCCGCCGCCCGCCGACCAGCAGCAGCCGCGCGCCGTGGTCCGCTTCGCCCCCGACCGTCTGGACGATCTGCTCTGGGAAAACGACCGCGTCGCCCACCGCATCTACGGCCCGGCGCTGGAGGCGCGCGAGGCGCCTTCGGGCTCGGGCGTCGATGTCTGGGCCAAGCGCGTCCGCTACCCCTACATGGATCGCCAGCTGCGCTTCCCCAACTACCACGTCGATCGCGGCGAGGGCCTGGACTACTACGACGTCGGTCGTGGTCGCGGCTCGGGCGGCCTGGGCATCTGGTTCGACAACAAGCTGTGGACCAGCCGCAACTTCTCGACCTGGCGCATCGAGGAGACCGGCGGCGACGAGGCCCGTTTCAGCGTCGACTATCGCCCCTGGCCCGTCGATGTCGCTCGCAAGGTCTGGGAGACGCGCGAGTTCAGCCTGCCGCTGGGCTCGAACTTCACCCGCATGACCTCGACCCTGAACTCGGACACCACCGAGCCCCTGATCGTCGGCATCGGCATCTCCAAGCGGCGCAACGCCGCCGGCGCGGGCGCCGTCACCCGCGACGCCGCCAACGGCCGCCTGATGTTCTGGGAGCCCGCCAACCCCGAGCACGGCTCCATCGGCATCGCCATCGCCGTCGATCCGGCCCTGGTCGAGGGCTTCGCCGAGGACGCTGACAACTACCTGATCCTGGTCCGCGTCACGCCCGGCCGGCCCTTCACCTACTACATGGGCTCCGCCTGGGACGGCGGCCTGGACTTCAAGACCCGCGAGGCCTGGGAAAGCTTCGCCGCCGGCCAGACCTTCCGATTCTAGCCGCCGCCCGCGCCCGAAGCTCCGACTTCGGGCGCGGGAAGGCCCTCGCGACTTGACCTAACAACGAAATGCGATTTCGTGCGTTGGGCATCCGGGCGAGGAGGCTTTCATGGCGACCCCATTCACCCGTCTGGCCGCAGGACTTGTCGCGGCTTGGGCTCTGACCTGTTCAGCGCCGACCGCCTGGGCAGAGCAGACGCAGGATCATGCACGCCCCGTCCTGTTCATCGCCGGAGCCTCCCTCATCGACCCCGCCGCCGGTTCGGCGTCGCCGCCGCAGGACATCCTGATCCTGGACGGAAGGATCACGGCCATCACCCCGTCGGGCGCCGTCCAACCACCTGAGGGCGCGACGCGCATCGACGCCTCGGGGCGCTTCGCCATGGCCGGGCTGATCGATGTTCACGCCCACCTTGGCGAAGGCGGCGCCCTGCCGGGCGATGAGACCACCCGCGCCCGCGCCTTGCGGCAATTCCTGCGCTACGGCGTCACCAGCCTCTTCATTCCCAGCGCGACCGGGGCCAACGACGCCGAATTTTCACCTCTGCGAGAACAGTGCCGGACCATCGCGGGTCTATGCCCGGACCTCTACGGGGCGGGCTCCCTCATTACCGCACCGGGCAGTCATCCGATCTCGACCATCTTCAACATGCCGGGCGACACCCCCGCCGCCGTGCTGGAGGCCCTGGGCGTCACCATTCTGGCCCCCGACGCCGACATCAATCAGTTGATGGACGCCAAGAAGGCGGCGGGCGTGGACGCCGTCAAGATCGTCATCGAGGACGGCCCTCCGCCCTGGTATCCCAAACCCCGCCTGAGCGACTCCCAGATCCGCCGGCTTGTCTCCGCTGCCCATGCCCGGTCGCTGCGAGTCTTCGCCCACATCAGCACCTCGGACCATGTCCGCATCGCCCTGGACGCCGGGGTCGACGGCGTCATGCATGGGCCTACCGATCGGCTGCCGGATGATCTGGTGCGGCGCATGGCCGAACAGAAGATGATTTTGGTGACGACCTTCGCCCTCTATGACGGCATCCTCACCTGGGCGCGAGGACAGCGCGAGACGGACCCCTACGCCCTGGCCGGCGTGGAGCCATCGGCGGTTGAAAGCCTGACGGCCCCGCCCTTTCTCGCCGCCGCCGCCGAGGACGAGGCGACGGCGCTCGGCTACCTGACCACGGCCTCGGACAATCTGCGGCGGGCGGCGGCGGCGGGCGTTCCAATCGCCCTGGGCACGGATGTCGGCAACCCCTTCGTCTTCCCCGGCTATGCCGCGCACGAAGAACTGTCCTGGATGGTGCGCGCGGGCCTCAGCCCCGCTCAGGCCCTGCAGGCCGCCACCCTCGGCGGCGCCGCCTTCCTGGACCGCCCGGATCAGGTCGGCCGTCTGGTGCCGGGCTACCGCGCGGACATCCTGCTGCTGGCCGACAATCCCCTGCTGACGATCGAGAACAGCCGCAGCATCGTCGCCGTCATCGCCAACGGCGCGCGCGTGGATGACGTGGTGTCGACTGCGCCCTGAACCATGCGCCCAGCACTCGCCCTGGCATCTGACCACGTCGCCTGAATCCCCGAAGACCGTGCAGCGGCTTCAGATGGACCATGGCGACCCCGGAGGGACTCCAACCCCCGACCTCGGCTTTAGGAAAGCCTTGCTCTATGCAGCTGAGCTACGGGGCCGTTGCATCGTCCCTAGCGGCTCGCGGCGGTCAGGGAAAGACGTCGCCTCCGACTTATCCACCCGGCAAGAAACTCCTAGCGATTAATCCTCGTTAAGCTACAATATCTTGTAGGGAACAAATCCTGAATCGGGCCGTGTCGCTGATTCGGTCATGATTCGTTTCGCGCTCGTTCCAGGCGCCGGAAAGCTTCTGTTCATTCTTGTCCTCGTTCTGCGGTTTCGCTTGAGAAACCCGCCCCCCTTCTCCACCTTCAACCCGACATGAGTGATCGTTCCGCAGGTCTGGCCCCATCGCGCGTCACGGCGATTCTGGGGCCCACCAACACCGGCAAGACCCATCTGGCGGTCGAGCGGATGCTGGGTCACGCCTCGGGCATGATCGGCCTGCCGCTGCGCCTGCTGGCGCGCGAGATCTACGAGCGGATCGTCAAGCAGCGCGGCGCGGCCTCTGTCGCCCTGATCACCGGCGAGGAAAAAATCGTCCCGCCGCGCCCGGCCTATTTCGTCTGCACCGTCGAGGCCATGCCGCTGGAGCGTCAGGTCGAGTTCCTGGCCGTGGATGAAATCCAGCTGGTCGCCGACCCGGAACGCGGCCACGTCTTCACCCAGCGCCTGCTGCACGCGCGCGGCCGGTTCGAGACCATGTTCCTGGGGGCCGGGACCATGGCCCCGCTGATCCGCACCCTGGTTCCCGACGCCGAGATCGTCACCCGCGAGCGCCTGTCCACCCTGTCCTACGCCGGCTCCAAGAAGCTGACCCGCCTGCCCCGACGCAGCGCCGTGGTCGCCTTCTCGACCGAGCAGGTTTACGCCATCGCCGAGCTGCTGCGCCGTCAGAGGGGCGGGGCCGCCGTGGTCATGGGCTCGCTCAGCCCTCGCACCCGCAACGCCCAGGTGGAGCTGTTCCAGTCGGGCGAGGTGGACTTCCTGGTCGCCACCGACGCCATCGGCATGGGCCTGAACATGGACGTGGACCATGTCGCCTTCGCTGGGCTGCGCAAGTTCGACGGCCGCCGCACCCGCTGGCTGCACGCCCCCGAGATCGGCCAGATCGCCGGACGCGCCGGGCGCCACCTGCGCGACGGCACCTTCGGCGTCACGGGCGAGGCCGAGGAACTGGACGAGGACATCCTCGAACAGGTGGTCAGCCACCGTTTTGATCCGGTCGAGGCCGCCGAGTGGCGCCACGGACGGCTGGACTTCGACACCCTGCCCGACCTGCTGCGCTCGCTGACGGTGTCGCCCGAACGGTTCGGCCTGCGGCTGACGGCCCAGGCGCTGGACGAGACCCTGCTGCGGCGCTTCGCGGCCGATGAGGACGTCAAGAAGATCGCCCGCTCGCGCGGTGCCCTGATGCGTCTGTGGGAGACCTGCCAGCTGCCGGACTTCCAGAAGACGACGCTGGACGAGCACGCCCGCCTGTCCAAGGAGATCTTCACCGCCCTGACCAGCCGTCGCGGCCGCCTGACCGAGGACTGGATCGCCCCGCGCTTCAATGATCTGGACCGCGACGACGGCCAGATCGACCAGCTGTCGGCGCGTCTGGCCGGGGTGCGGACCCTGGCCTACATCGCCAACCGCCCCGACTGGATGGATCAGGCCCAGGGCTGGCGCGACAGGACCAAGGCGCTGGAGGAGCGCTTGTCCGACGTCCTGCACGAACGGCTGACCGCCCGCTTCGTCGATCGGCGCACCACCGCCCTGATGCGGGCGCTGAACGTGCGCTCCGACACCATCGCGGGCGTGGGCGACGACGGCGAGGTGACGGTCGAGGGCGAGGTGGTCGGCCATCTGGAGGGGGTCCATTTCACCCCCGACGCCGGCGGCTCGGCCTTGGCCGATCGAGCCCTGCGTCAGGGCGCGACTCGCGCCGTGGGGCCTGAGATCGCCCGGCGCCTGGGCAGACTGGCCGCAGAGGCCGACGAGGCCTTCAGCCTCATTCCCAATCCGCGTTCAGGCGGCGGCGACGTCCTGTGGCAGGGCGCCTTGACGGCCCGGATCGTCAACGACGACCCCTTCGCGCCGCGCGTGCGTCTGCTGGGCGACCTCGGCCCGATCCCGGCCCGCGAACGGGCGCAGCGCCGCATCGAGGCCTGGCTGGCGTCAGAAGCCGGCCGCGCCCTTCGCGAACAGCGCCGCCTGCGGCAGGCGGTCGACAGCGGCGCCCTGACCGGACTGCCGCGCGGCCTGGCCTTCCGTCTGATCGAGGCGGGCGGCGTCATTCCCCGCGCCGACGTCGAGCGCGATCTGGCCGCCCTTAGCCAGCACGAGCGGCGCACGGTCAAGACCTTCGCCATCCGCGTCGGCGCCCATTCGGTCTGGCTGCCCGGCGCGCTCAAGCCCCGCGCCCGCCTGCTGGCGCAAGCCTTTGTGACCGAGCCCTTCCGTCCCGCTGGCGAAACCCTCCTGCCCCTGCCCTCGCCCGCCC
>Ga0247823_10003578_pt1 | contig 12563 bp, 7 predicted proteins | sample 13C_PalmiticAcid_2_FD_192426 | JGI IMG/M metagenome (GOLD analysis project Ga0247823, IMG submission 192426) | Soil microbial communities from agricultural site in Penn Yan, New York, United States - 13C_PalmiticAcid_Day30 | ecosystem: Environmental > Terrestrial > Soil > Agricultural land...
GGGGTGGCCAGCGCGGGTTCGGCGGCTTCGACGGCGTCGTCGAGGTGGCCGTCGTCGAGCAGCGCGCAGACCAGTTCGAGGGTGAGGCGGGCGCGGGCCCTGCCGCCCTCGGTCGCCGGGTCGTGCAGGCGGTGGATCAACCCGAGGCCCGCCCTGGCGATGTCGGCGGCGGCCTCGGTGTCGCCGTGGCGCCGGTGATAGGAGGCGCCACGGACGTTGAGGAGAGCGGTCTCGACCCGACGTGCGTCCTGGGTCAGCGTCTCGTCGGCGGCGAGCAGGCGCTCGGCCTCGGCGAGGGTGTCCTCCAGGTCATCGCGGCCGCCGACGTGGGCAGCGCAGGTGACGAACTGGCCGAGCGCGATGGCGCGGACAGCGGGTTTGGCGGTCTTCGTCTGCAGGACCGGGCGCAGGATCTCGCACCCGGTTAGCGGCTCGCCGAGCGCGCGGGCGCACGCGGCGAGCGCGACCCGAAGCCGCGCGGACCGGTCGACCTGGCCGCCCGCCGTGGTGGCGTGCAGGGCGGCCAGGCCGGGTTCGACGGCTTCCGCGTGTCGGCCGAGGGTGACCAGCGCGGCGGCGAGCAGGGCCTGGGCCCTGGTCTTGGTCGCCTGGTCGGCGGCCCCGAGCGCGCGCGTGGCGAACTGGACGGACAGTTCGGGAGCGCTCCACCGCAGGCGGGCGGCGACGTCGGTGAGTGCGTCGCACTCGGACGTGCCGCCTGCCGCGGGTAACTCGTTCCAGGCCGCCACTTCGCCGCTGCCCGTCTAGTCCCGGGTCAGCTTGCGGTAGGTGACCCGGTGCGGACGGGCCGCGTCGGCGCCCAACCGGTCGATCTTGTTCTTCTCGTAGCCCTCGAAGTTGCCCTCGAACCAGAACCACTGGGCCGGGTTCTCCTCGGTGCCCTCCCACGCCAGGATGTGCGTGCAGGTGCGGTCGAGGAACCACCGGTCGTGGGAGATGACCACGGCGCAGCCGGGGAACTGCTCAAGCGCGTTCTCCAGCGAACCCAGGGTCTCGACGTCGAGGTCGTTGGTGGGCTCGTCGAGCAGGATCAGGTTTCCACCCTGCTTGAGCGTCAAGGCCAGGTTCAGCCGGTTGCGCTCACCGCCGGACAGCACGCCCGCGGGCTTCTGCTGGTCGGGGCCCTTGAAGCCGAACGCACTGACGTAGGCCCGCGACGGCATCTCGACCATGCCGACCTTGATGTAGTCGAGCCCGCCGGAGACGGTCTCGAACACGGTCTTCTTGGGGTCGATGTTCGCGCGGTTCTGGTCGACGTACGACAGCAGGACCGTCTCGCCGACCTTGACATCGCCGCTGTCCGGCTTCTCCAGGCCGACGATGGTCTTGAACAGCGTCGTCTTGCCGACACCGTTGGGACCGATGACGCCGATGATGCCGTTGCGCGGCAGGTCGAAGGACAGCCCGTCGATGAGGACGCGCCCGTCGAACCCCTTCTCCAGGTTCTTGACGTCGACCACGATGCTGCCCAGACGCGGACCCGGCGGGATCTGGATCTCCTCGAAGTCGAGCTTCCTCGTCTTCTCGGCCTCCGCCGCCATCTCCTCGTAGCGCTCCAGGCGGGAGCGGGACTTGGTCTGGCGCGCCTTGGCGTTGGACCGGACCCAGGCCAGCTCCTCCTTGAGGCGCTTCTGCAGCTTCTGGTCCTTCTTGCCCGTCACCGCGAGCCGCTCGGCCTTCTTCTCCAGGTAGGTGGAGTAGTTGCCCTCGTACGGGTAGGTGCGGCCGCGGTCGATCTCCAGGATCCACTCGGCGAGGTTGTCCAGGAAGTACCGGTCGTGGGTCACGGCGAGAACGGCACCGGCGTACTGCGCCAGGTGCTGTTCGAGCCAGAGCACACTCTCGGCGTCGAGATGGTTGGTGGGCTCGTCGAGCAGCAGCAGGTCGGGCTTGGAGAGCAGCAGCTTGCACAGCGCGACCCGGCGGCGCTCACCTCCGGACAGCACCGTGACATCGGCGTCCGGCGGCGGGCAGCGCAGCGCGTCCATCGCCTGCTCGAGCTGGGAGTCCAGGTCCCACGCGTCGGCGTGGTCGAGGTCTTCCTGGAGTTTGCCCATCTCCTCCATGAGCTCGTCGGAGTACTCGGTGGCCATAAGTTCGGCGATCTCGTTGAACCGGTCGAGCTTGGCCTTGATTTCGCCGACCGCTTCCTGGACGTTGCCCAGGACGGTCTTCTCCTCGTTCAGCGGCGGCTCCTGCTGGAGGATCCCGACGGAGTACCCCGGCGAGAGGTACGCCTCGCCGTTGTTCGCCGTGTCGAGACCAGCCATGATCTTGAGCACGCTGGACTTGCCCGCGCCGTTCGGACCGACGACGCCGATCTTGGCACCGGGCAGGAAGTTGAGGGTGACGTCATCAAGGATGACCTTGTCCCCGTGCGCCTTGCGCACCTTCTTCATGGTGTAGATGAACTCGGCCATGCTCGCGATCGTAGAGCGGTCCACCACGGCGCCTGATCGCGGTCGCCCGGTTGCCCGGCCGATGCCCGGCTGGAACCGCCGTTCGGGGGACCCCGCGCGCACCCCACCCGCGCCCAACCTGCACTGATGTCGCAGCGAACAGGCGGCGAACGCAGGGAGTCAGCACCACGTCCGCGATCCAGGTTTGCCCGAACGAGTGATCGGGCATCCCACCGGTGGACCGTGAAGGGAGTGGGGAGATGCCGAACCCGAGCATCAAGAACGAACGCCTGTACCGCGAATTGCGCGAAGACGGCGAGTCGAAGGAGAAGGCGGCACGCGTCTCCAACGCGGTCGCGGCGGAAGGGCAGTCGAAGGTCTCCTCTCGGGGTGGACGGGCGGGGTCGTACGACGATTGGACGGTCGAGCGCCTGCGCAAGCGGGCGGCGGAGATCGGGATCGATGGGCGGTCGTCGATGAACAAGAAGGAACTGGTGCAGGCTCTCCGCGACCACTGACAGAGCCGCGGGCGGTGATCGCATAGCGCTCACCACGACGGGCGAGATGAGACCCGGCGAACGCGGGTCCACGTTCCTCGACTTGGGCTTGCGGAAGGCAGGCCCGCCCTCGGTGACGGCGCCGGTCAGCGCCTGCGAAAGCGCCTGCAGGACGGCGCGTCCAGGGTGGGATCGACTCATGCGGCGGCCTGGTCGGTGACGGACTCCTCGGGCGCGTGTTCGCTGAGGAGGTCCGCGGTGGTCGGGGAGTTTCGCGGAGTCCGCGCGGGCTCGGCGAGCGTTGGTGGCACCGCGGAGGCTGCCAGTGGGTCGGCGGGAGACTGGGGATCTTGAGCGGGCTCACGACCGCTCGGTGTCGCCCGCGCCGGGCCTTCGGGGGCGGCGGTGGCTGCCAGGGCGAGTTGCGGCTGGGCGGGCGATGGGCGCGGTTTGGCTGTGCCATCCCGATTGAGGGTGGCTGAGCAGCGGGCGAGGTCGGGGCCTACCGCTCTCGCATCTAGGTCGACGCTGAAGCGGCGGTGGCCCTCTGTCAGGAACTCCCGGTGATACAGCCTGCCGGTGACGATCACCCTGTCACCTCGGCGCAGGGTGGCCGCCACGTTGACGCCCAGGTCTCGCCGGCAGTGGACGGAGACGAACATTCGGTCGCCGTCCGTCCACTGGTCGGTGTCGCGGTTGTGTCGGCGTTCGATGGTCAGCAGGCGGAAGCTCATCACCGGCACGTTGTCGCCGGTGCGCCTCTTGGTGATCTCGCCTGCCACCAGGCCGACCATGGTCACCACGGTCTCGAACACGATCTGTCCTCTCGTCGCGGGTTGCTTAACCCACGTTCCCGCGACGGGAGGACTGTGCCCAGGGGACCTGCGCCGGCTGTGGACAGCTGGGCGCTATGTGGACAACTACTTCTCCTTGGCCATCTGCTTGAGCATCTCGTTGTACGCGTCGAGGTCGTCGCTGTCGCCGGAGTCGAGGCGGCGGTCGGTGCGGCGGGCCTCGCGGTCGTCGGCGCGAGCCCACTGCACGAGCAGGGCGATCAACACGACGAGCAGGGGGATCTCACCGGACGCCCAGGCGATGCCGCCGCCGAGGCGCTGATCGGCGAGCAGGTCGGCGTTCCACGGCAGGGCCAGGCCCCGGTAGAACTGCTCCCCCACGACCGTCTGCATGCTCATCAGGATGACGCCGAAGAACGCGTGGAACGGCATGGAGGCGAACACCAGGCCGAGGCGGGCCAGGTGCGGCAGCTTGCGCGGCGCCGGGTCGATGGAGATGACGGGCCAGTAGAAGAGGTAGCCGACGAGCAGGAAGTGGGCGTTCATCAGCAGGTGCGCCCAGTGTTCCGGCAGGGCGGAATCGAACAGGCCCGACAGGTACAGCCCGTAGAACGAACCGACGAACAGCACCAGCGCGACGACCGGGTTCGTCAGCGCGCGCGACACCGGGGAGTGGACCAGGGCCAGGATCCACTCGCGCGGCCCGGGTGGGGCGTCCTTGCCCGCGGGCTTGATCGCGCGCAGGGCCAGGGTCATCGGCGCGCCCATGACCAGCAGGATCGGGGCGAGCATGCTCAGCATCATGTGGGTCTGCATGTGCACGCTGAACATCGCCGGGGCGTAGCGGCCGAAGCCGGACGACGTGGCGAACAGGATGACGAAGCAGCCAAGCAGCCAAGCGATGGTGCGCCCGACCGGCCAAGCGACGCCGCCGCGACGGAGTCGGATGACGCCGCGCAGGTAGAAGGCGGCCAGCACGAGTGCGAGGGTGCCGAAGATCAGGTCGAAGCGGACGTCGAACAGCAGCCGCAGCGTCGTCGGGGCGTGGTCGATGGGATAGCCGAGCATCAGCTCGACCCGGCCGGGCTCGGCCTGGGCGGTGCGCGGCGGCGGCGTGCGGGCCAGACCGGCGGCGATGCCGAACGTGATCAGCATGATCAGCACCTCGGCGGCGGCCAGCCGCAGCAGCGCGGCGCCCGAGCCGTGCTCGACGATGCCCTTCACCCCGCGTTCGCGCTGCAGGTAGCCGAAGCCGCCCAGCACGAGCAGGGCCGCGACCTTGGCCAGGACGAGCAGGCCGTACGAGGTGGTGAACAGATCGCCGAGCGGGAGCCGGACGAGCGCGTTGACCACGCCGGACCCGGCCATCACGATCCAGCAGACCAGCGCGATCCGGGAGAACCGGGACGCGGCGAGGCCAAGGTGTTCGCCCTGGCGACGGCCGTGGCTGAGCAGGGCGATCAGCCCGCCGACCCAGAGGGCGGCGGCGATCAGGTGCAGCAGCAGGCTGTTGGTCGCCATGTCGTGCTGGCCACCGCTGGACGAGTGTCCGGTGACCGCGACCGGCATGAGCCCGAAGAGAGCGACGCCGAACAGCGCGGTGGTCCAGCCCCACGTCAGCACGATCCGGGTGCCGACCAGCACGAGCAGCGCGATAGCCGCGGTGAACAGCCAGGACTTCGCCTGCGACAGCGAGCCGACAAGGTTGACCAGGATGTCCGCGGGCAGGATGTCGGAGATCGGCCTGCCCACCGCGTCGGCCGCGGTGAACGGGGCCGAGAGCAGGGCGCCGACGAACCAGGCCGCCGCGCCCCATGCCGCCGCGCGCAGCGCCGCGTAGCCGCCGACGTCGAGCACGCCGTCGGACCTGGGCGGGACGAGGAAGACCGCGAACAGCAGCGAGCCGACCGTCACCACCGAGCCGACTTCGGCGAGCACCCGCACGACGGTCAGTCCGTGTTCGGTGAACGCGTCGGGCGTCGGCAGGCCGAGAATGGCGTATCTACTGCCCCCCGACAGCATTACCAGTACCGCGGCTAACAGCGCGGCGAGCAGGGTGCCGACCACCAGCAGCGGCGCGAGACCCGCGCCGCGCCTCGGGGCGACCTTGTTTTCCGGCGGGCTGTCCACTGACACGGGAACAGCCTAGTCGGCACTAATTCCGAGTCGCGGGGACTGGGATTTCCCAGTCGTTAACAGCCCTCTGTCGCGACGCCAGGGCTAGGGGTGCGATGAGAGCGGCGACGATTCCGGCGAAGGAGAGCGCGACGGCGAGGTCGCTCAGGTGCGCGATGCCGCCGATCAGCGGCGGGCCCGCGAGGAAGCCGGTGTAGGCGATCGCGGCACCGGCGGCGCCGACAAGGCCGCCGAAGCTGAACGCGGCGTGGAAGATCGGCATCAGCGGTCGGTCGGTCCGCCGGATGACCGTCACCGCGGCGATGTTCATCGCGACGTCGAGCATGCCGACGCTGGCGCCGAGCGCGACCAGCGTCAGGCCCAGGAGCAGCGGGTTCGGCGCGAGGCCGAGGAACGGGACGACCAGGCTCGCGGCCAGACCGGACGCGCCGACCAGCACCCGGGCGCCGTGCCGGGCGGACAGGCGCCCGGTCAGCGAGGCGACCAGGATCATCCCGACGCTGGCGCCGAGCAGGGACAGGCCGAGCGCCCCCTCGGCGGCGCCGACCTGGTCGGCCAGTGCGGGCACACGAGATGCCCACGAACCGAAGACCACCCCGTTCAGGGCGAACACGACAAGTACGGACCGCACGGGCAGCTCCCTCAACGCTTCAGTCGAGGTCCAGGGTACTGAAGCGCTTCAGAGATCGCTACGCGCACGGGCCGATAGTGGCGCGGACTACGCTGTAGACGTGAGGCAGCAGCCGGTCAGGCGACCGACCCTGGACACCGTCGCGAACGCGGTCGGTGTGTCCCGGGCGACGGTGTCGAACGCCTACAACCGGCCGGACCAACTCTCCGCGGCGCTGCGCGAGCGGATCATCACGACCGCGTCGGAACTCGGCTACGGCGGCCCGGACCCGGTCGCCCGCTCCCTGGCGACCCGGCGCGGCGGCGCGGTGGCCGTACTGCTCGGCGGCGGCCTGTCCGCGGCGTTCACCGACCCGGCGCTGTCGATCGTGCTGGACAACCTCACGTCCACCTTGGACCGCGAGCGCGCGCTCCTGCTGCTCCCCGGCACCGGCGCGGGCCCCGACCCGGACAGCGTCGCGCGGGCGCAGGCCGACATCGCGGTGGCGTACTCCCTTCCGGACGACTCCCCCGCTCTCGCCCAGGTGTCGGCCAGATCGCTGCCCCTGGTGGTGATTGACCAACCCGCACTCCCCGCGACGGCCAGAGTGGACATCGCCGACGAGGACGGCGGCGCGCTGGCCGCCCGCCACCTGCGCGAACTGGGCCACGAGCGGGTGGCGGTCCTGAGCTTCGCGTTGGACACCGACGGACGCCGTGGCCCTGTGTCACCGGCGCGGTGGAAAGCGGCGCGATTCCGGGTGACGCGCGACCGAATCCGTGGCTACCACAGTGAACTCGGCGCGGACCTCCCGATCTGGGAGGCCCCGTGCAGCGCCCGCGACCACGGCCGCGAGGGCGCCCACTGGCTGCTGACCCGCGACCCGCGACCGACCGCCCTGCTGTGCCTCTCCGACGAATTAGCGCTCGGAGCTGTCCGCGCAGCGAACGATCTCGGCCTGCGGGTGCCCGCCGACGTGTCCATCGTGGGCTTCGATGACACCCCGGCGGCGCAGTGGGCCGACCCGCCGCTCACCACCGTCCGCCAAGACCTCGCCGAGAAGGGTCGGATCGCCGCTGAGCTGGCATTGCGCCTGCTCTCCGGGGCGAGACCGGGACCAGCGCGAACCCTGCCCGTTACGTTGATCAAGAGGTCTTCGACGGCAGCTGTGTGACCCGGACGCGTTTTCTTCGTCACTCGACCGGTGTGATTGGGAAACAAACCAGTCGGCCGGAACGATCAGATCATCTGGGACGGTAACCTGCTCCGGCAGGCGCCGCCCCACGCCCCTGTAGCTCAGCGGATAGAGCAGGAGCCTTCTAAGCTCTTGGCCGCAGGTTCGAGTCCTGCCGGGGGCACCATTCATGGCGCCGCGTCACACCACTGCAGAACCCTTCCAACCGACACTGGCCACAGGCCCCACATAGGCTTACCCACCGGGGCGCCACACCAAACCACCCATTTGGTCCGATCGCGGTGTGCGACCGATCGCGGAGCTGTGCCGTTGCCGTCCGCTGTGGATGATCCGGGCCCGCCGATGGCGAGTCCGTTGGTCTTGAGCAGGCAGGTTGCCCCGGCAGCCGGTCCCGCTCAGGCCGGTCCGGTCGTGATGACCTGCAGTCGCGGCGGGTTGACGGCGTTCAGCCTGGTGTTGAGCACGGCGGCGAGGCCCGCGGTGCCGAGTGGCTCGTAGACGGCCAGGCCGACGGTGCCCGAGGGCCGCGCGGCGGCGACCGCGCTGGTCACGTCCAGCCCGACCCAGTCCGCGCTGGTCCCGACGACCCCGGTGCCGAGCGCGCCGCCCAGCGCGGGCGCGGTGTTCCAGGTGACGCCGGTTTCCGTCCACGCCGTCGACGCGAGCCCGTACGCGCGCAGTGTGGTCTGGGCTCCACCCGAGTCCGCGACGCCGCCGTGGACCCACAGGACGGCCCGCCGGACCGTCGTGCCGAGGCCGGACAGGTCGAATCGCAGCAGCGACCGGCGGGTATAGCCGCTGTTGGCCGTGTTCGTGTTCTTCACGGTCATCGTCGTCTGGCCGCCGAAGTTGGTGCCCGCGTAGGAACCGTCGCGGACGTATGTGCTCGCGGTGGCGGCCAGGTGACTGGCGGTCGCGGCGGGAACAGCGGTCCCACTGCCCGACAGAGTGATCGTCCGGCCCGCACCCTGGGTGCCGCCGACCTCGGCGAGCAGTTTGACCTGGGTCGCGGTGGTCAGTGCGGTGATCCCGGAGGCCGCGCTCACCATCGGGTAGCCGGACTTGGCGACGGTGACCTCGACCGTGGCCGCCGCCCGGGTCGGGTCGGACACGACCACGGTCATGGTCGTGCCCTGTTCGCGGATCAGCACCGAGCACGCCTTGTCCGCCGTGACCGGTCCCGCCGTTCCCGCGGCGAAGAAGTTCGCCATGGTCAAACCCAGCGAAGGCACGCTGATCGCCTGCACGGTGGCGGTGTTCGCGAGCACGGTGACGTTCGGTGCCGCGGCGCGGGCCGCGGCGGTGGTCGCGGTTGCCCCGGGCATCAGCTGGTAGCAGTAGGTCGCGCCGGTAGGGACGGTGCCGTGGTCGAACCACATCGACAGGTAGTTCCGGGTGACAGGAGTGTTCGGGCCGCCGGTGTTGATGTTCGACCACGCGCCTGTGCGGGCGACCCGCTTCACCTTGACGGTGCCGCCTTGGGGGAACACCCACGCGCCCATCCCGCTGATGGCCATGTGGGCGGGCGCGGTGAACGTCTGACTCCAGCCCAGCGTGGTCGGCTGGGTGGTTCCGTTGACGGCAAACGTTTGCGAGTTGCCCGCGCCGAGGTTGCGATTGTCCACAGTGGTCTGCACGGAGACGCCGTCGGCGCAGGTGATGCCCGCGCCGAGGCAGAAGACCGAATCGTCTAGGCAGAACCAGGACTTCTTGCCGGTCAGGGTCGACTGCAGGCCGCGCACGTCCTGGCCCACGGCGGCGTAGGTGCCGTCGGTGGTGCCGCCCGCCCAGGTCGCCGCAGGTCGCGAGCCCGCCCATGGCGGTCCGGCGCCGTCGGCCAGCGCCTTAGTCGACACCGTGGTGCCCGGCAGCAGGTAGGGGTCGACGGTGGGCCAGAAGGCGTCGGTGTACTGACCGTTGCCGTAGGTCGAGCCCCACCAGCTCAGCATGCCGTTGTTGGTGTGCCAGCCGCGCAGGTTCTCGCCGTTGCCGTGCTCGTAGTACGAGGTCCGCGCCGAGCAAGTGCTGATCTGCGCGGCCCATCCGGCGCGGCGGTGCACCGATCGGTCCATGGCGAACAGCCGGTGTCCGACCGGTTCGGCCGCGGCCGTCACGGTCGCGTCGTTCAGCAGAGCCCTTGCCCTCGCCAACTCGGGAATGTCCACATGGCTGTCGCCGAGCAGCGGCGCGTAGTACTCGCGCCGCAGCCAGCCTTTGACCATCGACTTCCACGCCGCGGTCTGGGTCGCGGGCACGGCGCCGGACGCGGCCAGCCGCAGGATGTCCGAGACCGCGCTGTGCCCGCGCGAGTGGTCGCCCTCCGGCAGACCGGGGTCGGTCCACGAGTGCCGGGAGATCCCCCGGCCCGACACGCCGTCCATCATCAGGCCGTTGTAGATGAACGGGGCGAACGTGGTGGTGACGGCGGAGTAGACGTTCTGGACCTGCGGATCGGTGACCGCCCAGGTGGTCCCGGCGAACAGGGTGATCATCTTGCTCAGGCCGTTGAGCAGCACAACACCATAGGTACCGGCGTACGGGATGTAGGTGTGCTGGATGAAACTGCCGTCGGCGTAGAAGCCGTCTCCACTGAGCACATAGGGAAAGACCGGGGACAGCGCGGACTGGGCCGTGCCGATCAGCGTCGGGTTCTTGCCGATCACGCCGCGTAGCGCGAGCACCCGGCACAGGTCGGTGCGGTTGGCCCCGGTGCTGGTCCCGCTGTAGGCCGCGACCCGCGAGGCCGGGACGAAATGGTCGATCGCGGTCCCGTAGGCGGCGAGCTGGGTGGTGGTCAGGTGGCCGTACGCGAGGAGGGCCGTGTCGAGCATCGCCAGCGGCGCGCCGATCTCCCAGTCCCACCAGTTGTCGTAGGTGGTGGTGGTCGGGGTGTACGCGTGGCTATGCATCCAGTCCAGGCCCGTGGCGATCTTCGCGCCGAGGGCCACGTTGCCGGTCAGTCCGGTGTTGGGCAGTGCGTAGGCCAGGGCCATGTCGCGCAGGCGGTTGTAGGAACTGGTCACGTTGGCCGACACGGTCCCGATGGGCAGGTTCGGCCACAGCGAGGTCGTCGTGGGCGCCATGGTGTCGCGCGCGGTGACGGCGGCCGACCCGGCGTTGGACAGGACGGTGGCGAACGGCTCGGTGGTGGGGTCGTAGCCGCTGCCGGTGAGCATCCCGACCCAGGTGGCGCGCAGGGAGTCATACGTGTCGGCCCAGGCGGGGGCAGGCAGCAGCACCGGGCCCGCGACGGCGAGCAGCGCGGCGCTACCGGTGAGCTGGAGAATACGTCGGCGACTCGGGTGCGGTAAGGCGGCGTCCATGTTCGGGTGTCCTCCTTGACAGCGGAAACCGTGCGGCGGCGCTCAGCAGGCAACCAGTCGGCACACTATTTGTTCACCCGCCAAACAGACAGTCTTGACAAGGGCGCCCCGACCGTTTGGACTACCGGCGGCACCGCCGACCTACGCGCGGGCGCGGTCTACCTGCCGCGACCGGCTACGTGATCGGCGCCCGGTTGGGCCCCGCCAGCCGGAACAGGCACGCCGCGGTCGAGTGCGCCGGGACTGTGACGTGCGCGGTTCCCTCAACGAACTCGGCGTAGCCCGCGGGATCACCGAGGTAGTTGGCCAGTTCGGCGCTCAGGACCGGGCCCGCGAGGCGGACCGCGCAGCGAACTGTGGTGTCGGCGACGGACTGCAGACGGACCAGCACCGAGCCGGGCTCGGGAGTCGTCAGGCCGACCAGCCGGACCCGGTCGTCGGACAGTGTGACGAACTGGAGTTCCGGCTCCCGGACGCGGCCGTGTTCGGTACCGAACGCATGAGCCAGCGGCTGGCTGTGGGCGAGCGCGCGGGCCGCGGCGACCGCGCACGCCTGTTCCGGCGACGTCGCGGCGGTGGCCGAGACGCTGTACCGGAAGGACATCTCCATCCCCTGCTGACTGGGGAAGTTGGTGTCCCACAGGTTGTTGTGCGCCCATGAGTACACAGTGGACGGCTCGACCGCGGGCGCCGTCGGCGGGAACGGCGCGTAGGGCAGCGCGATGTCGCCGAACTCGACGAGCGGCACGTCCTGGGTCGTCCACGCGATCGCCACGCCGTCCGCGTGCAGCGCGACCCAGTGGCGGATGCCGACCATGTGGCGGGCGCCGCCGGGTACCTGGGGCAAGTCCGTGCCCGCGACCGACGCGCTGGTGTCGTAGCGGACCACTGGGTCGTCGCCCGCGAACGGGAAGGCGAAGTAGCCGCTCTCCTTGGCCATCGTCGGGGCCTTGTGCAGGCGGTTGGTGATCTCCAGCCGGTCGCCGTCGTGTTCGAGTGACAGCGTGGTCAGGACGCGGCTGCCCGCGCACCACGCCTCGTAGGTCAGCCAGCGCCGGACCGCGTCCCGGCCAAGTTCGACGAGCGCGGCGGGCCGGGCCAGCGAGCGCTTTCCCAGCAGCGCGAGGTTCGGTGCGGCCTCCAGGAAGCCGGACTGGTGGTTGAGCCCGGCGGCGCTGCCGTACTCGTCGTAGACGTAGGCGTTGAAGCCGAACGACGCGTCTGCCCGGACAAGTTCGGTTCCGGTGTCCTTGGCGACGATGGAGCCGATGCTCGCCGATGCCAGGTCGACCTCGACCCGCATCCGGTCGTTCTCCAGCACCGGGGCACCCCACGTCGACACCTCAGGCGCCGGGACGGGACCGGCGGCGGCCGTGAGGTCCACCCGCACCAGCCCGACCGGCGGCACGCCCGCGACGGCGACGTGCAGGAACCGGCCTGCCTCCCGGTGGGTCGGGTTGACCTGTGGCGATTCCGTGAGCGGAAGGATCTCCTTGGTGCGGGCGTCGCGGGCCGTCAGCGGGGTCTCGACCGGCACCATGCTCTCCGGCAGGAAGGCCCGGACCACTCCCCCGCGCTCGACGCCCGC
>Ga0247823_10003579_pt1 | contig 12554 bp, 9 predicted proteins | sample 13C_PalmiticAcid_2_FD_192426 | JGI IMG/M metagenome (GOLD analysis project Ga0247823, IMG submission 192426) | Soil microbial communities from agricultural site in Penn Yan, New York, United States - 13C_PalmiticAcid_Day30 | ecosystem: Environmental > Terrestrial > Soil > Agricultural land...
GGCTCGGCGTATCGACAGCACGTGCCGGGTACATTGCTTGCGATGAGACTTCCGGCGTTTCGCTTCCGAATGTCGAGTCCAAAGTTCCTGCGAAGAGTGACCCATTCGTGGGCTCGGATGCTCTTCAGCATTTCGTCAGCACCGATGTACCGCCGGGACCAACTTCGGGGACCGGCTCGCCGCGTCCAGTCACTGTTGATGTCACTGTCTGTCTCTGCTTCGCAGGCAGCGCTGAAGTGACCTCACCATCTGTACGATCAAAACTGCTGATTGATCGATCAGAGGCTCCGCCGGGTAACCCGGTGCTGGATGGGATTCTGAGACCGCCACGTGGTTGAGTCGATTCCTTGTTGATGCCTGAGCGGGGCCGCTCGGCATCGCGATTTTTCGATTCAATTACGACAGGAATAACTCAGATGTACTCACTTTCAAAGACGGCTCTGCTGACACTTGTCGGCATCGTGAGCGTCGCTGCGTTTTCGCAGAACGCCCATGCAGGTTTTGTGTACGGAGTTCCGAACACCATCGGATTCCAGAACCGCGAGAATGTGTTTTTCAATACCAGCCCGGGCTCGTTGCATATCGGCGACAGCATTCAGGGAGTGCTGAGAGTTGATGCGATCGCTGCAGGAGGCAACCAGCCAGTGACTCCCGAGATCACCGGCATTTTCGACATTACCGTTGCTCACATTCTGGATTTGAGCGGCAACGTAATTGCTTCGCCAAGCACCTATTCCGGCCTGGCCGTTGTGCTCTTCCGGGCCACCAATAACGATGGTGTCACAGGTCTGCTGGGCGGCATGGCTGCAGGGACGACGATGGCCTTCTATGAAGGCGGTCCTGCGGATCTCCTTTCGACGCTGGATGATCCGGGAAAAACGACCGCCGATGCGATTGCCGCCGCAAGCGACGGAACGCTTCAAGGAACTTTTGGGTTCGGCGGGAATGACTACGGCGTTACAGATTATGGAGCGGCGGGCAATGGTTACTGGTATGCAACGGTGGGCTATGCCGCCGGGCTCACAGTTCCAACGGCCAACTTTTACTATGGCCTCCAGGCAATTGCGGGGCCACTCGCAACGACAGGTGCGGGGCCAGTTCCACTGCAGAATTCGGCGATCGATGCGGTGCAGACGGGGGTTTTCCTGCAGAACCTTGGGACGCAGATCGCCGATAACCAGATTGGCGGAACGACCGGCTATAGTCTGGTGGGTAAAGGCTTCCAGGAACTGAATGATGACGTGGGGCTCTCCAATGGGACCTCGGCTGCAGATCGTGCGAAGTTCGCGTTCTACAGCAACGATCCGGCGTCTGTTCACCCCAGCACGCCGGAGCCGGCTTCGATCGCTCTGGCATTGATGGGCGGCGGACTGTTCGTGCCGATGGCGCGTCGGCGTCGTCAGCAGAAGAGTGCTTCGGCGGTCTGATTGACCGGCGTTAGCCGCTCAGAATGAACTTGAGAGGGCAGGTTGCGGTTCGCAATCTGCCCTCTCTTTTTGTTGGTTACGACTGCTTACGGAGCAGGTTGCGGAAGAGTGTTGCCAAGCAGGCTCTTGCTTTCGGCGCTGTCGACATACCTGCGAAGGCTCGTCGCGGCAACGGCCAGTCGCGACGTGAACTCGGGCTGTTGCACGCGGCTGACGGCGGAATGCAGTTCGGCGGGCTTCCAGCGCTTTGGTGCTTCGACGCCCCAGCCCAGCGCCGTCACGCGGTCCATATTGGTTTCCTGGTCGTGGAACATGGGCAACCCGACGACCGGTACGCCGTGGCTGAGGGCCTGGTAGATCGTCAGTGAACCGCCGTGGCATACGACAGCCTGGCTGTGCAGGAGCATTGCCGAGCCGGGGGCGTAACGAGTGGAATAGACGCCGGCCGGGCAGTCGCCCGATCGTCCGCCGTGAGTCGTCAGCACCTGATAGCCGGCATCACGAAGCGTGACCAGCATTCGCGAGTATTCGCCTTCGTGGCCTGTGCTCCCGAGAGTCACGTAAACCGTCGGCTTGTCCCGGTCGAGGTCGCCGACCCACTCGGGTTCCGCGCACTGCGGCTCCCAGAGCAGCGGGCCGATGTACTCGAAGTGCCGTGGCAGCCCGGCGCAGGGCGCGTATTCCGGCAGGTCGGCGATCAGCGTACGATGCGGCGACGAAATGACGTCGAGAATGTCGCGGACCGGCCGCAGACGGTGGCGGCGGCGGGCCTTGTTGAAGATCCTTGCAAACCAGCGTGTCGCGGCGATTTTGAGAAACGGATAAATCCGCCGGCTGATTCGCTGTCCCAGGAGCCGCATGACCGGGAACGCTTCGGGAGGTGTCTCGGGCGCGGAGTAGTAGCGGGCCATGTATCCGCTGACGATGCTCCAGCACTCCGCTCCGGTCAGCTCGCAGGAGATGTTGAGGCTCAGTCGCATGTCGCCGATGATCAAGTCGGGCTGCACGCGATCAATGATCTCAAGATCTGAGCGCACGTAACGGTCGACCGTCTTCAGGTCGAAGATGTGCGAGCCTTTGCGAATGGCGGCCAGCGCCTGTTCCGGGGGGACGCAATCGACAGTCAGCGGGTCGAAGCCTTCCCCCCGCACCAGCGCGAGATGGGCTGGTCCCGTCGCAAACGTCACCTCATGCCCTTCGCGAATCAGCCGCCTCGCGACGACCATCGCCCGCGCGACATGGGCCAGGCTCATGCTGTCGCCAATGACGAGCACGCGGCGACGCGTGGAGAGCGATGGATTCGAGGCGGCGATCATCGCTTACAGTTCGCTCCCGCCGATGCCGCGATGCCCGGGTACCGTATAACGTCCCGGCGAGATGATCCCCCGCGGATCGACGGCGTCCTTCAGACGCGAAACAGTTTTCCAGAACGTGCTGTCGGGATCGACGACTTTCGACATCTGGTCGATCGCGAAACGATACGGAACGGCGCCGATCGCCTGGCCGGCGGAGAAGAGATCCTGGTAACAGGCGGCCGCGCGGGACACCTGCTCGGCATCGCTGCGATCGAAGATCAGCGGCACCGTGCTGTCGAAGCAGCGGTCCGACAGGCTGGTCAGCGTGATGAGCGGATCCATGGCGTGCCGCCCGCAGGTTTCATGGACGGCCGAGACGTATTGACGCACCGTGGACGGGTCCATGGGGACGAGCGGGGCATACCATCGCAGGCCACAACCGTCTCGTTCCGGGTTGAGGGCGGTCGATTTGTCGGGCGGCGTCGGCCTTTTCCAGTAGGCCAGAGGCAGGGCGACGCGGCTCGGCTTGCCGGTGACGACATCGAGGAAGCCTTTGGCCGCCGAGACGCGGGGCTCGATCCATCGGCGAATTCCGGCGGGGGCCACTTTCGCCAGCGATCCCACGGCGGCCAGTTTACCCGGGCCGAATGTCGTGATTCGCCGGACGAATGGTTTCAGTTCCGACTTCATGATCCGCCGGGCGGCGCGGACGACTTCCGGCTCACCCCACAAGGCGCCGGCCCCGGTCCAGGCGGCGATCCGGTATTCGTTCGAAAGCTCCGCGACGACGGCCGGAGGCAGGCAGCCGCGGGCCGCTCGATCCCGGGGATAGGGGGCAGTCATCGACAGCACCCTGAGGTTGTTCATTAGGTTGACGGAGGTGACGGCGCTTCCCAGCTTGCGGGTCAGTCGGCGGACAGCCGCGACGAGCGCCTCGAGGTCGGCGTCACTGCGGGCTTCGAAGAAAAAGGCTTCGACTGCACGCGGCCTGGCGGCGAGTGCGATCGTCGCCTGCGTGACAACACCGAAGCTTCCCTGGGAGAAGAGTCCGTCCAGGTACGGTCCGATCGACCATTTGAATGCGCCATCCACGGCGGCTGCCCCCAGTTCCTTCAGTGGCGAGCGATATCGTGATCCGTCCGCGAGAACAGCTTCGAGGCTCATCAACCCGGCGAAATGATCGGCCTGCGGGGTGATGCCGTAACCGCGTTCCAGGGCGTTGCCGACAATGCTGCAGTCTGGTCCTCCGCCATGTGTCGGGACGCAGAACGGCAGGCCGTTCTCTTCGAGGTAGTCCCAGAGTTGCTGCTGGGTGACGCCGGGTTCCAGTGTGACCGTGCCGAGGTCGGCGTTGACGTCTAGGATCCGGTTCATCCGCGACAGGTCAATCACGGCGCAGTCATCGACGCAGGGGCTCGCGGATCCATAGCCCCAGTTGCGGCCGGAGCTGACCGGATACACGGCGATCCGGAAGTGATTGGCGATCGACACGCATTCGGCGACTTCGTCGGCCGACGCGGGCCGGAGCACTACGGAGATCCGCCGCGTGGAACCGAGCGTTGAGTGTCCGTATGGGGCCGCGGCTTCCTGGGCGATCACGTGCTGCGGGTGAATCGCTGCACGCCACTGCGAAATCGCGGCGTCGATCCTGGACGCCTCTCTGTGGTCGCGGGAGCTTTGTCGACCGAGGATCTCGAGTTCTGCCAGGAACCTCGCAACGAGCCCGGCGTCGCAGGAGTGCGTCGTCGCGGCCGGTTCAATGAGGAAAGAGGTGGCATCGGACTCCAGCTGAAGTCTGCTCATGGAGCGGTTCCCTCTTGCGGACTTTGTGCCGCTTCAACCTGGCTCAGCATCGCCGTCTTGCCGCTTGAGCGGGTTCGAACCCGCGACGGGCGTCGGTCATCGGTCGACGACGGCATGGAGGTGAGTTGCGGCTCTTCGACCTGACACGGTTCGATATAGACTTCGACCGGCAGGCCGACCGGAAAATCGACGGCGCCGTGCAGGCCGATCAGGACTTCGCGGACTGCGACGTCAAAGTGCTCGGTGGGCCGTCCCGTTCGCTGAGGCTTCGGCTGCATGGATGGTGAAATCCACTCGACCCGGCCGGCGAATCGTTCCGATCCGCGGCCGTCCGCCATGACGATCGCGGTATCACCCACATTGAGCGAAAGGGCATCGAGTTCCTCGATGTATGCGCGGACGCGCGGCCTGACTGTGTCGGCCATCACGACGACCGGCTCGGCGGCGAGGGAATGAGTCGTTTCGCCCGGCATGGCGTTCACCCGCAGGACGGTTCCGTTCGTCGGCGCCCGCAGCACCGCTTCTTCGAGCGCGGCCTCGGCGAGTTTGAGTTCCTTCTCGGCCACGAAGATCTTCGCCTGGGCAATCTCCAGGTCATCGGCGCGTGCCGGGGCTTCGATTTCGGCCAGGGAGGCTTCCGCCTCGACGTATTGGGCCTGCATCTGGGCGAGCAGATTCTCGGCATCGATGCGGTCTCGCTCGGTGGTGGCATTCTGCTGCCACAGCTTTCGTGTCCGCTCCAGGTCGGCGCGGGCCTGTTCCCGCTTCAGTTCCAATGCTCGCAGCCGCGCGCGGGCGACCGCACGCGTTTCTTTCCTTGGTCCGTTGGCGAGCCGTGATGCCTCGGCCCGCGCGAGCGCGACACGCGAGGCGGCCTGGTCGACGCGGCAGCGCAAGGTCTGGTCATCCAGGCTGGCGATGATCGCGCCGCGGGAAAGCTGGTCTCCTTCGCAGACGTGAATTCTGCCAATCGAACCTGAGGCCTTGAATCGCAGCGCGATGCTGCGATCGCTGCCTTCGACGGCGCCTGCCGCGAAGATCCGGCGCGGCGGTTCGATTACTGAATGATCTGAATTACCAGCGGCCTGGGGTTGCCGTTCGATCGGAACCAGGAGCGTTGCTCCGGCTCCGGTGATGATGAGGCCAAGCAGGACTGGCAGAATGCGAGATGTCATCGAAGGCCTCCCGCCGTGCAGGCGAGTTCTTCCAACTGGACTGGTGGCCGCGGTGCATGTGCTGAGCTTCGCGGCGCCGCGGTGTGGTTCGCGGCGATCCGTCCTTCGCTGAGCGACAGGATCCGGTCCGCAAAGGGATAAGTCCGCGGGTCGTGAGTGACGATGACGACTGTCTTGCCGAAGTCGGTGCAGAGCTGGCGAAAGACCGTCATTGCTTTCTGACCGGCTTCTGCGTCGAGTGAGGCGGTCGGTTCGTCCGCGAGAATCAAATCGGGGTCTGCTGCCAGGGCTCGCGCGATCGCTACCCGCTGCCGCTGCCCCATACTCATTTCACTGGTGCGTTGATCGGCCCGATCGCCGATGCCCGCGATTTCCAGCAGCCGCTGGGATTCCTCCCGGGCGGCCGACGCCGGGCGACCCAGGAGGTCGAGAGCGACGCGGATGTTCTCCCAGGCCCGCAGGCCCGCGAAGAGGTGCAGCCGCTGGAACACAAACCCGATCCGACGCAGCCGGAGCTCGGCACGTTCGGCGGGCGACATCGTCAGGACGTTCCGGCCGAAGATGTCGAGTTGCCCGGAGTTCGGGGTCAGCAGGCAGCCGATGATGGAGAGGAGCGTCGTCTTGCCGCTGCCTGATGGGCCGGTCAGGAGAAGGCACTCACCGGCCCGCACGCAGAGATCGACGTCGTTCAGGACAGGCGTGGAGACCTTGCCAGCGGTGTACGCTTTCGAGATGGCCGAAGCCTCGATGACTTTCCCGTTCATGTTCACTCAGCCCTGAAGCACCATGGCGGGGTCGACGCGTTGAAGGCGCCGAATGGGGGGAATCGTCGAGATGATGCAGATCAGCAACACTAGGCCAGAGCTGCCGGCGATGAGTCCGGCGGAGACGTGAATTGGCGTGACGGGGGAGGTGAACTGCCGCGCAATTGCTACGACCAGTCCGATCCCGATGACTGTTCCGAGCGCGGCGACGGTGGCCGCCTGGGCGACGATCAGCGAGACCATCTGGCGTCCCGAGGCGCCGATCGCCTTGAGCGCGCCGTATTCCGGCAGGTGTTCGGCGGCCAGGCCGTAGAGGCCTTGCCCGACAATCAGAAGTCCGACAACGAGCCCCAGAGCGGTGGCCGCGCCGAAGCTGAGTCCGATGCCGGTTCGATTCATCCAGTAAGACTGTGAAACCGAGCGGAACTCCTTTGCAGTCAGGATCCTGGCGTCCGGCAGGAGCGAGTTAAGCTGGTCCAGAACGCCGGAGACATCGGCGCCGTGATCAAGTCGGACCAGCACGTAGGAGCAGGAGTCGGGAGGGACCGGGGTGAAAGCGTAGGCCGACGCAGTGGTCGTATGAACGACGGGCGTCGTGATAAAGTTCTGCAATCCTCGCGTCATTGCGACAACACGAGCCCTTCGGCGGTTGATTTCAACAACCTCACCAACCTTCGGGTTTCCGAGCTTCGCCAGGTCCGCTTCATCGATCGTGATCGCGCTGGGGCGGCGGATTTCGTCGAGATTGCCGGCCACGACGCTCGCGGGACCGCCGAGCAGAGACTGGCGGTCACTTCCGATGACCCAGACCGGCTCAAAGCCGCCATCAGGCAACGTCATCGCGGAGCTGCCGATGACGTAGGGCTCGGCCTGCGAAACGCCGCCGACTCCGCGAACCCTGTTGAGCCAGGTCAGCGGGATACACTCGGGAAAATCGACGTTCTCCACCTGGTGTCGGCCGATCCAGAGGTCGGCCTCACACTGGTCGACAAGCAGAGAGGTCTTCTCCATCAGTCCCAGGTACAGCCCGCCCTGAACGTTCATCAGAACGAAGGAGAACACGACGCCGACGACGGCAGAGAGCGCCTTGCCGCGATCGGTGACAAGCGTTTTCCAGGCGATCCAGAACATGAAGGCGTATGGTTCAGGGCCCCTCGCTGATCTATCCGGTCCATGGCGGCGAGGGATTGCCGCGCAGGACCACGTGGGTCGGATCAACCAGACTGGCGGCGGAGTCAGTTCACTGCGAAAGCAGATTCGTGACGTGTCATGGGGACTTTCCAACTGGACTCGTGGGCAGGGCTGCGCTCGTTTTCCTCGACCAGCGACAGGAAGTAATTGGCGATTTCCCGTGGCATCGGTTTCGGCAGCAGCGCCTGCGATTGAATCCCAACGTCAAAGCACTCGTGGTAGAACGGCGGCGGGTTTTGATCGAGTTCGTCGAAGTCGAGCATGGCGGCGACGGCCGGGGCATCGCGAACTGACGGGTGCTTCGTAAACCCGCCGCAGCGTTTGAAGCCCATGAGCCGCTCGTAGAACGGCATGTGCCGGGGGTGCGTCGTGATGAGGAGACGTCCGATACCGACATGCCGCGCGTGCTGCGCGACGAACCTCATCAAGCGGGTGAACACATCGCGGAACTCGGACGCCCCGAGTTTCGCGGTCGCCAGCGACGAGATCTCCGCGAAGCGAACGGGTGAGTTTCGAAGGTTCGCGATCTGTGCGGGATAGGCGGACTCCATGGGCACGCCCAGGGTCGAGTCCAGCACGAGCGAGAGCGACCCGAGCACGATGCCCTCGTGCCGTGCGATCAAGGTGCTCGTGGAAGGGAGCACCTGGAAGGGAGTGACCCGCACTCCGGACGGGACATAGTCCGCGAGTCCGGCGTCGTGGTAGCTCTGATAAACCAGTGCAAAGGCCGCATGCCACTCGGCGAGGCTCGATGCGATTTTGCACTCCAGGCCTTTGAGTGCGCCGGCCGTCGGCCTGCTCTCCGCACACAACTCTGCCATGACGGTGGTAATCCTGCCGGTTTCACGGCAAAGGCGCACCGGCACGGTCATGCGTCAGCACGGGCCCGGTCGCGCGAGGTGTCGTGAAATCGATAGTTCGCGAAGATCGACTGCGGCGGTTAGGAATACCCTTGCGCGCGGTCAATTCAGAGCAAACGATCGGCTCGTTCTTGATGTAGGAGCGGGAACAATTGAAGGGTTTGTGCGGGCGACAGGTCGCGTCCGCGCAGTTCCCGGGCAGATGTCAATGTTGAACAACCATGACCTGTTACGGATCCATCCAGGTGCAGAGTCCATGATCAATACAGCGATCAACGGTCCAAGGCTTCGACCGCACAATGAGTGACCTCGCCACCGCAACGGGAGCAGACGCCGGGATCGGTCCCTGCGACGTGTTTTTGCAGGGGCGACAGCCGCGACGCCCGTTTTGGGGCGGCGAAATATAAATCGCGAAATCAGGGGGGCGACTGCGATTCGAGCGAAAACCGGAAATTCAGGGTGATTGCTTAGGTCACTTATTGACTTCGCTAGGCGGAGCGCCGCAAGATGCCGGAGCTTTTTGCAGCGATGTGCCCGAGGGGGCCAGCGCACCGGCAAAATTGGCCGATTCGAGTGTCAATGAGCCCGGGTGCGTTCCTCAGGTTTTGAAGTGGGATGCCAAAAGTTCAGGCCGCGCGTTGCAGAAGGGCATCAGTTTGATTTGGCGATACCAGGCTGCACACATGTCGTATTGCTGAACCGCCGCGGGCCAAGCGGCTGTTCACTGGACTGACTGGCTGACGGATTAGCGGATTCGACTTTCGACGAATGAAGGCCATGAGGGCCAGCGGCAGCTGACGGACACCCTGGTTTTCCATTCGGAATTCATTGCCCTTGAAGGTCGTTTCGATGCCGATTCTTGGGAAGGAACCTTCGGCTTGGCCGGAGGAGTTGTTCGACGACCAGCCGGTCGACGATCAGCATTGGGTTGCCTTGCATGTCCGACCCCGGACGGAGAAGGCAGTGGCGCGGCAGTTGCGATCGCGCAACGTGCCGTTCTTTCTGCCGGTCCACGAGTCTCGCAAGGTTTACCAGCGGAGGCAGGTGTCGAGCTACAGCCCGCTGTTTCCCGGGTACGTTTTCGCGAGGGCGGACGAAGACGCGAAGATCGCCTGTGCGGGAGTGAAGGAAGTCGTCACGCGGCTTGAACCGGACGACCAGCAACAGCTTTGTGATGACCTGAAGCGCATCCATGCACTGCTTGAAGCGGGTGCGCCTCTCACCAGGGAAGAGCGACTTCAGCCGGGGATGCCGGCCCGAATTGTGTCCGGTCCGCTCGCGGGAATGAGCGGGACCGTGGTTCGCAATAAGAGCGGCGTGAAGTTCGTGCTGCAGGTGAAGTTTATCCAGCAGGCCGCCTCGATCGAGCTGGACGGCTCGCAGGTCGAAGCGGAGTGATTTTGAAACCTGGAACGATTGTGCGGATCCTGCCGGCTGTCTGTTGGAATGGGTCAGCGAAGCTGGTAGACTTCGGCAATCTGGAAAGCCTGTTGGCCGGGAGCGAGGCCGCCCCGTCATCAGGTGCTCCAAGGGAAGGGCTCAAGCAATGAACCGGGGTCCAGCGTCATTACTGGTGGCGCTCGTCACACTCGTCGCGATTCAAACATCGGTGCAGCCGGCGTCGGCTGGCTGGTCGACGGGTGATATGAGTCTTCAGGACTGGGGCCTGACGATTCGCGACACGAGCAATCCTTCTTACTCCGGCTTTACGAATCAGCCGACGCCGGCCAATCCGCTCTTTACGCAGACCAAGACCGTCACGGTCAACGGCCAGCCGTTCACGTACCGGTACGTGATGGAAGATTCCAACGACACGAGCAATTCCTATTCGGTCGGGCCGAATACGGGCGGGCAGAATTACGACAGCGAGTTCATGGGCATCGGCCGCTACGGCGACCAGGTCGTGATCGGGATCCTGACGGGCCAGCGTCCTGACAACGGCTTTGCGAACTTCGCTCCGGGCGACATCAAGATCACGACCGACAAGGGCGTGTTTGGTGTCGAAGTGGGCGGTGGCATCGGCGGGACCAGTGCTTCGAATTCCGCAGTGGGGCTCGGAGACGCCGGCACGAACTACATGACTGCCAGCGACGGGCGGACGATTGGCGCTTTGAATAGCGACGGCACCAAGCAGGCGAACAACGGCATCAGCACTTCGGCGCTGAAGCAGGCCACCTCAGCCGACAATTCCCTGGCTCACCCGCTGCAAACGGCAGGTTCGATCTGGTTCAACCCGAATTGGCTCAAGGATCCGATCGCCAATCCCACGACAGACGTGCAGATCCAGTTTGGGAGCGGCGCCTTGGCCGGGCAGGCCGACTCCTACATGTACACGCGGAATCAGACCGATCTGAATTCCCCGCAGTGGTGGAAGGCGGACGTCTACCAGCACGCGATCATTGAAATCGCGATCCCGATCTCGGTGTTCATGGGGGCCCAGATCACCCAGGTCGAGTGGTCGCCTTCCTGTGGAAACGACATCCTGGTCATCAAGAACATCGCGATGAGTCTCTCCACGGTGCCGGAGCCGGCCAGTCTCGCCATGATGGGAATTGGTGGACTTGCGACCTGTGTTTTCGGCGCGCGTCGCCGGCGACGCGAACTGGCCAACTGAACTGTTCGGGCAAGCAACGGTTGTTAACGATCGACCCGGGCTGGGTCATGAAGGTGTTCTCGATGGCGCACTTTCTGTGCTCACTGGTGTTTGACTCCTGAGGTCCCAGAAACCAGAATCGCGTATCTTTCCACACGGGCCAGTACGGAAGCTGAGGACCCGATGCGTTGTCCACGCTGTGCTGGTAGAGAGCTCCGAATCGCCGTCATCCTGACCGGCACAGTGATCTGCCGTTCTTTTGAAGGCAGGCACCTCGAAGTCGTTGACGCGGGTAGTTTCGATTCGTTCTGGAACCCCCGGTCCGATAGTCAATGCTGCGGCTGCGGCTGGACCGGTAAGGTCACTGAAGCGGCTGAAACTCGCGGCGAACTCGTTCAGATCGCGGACGTCGAGCCAGCGGAGTGTGTCTCCATCGATCTCGATCCGGGCGTCTGCCTGAGTGCCAGCGCCTGAGTAAGAGGCAGACTGCAACGGCAGGGTTCCTTCGCAGTGGTGCCGGTGCACCTCCTGCTGATTTCTTTCCTCCGGCCGCGCCGGGGACGAGTCACCTCAGTTCGTGTTGCCGTCGGCTCGCGTGACTCGGCAACCAGGCCCGTCGGGCAGGCGAGAGTCAAAATGCGCTGCCTGGGTCAACAATAACGGACGTGGCGCTCTCAGCGGATTTAGCATTCAGTCCGATCGTGCTGCGTGCCGATTCTGATGATGACGGAGTCCTTATGCGTTGGGGCGGTGCAAAATGCGACTCAAGGGGTGCAGAAATCGAATGACCGGGCCGTGGGCGCTGTGCGCTTCACTCGCCCTGGTCTTACCCGCGTTCGACGGCTGTGCATTACACACCGCCGACGTCCAGATGACGAACATCGGCCACTCGCCGATCCCGCGGGAACTCAACAAAGTCACGCTGCCGATCTACCGGATCGAGCCTCCTGATATCCTGCTGATTCAGGGGTTGCAGAATGTCCGGTTGAACTCGAAGCCGCTCCGATCCGGCGATCAACTGATGATCCGGCTGCAGAAGGGGCTGCCGTTCGAAGTTGATGCGGATCCCGAGACTGCACCGCTCGACTACCAGGCCGAACTGCAGACGGAAATCCAGTTCAAGACGATCAACGGCGAATATGTCATCGGCCCGGATGGAAAAGTCGACCTGGGGCCTGTCTACGGCCAGGTGCCGCTCGAGGGGTTGACGATCGACCAGGCGCGAGTTGCGCTCGAGACATACCTCCGGCAGACGAAAGACATTGAACTGACCAATCCGGTCATCTCGCTGCAGTTTGCAACGTTGGCGGGGCGGCAGCCGGTTGATGGACCGCACGTGGTCCGTCCCGACGGCACGGTGGGGCTGGGGATTTACGGCCAAGTGTTCGTCACGGGCCTCGACCTCGATGAAGCGAAAGCGGCGATCGAGGGTCACCTGGCTGATCG
>Ga0247823_10003580_pt1 | contig 12552 bp, 12 predicted proteins | sample 13C_PalmiticAcid_2_FD_192426 | JGI IMG/M metagenome (GOLD analysis project Ga0247823, IMG submission 192426) | Soil microbial communities from agricultural site in Penn Yan, New York, United States - 13C_PalmiticAcid_Day30 | ecosystem: Environmental > Terrestrial > Soil > Agricultural land...
GGGCATCCTCGCGATATAAGATCCATATATATAATTTTAACAGAATTGCCAGTCCATACCAGTAAAACCGGACATCAATTATGTCACGATTGTGACCATGGATTATTCTTGTTTCTCAAGGGCCTGTGGCGTGTGATCCAGGGATTATCCTGCTGTGATGTGCCAAATCGCTCCTCATCTGGCGCGCGGTGCGTTTCCGGCGCACCGGGAACGGGCGTGCCGGTAGCTTCGCTGATCGCGCGGATACGCACATCAATCGGTGGATGTGTGGCAAACATGCCCATAAACGGGTGTGAATTCTCGATGCACATCAGCGCAATATCACCCGTCGCCTCGGGAATGCGGTCACGTTGCGCAATACGTTGCAAGGCACGCATCATCGCGTCAGGATTTTTAGTGAGTTGGATAGAGCCTGCATCGGCCATGAACTCACGACGACGTGAAAGCGCAAAGCGGGTGAAGAGTGTGGCAAAATAACCCAGCCATAAAATTCCCATCACACCCAGAATAAATAACATGATCGGCACAGCGCCGCTGCCGTTACTATTGCCACGGCTGCGCGCATAAGAACGACCTGATCCAGCCCATAGATTATAGCGGAAACTGCTCCATGCCATTTGCGCAGCAAAGCCCAGCATGCCTGTGAAGATCACCGATACAATCAGCAGGCGCACATCGCGGTTCATAATATGAGTCAGTTCGTGCCCCAGCACCGCTTCCACTTCATCGGGTTTGAGCGAATTCAGCAATCCGCGCGTTACAGTCACTGTATAGCTGCGGTCATCAATACCGCTGGCAAAGGCATTGCGCGCATGGGTCTCGATAATCTCAAGCTTCGGCATCTTCATCCCGGCAGAGATGCAAAGGTTTTCGAGCATATTGTAAAGCGCAGGCTCTTCCTGACGTGTGACGGGTCGTGAATGTGAAAGCGCGCGCACCATCTTGGTGTTAAAGAACCACGCGATCAGGAACCATATCGCGACCACTGTCATAATCAGCGGCAGGAATTCAATCGCGGTACGATTGGCAAAGGCGAGGGGGCGTATAAAATCGAAATCGCCGCCGCTACGCATGGCGGGTTGCGGCATGATGATGGCGCCTGTCAGGTAACAGATCGCCCAGGCAATTCCCATCAGCAGAGCGGGGTAGAAGCAAAGCAGGAACAGGGAACGTAAATTATTGTTCCAGATATGGGTGCTGAGACCAACAGTTTTGAGCGCCATGGTTCGCGCTCCCGCTTAGAATTTAACGCTGGGCGCTTTATTGATCAGGGCGGCTTCGTCGGCACCGACTTCAAAGAAGGCTTCTTCTTTGAACCCGAACATACCGGCAATCAGATTGGCCGGGAATTGCTGAACAGCGGTGTTGTATTCGTTGGTCGCGCTGTTGAAGAAACGGCGGGCCGCGGCGATCTTGTTTTCAATGTCAGAAAGCTCGGCTTGCAGTTGTTGGAAATTCTGGTCGGCTTTCAGTGCCGGATAGTTTTCAGCAACGGCGAACAAGTTCATCATCGCGGCACCCAGTGCACCTTCGGCTTGCAGACGATCACCTGCAGGGCCGCTGCCACCAGAACGGCCCACGCGTGCACGGGCTTCAGTGACATTTTCGAAAACTGTTTTTTCATGACCGGCATAACCTTTGACGGTTTCCACCAGTTGCGGCACCAGATCAAAACGCTGCTTCAACTGGACATCGATATCCGAGAACGCATTCTTGCGCGTCTGGCGCAGGGCGATCAGGCGGTTGTACAGCATGATCACAAAGACAAGCGGGATCAGGATAACGGCAACGATAATCCAGGTATTGTTCATAGCGTTTGAAAACTCCAACAGATGCGCTGGCGGCATTGTATCAGAAGCCTAAATAAAGCCCAGATGTTTGCCGAAACTATTTGAATGGTGTTTGAATTCTGCGAACGCCTGTCCTAGAATGAGCCACCTTTTAGAAATATGAACGGAGAGTTCCTATGTTCAAGCGTTCCCGGTTTGCCTTGGCCCTGCTTGCGGCTGTGATTATGTCCACTCAAGCGATGGCGCAAACGGACCTGCCTAAGGAACCGCCACTTCCCGCTCCGCTCGAAACGATGGCGAAAGAGGGTGCGCAACTCCGCTACATGGGTAACGAAGGCGGTCTCGATGCCTGGATGGCCATTCAGAATGGTCAGGAACAATACTTTTATGTCACGCCTGACCGTGAATTCGTGTTGCTGGGTATGCTCTTTGATAAATCCGGCAAGATGATCACGCTGCAGCAAGTCAGCAAACTGCAAAAAAGCGGTGATCCGGTTCTGGATGTCCTGAAGGCCAACGTATCGACACCGGATGCTTCCGTAACCGATCAACTGCCGAAAACAGAAGGCGACATCGCCAAGGCTTTGAAAACGCCGTCCGAACAGCTGTTTGCTGACGTAGAGTCGAGCAACTGGAAGGCGCTGGGCAAGGATACGGCCCCGGTCATGTACATGTTCATCGATCCGCAATGCCCGTACTGCCATGAATTCATGAAAACCCTACGTAAGGATATCGAGGCTGGTAACGTACAGGTGCGTATGATCCCTGTCGGCTTCCGTGATGAAACCCGGGCACAGGCGGCTTTGCTGCTGGCTGTGCCGAATGCGCAAGAACGTTGGTTCCGCCATCTAGATGGCGACAAGGACGCTCTGCCGGTAACACCGGGTGTGAACGAGCAAGGTGTCGAGCGCAACATGGCGATCATGCAGTCATGGAAACTGAACGTCACACCGCTCAGCATGTACCGTGCCAAAGACGGCAAAATCAAAATTGTTCAGGGCCGCGCCAAGGACCTGAAGGCACTGCTGGCTGATCTGCAGCCTGCACAATAAGACTTGAATTTAAGGGGTGGGATATGAACGTACGCGCTGCATATTTGCTGCAGATTCTTGAAAAGCTGGGCGCGCCGCTACTGGCGGCGGCAGAAAGCCGTAAACAAGAAGGGCGTTCCGAAGCTGTTGTTGTAGCTGAACTTTTATCAGCCGCTGTGCAGGCTGGCGTATCCCTTGCCAACACCATCGAAATCAAGGAACAGGGCGCCGAAGGCGAGGCCGTACGTCTCGCGCTTGCTGCACTATCCGGTCCATTGGTGGCGGGACATTTTGCACAAACCGGCAACGTACCGGGTGATAACGACGTCCAGCGTCTGGTCACAGCCCTTTCTGCGGCACTGACATTTGCTGACAATTTCAATCCGGCGGCAGGCAACGCCAAGCGTCTGGCAACACTGGATGCCGGGACACCCGCACTCGACGATACCCAAGTGATGGTGCAGGTCATGCAGGCTTTAACCCCTATGGTCATAACCGTGGCGGGCTACTCCTTTGGCCGTCCGGAAAAGAAAATGGTGCAGGACGTCACCGACCGTTTGACCCGTCAGGCGACCGCTATGGCCACCCGTCTGTTGCCGGGCGCGGATCTGTCCGATCAGAAATTTGCCGAGCTGGCTTTGCTGCGCTCCATGGTTCCGCTTTATTGCGAGGCGCATAAAGCAGAAACCCGCCGGGTTTTGGCGATGGATGATAATGCGCGGGCGCAAGCCGCCCAGGCGCAGGGCGGTATGTTGCCCTTGGAGCCGCTGTGGCAAGAGTTTGACCGTCATCTGGCGATGCTGGAAGTTTTGGGCCAGTCCCTGACAGACCGTTTAGGGGCGTCATCTGCAGCGAGCAGCCGTGGTCCGGCCCCCGTTCAGGCAGCACCGCAGCAAATTCCGCAGCAACCTGTTGAAATACAACAGATTTCAGCGCCACCAGCGCCTATTCCGGCCGTACCGCCCCAAGAGCCTGCGCCGCAGGGCGGTCCTTATAATCCGATGGCATTCTTTAAGCCCGGTTCCCAGAAGGCCGCGGACGGCGATAATACATAATAATGTCAGACTGGCGTTATCAGATATGATAGGCTAGAAGTAGATCATGATCGGAAAAGTCTTTGCAGCCTGCCTGTTGCTGGCGGCGGAAACCTACGAGTTACCGCCTCACGTCCTGCTGGGCATCTATCAGGTTGAGGGCGGCCGTGTCGGCCAGCAAGTTGGCCCGAACCAGAACGGCAGCTACGATCTGGGGCCCATGCAGATCAACACCATATGGCTGGATGAATTAGCCGGGCAGTGGGGCGTCAACAAGGCAACAGCCAAGCAATGGGTCAAGGATGATCCCTGCACCAATGTGGGTGTCGCCGCCTGGATCTTAAGACGCCACCTGAATGAGACGGGATCCCTCTCGCAGGCCATTTCCAATTATCATTCCCGCACCCCCGGGGTGGGCAAGGTCTATAAGGCCAAAGTCCTGAAATCCATGAACCGCCATGGCCTGATGCGCGCCGGCCAATAACCCCTGTAACGACCCCCTCGGCACTCCTGACTGACCTCCGGGGACAATCTGGTAAAACAGAGCTTGTTCCGCTTGTTTTAAACCGCTAGTTTTGTGACAATGTCCCGGCCCGTGGATTTTTCCGTGATCCGGCGGTTTCATTATAGATGGTTTTGTCCGAGGAATTTTCGCATGTATCGCCCCTCCCGCACGATTTTCACAATGACGGCAATTGCCTGCGCCTGTGTGTTGAGCGCTTGCTCCACAGCGCAGCCGATTTTCAATCGCACACCGCAAGTTGTGGCGTCGCCTGATAAAGTGTCAGCACAACTTGCTGAGGCTGCTGATCGTGCCTCTGTCGCACTGGAGACATTAGCTGCTGTCGAGCAGGCTCGTTCACCAGGTATTGCCGTGGCACCAATTGAAAGCGCACCACCTGAACTGCGTCGTGCGATTACAGTGAACTGGGTCGGCCCGGTTGAACAAATCACCAAGACACTGGCTGATCGTGCCGGTTACTCATTCAATGTTGTTGGCAATACGCCATCGACCCCGGTCGTTGTCTCGCTTGATGTTGAAAACAAACCTGTGATCGACGTTCTGCGTAATATCGGTCTGCAACTGGGTATGCGTGCTGACATCCGCGTTGACGGCACACGTCGCGTCGTCGAGGTACAATACGCACCGAATGCCGGTGTCGGGGGCTAATGTGTTAGGTGCAAAGCTGATGAATCCAATCAGATTTTCTTGCGTTCTGGCTTTGGTGCTTGTCACCGGCTTTACGGCTACGCGTTCACAGGCGATGGATATTGATACAGCGGCGCTGTCAAAGAAGCCGCCTGCACTGGTTGAGCTTGAGAATATTCCCGATGGTGTTGAGCCGATCAAAACGCTCGATGCAAAAGACAAAGATAAAATGGAAGGCTTCGCCTTCGATCTTCGCCGTGATGCTTTGAAAGAAGCGGCACTCTCTTACGGTGCCCGTGGCGGTCTCGCATGGCGTACTTACGAAATCCGTGATGAGCTTGAAACACGTATCACACAGCTCGATAAAACATTCGACTTCCGTCAGCTTTTGATCCCGGCACCATCAGGCCTTCTGATCGAGCCACCGATCATCTCTGAAAATATGAATGCCCTGATCATCGAAGGCACAGGTCAGGAAGCAGCCGTGTCTGATCGCGTTTATGAAATCATTCGTGATGCGCGTATCGTCAGCACCGCCCGTCATTGGAGAAATTATCTTGAGCGTGACTGGGGTGAAGTGACTATGCCACCGGAGGTCCTGCGTCCGATCAGCAAGCTTGAACGCGAAAATTGGATCATTTGGGTCCGCGATGGCTGGGCAAAAGGCCTTGAGCAGGCTGATGAAATTTTCGCAGATGACTTGAACCTGCTATCAGCCGATTATAACGGCATGGTGCGTTATCGTCTGCTGCTTGCACAGGGCATGGTCTCACCGCCTTATGCGCTTATGACAGATAACGGCATTACCGCCGAAAGCGACCAGATGCGCGTGGGTGACCGCAAAGTATCTATCGCTGAAAAACCCGCCTTTGTTCCCGGACCCGAGAAATGGCAGCCCGCAAGCCGATAAGCCTTTTAAAAGGCAAAGACAGCAAGGGCCAGACATGGCCTGACGAGCCTGGGCGCTTTACGCAGGATCACATCGACCAGTTCCTGTTATGGTCGGTAAAGAAGGGCGCGTCCGATATTACCTTCCAGACAGACCGCCAGATTTATCACGAACTGGATGGCGGCCTTTACCCCGGTACATTCCGTGCGCTCGATGCTGCCGATATGAGTGCGGTTCTGCATAAGATTTATGGTCCTGAAGCGCAGGCGCGATTGGCATCCGGTACGGACCTCGACCTTTCTTACGAAGTGCGCCCTGATCGATACACCCGTATCCGTTTCCGTGTGAACATTACTGCTATCTTATCCCGTGGCCGTGACTCGGCGCAGGTCACGATGCGTGTTCTGCCCAGTACACCGCCTTCGCTCAAGGATCTCAATATTGAAAAAGAGATCATTGATAACTGGGCACCCCGTCAGGGTATCGTCATTGTCACGGGCCCCACAGGTTCAGGGAAATCGACATTGCTGGCAGCGGGTAACCGCATGCTGCTTGAGCGTCCACATGGTTGCGGCAAGATGCTGACCTATGAATCACCGATTGAATACGTTTACGATACTATTCGTTCACCACGTTCATTGGTGTCACAAACAGAAATTCCGCGCCACCTGCCAGACTTTGCACGCGGTGTACGCAATGCCTTGCGCCGTAAGCCTGAGGTAATTCTCGTTGGTGAATCACGCGACCGTGAAACAATTTCCGCTTCGATTGAAGCCGCCCAGACCGGCCACGCAGTTTACACGACAACACACACCACCGGTGTGGCAGCGACCATTCAGCGTATGGTGTCAGCCTTTGATTCGGCTGAACGCTCCGAGCGCGCTTATGCGCTGATGGATTGCCTGCGCATGGTCGTGACACAGGCACTGGTGCCCAAGGTCAGCGGCGGCCGTATGGGTGTACGCGAGTGGATGGTTTTCCCCGCCGAAGTGCGTGAAAAACTGATGGATATGGATTTTGTACATTGGCCACCAACAATTCAGCGTATGATCCCGGCTTATGGCCAGACCATGTCGGAATCTGCACGTATAGTTTTTGAATCTGGCCAGATCGAGCGTCGCTGGTATCTATTACTGGCCTCCAGCACGGGCGGCGGGGGTTAACCGCGCCTTCACCCTTTTCTGGCATTCTGCTAGAATGGTCTTTCTTTAAAAAACAAGGGATTGTCGGAATAATATGGCAACAGCAGAAGACGATACCGCGATAGAGAAACAGAACTGGCACTGGCGCAATACCATGCGTCCGGTACGTTTCTTTAATATGGATGCTCGTGCCGGTATCCCGTACTTTGCGCTGCTGGTGTACGCCCGTCCCATCACCCTGTTTTTTGTGATCATTTCTACAGCTGTCTTCAAGCTGATGGAAAAGCGCGGCCTGACTTTCCCAGCAGCTTTGCGGGCTTTCCGTGTCTGGATGTTTGGGGACTTCCGTCCGGGTTGGCTCTCCATGCGCCGCCGCCGTTTTAAGGATTTCGGCTAAGCATTTCCCCCTATGATTTTTTAAGGATTTTGGCCCGTTCAGACGGGCCTGACCCTTGTCATTCTTGGTCCCGCAGATTATTGTCGGAACGTATTTTAAGGGCAGCGCTCTATTAAGTGCTCCCCTGTAATTTCCGGCAAAAAGAATGAAAGGCGCTTTCAGATGAAAAGCAAAGGCGTGATTGTATCCCGTACGGCGGTTGTGGCCTTGGTTGTGGGGTTGTTATCTGCACCGGCTTATGCCGGGTTTGAATGGAGCCCACCGCCACCGGCAGCACCCGCTGCCAGCGCTGCTGTGAATGTGGGCCCGGATGTTCCAGCTTCCCCGCCCGCAGGCGTTGATAAAACCGAACTGATGCCTATTCCCGGCACCAGCGAAGCGCCGATGATGACAGAAGAAGTGGCACCGCCACCACCTGTTGTGTCTGATGTGCCGCAAATCGAAAGAGAAAGCACCGCCGCGCCGACAGTGTCCAAGGCTGCTGATATTCAGGTGCCTTCTTACAGCGGACCATTTGCAATCGCACAGGGTTTCGGCACTGATATTCCACTGGCATTGGCGCTGGGTCAGATCGTACCAGGTGAATTTGCCTACTCATTCGCGTCGAATGTAAACCCCGGTCTGAAAATTTCCTGGGATGGTGGCAAGCCATGGAACGAAGTACTCAACGGTGCCCTGCAGCCGCATAACCTGCGTGCCGATATCATCGGCACTGTTGTGATGGTGCGTCATGGCACTGTTGCAGCGAACGAAGTATTGGCACCTGTGCCGGAAGAGGCAATGGTGCAAGAGCAAGCAGAGCTCAGCCTGACACCACGTCCTCCTGCTGATGCCCCTGTTGTGTCAACGGTTGCGGCAGCTGAACAAAAAGGCGAAGGTACGGCCAGCTATCCACGTCGCACCCCACCTAACAAAGGTTTCTTCGGTTCTATCTTCACACCTGATGAAGCCAAAGGTAACCAAGCGCCACGACCACCCGTAGACGGCAAGGTGACGATTGAAAATGTGGAACCGGAAAGCCTGAGCATGAATAGCAGTGTAAGTGATACAGCTGTTCAGGCCGCCTCTGTGGCGCCAGCGGCTCCGGCGGTAACAGCGCCGATGCCCTCATCAATGCCAACCCCGTTGAACACGCACAAGATTTCTTATGCTGATGAAACCATGCGTGACTCATCAGAGGGCGTTCTGCCCGAGCGCGATGTATCGCAAAATATTGTAGCGGTGCCCAAAGCCACACTGGACACACAAAAAGTCAGCATGTGGCAAGCCGAAAGCAATCGTAACCTGCAAGACGTTCTGACTGAGTGGTCTCAAAAGGCAGGCGTCGAGCTGATCTGGGATTCAGGTTACAACTACAAACTGCCATCCAGCGTAAACGTAGAGGGCACATTTGCCGAAGCGGTGAATAAGGTATTTGGCTTGTATGGCACGGCTGAGCCCCGTCCGCAGGGTAAACTGCACCCGAACCTGCCAAAAGGTCCATCCGTATTGCTGGTTGAAAACTATCCCTGATACTGACGATAGAATTAAAAAAGGCGCTCTGAAGAGAGCGCCTTTTTCTTTTGCTAGACTTAGCGTAGGAATTGCGAAAGGTTCAATGAGCTGACGGTGGCTGTCACGCGGTAAGAAGCCTCCAACTGAACGGTCAGGGTATTGAGTTTCAATGCTACTTCGTTGATATCAACATTCTCGACGTTATCAATGGTGGCGGCTAATGCGTTCTTTTCAACCTTGTGGTTATCCGCAATTTGTGTGATCTGCGCATGGGCCTGCGAAAGCTTGAAGCTTTCAGTGTCCAGCTGATCCAGCGCCTTGTTCATCATGGTCGCGATATCATTGAACACGCGGTAGAAATTCTCATTGCGCTCGGCATTGGTGGCGCCAGGCGGCACAACGGGGCTGCCAGGACCCGGCGGCAATGGATCATCCAGATCCACTGTCACCTCATCCAGAACCTTGTCGATATTTTTCATCATGCTGATGGCAACCAGAATGTCACGAAAAGGCTGGGAATTCGCCTTTACCGTGTATTCGACTTCGGCATTATCATCAACGCGGATGGTCACGTTTTTGGCGGTACCGCTTGAAAGTTCAGCGCTATAGCCAACGACCGTATCGGTCAATTGTGTACGGTCCTTATAGCTTTGCATGAACTGATCAGTGGTGATCGTGCCGTTCACCCAATCCGCAACTTGTTTGGATGTATAGGTGTCCAAACCGCCTGTATTGGTCAGGGGCTTTTCCAGTGTTGCGGCACCGCTCATCAGATAACGGTCGCCGTCCTTTTCATTCAGCAGGTTGTTCAGAAACTCATCCAGGTTTTCGGCATACTTACCCAGCGTTTCCATTTCATATTCACCGGTCTGGGTTTGTAGCTCCATCGACCCGAGCAACCCTTCGGCCTGTGTTCTGATTTCACCAATGGTGTTCATCATCATATTAATGCGGCGATCAGCGATGGTGATGTTGTTCAGGTAATTATCCAGCGCATTGAACCCCGCGCGCGCCTTCTTGGACGCAATAACGTCGGTGCCAAGACCTTTGTAGATATCGGTCTTCTTGCCGGTCGTCAGCTGTGTCTGCAACGTGCCGAGCTGGCTTTGCAGTGTTTTCAGGCGCTCAACCTGATCCAGGGCTTGTCCCAGTGTCGATACGAATGCCATGGTGGATACCTCTCTTGCCTATGCGGTTAACGAACCGCGTCAATCAGTTCTCTAAACAAATCATCGATCGCGCTCACCATACGTGCGGCAGCGGCATAGGCCGTTTGCACCACAATCAGGTGAGATAATTCTTCGTCAATATTGACGGTCGATTTTTCCATGTACTCCGTCTGCAGCAGATCACGGAATGATTGCTCGTCATCACGGCGCGCTTCCGCCAGCAAAACCTCTTCGGTTTGCTGATTGACCATCTTTTGTGAATAATCGATCAGCGTTGTCGAACTGATGATCCCGGTATTTAAAGATGATCCCGGACCCAAATTGTTGTAACGGAACGGGGATGTTGTGCTGTAACGGATATTGGCAACAGGGTTGTTATTGCCAAAAAGTGAGGCAACAATCGTGGCACCTGATGCGACACCGGAACCACCCGTGCCATCCGCTGTGAAAGGGCCTCCCAGAATCTTGATGTCACCGCCAAATACAGGGCCGCCATTGCTGTCATCATTACCGGGACGCAGCGTCAGGAAGCCTGTTGCGGGATCAATATCAACGAACAATCCCGGAATACCGGTGCCGGTCAGCGGGTTGTATTCAAGCTTGGCGGCGAGTGTGGTCTCGGTGTCGTTCGGCTCGATACTGATGCGCACAGGCGTATCGTTGCCCACCTGAATTTCGATATAAGGGTCTTTGGTCGTGGACGTGCCATCGGCAAAGCCCATCAGCGCAAAGCCTTCTTCGCGCATACCGCCCACAGGGGTCGATGAATCCATCGTGATGTTGGCACGTGACTGGATGGTCAGCTGACCATAAGAGTTAACGGTGGCAGAGACAGCAAACGCAGGATCTGTTGCCGGAACCAGGTTGTTGATTGCGGCGGCCAGCTGATCGGCGGCGTTGGTGATCGCACCACCAATCGGATACGCCGCCTGAATTGCCGACAGGCTGAGGGTGTATGTCTGGGCTGCAACCGCTGGTGTGATGCGTGGATCATCAAATGTAATATTGAATTCATCATTATAAGGCGGTCCCGGCGTGATCGGGTCGAATATATCGCCGCCGGAATTGATCAGCGCCTGCAGATCAGAAAACCCTGAAAGGTTGAGAGAGCTCGTGACTGAGTTCTGTGAGAAAAGGCCAAGCCAGTTCTGCATGGTGGTGCCGCCCGTAGCCGTCGCACGAATATCAACGTTACCTACGGCTTCCTGATAATCAATCTCGCCAAATACGAATTGGGATACACGGCGCAGGACTTCGTTAGAACCGGATTGTACGGGGACATCAGCATTGGCCGTACCCGTCTGGATAAGTGAATTATTATCAATGATGTTCTGGTTCACGCGAATTTCGCGGGCAAAGCCAACATAAGGAACCGGTACCGCTGGAATGGCGGGGGGGCCAGGAATAGCAGGGACAGGCGCTGTATCAGCAGGCACCGCACCGGTAGAATCTGTAAACAGACGCAGGCCCTGTGATTCAAAACGTAGCGCCATTTTATGTGCCAGTTCATCAAGCTGCGCCTGTTGACGCGGCAGGATATCATCGCGCAGTTCAACCAGCGCGCCCAGCTGACCACCCAAACCTGTATGTGTGATGTTAATCGCGTTCGGGTTTCGATCAGGATCGCCGCCGACATAAAGGCCCGTGGCGTCATCAGGATATACGCTGTCGGGGCCAAGCGGGGAGGAGATTTCAAAGAATACTTCTTCAGCGGTCTCGGCGGCGAGCTGCACACCCTGACGTGTTTGCACGACCAGAACACCGTCTGAACGGGTGAAGAAGGAAATATCCATCAAAGAGGATAGCTCCTTGATTGTTTTGTCCCGCAAATCAGCAGAAGCGGCAGTTGTTTTGTTAAAGGCACTATCGAGGCGAATGTCACGGTTCGTCGCCGCAATCGTGTTCAGCTTGTCATTAATCGTCTGGACCAGCAGGGACATATCTTCCTGCGTGTCGTTACGCATTTCATTCAACAGATCAGAAAAATCATTGAATTTCTGGGCAACGACTTGTGCCTGCTGAATGGTCGTGCGCTGCAGGAAGGTATCTTCCGGGCTGTCCGACAATGTCGCGAAATTATCACGCAGTTTGGCAATCTGGGCAGACACTGACAATTCCTGCTCGGGTGATCCGTGGAATTGCTGGATGCGGTCAAGATATTCGATCTTGGTGTCATAGAAACTGGTGGCGCTGATCTGGGTCCAGTAATCGCGCTGCAAATACATGTCGACATTACGGACAATCGCGTCACCGCGTACGCCCGCAGCCTTGCCTTGGATCGCTACGGTTGATTGCGGCAAAATTTTCCGCGTGTAACCGTCCGTGCCGACGTTGGCCACGTTATTTGAGATCACATTCAGTTGCTGCTGGGCAACCCGAAGGCCGGATAAAGCTGCATCAAGACCGCTTAACGACATGGTTTTCCTAACAATTCTGCCAACAATGGCATTTTACCC
>Ga0247823_10003581_pt1 | contig 12549 bp, 13 predicted proteins | sample 13C_PalmiticAcid_2_FD_192426 | JGI IMG/M metagenome (GOLD analysis project Ga0247823, IMG submission 192426) | Soil microbial communities from agricultural site in Penn Yan, New York, United States - 13C_PalmiticAcid_Day30 | ecosystem: Environmental > Terrestrial > Soil > Agricultural land...
GCGCGCTGCCATGCCAGCAAATCATTGCGGTTTCCAGAGCATCGCGCCATGCGCAGCCGATGAACGGATTTCCTTTTGCGATCGTCGGCTTCGACCTCGACGGCACGCTCCTCGATACGCTTGGCGACCTTGCCGCCGCAGTCAATCATGCGCTGGCGCAGATGGACCGCGCTCCGTTGAGCACCGACGCCGTGCGGCCGATGATCGGACGCGGCGCGAAGCATATGCTCGAGGAGGGCTTGCGCGCGTCGGGCGGCGTTCCAGATGGCGCGGTCGAGCGCCTGTATCCCGCACTGCTCCGCTTCTACGAAGCGCATATCGCGATCCACAGCCGCCCCTTCCCCGGTGTCACCGCCGCGCTCGACCAACTCGACGCGCTCGGCGTGCGCACGGCGGTGGTCACCAACAAGGCCGAGCACCTCGCGCGCGTCCTCCTCGGCGAATATGATCTGGCCGACCGCATGGCGACGATCATCGGCGGCGACACGCTGGGGGTCCGCAAGCCGTCACCCGAACCGATCCATGCAATGATCGAGCGCTGCGGCGGCGGGCGCGCGATCTTCGTCGGCGACAGCATCTATGACGTCATGGCAGCGAAGAATGCGGGGGTGCCGAGCATCGCGGTCAGCTTCGGCTTCGTCGACCGGCCCGCGGGCGAGCTTGGCGCCGACCATGTGATCGATCATTTCGACGAACTGGTGCCGCTGCTCGCGGCGCTCTAGCGCTTGCGCCACTTCGTCCAGAGATGCTTCGCGAGCATCGCGGGCGGCATCCGCAGCCAGTGCGAGCGGATGTAGAACGCCTGTTCGAGCAGTGGATCGGTCACGCGGCCCCAATCGTCGCGCGCCAGCAACCGGCGGCGGAACCAGCCGTCGGTTGCGTCGGGCCGATCCCAGTCGCTCGGCAACGCCGCGCCATAAAGATCGCGCGACAGTCGCGCCGCCCGGCGCACCGCGCCCTGCAGCCCATGCAATGCCGCGCGGCCATCGAGCTGCCCCCAATAGCCCGGATCGGCTTCGGCGAAATCTCGCGTCATCGTGTGGAAATCCCACAGATTGCGCAGCCCCCCCTGCAAATCGCCATCGGCGAGCATATGCGCGGCGCAGTGGCATGCCATGTCGGCGGGGTTCAGCACGGCATAGCCGCCGCCGCTCGTCACGGCGTCGCTCATCAGCGCCAGCGCATCGGGGGTGATCCGGTGCGTACGCGGCAGAATCGTGTGGTGAACGTCGATCATCCGGTCGCGGGTCTTGTGGATCAGCGGCGGCAGCTCGTGCATATGCTCGCGGTAGTATGCGTCGTCATAGGGATCGGACTTCACCCACTCCCACCCCGCCTTGAGCAGCAGATTTTCGGCGCGGCGAATGTCGTGCGCGAGCACGAGGATATCGAGGTCGCCGATCTGCCGCCCCGCGGCGCACGACATATCGGCGGCGGCATAAGCCGCGCCCTTGAGCAGCACGAATTCGATCCCTGCGGGTGCGAGCGCGCGCCGCGCCATCTCGGCCTCCCACAAGGCCTGGCGCTGCGCCACTGCGGCGGCGGCGCGCTGGTCGGCGAAGAGCGCGGCGACGGCGGGCGGTACATCGGCCTCCGCCAGCCGGTGCGCGAGCGTTGCGAGCATCGCCTCACTACGCGCGACCCCGATCACGCCGTCCCAGTCGAGCGGCGCCAGCGCCGCCGGATCGCGGCGCCCGACGAGCAAGTCGACGAAGGTCCGCACCGCGCTCACCCGACCATCTCCGCCCACAGCTGCTCGACGAGCGCGATACCCGTCGCGCTGTCGGGATAGGAAATGCCGAACGCCGGGGTCTCGCGAACCAGCCGCGTCAGCGCGGCAAAGCCCGCCTCGCCGAGCGCGACATAGTTGGTCGATGCCTCGGTCAGCCGCACGAAAGCCTCGCCCTCACCCATCGCTTCGATCGCAGCCTCGCCGCCGAAGCGCGGGAAGAGCAGCAGCGCCGGGCGCGCGGGCTCGTCCATCGCGGCAATCGCTTCGGGCCGCGGAATCAGATGGCGAATATCGCCCTTCGGCGTGCCCGCGAGCAGCGGTCCCAGCCGCGACGGATCGACCTGCCCAGCGACCTCGGCGATCGCTTCATTCTTCAGGCTGACCGCGCGCGGAAAGGCAAAGGCATCACCGCCCTCGGGGTCGATCAACGTGAATTCGTCGCCCATCAGCCGCCAGTCGCTCTCACCGAGCAGCGCCGCTAGCGTCGATTTGCCCGAACCCGATTCGCCCGACAGGATCACCGCGCGGCCATCCTTCGCGACGGCACTCGCGTGGAGCAACATATGCCGCCGCCAACCCAATGCGACCTGCAAATTCATCCCCATCTCGGCGGCGAGCAGTCCCATCGACAGCGGCAGCGGCAGCGCGTCGGGGACGATGAAGTCGCCGCCGATATGCACCGACGGGCGCAGCCAGCGGCGCCAGGGCCGCGCGGCGAACAATCGCACCGTCGCCTCGGCCGGACGGGCATCATCCTGCGGATAGCCGGCGTATAGGCGCCCGAGCGCCGCGATCGGCTCGGCCCAGTCGCTTCCGATCCGGAACTGCACCGGCCCCACCGCAATGCGAATGCTGTGCCTCACGCGCGCTCCACCAGCCCCATCGCCGCGAGTTCGCCGAGCCGCTCGACAAGGATCGGCTGCACGTCGCTGTCACCGCCCAGATCGAAGGTCGCGGCGAGACGCGAGGCGAGCGTCGCAGCGTCCCATTCGTCGGCACCCATCGCATCGAGAATCTCGGGCATCGGCGACACGACGAGATGGGTCTGCATCGACCGCCGGTCGAAGATCGCGGTCAATTCGCCCAACGGCTCGATCCGCAACGCGCCCGGCGGCGCGGCGCGGTAGCTGCGATCAGTCATAGACTTCGGCGGCGGCGGTCAGCTTCGCGAGGATGGCCATCAGCGTCGCGCGTTCGCTGGCGCTGATATTCGATTCGAGCTGCGCCTCGCTCGCGAGCGCCGCCGGGACGATCGCATCGTACAGCGAGCGCCCCGTTTCGGTGAGCTCGAGATGGTGCGAGCGCCCGTCGGCCTCATGCGCCTGGCGCGCGATCAGCTGGCGATCGGCGAGCGCCTTGGCGGCGCGGTTCACCGTCACCTTGTCCATGCGCGTCGCCTCGACCAGCTCGCGCTGCGTCTTCGGCTGCCCCTCACCCAGCACCGCCATCAACCGCCATTCGGGAATCTTCAGCCCGAAACGATTTTCATATTCGGCGGCGATCCGGCTCGAGAGCGCATTCGATGCAATGGACAGGCGGTAAGGGAGGAAATTATCGAGATTCAGTTTCTTCGCGGCCATGCCTTACAAACCCTCACCTTTTGCCCGGTCGCAGCCATCCTATAGCCTGTTTCGGGCCTGTGAAGGTCTCACGGCGTGAAAATCAGAAAGAAAGCCGCGCGCCAACCCACAAGGTCCGCGGCGTCGCCCGTTCGACGATACCCGACGAGGAAATCGCCGCAGGGACAAGTTCTTCGAACAGATTCTCGCCGCGAGCCTCGATGCTGATCGCCTCGGCAAGCTTCCACGACAGGCCGGCGTCGAGCGTCAACGCATCATCGAGTTCGAGCAGCCCGAGATCGTCCTCATTCTGCTTGCCGACATAGCGCAGCGTCGCAAATCCGCCGAACGGACCGCTGCCATTGCTGCGCAGCGACACGCTGCCGCCATGCTTCGCGATCTGAGCCGGACGGCGGCCATCGAGTGTCGCGGCGCCGCCCGACGCGTCGACCTTGGCATCGGTGAAGGCATAGGTCGCGCGCAGCGTCGCCGGACCGATCCGCTGCTCGGCGTTGACCTCGACCCCCTTGCTGTCGATCGCGTCGAGATTCTGCCGCTGGTTGAGGTTCGGCGCGAGCGTCACATTGGCGATGGCATTCGTCAGATGGTTGGCAAAGACCGTCGCCGACAGTTTGGTGTCGCCGCTGCCCCAATCGATTCCGACCTCGCCGCCCCAAAGCCGTTCGGGTTTCAGCATTTCATTCGCGGTCGTCACCTCGGCGCCGACACGGAACGGGCGGTATAGTTCGTTGAGCGTCGGCAGGCGCCAACTGCGATATCCCGCAGCGCGCAGCGACAGCGAATCCGACGTCCAGCGCACGCCCGCGCGCCCGCTGCCTTCCCAGCCCTGTCGCGCCGCAAAATGCAGATCGGTGATCGTCGTACCGCCGATATTGCGCTCGAGCCGATAGCCGGTGCCGAGCGACCAGCGGTCGACGCGGCCGCTCAACGTCCACAGAAGACCGTCACGGCGATCACCCGCAGTCCATTCGGCAAAAGCGCCGATGGTATCGCTGCTGCCTCCCGCGACGCGGTGTCGGGCCGGGACAACGCCGCTAAAAAAGAAATCTTCTTCGGTCCGCCCGACCGTTCGGCGCCAGTCTGCCCCGATCCGGAGCGGGTTCGCGCCACTTACCGCCGGGCGCAATTCGATTCGCCCACCCAGCCCTGTCGCGGGCACGCGCTGGAACAATGCCGGTGCGACGCTGTTCCGCCCCGCAGCAACGCTTGCGAAGCCGCTGTCGAAATCGCGAAGCTGAACATAGGCGAGCGCGAGCCAGTGGCCGCCTCCCGCCGGATCGTGCACGACACGCACACTGGCATCGACCCCATCGGTCTTGCTGTCGGAGAAGTCTGTGCCGCGATCGCGCCGGTCGGCAAAGCCGCGCACGCTGGCCTCGATCCGGCTGTCGTCGCCGGCGTCGAAGCGAAGGCGCAGGCCGAGGCCACCCTGTTCGTAGGGCGCAGCACGATCAACCGAACCGCGCTGCGCCCTGGCAACGGGTATGAAGCCGTCACTGCGGCTATAGCGGCCGTCGATCGCGACCCGGCCGTTGCCGATTTCACCGCCGACTGACGCCGATGCGTCCCATCCGTCGCGACTGCCATAGGCAAGGCTTGCTCCGACGCCGTCGACCATTTCGGAATAGAGTCCGATCGTTCCGGCAAGCGCGCCGGGTCCGTCGGCGCCGCTGCCGCCGCCGCGCGTGATCGCAACGCCGCCCAGATTGATCGCGTCATAGGCGCTCCACGCGACCCAGCCCCCAAAAGGGTCGGCTTGAGGGATTCCGTCGAGCGTCACCAGTGCGCGGCTCGACGCATTTCCGCCGAGGCCTCGCAGCGTCACGCCCTGACTCGTCGGATGCGCGCTGCGCCCGTCCGAGCGACGGAACTGGACGATGCCGGCCTCGTCGCGCAACCGGTTCTCGATCCGCGCGCCGAGACCCTGATCCGGATTGCGGATGATCGTGACCGGCTGGACCAGATCCTCCTCGGAATAATTCAGCAAACCGCCGCCGAGAACGATGATCTCATAAGGATCGTAGCGATAGTCGGCGATGACGATTTGACCGTCCGGATCGGTCGCGGTCTCCTGCGCCATCGCCGCCACCGGCATCGTCAGCGCGGCAACCCCCGTCAAAAGGCGGATCACGCGGGCTTCACCGCGTCGGGATGCGCCCTCTGGAATGCGTCCAGCTCCATGCACGCAGCGTCGATCTCGATCAGCCGCGGAAAGGCGTCGAGCGGCACCTCGAAGCGGCGCGCATTATAGATTTGCGGCACAAGGCAGCAGTCGGCGATCCCGGGCGTGTTGCCGCCGAGATATTTGCCGTCGCCTGCCATCGCCTCCAATGCCTCGAAGCCCTGTGTGATCCAGGTCGCGATCCAGCGGTCCTTGGTCTGTTCGTTGAGTCCGAGGTCGCGCTTCAGATATTTGAGCACGCGCAGATTGTTGAGCGGATGGATGTCGCTCGCGATCACCTGCGCGCGCGCCAGTGCGACCGCGCGCGGCATCGCTTCCTCGGGGATCAGCCGCGGCTGCGGAAAGGCGCGGTCGAGCCAGTCGATGATCGCCATGCTCTGGATGATCGGTTCGCCGTCGACGACGAGCATCGGGACGAAGCCCTGCGCATTCTGCTCCAGATAGGCGTCGCTGCGCTGCTCGCCCGCGATCAGGCTGATCTCGACGCGCTCATAATCGAGCCCTTTGAGGTTGAGCGCGATACGGACGCGAAAGCTGGCCGAGGAGCGGAAATAGTCGTGGAGAACGAGCTGGGTCATGCGCAGCCTAATGCGACGCTTTCGGCATCTCCGCAATCCATTGCCGCAGCAGCGCCGCGCCTTCCTTGTGCACCGTCGACCGCCCGACCTCGGGCATCGCAATGCCGGGGTCGGTGCTTTCGAGCCGATAGATCAGGAAGCTGTGCGCGGGATCGCCCGGCGCAATCGCAAAATCCATCCCCCCGCTACCGCGCCCTGCCGCGGTCGGACGCTTGCCGATGCCGTAATTCACGCCCGCCGGATCGTCGGTCCAACGCAGGAACAGCCCGCTGTTCGACGCGCTGCCCGCCGGATTGTGGCAATGCGCGCAATTGACGTCGAGATAGGCGCGCGCGCGCTCGGCGACGCTGCCGCTCCTGGGGTCGTCCCACTGCGGCATCGTCGGCTTGAGCGCCGCGGGATTGTCGAAATAGAGGCTGCGCAGCTTGTCGGACGCCGCCGGGTCGAGAATGAAGTTCCGCGCCTTGGGCCCGATCGGGACGATCTCGCCGCCGAGGCTATGACATTCCTTGCACTGATTCTTGTTCGGCACCGCGTAGCGAATGCTGTGCGTCTCCCCATCGGGGCTTTTGAAGCTCACCGGCACACGCCGCCCGCCAAGCGCCAGCGTCGCATCCTTGCCGTCGGCGTCCCAGATATAGGGCAGCGCCGTCCAACCCGACGCGCGGCGGATCAGCAGGCGTGTCTCGACCGGGCGCCCACCATTGACGTCACTCCAGCCGAAGCTTTTGACGAGCACGGTTCCGACCGGAAAGTCGATCACCCCGTCGCTTCCGACTTTCGCCTTCTTGCCCGCAGGGATCGAGATGAAGCGGTGTTTGTCGGTATAGTCGCTGAACAGCGGCGCGCGCAGCGTGTAGCCGATTCCGGCGGTCGGCGTTTTTGGATCATTGCCGCGAAACAGCCCGAACGCCGACAGCTTCGCCGGCATCGCGTCGCTCTCGACGACTGTCTGATCGACACCCGGCGGCGCAAAGGCCGCGCCGCCGCCCGAGCACAATAATGCCGCGGTGAGCGCGGCCAATACCCGCTTCACTTGACCTTCGCCTCCATCGCTTCGGGCAGCTTGATCATCGGCAGCCAGGCAGGCGGCGCGCCCTTCGACAGGTCGGCGGGCGCCGGCTTCGCTTCGCTCTGCGGCGTCTTCACATCGGGCAGGTTCAGCGACAGCACGCCGACCTTGTCGAGCACGACCGCGTCGCCCGCGCCATCCCACAGTATCGGCGGAATGCTGCCCCCCATCGCCGCCGCGATCATGTCGCCGCCGGGGAATTTCGGTGCATAGCCCGCCTTGCCATGCTGATTCCCGCTCACGACGATCGCCTTGGGCAGCGGCTGATATTTCGGATCCTTATGCTCGTAGCGATAGCCGACGATCATCACATTCGCGGTGCCATTCTGGTCGAACACATTGTCGAAAATCTCGACATTGCGGTTCGCCATGATGAGCACGCCGGTGCCCGTCGGCACGCTCGCGACGATATTGCCCTTGGGCGCGAAATTCGGCGTGCTGTTGTCGTTCACGATATTTGCGAAAACGCGGACATTGTGGCCGCCCTGCATCGGCAGGCTCGGCAGGTCGAACACCAGGATGCCGCCGGTGTTCTTCGTCGCGATATTGTCGTGGACGTCGGCGTCATAGCTGTTCTCGATTTCGATCCCAGCGACATTCTCGGTGGCGATCGATTCGCGGACGACGATATTCTTCGACTGGCCGACATAGATGCCCGCATCCGACGCGCCGCGCACGTAAACGCTGTCGATCAACACGTCGCTGCTCTCGACCGGGTAGATGCCGTACGCACCGTTGGTTTCCTTCGGCCCCGCGGTCCATTCGACGCGCAGCTTGTGATAGACAATCCGGTCGGCGCCCTTCGACTTGATGCCGTCGCCCTTGGTGTTGAGCACCGCGAATTGGGTCAGGAAGACGTCGTCACTGGTGACGAGCAGCCCCTCGCCTGCGCCCTGCTGTCCGGCAAAGTCGAGGATCGACCCGCCCTCGCCCGCCCCGGCACCGCGCACTGTGACATTGGCTACGTCGAGCGACAGGCCGTCGGTCAGCTTCCACACGCCCGCGCCGAGCTCAACCGTGTCGCCCGGCTGCGCAAGAATCAGCGCCTCTTGCAGCTTTTCGTTCGCGTCGGGCGTTGTTGCACTGACGCTGATCACTTTCGCCGCCGCCGGACTGGCGGCAAAGCCAGCCACGATGCAGAGCGTCGCCGCGTGGCGCAGGCCATGGAATCGCATATGTCTCTCCCCTTATTTTCGGGGAGCATGGTGCAAGACTTGACGGATGCCAAGCGTGTTGCTGACATATGTGTAGCTAACCCGGGGAGAGGTCGCTTTGATTCACAGATTAGGTTTGGCGCTTGTCGCCTTGATAGCCGTGCCGTCGATGGCCGCGGCACCCGCACCGATCGCGGGACGGTGGAAAACCGACGATGGCAAGGGCATCGTCGTGATGGCCGCGTGCGGCAACAAAATGTGCGGACGTGTCGAACGGCTGCTCATCAAGCAGCCTGCCGGAGGCCAGCTCGACGAACGCAATCCCGACAAGTCGAAACGCAGCCGCAAGGTCACCGGACTACAGATTTACTGGGATCTGGTGCCGCACGGCGACGGCTGGAAGGGCGAAGGCTACAGTCCTGAGGACGGCCGCTATTATAAAGCGCACCTGCGCGTGAACGGCGGCAAGATGACGATGAAAGGCTGCGTCAGCCTGTTCTGCCGCACGGTGACCTGGACAAAGATGAGCTGACTTAATTCCCCTCCCGCTTGCGGGAGGGGTAGCGAGACTTGCGAGCTTAGCTCGTTAGTCGCAGCGGGGTGGGCAAATGCAACGGTGCTGGCCCACCCCCAACCCCTCCCGCAAGCGGGAGGGGAGACTATTCAGCCTTCGCCCAGAATCCAGTCGACACCCGCCGTGACATGGATGCGCGTCGTGTCATAGATCGGCAGGACATTGGCATCCGCGTCGACCAGCATTACCAGTTCGGTGCACGCCAGCACGATCGCCTGGATATCCTGCTTCGCGATGTCGGTAATGAAGGTCTTCATCGTGCGGCGCGAACTTTCGTTCACCTTGCCGAGCATCAGCTCTTCATAAATGATCCGGTCGATCTCATCGACGCGCGTCGTGTCATAGGGCGCGAGCGTCAGCCCGTGGCGCACCAGCCGCTGGCGGAACCAGGGCTCGGTGGTCACATTGCGCGTGCCGATCACCGCCGCCGCCTTGACCCCGTCGGCCTTCATCTTCTCGCCGGTCTCGTCGACGATATGGAGCAGCGGGATCGAGATCGCCGCGGCGACATCCTCGGCAACCTTGTGCATCGAATTGGCCGCGATCATCAGCGCGGTCGCGCCCGCGGCCTCAAGCCGCTGCGCCGAGGCGATCAGCACCTCCTTCGCATGCGTCCAGCCTTCGGGGGTCGTGATGCGCGAAAGGTCGCAATAGTTCAGGCTCTCCATCAGGATCGGCGCCGAACAGGCGGTGCCAAGGCGCTTTTGCACCCCCTTGTTGAGGTGCCGGTAATAAAGCTCGGTCGATGCCCAGCTCATTCCCCCGATCAGGCCGATTTTGCGCAAGATGGTCCTCCAAAATACAACAGGACCGGGTCGTTGCCGGCCCGGTCCCGTCTATCGCTAGATAAAGTGGCGCCCCCGGGCAAGGCCGAGGGCGAAACTTTGCGGCAAAGCGTCAGTGGCCGCTGCCGCTCAGCGCCTTGACGATGTCGTCAGCCATCTTCTTGGCATCGCCGAGCAGCATCATCGTCTGGTCCATGTAAAAGACGTCGTTGTCGACGCCGGCGTAGCCGACCCCGCCCATCGATCGCTTCACGAACAACACGGTCTTCGCCTTTTCGACGTCGAGCACGGGCATGCCGTAAATCGGCGACGATTTGTCGGTCTTTGCCGCCGGGTTGGTCACGTCGTTCGCGCCGATGACGAAGGCGACGTCGCATTGGGCGAACTCGCCGTTGATGTCCTCGAGCTCGAAGACCTCGTCATAGGGGACGTTCGCCTCGGCGAGCAGCACGTTCATATGGCCGGGCATGCGTCCGGCGACCGGGTGGATCGCATATTTGACGTTCACGCCTTCCTTTTTCAGCTGGTCGGCCATTTCGCGCAGCGCGTGCTGCGCCTGCGCGACCGCCATGCCGTAACCGGGGACGATGATGACATTTTCGGCCTGGCTCATCAGGAAGGCTGCATCCTCGGCGCTGCCCGGCTTCCACGGGCGCTGTTCTTTCGAACCGCCCGCACCGCCGCCCGAATCGTCGGCGCCAAAGCCGCCCGCGATCACGCTGATGAAGCTGCGGTTCATCGCGCGGCACATGATGTACGACAGGATCGCACCCGACGAGCCGACGAGCGCACCGGTGATGATCATCGCGGTGTTGCCGAGCGTGAAGCCCATCGCCGCCGCGGCCCAGCCCGAATAGCTGTTGAGCATCGACACGACGACCGGCATGTCGGCGCCGCCGATCGGGATGATCAGCAGGAAACCGATGGCAAAGCTGAGCCCGGTGACGGTCCAGAAGACCCACGGCGACTGGTCCTGCGTGAAATAAGCCGTCAGCGCGACGATCGCGGCGAGCGTGCCGAGGTTGATGATATGCCGCCCGGGCAGCATGATCGGCGAACCCGACATATTACCGTTGAGTTTCAGGAAGGCGATGACCGATCCCGAGAAAGTGATCGCACCGATCGCGATGCCCAGCCCCATTTCGATGCGACTGACGACATGAATCTGCCCCGCGGCATCGGCAATGCCGAATGCGGTGGGATTGAGATAGGCGGCAGCGGCCACCGCAACCGCGGCAAGGCCGACGAGGCTGTGGAACGCCGCGACAAGCTGCGGCATCGCCGTCATCGCGATCCGCCGTGCCATCACGATGCCAATGACGGCACCGATTCCGATCGCGACGAGGATTTCAACGAGCCCGATCGTGTCGAGCGCGCCCGCGGCGGTGACCGGCGCGTGGGTAAGCAGCGTGGTAACGACCGCGATCGTCATGCCTGCCATGCCGAAGCGGTTGCCGCTCTGCGCCGTCGCCGGGCTCGACAACCCGCGGAGCGCGAGAATGAACAGCACGCCCGCCACCAGATAGGCGACGGCGGCCCAAGGGTTTACGGCGCCATGGCCGCCCGCGGCGGCGGAAAGGATCGACTGAAATTCCATCTCAGCGCTCCTTCTTCTTGTACATCGCCAGCATGCGTGCGGTGACGGCAAAGCCGCCGAAAATATTGATGCTCGCCATCACGACCGCGGCGAGCCCGAGCCATTTCGAGGTGGCCGATCCCGCAGCCGCGCTGGCGATCAGCGCACCGACGATGATGACCGACGAAATGGCGTTGGTGACGCTCATCAGCGGCGTGTGCAGCGCCGGGGTCACCGACCAGACGACAAAATAGCCGACGAAGCAGGCCAGGACGAAAATCGAAAAAATGGCGATAAAATCCACGGCAAGCTCCCCTGCTGATTCCGCGAGGCCATCTCTTGCCGTGGCGATGCTGGCGTGTCGACTCCAAAGCAGCCAAAAAGAAGGGCTCGCATTCCTCCAGGCGAGAAATGCGAACCCTTTGGGACACAAAATATCTCGGAGGCGGCAAAACCCCTTCCCCCTTGATGGGGGAAGGATACGCAGCCTTGTCGCGAAGCGGCTAGGCGAAGTTGGATAGGGGTGATGGTGCGTTCTTGCACCGTCGTTGGCGCCGAAACCGCACCCCTACCGCTGCGACTAGCCAGCAAGCTGGCAAGTCTCGCTGCCTCCCCCATCAAGGGGGAGGTGAGCTTCTTTACATTTTGGGGATCAGCACTGCGTCGACGACATGGACGACGCCGTTCGACTGGCCGAGGTCGGTCGCGGTCACCGTCGCCTTGTTGCCGCTGCTGCTGGTCAGCAGGATCGCATCGCCGCTCTTCGTGGCGGTCAGATCCTGTCCGTCTGCGGTCTTGAGAACCGCCTTGCCGCCGCCTTCGGCGATCTTCGCGGCGAGGTCGGCCGCGGTCAGCTTGCCGGGCACGACATGATATTTGAGGATGCCCGCGAGCACGTCTTTCTGCGCCGGACGCATCCAGCCATCGCGCGTCACCGGCGGCACCTGTGCAAAGGCGGCGTCGGTCGGCGCAAACACCGTGAACGGCCCCACGCCCGACAGCGTTTCGGACAGCCCAGCCTGCGTCACCGCGGCGGCCAGCGACTTGTGGTCGGGAGCGGCCGAGAGGTTTGCTGCGATAGTGCTGCTCGCCAGCATTTGCGACGGGCTGGCGGCGGGCGCCGCCGCCGTTTCGCTGCCGGCGACCGTCGTCGTCTCGGTCGGCGTTTCGGTCTTGCTGCCGCAAGCGGCCAGCGCGAGCGCGGCCGCTGCGGCCGTCAAAATCAGGGGGGTCTTCATATTCTCATCCTTCAAAAACGGACGCAGCGGCCTCGTATCAGCCGAACGTCGGCATCAACACGCCGTTGATGACGTGAA
>Ga0247823_10003582_pt1 | contig 12548 bp, 16 predicted proteins | sample 13C_PalmiticAcid_2_FD_192426 | JGI IMG/M metagenome (GOLD analysis project Ga0247823, IMG submission 192426) | Soil microbial communities from agricultural site in Penn Yan, New York, United States - 13C_PalmiticAcid_Day30 | ecosystem: Environmental > Terrestrial > Soil > Agricultural land...
GTTCTAAGTTCGAGGTCAGGACAAAGGTTGCTCGTCTGGTTCTCCGCGGTGCACATACGCCGACAAAAGAGTGAATGGTCGAAGAGGCAGCAGGTCCTATCGCCTCTCGAACGGGATCAGCCGAGGCAAGGCAGTGGATCAACAAGCAAGCGAGCCAACTGACGGGCGCACAATGACAAGCGCAGAAACCCATCATCTAAATATAGAACCCCCGACTGTGGTTTTGCCACCCCCTTGCGCACCCTCTCTCACCAGGCCAGAATGTCAAACGGCCTGAGACCAGCGGCCCCCATTCAAGTTCGAGTACCTAATGGAACCCCGTTTTAGCTCATCAACCAGAGCAACGGCCTACAGATTGAAGCGTACCGGAAAGGCGAATTCGCTGCTGAACTGTACATCAGAGCAACGTGTGTCATCGTCTCTGGGCTCAAACGCAGCTGAACTCCCCTCCGCGTCTGGCCGTACGAAGCCATGGAGGTGACCTCGGGCAGTTTTGCAGCTGGCCTCAGACTGGCCGTTTTGGTTCTGCGACGTCATGGCCAGACATGTCCACCGTGTTTGTTAACCCGTGTCGACGGGCCAAGGTTGTCCTCATGATCTGGTGGTGGACGAAGGCGATGAGCCACAAATATTGCAGCCTCCAAGACGACCACCCCGATTGCACACTGTCTCCTTTGTCCGTACCTTGCCGGCACTGTCGCAGCTTTCGGCTCCTGTCCTGTCTATCCAGCTTCTCCAATTCCCTTCGCTCAATGGCCAGCACCGAGCACCAGTGGATTTTCGCCCTGTTCCCGACCAACGACAAAGCGCTCTGGGTCGTTGAGCAAGCCGAGAACAGCAAGTACAGGGCGCCGACTCCTGACAGGGCTGGCGTCCCATACTTTTTGTTTGGCTCTGTGCAACCCAGCAGGGCCGCAGGGCGGTTGGTGACATTTGGGAGGCACCAAAACAGCGACATCAAGCTCCCCAGATGCGGTCGTCCAGGCGTGCGTGGCATCACACCATCCTCCAGCGGGAGCAGCACCGGCAATTACGAAGGCTACCGCAACGACCATTGCTTCTTCTTCCTCGCTCCGTCCGGCGAACTGATCCTCCGAGACTTGTCGCCATGCATGGTGGCCATCCTGCTGGGGGACCACATGGCGAAATCCGGCTCCCCATCCCCCGAGTCGCTGCTGTACGGCCTGCACGGAAACCCCAGCACAGGGCCTCGACAACGGGTCATTCCCAGGTCCGGCATGAAGGTGTTCATCGCCATCGGCACAAACACAATATTCCGGTTTGAGTGGGCAGACCGCATGAATGGCTCGTGCGCCCAAACCCAGAACTACCTTGCAGCAAGGGCACGAAGCTTGGCCGTCAAGGGCATGACGCTCACACCACCAGCCGGATCCTCGGACGGTTGGGCCAATGTGCTACGGAAGCTCAACCTTTTGGAACTCGAGAGTTGCAACACCCCATCGGTTGCGCCAAAGGAAGGACCGCGCAAGTCCTGCCACAAATACTCGATACTGGGCTCGGGAGGGTTTGCAACCGTCTACAAATCCGTGGATCTCGCGACTGGCGAGCTGTGGGCGGTTAAAGAGTTTGATGGGTCACCGCGGAATCGAGGCGCCAGGAGTAGCAGAGAACTGAAGGCTTCCCTGGTCCGAGAGGTTGAGCACATGGCGAGGATTTCGCATGTAAGTGCAGAACTCGAGACGACCCGTGATCATGTTAGTTGCTAATAATGTGGCTGCTATCAGGAACACATCGTCCACTACAAAACATATCAGGACTTTTGCGATGGTGGCTCCTTTCAGATCTTCTTTAAGCTCTACGACGGTAATCTTCTCGACCTCTGTTCCAGCCGCCAGCGTTGTACGGACCCTCCGCCGCCGCCAGCCGCCTGGATGCCGAGAGTCGTCAGGCAAATGACGAGGGCAACTGCCTTCCTCCACCAGAGAGGAATCCTACATCTGGACATCAAGCCCGACAACATCTTGTACGACCATAGCCCTGGGGACCCGCTCCCAAATTTTTACCTGGGGGATTTCGGGATTGCTCGAGCAGAGGCTGATGCAGTTGGTACGAACAACATTGGGACACCTCTCTTCATGGCCCCGGAGCTTGCCTTCGGCCTGGCCAAACCTGGGCCGGCGGCAGACATCTGGTCTTTTGCCATGACCATCGGCGAAGCTCTCGGATTCTGGTGCCCTGATGAACTGGACCAGCTGGCTCCATGCGGGGCATGGGAAAAGAAGCTCAAGATCCTTGGCAGCAAGCAGCCGTTTATTGAAGCGCCCCTTTGGGCAGCGGCGCATCCCGACACAGCATTCTATCGGCGGATCTCGACCGCCGTTGCGCTGGGCGTCTTGCCCCCCATGTTTTCCAAGATGTTGGTGGGACACAAGGCCAGGCCGACGGCGCATGAACTCATGGCGATCGACCCAACCCTCTTCATCCAGCGGCCGCAGGTCCCAGAGCCCCCGAGACACTGGCATGGAGCGAACGTGCCCTGGATGGGTCAGACGAGCATGATGAGTTCTGGGGTTCATGTGCAGCAACTGCTACCGAAGCAGGTTGATTCTCTGCCAGCAACAGGCCAACGCATTCCAGTCCTTGTCTCCGAAGTTAGCATCACCCAGCTTCCAATCCACATGGCGCCACCACAGCGGCAGCGACAGTGGCAGCAGCATGAACAGACTAAAGTACAACAATGGGCACAGCCACTGCAACCGCAACCCCAAGGCCAACCACAACCGCAACCCCAAAACCAACCACAACCGCAACCGCAACGTCAACCCCAAAGACAACGACAACCAAAGCCGCAGTCGCAGCATCAACCCCAGGGACAACCGCAGCGGCAGCCCGCAAGACAACGCCAAGAACAACCACAGAGCCAACCCCAAAGACAATGGCAACCACAACCACAGAGCCAACCCCAAAGACAATGGCAACCACAACATCAGCCGGAAACACAGCCACAACAGCAACAACCCCAAGCACGACGGCAACAACCGCAGCCCCAAGCACGACAGCAGCAACCGCAGAGATCTCAGCAGCAGCAGCAACGCCAAAACGGCCGACAACCCCCTTTCAAAAGCGCCGAGGTCCAGATGCCGTCAAAGACCCAGGCCGAGCAAAGGCAGCGGCATGGACAACCTCAGGGGTTGTTGCGGCAAAACCAACATCCATCGCCGCAGCCGCAACAAGTCCAGGGCCAGACCGTCCAAGCCCAGCTGCCACATCACGAGGAAACCTAACAACAACAAGGACAAACACGACAACCGCTGCATCCAGCGCAGCAAGCAGAATCGCTATCCGAGGCGGCGCAGCCGCTGGCACGAACAACAACATTGAAAGTAGCACCGCGACACAATACTGCTAAACCGGAGCGGGCACAAGATGGGCAGCTGGAAGCTCGGGCAAGATGCTTGGCGAGTAGGGAGCAGGATCACACAAGCCTGGCAGAGGGATGGAAGAGAATGGCACCTTGGCATTAGATTAGATTAACCGTAATAATCCTGTGAGAGGGCATCTAGCACGACCCGGGTGTTCCCCCCTGCCCGATGAATGCATCATTTGTCTCGACCATGACTTGGGAGCTCCCGTCGGTGCGGCATGCGGGCACCTGGACTGTTCGCTCGGCTGCCTCAACGATCCAGTCCTGGCCGCAATTCTGCTGCCGCGCATACTTGTACTTGACGGTCGTCGCGCCACTCCCGGCCGCCATGTCCAGGGGTACATCAGCCCACCACATGGGGCGCTCCGCGGTGTAGTTGCTGCTGAGAAGCGGGTAGGCGATATCCAAGTCCCAGTTTCCGAGCGTTGTGCCGTCGCCCGTAATGTAAACGTTCTCGCCGTAGTACGTCGTCGCGTTCAGGACAAAGCGGACCGTCGAGACGCACGGGGCTGTGACGTTGGGCGCGCCTGCTGCGGTCGCCGGCGCATACACTCCTTGGACGGAGCTGGCAACGCAGGCCGAGGGGACAACAGGCTTCAGAGACCCGGTCTGAGGAACCCAGCTTGGCGGGAATCGGCCGTCGCGCCGCTGGGACATGGAGACGAACGAGGCAAAGGACCAAGTGAGGTTCGCAGCAGAAATCGGGGTAAAGGGGGCTGCCTTGAGGAACTGCTCAGCCAGCATGCCGTTGGCGGGCGTGTATTTTTGAGCGACAGCCACGAAGGTGTCGGCGTAGGTGCGGACGAGGTGTTGAAGAACGTAGTTCGTCGGGTGGTACCAGGGAAACTTGCCCGCGCGGGCGAGCGGGTAGAGCTCCTTGAAGAACGGGAGCGAGGTGGCGTCGATGGTCAGGTATCCGCTCTTGGACCACCCGGCGACGGCATCATACAGGAACTCAGCGGCACCGAGGGTGATGAGATACCACGGGTTGCCGTTGTAGTACGTATCCTCCGGATACCGCCCAAGCGCGACGCCCTTGCCCTGGGAAATTCCGGCGTTGATGGGGTAGAGGGCCGAGTTGCGGAACGTGTCGACAAAGACTTTGAAGTTGGCCAGCGAGCGGGAGTGGCAAGGCTGCAGAGTCGGGCTGTCGCAGGGGGCGTCGGCGTCAAAGAGGGCGATCGGTCCCAAGATGGTGTTGGCGTCGACGCCGCCGCGGTTGTTGCTGCCGGTGATGAAATTGGCCGTGAAGGACTTGCCGTTCCAGTACGACTGCAAGAAGCAGAGGACCTGTGGCGCCTGGGCGCACCCTGTGCACGAAAGTCCGAGTGTCTTGGCCAGAGCAGCCCCTTCGACGAGCGACCGATACTGGTTCTGGGTCGTGAAAAAGCTCGAGCCAGAGACCTCTTCCCAGAGATCGAAGCCAGTCGAGTTCCTGTCACACATGTCAGACATAATTCCTTGTACCCGGTATCACACATCACTGACCAGTACTGCCCGGTATACGACAGATCGTTCGCAATGATGGGCCAGATTTCCGTCTTGACGCGCTCACGCTTGCCGCGGGAGATGAGGTAGTTGCTGTACTGGATCAGCGCCACGGCCCGCAGCGACGGACCATCGCGTTGAGGCCGCCCCCAGTTGCCGTTGAAGCGGGTGCCGTTGGCCGTGAACTTTGGCTCGCCCAAACCGGCACCGCTCGGGAGCAACGTCCCAGACGGATTGCTGACAGTCTGCAAAACCGCCTGCGAATGGACATAATCCTCAATGTACGGCTGGAGTGCCTTGTTGCCCAGCAGAAACTCGTCAATGAGCGTCTTGAGAGTGAGGGCGGCATCGCGCGTCCAAGTGTAAAAGTCTGCGTTGGCGATTAACAAAGCACGAAGTGAGTGTCTGGAAGAGGCTGCTCACAGTCCGGGTCAACCTTGGAGGGACTGGCAATGACAATGCCGCGGCCGGCACCAGGGACCTTGACACCACTGGGGCCGATGTTGTCCAGCACACCTTGGAGCGCGATTGCGCGTTCTATTGCAAAGGTTATCAGCATGTGGTCCCAGGCAAAGCTGGCGACGGAGGGGCTGTCGTACCCGCCTTAATGTACTTCTCAAGCGGCACCACCTTCGGGATGGAGGTGCTGATGCCCGGCACGGCTAACAGGCTGGCCAACGCCAGGCTCGCGAGGGACGGCATCCTGTAGGCGGTAAACGAACGTCGGCGAGAGAGAGGCTCAAAGATGGTGCTCGTGTCGCGGTCCTCACTGGCTGACAACGCCCGAGTTTGGGTCCCATTGTCCGAATGTTAAATGCGATTCGTGTTGCCCTAGTGCCGCGATTCGGGAAGCCCTAGAAGCTCTCTGTGAGGAGAAATCGGCCCTTTGCTGCAAGTCAAGCACGCCGGCGTGCTGCTTCGGACGAGCTGGGCTTGGCCTCGGCCCAATGTAACCCCTCCAACATTGGTGGCCGTTATGGGTAGCGTTACATTGTCTCTCTGGCGCCGTCAGGGCCGGCCGAACTTCCTTGTTAACGGATAGTAGGCTGGTCAAATCACCGTAAGACGGTCCGATTCAGCTGGCGTGCTGCGGTCTCGTCGACGATGCCCCGTTTGTTGTGGGGAACGCGGCCGCGTGGCCAAGATGCGGGACCGCGACCCTTTTCTGACAAGGCAAACCGTCTTTCCTGATGGGGAATCGGCATGCCCCACCACCTCGCGCTGTGAATCGCCGTCAGGGACGGCATGGCCAGGATTTCGCGAACGGGCCGCTCCGAGCTAAATTCGCGCGATCATGAGCTAGGTAGCTTACGACTGCAACAGGCGAGTACTCGGCCTGTTCGCCCTCTTCGGCTCATTCCTGACCCTCGCTCTCCCACTAACAAGTCAGTGACCTCGCCAGCTCATCCGGCAGCAAGCTGGGGATGATGGCCAGCGGAAGACCAACCGACGGACCGCAAACCGCTTAACATGCTGCCCTGCGCCTCTCACAGCACAGAAGGCGTTTGCGGAGCCAGCCCAGAATGTCTTAAGTGCGGATTCTTTCCCAAGGACAGGTGCCCTACATAAACATCTCCGAATAAGCTAGGTACCTTGGATGCTCGTGAACCTGCCCATCCTTGCGAGGGCTCGTTTAAAATAACAAACAGGCCGCCTTCTTCCCTCACCAACAAAAGTAAAAACCCCTGCGCCTGGTTTGTCTGCCTCCTGGGGCTGGCCTGACAAGCCTCACAGAATGCAACATCCCAGGCGAACGCTTCAGATCAGTCGATTCGTATCATGAAAAGCGCGTAGTTTGGGATTGTGTCTTTAGGAAATTAACCAACGAAAAACAACAGACGCTGCTCTGTGGGCCCTGTTGCTCTCTTGTATGGCAGACCCCCCTGACCCACGGCGCTGGGACCGCTAAATGGGAGTGCGTCCCGGTGTCGATGGAAGGAGACGCCCCATCCCCTGCCTTGCTGGGCAACCCGTGGTCTGCAGCATGTATCCTTGCCGTTGCCAGCTATTTGCTCGACAGACACACTCCCGGCACGGGATGTGATGGGTCAGTAACTATGGACAGGCAATGAAGTAACCGACGCACTGCAGGATAGAGAAGTGATCTGGCTCACGTTGGGGTCTCAAACATCTCTAATTAGGTTGAGCAAGTCAAATGTCGGAAAGAAGCATAATAGTTGGTCTGTCATGAGGCAAGTCTATTAATTGATAGTTGGTTGTAGTAGAGGTAAAATGAGTTGCTACTCGATTTGTTGGGATGCAGCGTGGGGGCGGAAAGTCCTGCGCCGCAATACCGGAGATCAGAAAGGCGAGTAACTTCCTTGCAGACCAGGCACAAGGCAAATAGGATGGTAATTCATACCAAAGTTCAACGCGGAAGCGGCCCTCAAGTCCTGGGACAAGTCCTACGCCTGTCTCTTACCATAAAACTTGGGAAGCGGCATCGATCAAGATGCTAAAAGCCTTTCACAAACCAGACTCTAGTACGGGATAAAATGTCCCCCACTCCAACCCTGGTTCCACTCGCCATGACCGCCAGGCACACCATCCCTTCGTTGACGGATGGTAACACCAATCATGCAGAGGCTGGCATTGCCCTTCACGGCCTTCGGCCCTGGGTTGTTGCTGGGGGCGTGATGCTTGGGGTCTATTTGGTCGGCTTGGACATGACCATCGTTTCTACAGTATGCTCCCCAAACATCCCCCGGGCTCACAACCCTAACCTCCGTCAACATCTAGATTGTCCCTCCATTAACCGATTACTTTGGCACAATCAACGACGTGTCTTGGTACGGCGCGGCTTACACTTTGGCAGTGTACGTCTTGTGTTCCGGATTGCTTCAAGTTGTCTTCCAGGTTGACACTCTCAGGTGTGTATTCATCCCGCCAATAGGAAAGATTTACGCCAGCCTGCCTCAAGCATGTCTACCTCACCTTCCTTGTTGTATTTGAAACGGGCAGCATTATTTGCGCCGCATCCAAGTCGAGCTCCATGTTTGTCGTCGGCCGTACTGTTACTGGTATCGGATCTGCCGGCTTGCTCAGCGGTGCCCTCCTCACTATCTTCGCCGCCTGCGTCCCTTGCATCCGGCCCATTGTCACAGCCGTCGCCATGTCGATGATCTCAGTATGGTCCATTACGGGACCGCTTATTGCTGGCGTATTAACCGATCGGCTAACATGGAGATGGTGTAAGTCTTGTGCTATGGCCCCTATCCTCAAGAATATAGTGCTGGGAACTTGTTAGGCGTCTGGATCTTTCTGCCCCGGGGCGGCACTATCGTGACTACGACGCTCCCCATTTCTATCCCCGAACAGGCAGCTAAACCGTCATTGCGTGAAGCCGTTATCGGCCTGTACAAGAAGCTCGATGCCGTCGGATTCACCATCTTTTCCGCTCTTACCACGATGCTCCTGCTCGCGTTGACCTGGGGAGGCGGCCGATATCCTTGGTCATGTCCCACCGTCCTCGGCTTACTCTGTTGCACAGCTGGTCTGGCAATCCCGTTCATGCTTTGGATCCGACGGATAGGCAACGATGGTTTGATGCCGCCATCGAGTCTTAGGAGGCGTGCTGTGGCCGTTGGCAGTTTGGTCATGTTCTTTCAAGGCGGCGCGACTCAGATGATCCCATATTTCCTGCCTTTTTGGTTCCAAGCGATCCGTGGCGATTCCCCGGCCGAGAGCGCCGTGCACGTCCTGCCATCGCTCGTCGCAAACATCGTTGCTCTGGTCATCTTTCGGGCTTCTGATAAGAACAAGTCCGTCCGGATGCGTCAACCTAGCACTGAAAATCTCTCTCGCAGTCCGCAAATCACACTACATCCCCCCATGGTCCATGGCTGGGAGCGCGCTGGCCAGTGCGGGATCCGGCCCCCTGAGCACACTGTCACCGGAGACAACAACAGGCCAGTGGATTGGCTATCAGATTGTCACCATGGTTGGGAGGGGGCTGGCGTTCCAAGTCGTGCGTCTCCTCATTTTTGGGGCGCAAGAACGTCCTGGCAGCCACGGGTCTGGCTAACGAGGCTTTCCTGTTAGCCAGTCGTCTCGGTAAAAGAAGAAGTCCCCGCCGAGGAGAGCGCGGTAGGCCTTGCGATAGTCAACCGTTCATGAACCTCGGGAGTACGGTCGGAATCTCCCTGAGCCAGGCCATGAGTTGCCTGCCGAAACTGCTAGCGCAATATACCCCTGGGGTAGACGCTGGGACGGCGAGAGACATCGGAGCTACCAACGTCAGGCATCTGGTGCCGCCCGAGGAGCTGCCAGGCCTGTTGGTGGCTTATAACAAGGCTTTGACGCAGATGTTTGTAATAAGTCACCTAACACATCCCCTGCCGTCTGGTCCAGGTTCATTCCGAGCGACCCGAATTCTGATAGTTTATTACACACAGTACTTGCCTGCCGCCTGCTCCGCACTGGCGTGTCTGATCAGCGCCGGCCTTGGATGGGGGAGGATGCCGATGGCAGAGGACGACAAAAAGAAACTCGACGTGCGGAGCGATCAGGAAAAGGAAGCTGCCGGTCCTGAGAGCGGGATAAACCCACAGTTGGATAGTCGGGGTCAGTTGGCAGTCAACATCAAACAAGGAGCGTGACATTGCAGGTTTTGAGACCTGGGGCAGCGTTTGAGGGTCGTCGACCACCCACTGGGGGAGCCTCCCCTATTAAAAACCACTCAATGGGAGACATCGGACGAGCGAGACCACCAGTCCTTGGTCGCTGTCCTCACTGAGAAGCCACTAATCTGTACAAATCCCTGTTTCAGCTGCCATGGATGCACCCCAATACCACGACATCAGATTTGGATAAAGGCCCGAGGTGTCGTGCCCCAAACTCCGCTTTGTGTGGGGACGAGAAAAACCAAACTCCCAAGCACGGGGCATTCTCCAGGAACCGCAACTTTATCTCCGGTAGCAGCCGAGGCTAGAACAGTCCACGAGGCGTTAGCATCTCCACCTCGGCATGGCGCATCCACCCTGATGATCTGATCTGATGGTCGTGTTCCAAGCTCGACCCTCTTTGGTTGTCCCACTGTCACCATCGATGGTTCTCAGTCTTGAGAAAACTCTGAGTGAGCAACAAGCAAAGGCGTCGCCTTCATTACCCAGCAATTCAGTTGTACTGTCCCAAAGCCGGCAGACGGGTACTTGACCTCCACAAAAAGGTCCGCTTCCCCAGAGCTCTTCGCCTCCGCCATGTGGAACACACCCCAAACAGGGTCGCCGTTTTGGTCCGGACAATGGGAAGACGGCATTGGACTGCGCCTCGCACAACTTTCAGGTCGGCGTTCCTGGCTCGACGGGCCAGTCTTGGATGCACCAGTGGGATCGGGGATGTCACCCCAGAACGGGAATAGCTCATCCGATGTGGCTTTTGTGCGTGGTGCCTCGATCCAGGGGCAACCCTTGGGGCCGCCACTAAGTCGGCCGGCACTGAACGGTTTTCACAAGACTGTCATGGCTCTGGGCGGTTATGCTGCCGATATATCATGGGGTTGCTGAAACCCCACCGCCGCCTGTCACTGTCCCCGTTCTCGCCGAGTGACGGGAAACACTCTCGCGGCGTCCAGTTCCGGCTCCCTTCACCGTGAAGCAATCCCCGTTGACCGACATGAGAGCAATTCTTGGGCTTGCCCTCGGGCTTGTGGCCGCGGTGGTGCCGCTTGTGTCTGCCCAGGGGCTCGAGGCAGCAATCAAGTCGCTGCCAACCTGCGCGGTACGTCATCTGCAAACTTTCGAGGTCCTGTTGGACCAACACGTGCTGACGCTTTGCTGTGTGACCTGTCACAGACGTCCTGCCTGGAAGACAGCATCGCGCAGTCGGTTTGCGTCACGAACCAAACAGCAGCATGTCTCTGCACCAACAAGCCTCTTCAAGACCAGCTCACGCTGTGTGTGAGGTCCAGCTGTACCATCAAACAGTCTCTCGGTATGTCCCTGGCAGTCAGCCAACCGCGTTTTGCCCTCGAAAACATGTCTTCGATTTGCAACCAGGGGCGCTCACTCCGCGGATGGCCGCCACTGGCGACCCGGCGCCGCCCATGGACGTACGAAAAAGTGGCACCGAGCTAATTCCCGTACCCGAGCAGCGACCAAGAATATTACGGACCAAACATGCGGTGCCCCTGTGCGCGATCGCGGGGTTGCGTACGACGACACCTCGATCATCCTAGCCGTCATCTCATGCACCATCGTGGCCGTCCGCCTCGCCTTCAAGCTGATCGCCACGCGTTCTCTGTCATCAGACGACTACGTTGTCCTCGTGTTGGTCCTGATTGCGATGCCCAGCGTGGTAATCACGCACTACGGCACGACTCCCAACGGCGTCGGGCGAGACATCTGGACGCTAACCCCAAAGCAAATCACCGACTTTCTCTTTTACTTCTATATTATGGCTATCCTGTACTTTGTACAAGTCATGATGGTCAAGTTGTCCCTCCTCCTCTTTTACTTGCGAATCTTTCCCGGTCAGGGGGTTCGTCGAGTCCTCTGGGGGACTATCATTTTTACGCTCCTGTTCGGTTTCGTCTTCCTCATTCTCGCCATATTCCAGTGCTCTCCAGTCAGCTTTTTCTGGACGCACTGGGACGGTGAGCACAAGGGGAAATGCCAGGACCTTAACGCCATTGCATGGGCGAACGCCGGCATCAGTATTACCCTTGACGTCTGGATGCTGGCCATACCTCTGGGCCAGCTCAGGGGGTTAAACCTTCACTGGAAGAAAAAGATCGGAGTGGCGATGATGTTTTGTGTCGGCACCTTGTATGTGGCTCCCTCCCCCGCGCCCTCCCTAACCACGCTCGGAAAAGGCTGACAGACATTTGTCCTCCCTTAACAGTGTGACTGTTGTTTCAGTTATCCGCCTCCAGGCCCTGGTTACTTTTGGGAAATCGAGCAACGCCACATGGGACAACTTCCCCGTCTCGCTGTGGTCCACGGTCGAGATCAACGTTGGCATCATCTGCACGTGCATGCCGACATTGCGCCTCCTGTTGGTCCGCTTGTTCCCTAGTCTAGGGGCCGGCAGCAGTTATGCCAAAGGATATTATCATTCCAGCGGCGGCCAGGTTTTGTCAAGCAAAGTCACTCACGGACGGACGCGGGGAGGCTTGACGAGCAAATCGGCTCCTGCCGGCACACAGCCTGGCTGCAGCGCGGAAACAGTGTCGGGCAAGCCAGCGGGCATCGTCCGCCAACAGACGTTTGCTGTACAATACGACGACGAGATACGGCTAGTGCAGATGAGGGCGATGAATCGGAGCGAGCAGAGCCAGGCAAGTGACGATTTCAGGTGATGGCATGGGTACTTGCGGTATTTACACCAGGTTATACATGTAATTAATTAAGAATTGTTTACTCTTGGTCGGCTTGCTTCTGAAAAAAAGACAAGACTCTCCCGCTTGCAGTTTGATATCGACTCCCGAGGATTTGAATGTGGCTGATTCTCTCTTTATCCGTCGCCAGGCAAGTTCCCACGAGAACAAGGGTTGGGGAGGAAAACGCCTTGAGACGGAGGTATAATCCCTCCGAGATTACCTCAACTCCTTGGCTTGTGCCGGGTTGCTGTCGGAAAGGCGGGTCAGGCAGGCTTGGCTGCTGATCTTGTCAACAAGGGAACCTGAAAGCCTATCACCGCGGCGCGACTAATCTGGAGCGGCGGGAGGCCGTTGGAT
>Ga0247823_10003584_pt1 | contig 12547 bp, 15 predicted proteins | sample 13C_PalmiticAcid_2_FD_192426 | JGI IMG/M metagenome (GOLD analysis project Ga0247823, IMG submission 192426) | Soil microbial communities from agricultural site in Penn Yan, New York, United States - 13C_PalmiticAcid_Day30 | ecosystem: Environmental > Terrestrial > Soil > Agricultural land...
TGACGACCGTGTGGTCGGCGGACGACTCACCCGACGACTCGGCGCCGGCCGATTTGGCGGCCACCGGGACGCCGTCACTGACAGCTGAGATCCAAGGCGCGGCGGGTGGCGGGATCGACACCGTGGGCTCGGCCGAGTTGTCCGGCTCCGCGGCGTCGGGGGTGGGCGTCGGGTTGTCGTTCATCGCTGTTCAGGATGCCTGTCCGACGGTTAAGTGGGCGTACTAGTCCGACGCTGGGAATCCGGCGTCTTTGTCGGTGGTCCAGGCTTCCGCTGGGTGTGCGGACGGAAGGTCTTCTTATCGGTTGTACGTAGGTCGAAGGCCGGCCGGTCGTCGATGGCATCCAGGGGTGCGAAGCGCACGCCGACCTCGTCGAAGACGTCGACGATCGGGTTGAGCTTGTCGGCGGGCAAAGACGGCGGGTAGTGCACGGTGATCCAGCCGTCGCCGAGGATGTGGCCGAAGTCGGCCTCCGGGTGGGTTCGCCGGGCTCGTAGAACACCTTCTCGGGGTGGTCGGCTTCACTGTGCAAAGGCCACGGCCTGAGCGGGTGGGGCGGCGGGCGGGAACACCGCGAGCAGCACCGTGGCGGCGACACCGGCGGCGATGAGTCCGCCGTGGGCGACGCGGTGGGTCAACCGGTGGGTGACGGGGCCGCTGAGCAGCGCGACGGCGACCCGTGAACCGAGCTTGGCCGCGGGTCGCGCGAGCGGGAAGCCGGGCCGCCGAGAAAGTTGACGGATTCCCGGCGCAGGGCTCTAGCGCGCCGCGGCGGTTCCGAAGGTGGCGATCAGCGACTGGATGGGCTCGGAGCCGACGAAGCCGACCGGTTCGACGTCGGCGCCCGTGGCGGGCTCGGACGGGTCGGTTCCGGTGTTGACGAACGCGAGCGCGCCCAAGACCAGGCCGGACACGACAACGCCTGCGCCTTGGGCGGCGCGGCGGACTGGGCGGCGGCCGAGGACGTTGCGGCCCTCACCGAGCTTGGGCGACGAGCCGAGGGGGGCGCTGGTGCCGAAGCCCGCGCGGTCGGGCCGCTGGACGGCGACCAGTTGACCGTCGGCGCTGACGGCGAGGCCGTCGGGCGTGGCGGGGAGGTCGACTTCCTGCGGGATGGCGCGCAGTGACGCGAGCAGGCCCGCGGGCATCGACGGGGTGTCGGCGGCGCGGACCGCGGCCCTGGCCTGGCGCTGCGCGCTGATGTCGGCGGCGCACCACGGGCAGCGGGCGAGGTGGGCGGTGACCCGGTCCACGACCGTGCGCGGCATCTCGCCGTCGACGAACGCGACGACGGCGTCGGGGAGCAGGTGCTGTTCGGGCAGCCCAAAGCTCATCGTGTCGACTCCGCGGTCAGGAGGAGAGCGGTCATGACAGGCCTTCCTGGGCGCGGCGTCGCTCCAGCGACGCGCGCAGGGCCTGGCGGCCCCGGTGGATCCTGCTGCGCACAGTACCCAGCTTCACCCCGAGGGTGGCGCCGATCTCCTCGTAGGACAGACCTTCCACGTCGCACAGGACGACCGCGGCCCGGAACTCCGGCGGCAGCTCGTCGAGCGCGGCCTGCAGATCTGGGTCGAGGTGGGTGTCGGAATAGACCTGCTCGGGACTCGGGTCGTCGCCCGCGAGCCGGTCGGTGTCCTCGGGGAGGCCTTCCATACGCAGCCGCGAGCGGCGGCGGGCCATGTCGAGGAACAGGTTGGTGGTGATGCGGTGCAGCCAGCCCTCGAACGTCCCGGGCTTGTACGACGCGAGGGAGCGGAACACCCGGATGAACGTCTCCTGGGTGAGGTCCTCGGCGTCGTGCGCGTTGCCCGTGAGTCGGTAGGCGAGGCGGTAGACCCGGTCGCCGTGTTCCCGGACGATCTCGTCCCAGGATGGCGGCGTCCAGCCCGCGTCGAGCCCGACGGGCGCGACCTCGACCGGCGTCATGGCTTGCGTCTGCATCGTGGGGATACGCACCTCCTGAAAGCTGTGTTGCCCACTGTCCGACCTAACGCGTGTGCCGCCCACCTTGTTCCCCCTTCGCGGACAGGTTCCCCGACTAACGACAACAATGAAGTAGATCCATGTGGTGACCGTGAGAGTCGGCTGAGACGTGCCTGAGAAAACCGGGCGAAAAACCAGTTGCGTGGGACTCGGCAAGGTTCACCCGATTTTGGGACTTCCCTCGCTAGTCTGCGTCCCTGTGGGACCGGATACCGCCGACCTGAGCGAGTACGTCGAGGGCTTCCTCGCCGAGGACGACTCGCTGACCTCGGCACGCGCGCGTGGGGTCAAGCTCGGCTGTGATCCGGTCAGCCCCGCCACCGGCGCCGCGCTGCGGTTCCTGGCCACCGTGTTGCAGGCCAAGGCCGTGGTGGAGGTCGGGACCGGCACCGGGGTGAGCGGCCTGTCGCTGCTGCGCGGCATGGCCCCGGACGGGGTGCTGACCTCGATCGACGTCGACCCGGAGAACCAGGCCTACGCGAAGCGCACGTTCAGTGAGGCAGGCGTCGCGCCCGGTCGGACCCGGCTGATCATGGGGCGCGCGCTCGACGTGCTCCCCCGGCTCACCGACGGCGGCTACGACCTGCTGTTCGCCGACGCGGCCAAGCTCGAGTACCCGGCGTACGCGGAGCAGGGTGTGCGGCTGCTGCGCCCGGGCGGCGTGCTGGCCTTCGACAACGTGGGTGTGCTCGCCGACCCGAACCGCCGCGACCCCGAGGCGACGGCGCTGCGTGAGGTGGCGCGGGCGGTGCGCGACGACGACCGGCTGGTCCCGCTGCTGCTGCCGCTGGGCGGCTGCCTGCTCGTGGCGGCCAAGACCGCTTAAGAGTCGCTGCCCGTGCCGATGAAGAAGCCGACGCCGCCCGCGGCGAGCAGGCCGAACAGCGTCACGATCAGGGCCCATTCCACGGTGAATCCCGCGATGAACCAGGCCAGGACGGCGAACGGGAAGAACACCACCAGGCCGGACAGGATGCCCGCCACGGGGTGCGACGGCCGCCCACTGCCCTTGGCGTCGCCGACCGGGGTCATCTGCCAGACCTCGCGGTACGGGTCGCGCGGGGGCTCGTCCATACCTCCAAGGTAGACGAGACCACCGTCAGCGCGTGGGGGTTTCCGCGCGGACGCCCTTGCCGAGTACGACCACGCCACTCGTGCTGACGGTGTACTGCTCGCGGTCGGCTGCGGGATCGACGCCGATTCGGGCGCCGTCGGCGACGACCACGTTCTTGTCGAGGATCGCGCGGCGGACGGTGGCGCCCTTGCCGATCCGGACTCCGGGGAGCAGGACGCTGCCCTCGACGACGGCGCCGGGTTCGATCATCACGTCGGAGCTGATCACCGAGTCGATCACCGACGCGCCCGAGATGATGGAGCCGGGGCCGACGATGGACTCGACGGCCGAGCCCGCGTTGACGAACTTGGCCGGCGGCAGCGGCGGCGTGGCGGTACGGATCGGCCAGTGCTGGTTATAGAGGTTGAAGACAGGGTGCACGGACACCAGGTCGCGGTGCGCCTCGTAGTAGGCGTCGAGGGTTCCCACGTCGCGCCAGTAGCCACGGTCGCGTTCGGTCGCGCCGGGTACCTCGTTGTCGTCGAAGTCGTAGACGTGGGCGGTGCCCGCGCCTACAAGCATGGGGATGATGTCGCCGCCCATGTCGTGCAGGGAGTCGGGGTCGGCCGCGTCGGCGCGCAGCGCGTCGAGGAGCGTGGGCGTCGAGAACAGGTAGTTGCCCATGGACGCGAAGGTGACGTCCGGGTCGTCCGGCACGGACGGCGGCTCGGCGGGCTTCTCCAGGAACCGGGTGATCTTCCCGTCGGCGGCGGCGTCGATGCAGCCGAACGCGCTCGCCTCCGCGCGGGGCACGCGGATCCCGGCGACGGTGACCCCGGCGCCGGAGTCGACGTGCTGCTCCAGCATCTGCGAGGGGTCCATCCGGTAGACGTGGTCGGCGCCGAACACGGCGATGTAGTCGGGGCGCTCGTCGTAGACGAGGTTGAGCGACTGGAAGATCGCGTCGGCGCTGCCGGTGTACCAGCGCGGGCCGAGCCGCTGCTGGGCCGGGACCGGGGTGATGTACTGGCCGAGGACGCTGGAGAGCCGCCATGTGGTGGAGATGTGCTTGTCCAGCGAGTGCGATTTGTACTGCGTGAGCACGCACAGCTGGTGGAACCCGCCGTTGACCAGGTTCGACAGGACGAAGTCGACGAGGCGGTAGTTGCCGCCGAAGGGGACAGCGGGCTTGGCGCGGTCGGCCGTCAGCGGCCACAGCCGCTTCCCTTCACCGCCCGCCAGCACGATGCCGAGAACACGAGGCTGGCCCTTCACAGACCGACCCTAACCGCCGGTAGGCGGGAACGGCCAGCAGAGACACACCGACCCGCCCTCAGTTGATGTCACGTTCACCCGTGCGCCGCAGCGTGTTCGCGCCGCGCTCGTCCAGTCGTGCAGAGGTGCCTGTGGATAACCTACGGTTGCCGTTGTGCATATCGGACTGCTCACACGCGAGTACCCACCGGAGGTCTATGGCGGCGCCGGGGTGCACGTGGGGGCCTTGGTTCCCCGGCTGCGGGAGCTGGTCGACGTCGACGTGCACCGCATCGGCGGCCCGGTCGACGGCGCCGCCGCGCACGAGCCGATCCCCGGGGTGAACCCGGCGCTGGGGATGATGGGCGCCGACCTGTCGATCGCGGCGGCCGTCGGCGGGCTCGACCTGGTCCACTCGCACACCTGGTACGCCAATCTCGCGGGCCACGTCGCGGGTCTGCTGCACGGGATCCCGCACGTGGTCACCGCGCATTCCCTTGAGCCGCGCAGGCCGTGGAAGGCCGAGCAGCTCGGCGGCGGCTACCGGCTCTCGTCCTGGATCGAACGCACCGCCTACGACGGGGCCGACGCGGTCATCGCCGTCAGCGACGGGATGCGCGCCGACGTGCTCGACTGCTACCCCACGCTCGATCCCGACCGGGTCCACGTGGTGCGCAACGGCATCGACACCGCCGAATACCACCCGGTCACCGAGACCGACGCGCTGGAACGCGAAGGGATCGACCCGGCTCGGCCGATCGTGGTGTTCGTCGGCCGCGTCACCCGGCAGAAGGGCCTTGGCCACCTGGTCGCCGCCGCCCACCGGATCGACCCGGCCGCGCAGGTCGTGCTGTGCGCGGGCGCGCCGGACACCCCGGAGATCGCCGCGGAGACCGAGGCGGCGGTCGCGGAGCTGGCGGCGAGACGCGGTGGGGTCTGGTGGATCCAGCGGATGCTGCCGCGCACGGACATCCGGCAGCTGCTCAGCCACGCGACGGCGTTCGTGTGTCCATCGATCTATGAGCCGCTGGGCATCGTGAACCTGGAGGCCATGGCGTGCGGGACGGCGGTGGTGGCCTCCGACGTCGGCGGCATCCCCGAGGTCGTCGCCGACGGGCACAACGGCCTGCTGGTCCACTACGACGAGACCGATCCGACCCGCTACCGCAACGGTCTGGCCGACGCGGTCAACCAGCTGGTCGCGGCGCCGGGGCGGGCGGCGGCGATGGGCGCGGCCGGGCGGGTGCGGGCCGAGCGGGAGTTCGCGTGGTCGACGGTGGCGGATCAGACAGTGGCCGTCTATGAACGCGTGGTCGCTGAGAGAGCGGTCAGGGACTGACCCGTACTGTGTGCGGTGTGGAGGGTCGTGGGCGACTGGTTCGCTGGGTCGCCAAGAGCCGGGCGAGGTTCACCAGGTACACGGTGGCCTCGCTGGTGGCGACCGGCTTGAGCCAGCTTGTCCTCTACGGCCTGTACTCGTCGGGCGTGATGGGCGCGACCGCGGCGAGTGCCGTCGCGTTCGCCGTCGGCGCCGTCCCGCACTTCGTGATGATCCGCTGGTGGGCCTGGGGGCAGCGCGGCATGCCCCGGCTGACCCGGCAGGTCGTCGGCTACCTCGTGGTCACCGCGCTGGGCGGCATCGTGTCGGTGGCGCTCACGACCGTGGCCGACTGGGCGTTCGCCTCACTGGTGACCGACCGCGCGTCGCGCACGCTGGTGCTCAACGTCACCTACGTGCTCGGCGGTCTGCCCGTCTTCGTGGCGAAGTTCGCCTTCCTCGACCGGGTGTTCGCGCCCGGCTACGACGAGTACGTCGAGACGAACTCGACCAGGGTGCGCGCGGCGAACCCGGTGGCGCCGGGCACCACGTCGTCGTAGGGCTTGTCGGCGCGGGCCGGGCCCGCGATGTCCAGGTGCGCCCACGGCAGTCCGGCGGTGAACTCACGCAGGAACAGCGCGGCGGTGACGCCGCCCGGTCCTGGCGGGCACTGCCGGACGTCGGCGACATCGCTGTTCACCGCGTCCTCGTACTCGGCCAGCAGCGGCATCCGCCACAGCGCCTCGCCGACCCGGCCGCCCGCCGCCACGAGCCGCTCGGCCAGTGCGTCGTCGTCGGCGAACAGGCCGCCGATGCGGGTACCCAGGCTCATCTTCATCGCGCCGGTGAGGGTCGCGACATCGACGAGCACGTCGGGGGCCAGGGTGTCGGCGGCGTAGGCCAGCGCGTCGGCCAGGACCATGCGGCCCTCGGCGTCGGTGTTGGTGACCTCGGTGGTCTTGCCGCCGTAGTGGCGCACGATGTCGCCGGGGCGGTAGGCCGAGCCGGAGACGTGGTTCTCCGCGCACGGGACGAGGCCGGTGACCCGCACGGGCAGGCCGAGCCTGCCGATGGCGATCATCGCCGCGATCACCGCGGCGCCGCCGGACATGTCGGTGCGCATGAGGTGCATACCTTCGGCAGGCTTGATCGAGATGCCGCCGGTGTCGAACGTGATGCCCTTGCCGACCAGCACGATGTGGGTGGTCGCGCCGTCCGGCGCCCAGGTCAGCTCCAGCAGGCGGGGCGGCCGGTCGGAGCCGCCGCCGACGGCGAGCAGGCCGCCGAAGCCGTGCTTGGCCAGCCACTTCTCGTCGCGGATCGCCGCGCCGATGCCATCGACCTTGCCCGCCGCCTTGGCCGCGGTCTTGGCCAGCCAGGCCGGGTCCTTGACGTTGGACGGGGAGTTGGCCAGGTCGCGGGCGAAGGACGTCGCCGCGGCCAGCACGGCCGCGCGGTCGGCCGCCGCGTCGAACTCGGCCTTGCGGTCCTTGGACGCGATCAGCCGGATCTCACGCACCCGGGGCTTGGGCTTGTCGGCGGTGACCTTGAACCGGTAGCCGCCGAGCAGCGCGCCGCGGACGAACTCGGCGACGTCGTCGCCGGAGACGTCAGCGGGCAGTTCGACCTGCAGGCCGCGTCCGGCGGCCGTGGTGTCGTCGTCGAGCGTGTTCTCCGCGGCCTTGATGAGCGCCGTGCCCGCCGAACGCCACTGCGCGGACTCGCCGCCGCCGAGGCCGACGACCCAGGCGACACCCGACCCGGCCGGGCCGGGCTGGGTCTCGCCTGCCGAGCCGGTCAGCCGGACCGCGGTGATCCACGCCTGGGTGAGGTCGTCCCCGCCGGGGCCGAACTCCGGCGGACCGTCCGCCGCGCCGCGGCTGAGCACGACGAGCGGGACGCCTTGGCGCCTGCTCGCGGTCACCTCCACGTCGGGCAGCGTCGTCGGCAGGGTCGGCACCGGCGTGGACAAGCATTCCTCCGAGTGGATCAGTCAGGCCCTTGTGGGGCCGGTTCGCAAGTGGGGAAGATCAGGCCACGACGTTCTTGAGCGCGTCGCCGAGTTCGCTGGCTTCATCGGGCGTCATCTCGACCACGAGGCGTCCACCGCCCTCCAACGGGACGCGCATCACGATGCCCCGACCCTCCTTAGTCACCTCGAGGGGACCGTCTCCGGTCCGGGGCTTCATGGCCGCCATAGCGTGCTCCCTCCGTCATAGCCTGCCGGCCCGGCCGAGATGAATCGGCCGAGTCGGTGACATTCTCCCCCATCCGGTCGCGACGGTGAAATCGAACCGATCATCGCGTGTCGTATGACCGGCCACGATAGGTGGCGCGTGGCCCATTCGGACTGACAGACTCCGACGTCGTGCGCGCCCGTTCGGCCCTATTCGACGTTTATGGCGGCTACTTGCGTGGCCGCGGCGGCGCCGCGGCCATCGCGGCTCTGGTCCGCCTGCTGGAGCCGCTGGACTTCGGCGCGCCCGCGATCCGGACCGCCGTGTCCCGGATGGTCCGCCAGGGCTGGCTCACCCCGGTGCGCCTGCCGGAGGGCCCCGGCTACGCGCTGACCCCGCGCGCCGAGCGGCGGCTGGACGAGGCGGGCGCCCGGATCTACCGGACCGGTCCGTCCAGTTGGGACGGCCGGTGGCACGTCGTGGTCGTTGGTGAACTGCCTGGTCGGGGTGATCGGGAGCGGCTCGCGTCGTCGCTGCGGCTGCTGGGTTACGGCCCGCTCGGCGCGTCGACGTGGGTGGCGCCGCGCCCGTCGGCGGAGTTGGCCGAGGTGTTGGCCGACGTGCCCGCGCGGGTGTTCCACGGCGCCCACGACGGCCCGGACGCCGAGTTGGCCGCGCAGGCGTGGGACCTCGACGAACTGGGCGCGGACTACACCACGTTCGTGGCGGACTGGGCTCCGCTGATGGCCGCGGTGGATGGGTCGGATCCGGCCGAGGCGTTCGCTTCGTCACAGCGGCTGCTGCACGCGTGGCGCAAGTTCCTCTTCCGCGACCCTGGCCTGCCCGTGGAGCTACTGCCCGACGGCTGGCCGGGCACGGCCGCCGCCGCGTTCTTCGACGAGCACACGGCCCGGCTGGCGCCCGCTGTGACGCGTTTCCTGGACGCGTGTCTCAGCGGAGGTGGTAAGCAGAGGTCCACCGCTTAGACCGCAGAAAGGTAGGCGCTCGTGCCGACGCTGTTGATCGAGGACCTTGAGGGTGTCCGGACACTGACGTTGAACCGGCCCGACGCGTTCAACTCGTTGACCGTGGAGCTCAAGGAGGCCCTGCTGGCCGCGCTGGAGGCGGCGGCGGGCGATGACTCGGTGCGGGCGGTCGTGCTGACGGGCGCGGGCAAGGCGTTCTGCGCGGGGCAGGACCTCAAGGAGCACATGGCGCTGCTCGCCGCGGGCGACCCCGCTCCGCTGGCGACGGTGGAGAAGCACTACAACCCGATCGTGACGGCGATCACGTCGCTGCCCAAGCCGATCATCGCCGCGGTGAACGGGATGGCCGCCGGGGCGGGGGCGTCGTTCGCCTACGCGTGCGACCTGCGGATCGTGTCGTCCGGGGCGAAGTTCCTGATGGCCTTCGCCAACGTCGGCCTGACCGCGGACTCCGGCGCGGCGTGGACGCTGCCGCGGCTGATCGGCTACGGCCGGGCTATGGAGATGATGCTGCTGGCCAAGCCGGTCGGCGCCGAAGAGGCGCTGCGGATCGGCATGGTCAGCCAGGTCGTGGCGCCCGATGAGGTGCTGTCGACCGCGCAGTCCGTCGCCGCGGGCATGGCGGCGGGCCCGACCACCGCGTACGCCAAGATCAAGGAGGCCATGCTGGCCTCGGCGGGCGGCTCGCTGGCCGACGGTCTCGCCGTCGAGGGCCGCACGCAGGCCGAGGCCGGGCAGACGGCCGACCACAAGGAGGCCGTCGACGCGTTCGTCGCGAAGCGGCCGCCGAACTTCAGCGGGAGGTAGCGCGCCAGCAGGTCGCGATGTGGTCGTCGACCATGCCGGTGGCCTGCATCAGCGCGTAGCAGGTGGTCGGGCCGACGAAGGCCAACCCGCGCTTCTTCAGCTCCTTGGCCATCGCCTTGGACTCGTCGGTGATGGCGGGGACGTCGGCGAGGGTGGCCGGGCGCGGGTGATTCGTCGGAGCGAACGACCAGAGGAGTTCGTCGAGCGGGCGGTCGAGGTCGAGGACCGCCCGCGCGTTGCCGATGGTGGCGTGGATCTTGGCGCGGTTGCGGACGATACCCGCGTCGGCCATCAGCCTGGCCACGTCGGCGTCGCCGAAGCCCGCGACGAGTTCGGGGACGAAGCCCGCGAACGCTGCGCGGAAGGACTCGCGCTTGCGCAGGATCGTGATCCACGACAGACCCGACTGGAACGCCTCCAGGCTGACCCGCTCGAACATCGCGTCGCGCCCGCGCAGCGGCACGCCCCACTCTTCGTCGTGGTAGGCGGCGTACTCCGGCGTGGAGTCGCCCCACGGGCAGCGGGACCGTTCCGACACAGTGATCTCCATGACGTCAGTGATCGAGTGCATCCGACCCACCGCTCCGGAGGGACGCCATGTCACGGAGTCTCGGAGTCGACCTTGACCTGGGCCGACTCGAGCTGGGCGACGCGCGCCCGCAGGTCGTCGAGCTCGTCGCCGACGCGGCGCAGGACCCAGTCGACCTCGGTCATCTTGTAGCCGCGGAAGACGAGCTGGAACCGGACCGCGCGCAGGTCGTCGCCGGTGACGTCGGTGGCGGGCAGCCGGGTCGGCGAGGCGCCGGGCGGCAGGGCGGGCAGTTCCTCGCCGCGGCCGAACACGACGGACACGAGCAGGAACACCACCGCCGCGACGAGCATCATCACGACGAGGTACAGGAGCGCGGTGGTCACGGGTGCGATCGTGTCACGCCAGGCACGACCCCGAAAGCGGCACCGCGAAATCGGGTTGCCGGGGACAACCCGCCTCGCCACCCTGCTTCCATGGGGATAGAGATACGGCAGCTGACCGCCGACGACTGGGCCGACCTGCGGGACCTGCGTCTGGCCGCCCTCGCCGACGCGCCGTACGCGTTCGGTTCGACGCTGGAGCGCGAGCTTCGCTTCGACGAGGAGCGCTGGCGGGGCTGGCCGGTGAAGCACGGCCTGTTCATGGCGTGGCTCGACGGCACGCCCGTGGCCATGGCGGGCGCGATGCCGGAGCCGGACGGCGTGGAGATGATCGCGGTCTGGGCGCACCCGGAGACGCGGGGAACCGGGGCGGGGGTCGCGGTCGTCCAAGCGGTGATCGACTGGTCGCGGGACCGCGAGGCGAAGAGGGTGACGGCGTGGGCGGTGGAGAACAACGAGCGGGCGCTGCGCTTCTACCAGCGACTCGGCTTCACCCCGACCGGCCGCGACGACGACCACCGACACAACGCCGGCCTTCGCGAACTGGAGCTGGAACTGCTCCTACGGGCCTGAGACACCGGTTGGTGGGGTCTTGACGACGTTGACGATCACGAAGATCGGCCGGGAACCCGGGAGCACCACGCGGTTCTGGTCGTCCACCATCTTGTAGTCGATCTTGCAGATGCCCGGGTCGGACGCCGCGACGATGATCGCGGTGATCCGGACCCGGTCCCCCGGCGGCGTGGTGCCGATCGGCACCCGCTCCGGACTCTGGCAACCGCCGACGGAGGACTCCCGGCGCATCGCCCGGCCCTGCCACAGCTGCGTGCCGCCGTTCTCGATCTCCCAGACCTTCGGGAACGTCTCGTCGACCTCGACCTCGGTGCCGTCGGGGACGGTCACGTCGCCGATGAACCGGCTGAAGTCGCCCGCGTAGAGCGGGTCGTACGGCGATTTCTGGAAGTAGTACACGGCGAATCCCGCCACTATCGCCGCCGCGCACGCCGCGGCGATGACCACGCGGCCGCGCGTCCACCAATTCCGTTTCGCGGTGACCCGCTCGACGACCCGGACGACCTCTTCCCGCAATGGCGCGATCTGCTCGTCCGGCGATAGCGCGCCCTTCACCGCGAGCCATTTGGCGCGCCATTCGCGTTCGTCGGCGCCGCACACCTTGACGAATTCCCGCGTGGTCTCCCACGATGGGAATCGGCTCCCGCCCGCCGCCTCGTGCAGCGTTGTGTGCGAGATGACACCCGACGCGCCCGCCATCTTCCGGAATGCCGGAGTGCCCACTGACACCCGCAGATCCCGCAGTTCCGAGGCGAAGCCCGCGATCAAGTCTCGCTTCGTGTACTCGTCAGCGGCCTGTCCTGCCACGATGACCGACCCCCTTGTCAGAACCGTTGTCAGGGCTTGTCAGAGCGCGTAAGGCGCTACCGGACAAGCACAGCGGCGGCCCATCGTAGGGCCATGCCCCGGAGCGGTGAAGCCGACCCGGGCGGTGGGGAAATCACACAAGGGAGACACACGGTGAAAGCCATGAACGTCATGGGGGCCGCGCTCGCGGCGGTGAGCGTGCTGACGCTCACCGCGTGCGGTTCGCCCGTGAAGGGAACGGCCGCGGAGAACACCGCGGCGCCGGAAAGCACGGAAATCATCGTCAGTGGGGCGAACCTCGCGGAGAACGCGCCGGGAAACGCCGCCACGGACGAAGCAGACGAGGTGACACTTGAGGGCGGGGAATTGAATTCGGCGATGGGGCCGAAATCATTCCCGGCGAAGGTCGCGATCAACGGCCGAAAGAAGAAGGGTGACGCGGCGAACGCGCCGGGCTCGAAGTTCGACGCGTACAAGGCCGGGCAGATGGTGCCGGTCAAGTGCCAGTCGAACGCGGGCGGCGAGATCTGGGACTACACGACCGACGGCTGGTGGGTGCCGGACAAGTACGTCAAGACCGGTACCGACGGCTACGCGCCGGGCGTCGCCCGCTGCGGCGGAGGGGACGGCGGCGGTGGTGGTGGCGGTGGCGGCAGCAGCGCCGACGACCCGCGG
>Ga0247823_10003585_pt1 | contig 12541 bp, 10 predicted proteins | sample 13C_PalmiticAcid_2_FD_192426 | JGI IMG/M metagenome (GOLD analysis project Ga0247823, IMG submission 192426) | Soil microbial communities from agricultural site in Penn Yan, New York, United States - 13C_PalmiticAcid_Day30 | ecosystem: Environmental > Terrestrial > Soil > Agricultural land...
GGCTGCTCTGCCTGGGCATGGCCAGCCCCGTTCTGTGGGTGAGCGAACTGCACAAATTCTGCAAACGCCACACGGCGCGCCCCGGGGCATTGACCGGGACTTGAACCGCAACGTCTCCGCTTGCGCAAGGTCAAGGTCCGCCAGCACGACGAGGGATAAATTGAAGTGCAGCTTCAAAGGAGAAGGCCGTCATGAGCAAGAGCGTATTGGTCGTCGTGTATTCCTACACCGGCACGTCCATGGCCGTCGCGAGATTGATGTGCGTCCAGCAGAACTGGCACCTCGGCTGGATCGAGGAGACGCGCTCACGAAGGGGGGCATGGGGCAGCTGGCGATGTCTGCTGGATTCCTTCCTGCACCGCCATCCGCCCATCCGGTACCACGGTCCCTCGCCTGGTGACTACGATGCGGTGGTGCTGGTATCGCCGATCTGGGCTTTGCGGCTGGCCGGACCCATGCGCAGCTTCGTCGCGGCCGAGCAGGCACGGCTGCGCGATGTCGCAGTGGTATCGGTGATGGGTGGCCAGGGCGGACCCAACGCGGTGGCCGAGATGGCCGACATCCTGGGCCGCGCGCCCATCATGACCACGACCGTCACGACACGGGAGGTTGATGACGGCAGCTGTGCCGCGAGGCTGCAAGCCTTTGGCGCAGCGGTGCAAAGCGCGGAAGATTCGAACGCGGTGGTCCGGCCGACCACCTTGTCCACCGAAGCCACCTGATTCAGCGAAAGGGCCTCGCTGCACGCCAGCGGGCTTCGAGGGATTCAATGTTCACCGGCCCTTGCGTGGACACCTGGATGGTTACCACCCGTTCATCCGATTCCAGCGGCTGGTGAGTGGCAAGCTGGCGTTCCAGCACCTCGACACCTGCCTCCGAAGCGTCCGTGCCCGAGGCGGCGCGCGCCACGACACGCTGTCGCAGCGTGGCCGGGCTGGCCTGGCAGTCCAGAATCGAGAAAGGCACCCCGAGGTCAGCCGCCAACGCCTGGAACCGGCGCCGCTCATGGACCCGCAGAAAGGCGGCATCCACGATCACGGGGTAGCCGGCCAGCAGCGCCTCACGTGCCCGATGGAGCAGGCTGTCAAAGGTGTCGTTCGTGGCCTGCTCGGTGTAGATGTCGATCCCGAGCGCCGTAGAAGACTCCAGCGGGCCAAGGCCGAACAGGCGCTTGCGTTCCACATCCGAACGGATGCGGATGGCACCCGCTGCGCGCAACAGCTGCGCCGCGAGCGTGGACTTCCCCGAACCCGACAAACCATGCGCGATCATCAGCCGGGCTCTGTCGCGCATGGGGCTGACCCACTGGGCCGCGCAGGCCAGGTAGTCGGTCAGCGGCTCCGGGGACGGTTGGGACAGACCAGCTGCCATGGCTCGGACCAACGCCCGGTAGACCTCATAAAACGGCAAGACCCGCAAGCCAGCGTGGTCCCCGCTGCGCTGCAGCCAGCCATCCAGAAAACGGAACGCGAGATCCGGGCGGCCGTGAGCCTTCAGGTCCATCGTGAGAAAAGCCACATCGCTCATCACATCGATCCAGCGCAAACCTGGGTCGAACTCGATACAGTCGAACGGCACCAGTTCGCCATCGATCAGAGCGACATTGCCCGTGTGCAGATCGCCATGGCAGTCGCGGATCGAGCCGCCGCGTTGGCGATCGGACCATGTCGACGACAAGGCCGCCCCTTGCACCTCCAGCCAGACCCTGAGCGCCCCGTGACGAGGATCTTCGCGCTTCGCCTGAAGCGAGGCCAGCACATCCGCAGTGGAGCGGACGATGCGCTGTGGGCTGCCCCAGCCTGGCGACGACGAAGCCGGCGCGTTGGCATGCAGCTCGGCAAGCCGCCGGGCCAGGCCATCGAGCCAGGCGGGCTCGAGCCCACCCGACACGAGCAGATTGCGCAACAGCGACGATTGGGAAAACCGCCGCATCCGGACGACATGGTCGATGGCTTCTGAGCCGTTGCCACCGTCCAGCCTGGGCGCCTTGCGTGGGCCTCGCACCGGTACGACATCCAGATAGATGCTGGGCGCGAACCGCCGGTTGAGGCGGAGTTCCTCCTCACAGAAATGTTTTCTTGCCTGGACACTGCTGAAGTCCACAAAGGGCAGGCGCACCGGCTTCTTGAGCTTGTAGGCGTAAACGGGTGCGAGCAGAACCCACGAGAGGTGCGTTTCGATCAGTTCGACCGACTGCCCCGTCTCCCGACTCAATACCTTGCGAAGCGCTGCGATCAATTTGGTGTCCATAGCGAAAGCATCATGATGGGCGTTTCACCCCTTCATCGCTTGACAGAGATCAAGCCCGCCAAGGAGTCGCTCGCCGAAACGTGATGTGCTTCGCAGATTGACCTGCGTCAACCCCCGGGCCAGCGCCACCAATCATCATCCGTGCTATTTCTGGGGTGCACCGTGACGATTCGCCACCTTGATCGCCTGCTGTCTCCGGCCTCTGTCGTCGTTGTGGGCGCATCCATTCGCCCTGGCAGTGTGGGGGCGACGGTCTGGCGAAATCTGCGCAGCGGTTCTTTCAAAGGACCGGTGTACGGTGTCAATCCCCGATATGCCGAACTCGACGGCGTGCCCATCTTCCCTGCGGTGGATCGGTTGCCCACCGTGCCGGACCTCGCCTTGGTCTGTACCCCGGCTTCCACCGTGGCGAAGCTGGTAGCGCAGCTGGGTCGGCTGGGCACCCGAGCAGCGGTGGTCATCACCGCGGGCATGAGCGCCGAAGACAAGCGCGCGGCGTTGAACGCCGCGCACCCGTTCACGCTTCGACTGCTGGGCCCCAACTGCCTGGGCCTGCTGAGTCCCCACATCGGTCTCAATGCGAGCTTCGCGCACACCGACGCACTGGCAGGCGATGTGGCCTTCGTTTCGCAATCGGGCGCGCTCGTCACCGCCGTTCTGGACTGGACGCGAAGTCACGGCGTGGGACTGTCGCACCTGATCTCGCTGGGTGATCATGCCGACGTTGACTTTGGCGACCTGTTGGACCACCTCGCCAACGACCCCCGCACGCGTTCCATCCTGCTGTATGTCGAATCGATCGAGTCGCCGAGAAAATTCATGTCCGCCGCGCGCGCTGCCGCCCGCAACAAGCCGGTGATCGTGGTCAAGGCCGGTCGAGCGGGCAATGGGGTGAAGGCGGCAGCCTCCCACACAGGCGCCCTTGCCGGCTCCGACAAGGTGTATGACGCGGCCATCCGCCGTGCCGGCATGCTGCGCGTCGATACGCTTCAGGAACTGTTCATCGCCGCGGAAACCCTTTCGCGGTTTCGTGGCACCCCGTGCACCACACTCACCATCATGACCAATGGCGGTGGCGCTGGCGTTCTGGCCGCCGATGCGGCGGCCAGCCAGGGTGTGGTGCTCAGCGAACCCAGTTCAGCCCTGATGGCACGGCTGGATGCCGTGCTCCCTTCCCACTGGTCGCATGCCAATCCGATCGACATCATCGGCGACGCACCCATCGAACGCTACATGCAGACCCTCTCGGCCTTGCTGGCCGACGATTCGGCTGGCGCCGTGCTGTTCATGCACGCGCCCACCGCCATCGTGCGCAGCGAAGACATCGCGCGCGCATGCATCCCGCTGGTGCGGGCAAACACCGGTCGGGTGCTGAGCGCCTGGCTCGGCGAGGATGCGGTGGTGCAGGCCCGACAGCGTTTCGAGGAAGCGGGTGTGGCCGACTACGCCACGCCCGAAGAAGCGGTGCGCGCCTTCGCGATGCTGCAGACCTACCGGCGCAATCAGGCCGCACTGATGGAAATGCCCAGCGCGGGTCCTCCCGTCACACCCGACGTTGCCTCCGTGCGCATCACCCTCGACGCAGCCATCGACCGCGGGTGTGAATGGCTGGGTGAGCAGGACGCGCGGGCGCTGCTGACGGCATACGGCATCGCGACCGTCCCCACGGCAACAGCAGCCGCCACACCGCAGGCGGTGATCGAGGCCGCGCACGGCCTGGGCTACCCCGTGACGCTCAAGATTCTGTCTCCCGACATCACCCACAAGTCGGATGTCGGCGGCGTGCGGCTCGGGCTCGACAGCGACGCCGCGCTGGTCGATGCGGTGAACGCGATGCTGCTGGCGGTGCGTGCCGCGCGCCCTCAGGCGCGCATTCAAGGGTTCACCGTGCAGCCGATGGTGCGGCGCCCACACGCCAAGGAGCTGATCGTCGGTGCCAGCGTGGACCCGGTATTCGGTCCCGTGGTGCTCTTCGGCCAGGGGGGCACGGCGGTCGAGGTGATCGACGACACGGCCATGGCCCTTCCGCCGCTGAACCGGGCGCTGGCGAAGGATCTGGTGTCGCGCACCCGGGTGGCGAGGCTGCTGGCTGGCTTCCGCGACCACCCCCCCGGGCAACTCGATGCGCTCTGCGACGTGCTGGTGGCGATCTCCCGGATGCTGGCTGACCTGCCCATGATGGTGGAACTGGACATCAATCCTTTGTGGCTGGACGAAGGTGGCGCCATCGCGCTCGATGCGCGGGTGCGGCTGAGCGCAGTTCCTGTGGCGGGGGCCTCGCAGTTCGCCATCCTGCCTTATCCGGCCCAATGGGTGCGTGAATGCCACTGGGACGATCGAACACTGGTGGTGAGGCCGATCCGCCCGGAAGACGAGATGCAGCACCGGCGCTTTCTCGAGTCCCTTGACCCGCAGGACGTGCGTCTGCGCATCTTCTACTCGCGCCATGACCTGCCACGCAGCGAGCTCGCGCGCCTGACACAGATCGACTACGACCGAGAGATGGCCTTCATTGCCGAGGCACCCGACGAGCACGGCATCCCTCAGACACTGGGGGTGGCGCGCGCCCTGCGCGATCCAGACGGTGTGGAGGCGGAGTTCGCCATCATCGTGCGTTCCAATCTCAAAGGCCGAGGCCTGGGCGCCCTGCTTTTCGAACGCCTCATCGAACACGCCCGAGATCGGGGAACGCGGCGCCTGGTCGGGCATGTGCTGCGCGAGAACACCCGCATGCTGCGGCTCGCCCATGCCATGGGCCTCAAGGCCGACCCGGGCGAGTTCCCCGACCCCGAGGTCGTGCGCATGGTCCTGGAATTGCAGGCCGTGCAAGCCTCAGCCACCTCCGTCGCGGGATGACGCCGCACGGGCACGCAAAAGCATCCCACGCGAAAGCTGTCCGTGCTACGCTTTCGGGCCATTCAGGCGCCCTTCCTGGGCTTGGCGTATTTTTTTGCGTGTGCTCGCATGAAATCAGCCCCTCATATTGCGGTCCTCGACGACGAAGTCGACATCACGCAGCTCTTGGCCAACTACCTGCCAAGCCACGGCTTTCGCGTGTCGCAGGTCCATGACGGTGATGCCCTGATCCAGCTCATGGAGCACGATCCGGCGGATCTGGTGCTGTTGGACCTGGGCCTGCCCGGTGATGACGGCTTTTCCATCGCGCGGCGCCTTCGGGGCCGCTGGCAGATCGGCGTCATCATCGTTACAGGCCGCGGTGATGCAGTCGACAAAGTCGTGGGCCTGGAAGTGGGTGCCGACGACTACGTGACCAAGCCGTTTGACCTGCGCGAGCTGGTGGCGCGCATCAAGGCGGTGCTGCGGCGGCTGCTCGTTCACCCGGTCGCCCCGTCGATAGGTTCCTCGCTGCAATTCGCGGGCTGGCGCCTGGATGTCCGCGCCCGCAGCCTGCGCAACCCGCAGGGCACGGATGTGGCACTGACCAGCGGTGAGTTCGAGCTGCTCAGCACCTTCGCCCAGCACCCTGGACGCGTGTTGTCACGCGACTTTCTGCTGGAACACACCCGGGGCCGCGAGGCAGCGCCGTTCGACCGCACCATCGACGTGCAGGTCGGGCGGCTGCGAAGAAAGTTGCAGGCGCAGCCCGGTGACGCCGAAATCATCAAGTCCGTGCGCGGCGCCGGGTACATCCTGGTGCCGCCCGTCGCCCATGGCTGACGCCGACACGCTGCCGCCGCCGGGCGACGACCCGGAAGACGTTTTCAGAACGATCTTTCTGGCCTACCCGGATGCCCTGCTGGTGGTGGACAGCGCTGGCCTGATCGCCATGGCCAACGCCGCCGCGGCAACGCTGCTGGGCTACACGGTCGAAGAACTGGTGGGGCTTGCGGTGGACGCGCTTGTGCCGGAACAGATCCGCGCCCGCCATGCCTCCTATCGCAAGGTCTACGGACAGGCCCCCACGCCACGGCCGATGGGCCGCCGCATGGACCTGACGGCCCAGCGCAAGGACGGCAGCGAGGTCATGGTGGAGATCGCGCTGAGCCCGTTGCAAAACCATGGCCATCCTTTCGTGGTGGCAGCGATTCGCGACATCGGGGCCTACCCTCGCGTACAGCAGGCCTTGCAGCGCGCCCGCTACAGCGAGCACTTGGCCCAGCTGGGTCGCCTCGCCGTGGACACGCGAGACCTGCAGGTGATGCTGGAACACGTTCCCAGCATCATCACCACCGCGCTGCAGGTCGAGGTGGCTGCGGTCTGGCTGCTCGATGGCAAACGGTCTGAATTCGCCCTGGTCAGCGGCGTCGGGCTGCTGCGAGGTGAATACATCGGCACTCGCATCGCCAACACACCCGAAACGCCACTGGGGTATGTGGCATCCAGCGCAGCGCCGGTGATCGTTTCAGACTATCGCCTTGAGACTCGGTTTGTCGTGCCGCCGCTCTACCTCGACAGCGGACTGGTGAGCGCGATGGCGGTGCCTTTGTCTGACCGTGGGCGGGTGATCGGCATGCTGTCAGCCCGCTCCAAGGAAGTGGATCGGTTCGGCGTCGAGGAGTTGCGATTCCTGGAATCTCTCTCCAGCCTGCTGGCCACCAGCCTGCAGCGCGTGCAGTCAGAGGAAGCGCTCAGCCACTCGCAACGAATGGAGAGTGTGGGACAGCTCACCGGCGGCATCGCGCACGATTTCAACAACCTGCTCACCGTCATCCAGGGCAATCTGCAGGTGCTCGAGGAATCGTCGGCTCTCGCAGGAAACAGCCATGCCCTGCAATTGGTGGGCGCGGCCACCAGGGCCACCCGCCGGGGGGCCGAACTCACCGGCAAGCTGCTGGCCTTCTCTCGCCGCCAGGTGCTGCAACCCACGGCCATCGATACCCACGTCCTTCTGCAGTCGCTTACGGGTATGTTGTTGCGCACCTTGGACCAGCGCATCCGCATCGAGGTCGACACCGCACCCGGTGTCCCCTGCGTGCTGGCCGACCCTGTCCAGCTGGAGTCCGCCTTGCTGAATATCGCCTTGAATGCGCGCGATGCCATGCCCGATGGGGGTAGCCTGCGCTTTCATGTGGAAACGTACGAGGCCTTGCCCTTGACGCTTCGCGGCGAGCACGGTGCGACGTCCGGCGGCAGCTATGTGGCGATCTCGCTCTCGGACACGGGCACGGGCATGGCGGAGAGCGTCAAGGAACGAGCCTTCGAGCCTTTCTTCACGACCAAGGAGGCCGGCCGTGGCACAGGGCTGGGCTTGAGCACGGTCTATGGTTTCGTGCACCAGTCCCGGGGGGCGATCACGATCGACAGCAGCCCGGGCCATGGCACCACCGTCACGATCTACCTTCCTGCCATGCGCGCGGCCCCCTCCGCCGCCAGCGAGGAAGGGGCAACCGAAGCGCTGCCCGCCGGGCTTCGGGTGCTGCTGGTGGAAGACGATCCCGAAGTGCGCAAGGTCGTTCAGGTGTTTCTGGAAGGCCTGCATTGCAAGGTGATTGCCGCCGCCACGGCCCGGCAGGCGCTGGCCATCATGGACGCGGAGCAACAACCCTTCGGTCTGCTGCTGAGCGACATCGCGCTGGGTGCCGGCATGCGCGGGACGCAACTGGCCGCCGAGGCACAACAACGGTTTCCAGGTCTGGCCGTGCTGCTGATGTCGGGGTTTCCCGTGAATCCGGCGTCTGACCATGAGGGCGAACGACTCCGTTGGGAGGTCCTGCGCAAGCCTTATGCCAAGTCCGAACTGGCCCGCGCCATGACGCGGGCGCTCGCCAGCATCTGAGAACTCCGAGTCATTGCAACGTGGCCGAGACGGGCGCAAGGTGGCGTTGCACGAACGCAGACAAGGCAGCGACGTCGGGAATCTGGACGTCCCGACGGCCTTGCGTGGTGAAACCGATCACATGATCGCGGGCCAGGCGCGAGAGCGCACGGCTGACGGACTCCAGCGTCATGCCCAGGTGGTTGCCGATCTCGGCACGGGTCATGCGCAAGGTGATCTGATCGGTGCGGATGCCCCGCTCGGCCAGCGAGCCGGCCCAGTTGAGCAGGAAATCGGCCACGCGCGCCACCGCAGGCAGTGTGCAGACCGACATCAATGAGCCCTGGTCACGCGCAATGGCCTGGCTCATGGCCGCGTGCAGTGCGTGCAGCACGGCGGGGCACGCCCTGCTCGCGTCCATCAACGCCTGGTAGGACACGGCCCAGACTTCCCCCGTGTCCATGGCGATGGCATCCGAGCTGTGGTGCCCATCTGCAATGCCATCGAATCCCAGCCAGTCGCCACGGAAGTTCAGGCTGACCAGTTGCTCACGCCCATCCGCCGCCAGATTCACGATCTTGCACAGGCCCGAATTCAGGATGTACAGGTTGCCAAAGCGCTCGCCCGCGCGGTAGATGGCGTCTCCCGCGTGAACGACGCGGCGCTTGGGATCGAGCTGCTCGCTCAGCAGATTGAGCATGTCCGCTATCGGCCGGCTCGCCGCCGCCTGGCCGTCTGCAATAGGCCCTTCCACGGTGTTGCTTCGGGGGGCCATCGGCGCCGGCATGGCAGGGATGGTGGGGGTGAAAGGTCGCGCGATCGTGTGCATGTCAGCTCCTGTTGCGTTTTCCAGAGAGAGTGGCTTCGATGCTAGGCATCGCCTGGAAACGCGCTGACAACGAACGGGATCGCGGCGTAACGCTCAGTGAACCTATGGTGTCCCTTGTGTAACGGGCGGGTCGTCCTCGCCCGTCAGTGAGCCATCAACACCGGCAGTGTCATGGTCTGCAGAATGGTGCGCGTCGCGCCCCCCAGCACCCATTCGCGCGCCCGGCTGTGGCCATAGCTGCCCATGACCAGCAGATCCGCACTCAGGTCCGCCGCCCTCGACAGCAGGGCGTTTCCCATGTCGCGCTCTTCCATCCCACCCGCATGCAAGGCTGCCGAGACCCCTTGCGCCGCCAGATAGCGCTCCAGCGTCCGCAGGGAATCCTCAATGCCATCGCCGTAGGCCACCACGTGCACCTGGGCGGCACGCTTGAGCCAGGGCAACGCGGCGGAGACGGCGCGAGCCGCTTCACGGGTCTCTTTCCACGCCACCAGCACGGTGCTGCCCACGGTGTGGACCTCGCCCGCATACGGAAGGATGAGCGCCGGACGACCACTTTCGACGAGCACGCTGGGCAGGAAGTCGGCGGGCACCTCGCCGCTGGACGGGTCGTCCTCATCACGCTGCCCCAGGATCATCAAATCGGCGTAGAGCGCCCGGCGGGCAAAGCCCCACGGCCCGTCCGCCAGGGGCTGGGCCCACTGGAGTCTTGCGGAGCCGGCGGCGGCCTTGACGAAGGTGGCATGCGCGCTGTCCAGGCCCTCCTTGTCCAATGACATCAACAGCTCCACAGCCGCCGCCGCGCCTTCCACCGCATAGGGATAGCGCGCCAGCGAGGTCAGCATGCACGGCTGGGCAATGACCTCGGCATCGAAATCCTCCGCCAGCTGTCGGGCGACGGTGGTGCGAGCGGCCGAATGGGCCGAACTGTCGATGTGCAGCAGGATGGAACGGGGCGTTTGCATGGAGGACTCCTGAAAAAGAGACGGAAGCAGGTTAAATCCCCTGCCCCGATGACGGCTTGCGCAACGTCAAGGCGTGGCAACGGAGAGGCGCGCGAGGCTTGCGTTGCGTCAAGCCGCGCCGCGCGCACGTGCCTTAAGGTGATTGACGTGCAGCACAAGCTGCCCCACCGACCCCTGCGGCCCACCTGGCCGCCACCGGAGCAACCCATGACCTTTCTTCAAGCCGTGATCTGGCTGGACCACCACACCGCCCATGTCATCGAGTTCGACGCCGAACACATGCAGGAGCGCCACCTTCGAGCCCATGTCCACAACACCCGTCAGCACAGGAGCGAGGTGCGCAGCGAGCATGAGTTCTTTGCCGAGGTCTGCGATGCCGTGGCGAGCATGGAGTCGATTCTTTTGACCGGCGCCCACAAGGTGCAGGCAGATCTGCGGCACTTCATCGAGAGGCACCGGCCGGCGCTGGCGCACCGGATCAGTGGTTGGGAAATCGTGGACCACCCCACGTCGGCGCAGCTGGTGGCGCTGGCGCGGAATCGGCAGCAACAGGCCGCCATGGGCCTGGTGACCGGATCCTGACCTCATCGGACGCAGCCATGATGCGCGCCATGGTCCTGACGCAGCGTGACCACGCGTTGCGCCTCCAGGAGCGGCCGGTGCCGCAGCCAGGGCCGACGGAAGTCCGTCTGCGTGTTCAGGCCTGCGCGGTGTGCCGCACCGATTTGCACATCGTCGACGCGGAACTGCCGGTGCCGCGCCTGCCCCTGGTCCCAGGGCACGAAATCGTCGGCATCGTCGAGGCGCTGGGCCGCGATGTGCACACGCTCCAAATGGGCGACCGCGTGGGCGTTACCTGGCTGGGCCATGTCTGTGGTCACTGCGACTTCTGTCGCACGCAACGCGAGAACCTGTGCGACCACCCTGTGTTCACCGGCCATGGAAGGGACGGTGGTTTCGCGACGCACGTGATCGCCGAGGCGGCGTTCTGCCTGCCGCTGAGGCAAGCCTTGTCTATGGATGCGGCGCATCTGGCGCCGCTCTTGTGCGCGGGCCTGATCGGCTGGCGTTCGCTGCGTCTGGCTGGCGAAGCGGCGCGCTCGATCGGCCTGTACGGGTTCGGCGCCGCAGCACACCTGATGACCCAGGTGGCCCGGCACCAGGGCCGCGAGGTGTACGGCTTCACGCGCCCGGGCGATGCACCAGCCCAGGCGTTTGCGCGGTCGCTCGGCGCGGTCTGGGCTGGTGATTCTGATGAGCCTGCGCCCGTCCCACTGGATGCGGCGATCATCTTTGCGCCCGTGGGCGCTCTGGTGCCGCTGGCCTTGCGTTCGGTGCGCAAGGGTGGGCGCGTTGTGTGTGGCGGCATCCATATGAGCGATATCCCAGCCTTCCCTTACGCGTGGCTATGGGAGGAGCGGCAGCTGCTGTCGGTGGCCAACCTCACGCGCGAGGATGCCGCCGGGTTCCTGGCTTTCGCCGCCAAGCACCCCTTGCACGTCGAGGTCATCCGCTACCCCTTGGAGAGCGCCAACCAGGCGCTGGATGATCTGCGGGCCGGGCGCCTCCAGGGCGCAGCGGTGCTTGAGCCGTGAGGTGCTGGAAGGCGCAAGGCAGGGTTTCGCTGCCGTTGATGTTCTTTCTGAGTCTGGGAACGGGACAACCTGCGTTGGCGCAGCTCGATGCGCAGGGCTTGAGCCTGGCGCACCAGGAACAGGTGGATCGCCGGCTCAACCCACCACCCGACGAAGTGCAACGCTATGGATCGCTCTGAAGAGTCCGGACTTCAGGGCCGAAGGCACCAGAAACAAACTGGGCATCCGAGGCGATGCACCCAAGGCATGCGGGTGTTTGACTTCGGCTGGCAGCCGGCGCGGCGCGGTTGGGGCACAGGAGAGACCAGCGAAATGCGCCTGCAGATGCACGCCACCGACCCGGATCTGCTGGAACAGCGTCTGGGCAGTGTGCAATCCAAGGGGTGCATCCGCATTCCGGCCACGCTCAACCGCTTCCGTGATCACTTCGGCCTGCTCGATGCCGACTACGAAAGCGCCGCCATGGCGGGCGCACGCCTGTGGCTGCTGTTGCCCGGGCGTGAACCCGCGCCGGGCGCTGGGCGCCACCTGATCGTCGTAGACACCCAACGCTCGCAGCGGCCGGACTGGTCGCCACCACCGCGCTGATTCCATGAAAACCATCCGCAGGCGGGGATTTCGACGCGACTTGAGAGAGCTGGGACCCGGCCTCGTCACCGGTGCAGCCGACGACGATCCCAGCGGCATCGCCACGTACTCGCAAGCGGGTGCCCAGTTCGGCTTCTCGATGCTATGGACGGTGGTTTTCACACTGCCTCTCATGGTCGCGATCCAGCTCGTCAGTGCGCGCATCGGGCATGTCACCAGAAAGGGCCTCGCCGCCAACATCAAGGAGGCCTTTCCGCGCTGGGTGTTGTTGACTTTGGTGGGCATGCTCCTGGCGGCCAACACGCTCAACCTGGCTGCCGATATCGCCGCCATGGCCGAGGCCTTGCGCCTGTTGGTGGGTGGCTCGTCGCACGTGCATGCGGTGACCTTTGGCCTTCTGTGTCTGGTGCTCCAGGTGTTCCTGCCCTACCGAGCCTATGTACGCTGGCTGAAGTGGCTGACGCTGGCTCTGTTGTCCTATGTGGCGGTGGTGTTCACCGTGCAGATCGACTGGTTGAAAGTGGGGAGCGAGATCGTCCGACCCCAGTTCGCGCTCGACCACGATGCGCTGTTGATGGTGGTGGCTGTGTTCGGCACC
>Ga0247823_10003586_pt1 | contig 12541 bp, 24 predicted proteins | sample 13C_PalmiticAcid_2_FD_192426 | JGI IMG/M metagenome (GOLD analysis project Ga0247823, IMG submission 192426) | Soil microbial communities from agricultural site in Penn Yan, New York, United States - 13C_PalmiticAcid_Day30 | ecosystem: Environmental > Terrestrial > Soil > Agricultural land...
GTGCTGGGCCTCGTGACCCCATGGGAAAAAACCTCGAAACTCGTACAAAAACACGCAACGGTAAGCCGTCGGTCTAGGCCTAGCCGGACTGACCGCAGACCCCTCCCCCCCGCCTGCCGTCTTCAGGTTGGCTTAACACTGGGCCGGGACTGGTTGCTGACCGATCAGCATCGTTTCGCTGCATCTCGCCCGCCTGCAGGGAGACCAGGGGGAGGTCGTGCGTTCCGTTGCGCTCATTTGCGTTCATTGCGTGCATGCCCTTCCTGGTCAGCCCCTTGGCTCTGTCCTTGGCGGTCTTGCGTGAGTGGCACCGCTTGCAGAGGCCCTGCAGGTTCTCCCAGTCGAGGCGTCGCGGGTCGTCCTTGCTCTGGAATGGCTCAACGTGGTCCACCTCGGTGGCTGGCTCGTGGAGATCGCGGGCAAGGCAGTGGCCGCACCAGGGGTTCGCAAGGAGGTAGGCTGCGGCAGTGTGCTGCCAGGCGGTGTCGTATCCCCGGGCTGAGGCCGAGGGACGCCGATCTCCACCCCGATGGCGTGGCAGTCCAGAGCGGTCCGTCGCCCGCTGGTGTGGCTGGCCGTACTTGGCTGGTCGCATCGGCATCAGTCCTGTGCCTCCTCCGCGTCGAGATTCCGACAGCAGAGGCCACAGATCCACCGACGCTTATGGAGATACTCCGGGGTCTTCGCATCGACCATTGGCCCATTCCCGGATCCACACTTGATACACCGGGCTGGCCGCTGCACCTGCACGGGCGGGGCGGTGACAGAGACCTGAACCGATCCGACCCGAACGAATACCTCCGCGTATCCGCCGTCCGGGCCGGGAACTGGTTGCCCGCGGTCGTCGACGCAGTAGGCAACGACGATCCCACCAGTGGAGCCGGCAAGACAGGCGAGGACAAACTGGATCTCCTCGCCGTTGCATGTCACCTTGGCCCGACCGGGTTCCGGAAGTCCACCGGGGTGAGTCGTTCGCTCGTTGCACCAGTCGAAGACGTGGCTGTCCCCGACGTTGGCTCCGAACTCCTTCCAGACACCTGCAACGACGTCGAGGAACGGAGGGCGCTGGACCCGGAGCGGAGGCGATGGCGTTTCAACGGGGCTGGCCGGATGCCGCATCGACTCGCCGAAGTGTGCCCAGTAGCGGCCGGACCAGTAGACCGGCTGATCGCAGATTCCGCATCGCGCCGTGGCGACATGGTTCATTCTGCACCGCCTTCCCCATCGACCACCACGAACGTTTTGATCGCCCACTCCACGCCCTCAATGATCAGGCGGATCGGAGCGGGAACGAACCACTTGCAGAGCCACCAGAGAGCCAGCCACTTCGACGAGACTCCAGCTGCGGCAGCGCCTGCTCGCATCGCCTGACGGTGTGACGGGGTCCGAACCTTCCTCCGACCAGACGGGACCAGGGGGAACTCGGTTCGCACCGCCTGAACTGCCTTGATCGCAACCGCTGGGTCGATGCCCTCGAGTTCAGCCCGGTGGCGAATCTGAACAATCCAGTCCGGCTCAGCCGGCTCAACCAACAGGGTGAGGAGCGGGGCGAGAGTTGTGGCGTCCGCTTCCGGCCCGGGAATCGAAGCGAGGCCGAGGGCGCCAGCCATGGGAGCAGACGGGGCAGGACCGAACTCCCTCTGTCCCTCGAATCCGAACCGCTTGAACTGGGCGCGGAATGTCGAGCGGCTCCCCTTGGGGAAGACGTCCACGAACTCCAGAAACACGTCGACCAGACCGCCCTCGATGCGAACCGTCTCCGTGGGAGTGATCCGGGCGAACCCTGCCATCCGCTTGACGTTGAATCCCACCTCCGGAGGCAGGGCCATCGTCATCCCGCCGCCGAGGTCGATCCGTCCCGTCTGAAATGCCGAAACCGTGGTCGCGATTCGGTCGGCCACGGCTGCGGGGATCGTCGCTTTGAGGTCTCGTTCTGGCATTGCGTCACTCAAAGGGGGTTTTGCGTTGTTCGGCGGGTGCATCGGAGGGAACTTGGATACTCCGACTCCCGCGACCGCCGCTTGTGGGAGCGGCGTAGATCAAGGCCCAGTCCAGGGCCACCGACCGAGACGGCTCCGGAGGAGCAGAACAGCGGTCACGTTCGCGATGAGGACGACCACGACGCCTTTCCAGTCCATCAGTGCCTCCGTCCACGGCGAGTCGTCGGCTGGGTGTAGGCCGGGCGGGGGCAAACCCCACCAGGACACCCCTGCACGGCTTGCGCGGCTTGCGTTGCAGGAGTCGGCAACGCAGAGGCTTTCGGTGCCTCGACGGGGTCCGGAATGGCAGTCACGACCACGACAGACCGGCGGTCGACCCCATGGCCCCGCACCAGGGCGATCAGGGCTCCATCGTCACCATAGACGCCTCCGCCACTGTCCCCGCCCTCGACGCCTGGTTCGGCCGCTTCCAGCCCGACGACGTCGGCGAAGAACGTGCCCCGCATCGCCTTGCAGGTCGTCAGACCGTACAGGGTGACCCGCTCGCCGAACTCCGCTTTCCGAACGGTCACCCCGGATACGTCTGCCTTGGCGATGCTCACCGTGGCGAGATCCTTCGCGGGCTCGAGTCGGAGGTCCGTGGATTTGTGCCAGTCGGTTCCGATTTCCACCTCGACGACGTATCCGGGGCGGAGACCGTCGAAATCGTGCTTCGTGGCGAGGAACTTGCCTCCACCGAGGGAAACCGCCGTTGCGTTCCTGAACCGGGCCTCACCGGTCGTGGTGAGGTAGCCGCGAATCCGAAGGCGGTATGTGTCGCAGCCGTAGTCGTAGACCGCGGGGGCCTGGGCCTCGATCGCCTGGGCGGCACTCTCGAGCTGCTTCACGTCCACGGGGACCGCCTGGGCGATCTTCTTCGGCGGTTCGGTCGTCACTCCACCGCCACGAAGTGCAGCGAGTTCCTCACCCTCCCGGAAAAGCACTTCGCCCGCGGCAGCTGCAGGAGCTGGCGGGCTGGAGTTCTGGAGCGTCGGAAAGAGGATCCAGAGGCCAACGATCAGGAGGGCGGACTTGTTCATTCTTCACCAGTTCCAAGCCAGGGGATTTGGCCCGTGTAGTAGGCCGCTTTGGGGTCTTTGGCGCCGGCGAGTTGATACATCCCGAACGGGTTGTCGCGCCGGTCCAGCATCTCGGTGTAGGCCCGCTCGGCGATGTAGAAGTAGTAGCCGTGCGAGTTCGGAATCTTCATCAGCAGTTCGCCGCGGGGCGTGCGGACGACGAACGCTTGGGCGTAGGCGTGACCCGCTCGTCCGTGCCGGCCGCGGTACTGGCGAACCACCCGCTCCTGCTTGCCAGTGCCGATGTCCTCGTAACTGAACGACAGAGGCCAGTAGGACGCCCCGTCGATCGGGTGACCGAGGGCGACGTGAGCCAGAGCAACCGGCCATTCCGGGGCGATCGATGCTTTGGCGACGCGGCGGGTCAGTGCCTCGGCGAATAGTTCCGGCGTCATCCACCGGTTGAGCTGGGCACGGTTTCCGGTGTAGCGGTCGTAGGTGTATCGCTTCTCGGCCGGGAGCCCGACCTTGGTCTCTTCGATGATGCCGTTCTGAACCGTCGTCCCCTGGTCGTAGCCCAGCGTTCCGTCGAGCAGTTCGACCCGCTGATAGAGCCACATCCGGGACAGCTCTTCCCGCACGCCCTTGGTGCGGTATTCGATGACCTCGACGCAGGTGGTCCCGCAGTTCGCTCGGCAGTCGTTCCGGGCCTGGTTCTCGAGCCGGAGGCCCCAGTGTTCCGGGTCGTACTTCGGATCAAGGAACCGTTCCCACCCGGCCAGCTCGTCGAGGGTGAACTGGCTGCAGACCGGGAGCGATCCGTCAACGCGGGCGATCACTTCATCGGATGCGATGACAACGCCGTCAGCCATCAGTTCGCCTCTCTGCCACTTCAACACGGGCGGTGAGGGTGGCGATCTCGAGCATGTAGCCGGAGACCTGATCCTCCAGCCGGTCGATGCGATCCATGCGGTGCTCGTGGCTCGCCTTCCATTCAGCCACTTCCGCCTCAAGTCGATCACGATCGGCTACCAGCGCCTCAACCACTGGCCGTGCCTGCTGTTCCCAGCCAGCAAAGAACGAGTCGCCCGGAACAATGCTTGGGCTGAACCGGTCCGCGATGTAGTTGGACAGCAGGTGCAGGACGTCGTTGGCGGTCGCGGGATAGTTCGGTCTCGCGAGGGGATCGCCATCAGGAGAAGCCAACACCACCCGCTCAGTCGAGGCGATCATTGCGACACCCCATCGCCGTAGCTTTCGTAGAACTTCGCCAGGAACTCCGCCCGCTGGTCTTCCGGCAGGGCGTTCGCTTCGGCGTAGATCGCCACCGCCTTGGCCTTGGATGCCGCGACCGCCTCTTTCGCTGCCTCACCGGTCGCCTTCGCCCACACCTCGACGCCTGAGACGTCAGGCTTGATCGTCCCGTCCCGGAGCCCGGCCGCCTGAGCCTTCGCTGCTGCTGCGACACCGCGCCGCCAGATTGCCCGGGTCTTCCTCGCGGTCTCTGCTCCGCTGTCCGTCTTCAGAACCTCGATCGGCTCGTCCGGGAGCGGTTCGGGGGTCGATCCGTTCGGCCAGAACAGGACGGCGAGACCGAGGAGCAGGAGGGGGAGGAACGATTTCACTTCGTCACCTCCGCCTCGACCTTGGCGAAGGCAGTGAACGCGGCGACCGCTGCAGCTGCCATCGTCGGGTCCCGAGCGTCCTTACCGGCCTCGGCAAGGGTGACGATCGCGTCCGCCACAGACTGACGAGCAGGGCCAGCCGAAGGAGCCGGTGCCAGGTGACCGCGGAGCGTCGTGATCCATTCGGCAACTTTGCCCCGCCCCTTCCATGCTCCGCCGGCCAGGGCCAAGACGATCGGGATCAGGCCCAACCACAAGCGGGGGCCTTCGGGGATCGGGATGCCGTTCCATGTCAGAGCGAGGAGCATCGGTCACCTGTAAAAACACACGCAGACCGGAATTGCACCGGCTCAGGGGGTGCTGCCCCTGTTTGCTGTAAGCGGGTGGCCCGTCGACTGGCACTCACTGTCCCCGCCGCCGCGTATGTCCTCAACGGGCGGGAGGGGATGGCGTCCAAATTTCATCCCCTCCCGCTGACACCCGACTGTCAATCGAGCACCCTGTGCATCTCAAGGGACCGGCGGGAAGGGGTGCGGGTCCAAACAGTCACCCCCGCCCGCGCGAGTCCCTGGTGTGGATCAAGCCGGGGCAACCGGCGGCGACTTGTGGTCCTTCGACTGGATGCCCACCCAGCCGGCGGCGATCAGCGCCATGTTCGCGGTCGACGGCATGTGCCCGGCGAGGATGTCATTGACCGATCCGCCGAGGCCCGTGAGGAGCGCGGCGAGGCCGGTTGCGGTCGTCCGCCACGACGAGCCGAAAAACTTGGTCATGTACGAATCGAGAATCAGGCTCACGGTCGGGCTCCTGCGATGGGGTTTCCGTCAATCGGCTTCTCGCCCAGGAGACGCTCGAGACGGTCCTGTTCCTTGGTGAAGGCCCCTCCCACCGCTTCCATCGCTCGCGTGTGCCGCTCGTCGGATTCCGTCAGAGCGTTCCGCATGTCAGCCCGCGAGTCGGCCGCGATCTGCTTCACGGTCTCCGGAAGACGCCAGACGATCGCATAGGCGTTCAGCCCGATCAGCACGACGAGCAGGGCACCGACGAACCCCTGAGATCGCAGCGTGCCTGCTGTCTGGGTCTGGTCGACAGCCGAGATCGTTTCCGGGAGAACCATAGCGCCGCATCCGTGAGAGAGGGGGATGCGTCCATCGTAGAGCCCGCTATGCCGCGTCCAGCCGTTTCAGCCGCCGTTTGCCACCGCTGCCGAAACCTCGGGTCTGTCGACCGACGTTCGGCGGTCCCCCGTGGCCCGTTCGTCGCTCGTGAAGCGATACGGACGACCTTTCGGGTCGACGCAGGGGATCCGGTTTCCCTGCTCGTCCGTCGCCAATTGGAGGCACTCGAGACGGCGCTGGTAAACGCGTTTTCCGGACAGCACACGGTGCCGACCTTTGATGAAACGGGTTCGCGATCCGCAGCGATCACAGAGCATTGCAGCACTCCTTCGGAATGAGTTCGAGGCGTTCGAGGTCGGTCCTGTGTTTCCGGACCAAATGCCGCCGAAGGCGCTCTATTCCCTTCGAGTAAATCTGCCTCATCCTTACGCCCGTCAGCCCGAACGCCCGGCCGATCGTCTCGAACGACTGCGCCTCGCAATCGCCCAGTCCGAGGTGACGTTCAATGATCTGTCGCTGCCGGTCGTCCAGGACCCGGAGAGCCTCGTGGAGCTGCTGCCGCTCCAGTGGAAGGTTGTCCCGATCCTCGTCAGCAACGATGTCGATGTCCCTCTCCCCGAGGAGCCCGAACTTCTTGGAACTGTTCTTCGACAGCCCCTTGTCAGCCTTGACTCTTAGGCCGAGGTCGAGCGCGAGCTTTACATGAGTGAGCAGATTCGCCCCGCCATCGGTGCGGTATCTCAGGATCGACTTCATCGCGGTGATGTAGGCGTGTCCCAGCGTCTCCTCGAAGCCTGCGGACCTTTGCCGGCGGTTTGTGACAGCCGCGACCATTGGCAGATGTGGGGCCAGTAGCCGAGCCGCGATCCGTTCCGCTTCCAGCCTCTCGCCCCCCCTTCGGAATGCGTGCATCTGCTCGACAAGCAAGTCCTCCGTCGCCTTGTCCAGTCGATGCGCCGCGCAGTCGATGCCGCGAAGATTCATCACCACTCCTTGAACTCGGGGAGGACGGGGGCCTCGGTCTTCTCGCCGAACCGCATGAACTCGGGCATCCACACCAGGGGAACGGTCCCCTTCGGACCGCCGCGGTTCTTCGCGATGATCAGGTCCGCTTCGCCCGGTCGATCCTTGGAATCGAACTCCTCCGGACGGTGCACGAACATGACCGCGTCCGCGTCCTGCTCGATCGCCCCGCTGCCCCGGAGGTCAGAGAGGCGCGGGCGCTTGTCCTCCCGCTTCACCGTCTCGCGGCTGAGTTGGGCGAGCAGCACGACGGGAATCGACAGCTCCTTTGCGAGCACCTTGAGCCGTCGCGTTGCGATGGCGACCTGTTGCTCCGGGAGGGCCTTCGCGTTCTCCGGTTCGATCAGACCGAGATAGTCGATCAGGATCATTCCGATGTCGTACTTCCGTTTCGCACGACGAGCCGCAGAGGCGATGCTGGAGACGGTCTGATGCGGCTTGCCGTCGACGAGCAGGGGAAGCGGCTCCAACTTGCCGGAGGCCTCCGTCAGGAGATACCCCTCCCGCTCGCCGATGGTCCCCTTCCGGATCCGATGCCCGCTGACCTTCGCCTCCGCGGAGAGCATCCGCTGGACCAGCTCCATCTCTGACTGCTCGAGGCTGAAGACGAAGACGCCCTTCGGGGCGATCTGCGGAACCCGCTCCCCGGCCTCGCGCTTCGCCACCCAGTTCCGATAGGCCGACATCGCGACCGACCGCGAGAAGTTGCAGAGCATCGCCGTTTTGCCGCCGCCTGGACGGGCCGCGACAACGACGAGTTCGGAATCGTTGAACCCCCCGGTGATCTCGTCGAGACTCGGATACCCGGTCGGCAGACCGCTGAGTCCGCCATCGCGTCCGACGCCGTCCACGATCCGCGCCATCGTTCGCGGCAGGATCTTCCCGATGAACTTGTCGGACAGGTTTTCGCTTTCGCTGAGGGTGTCGAATAGCTGGTTCTGGGCATCAGCGATGATCGAGTCCGCATCGCGTGCAATCTGCGTATCGTCCATCCGTGCACTGCCAAGGCGAACGAGGTCGTTCCCGACGTCGATCACGAGACGCAGCTTGTGGCACCCGCGAACCAGCTTCGCGTAATAGTCCACGTTCGACGAAACGAAGTTCTCCTCCTCCAGCCTTCTCAGGTACTCCTCGCCCCCAACGTCGGCGAGGCTGCCCATCACCCGCAACTCTTCGAGAACGCCGACCGTTGTCAGGTCCTGTTCGCCCCGCTCATACAACCGCTCCATCGCTGAGAAGATCACCGCGTGCTGCTGGAGAAAGAACGCCTTCGACGTAACGAACCGCATCACCTCGTCCATCGCTTCGAGGCCGACATAGAGCACGACCCCCAGGACGTAACGCTCGATCTCTAAGTTGTGCGGCGGTGGTGTGTCTTTCTTCATTGTTCCTCCGCGCCGATGACCGTCGTCGGCCGGCGAAATGACTTCCAGTCGCAGTACAGGAGCGTTGCCCCGCTCTTCAGCCGGTCCCAGACTTGGGGGGTGAGGCGCTCCGGTGCCTCCTTCTGCCCCACGTTGATGGTCACCCAGATGGGGCGGTGCATTCGCCACCGATCGTCGATCACGCGGTACAGCAACGATGCCTGATATGCCGTCAGTGTTCCCCCTGGGGGGAGCGGGTCGCTTATGAACAACACATCGCATTCGACGAGGTGGTCAATGAATTCTTCCTCGGTGCCGCTTTCGATGTAGCCGCGGGCCTTGGAATACATCTCCGGTCCCGAGAACCGGCGGACGATCTTCCCTTCGCTCAGGGCGACACGCACGAGCCACGAGCACAGCCGATCCTTCCCCGTTCCGACTGGACCGAGGAACAGGATGTTGTGGGTCATGGTCCCCAACGTCGGGGTTGATCCCGGCCCGGTGTACCCGGTGGCACTGCGGAGCCAGCCGACCACCTTCTCCTGTCGGCGACGGATCGCGGCGTCCGTGGAATAGACCCACTCCGACAACCGGACGTCCGCGAACTCCGCGCCGACAACCTGCTCAGTAATCCTCCTCGCGATGAGTTGCCCTTCGGTCGGGGTCGTAGGTGTCGCTGGCGAACTGCAGGATTCCTTTGGAGGGGGACGACGCCCCGAACTTCCCGTTGTCATAGGTCCCTTCCTTCACCTTCGCGATGTTCTCCGGCTCCAGCAGCCAGTTCAGCGACACCTTCCACGACTTCACCTTGCCCATCAGGAACGCGGACGCCCGCACCTGCGTCAGTACCTCAGACCACTCGGACAGAAAGTCCGGGTTCTTCTTGAAGTGCGCCCGGATCTTTCGCAGACGAGCGTCCGTCAGCGCACAACCCCTCTCCAAGAGCCCGAGCGCGTCAAAGGCCTTGATGACCTTTTGGCAGTCCTCTCGAGGATGAAGGGGTTCCGCCACTCGCTCCCCACCGGAAGGTGGGAGAGTCTCTAAAGGGATAGGGATAGGGTTAGGGATAGGGTTGATATGTTTGATATCTGCTTGCGATCTAGTTTCGATCTCGTTTTGATCTGCTTTGAAACTGCTTTGAATCTGGTTGGAATCGCCAGCCACAACCGAGACGCAAGAGCCGGCGTCGTCACTGGTTGCGGCTCCATTCTGGTTGTAATCCTCGTCGTCCTCGAAAAGACCGCCCGATTCATCCGAGGGGGAGTCGCGACGACCGGCCATGAACGGAGGAATCAAGACCCAATACCTGCCCGGACGGTTAAGTCCTCCGTGCCTGTAGTGCAACCAGCCTGCCCGTACGAGTTTGCGGCGAGCGTAAGCCAGTTCCGGTTTGTCCTTGGCACCGACGATCGGAATCAGTCCGTTGTCGAACCACTCGACTGGGCCGGAGTAGTGCTTCGCGTCTTCCGTGTGGGCGATCGAAACATAGATCGCGAATGCGACAGGGCCATAGCTCTGGGCGACACAGGCTTTCATCGCGAGTCGAACCGCCTTGTGGGCGAAGTGCGACGGACGCTTCGGGTAGGTATCTGTCATCAGTTGTTAGGTCCGGACAGGCCCAGGGATCGGGTCCGCGGGCGTTGAACGTGTGCAAGCCGCATGGCTTCGCTCGCGAACTTGGCGAGCGCGATTGCCGCGACTGCGCGTGCCTCGCCATCGAGAGTTGGATCCGTTTCGATCAACACGACCATCAGGTCAACGCACGGCGGGCGGTCGTAAAACTCGATGTAGTCACTCAGGAGCGAGTACAGGTACCGCCAACCGGGCTTCGTGAACGACTCCAATGGGATGCCAAGCAACTGCCGCCAGCCGTTCCATAGGCTCAGGACGATATCCGCTTCGGTGTAGAAGGCCGGCAACATGGCGACTCACTGCAGCAGGAGACTTTCGTCGACGGAGACGCCAACCGCTCCGTAGAGCGCCGCCCACATGGGGCGAACGCCGGTCAGTTCAGAGAACTCTTCCGGACAGATCACGACCCCGGATCGATTGATGTCTTGGAACACGACCTGACGCATAATCTGCGTGGCTCGCTGCTGCTCCAGGATGTCGCCAATGTGCTGGCAGGAGCCGAGCCGACGGCGAGTCTCAAGAATGTCTTCGGGCGTGAGTTGTCGAGTCAGACCCAGCGTCCGCAGCCACTTCTCCCGAAGGTGGCCACAGGCTGCGAGGTCCAGTGCCTTGAGGAGCGCCGCGCGCACCGCAGGCTCGAGATTGCGACTTACCATTGCGTTTCCCCTGTTGGGTTTCGTTACTCGTGAAGAGACTTCATCGCCCTGACTGCATCCGGGTCGGGCTTGCAGTGGATCTGGTGGGCGCGCGTCTGCGCCATGTCGAAGAGTGGGCTGTCGCAGAAGACATGGCGGTCCACCTTCAACTCTCGGGCGATTCTCAAACCGCTCCATCCGTGGGCCATAACCAGCCTGCAAGCGTCTGCGATGATCAAGGACTTTTCTGACTCGGTTCGGACGATTCGCTTCTTTGGTGGAGGGGGCGGAGCGGCGATCACAAACTCCAGCGGCTTGATCGGTGAGCTTTCTAGTACGCCGATGAGCTTCTCAACGCTCGCGATCAGCCGTTTCTGATCGGCGACGATATCCTCAAGCAGACGGACCTGACGCATGCTCATGATCGCGCCTCCGCTTCGACGGACCGCGGGGCCTTCCGGTCACCGCCATTCACGACGAACCCCTTCCGAGGCTCGCGTTTCGGTCGCCCTGCCAGCTCCAGCTTTTCCCGGAACCGCTTGTTCGCGTAGAGCCCGGCCCGAGTCATGCCGACCGCCTCCGCGTAGCGGGAGACGTTCAGGGAAACCCCGGCCATGCTGTCCAAAGTCAGCAACCGGATAGCCTCGTCGACTCGATCACGAGCGACAGGGCGAGTGTTCTTCACGAGTTCGACAAGCAGTCCCCGAACGGCCGAGAGTTCGGCAAGGAGTCGATCGGTCTTGTTCACGGTCGCCTCCTTCCTCGTGTGGGTCGTCGCTTCTTCGGCGGAGCCGGTTCGACTCCGAAGTCCTCGGGCAGTGCCCTCACGACCTGGACGGAGTGAAGGAGAAGAGCCAGTCCGAGCGTGCGGCCGGGCAGTTTCAGGCGACGTCGAAGGTCGCGGAACGACTTGTCAGAGATGTCGAGGACCGCCGCGTAGACGGTCGACAGGTGCCAGCCTGGGGCAGGCCAATCGGGAAGGTCGAGAGTCTTCACCGCCGCACCCCCTTGCGCGGAGAGGGCGGCTTTCGCTCTCTCACCTTCTTGCAGATCCGAACGATGTCGGCCGCGTCGACGAGGATCGAGCGGAACGCGGAAACGTGCGGGATCTTGTTGTCGTACACCCAGTCGCGGAACGCCTGGGCTTCAACATCGAAGACCAGCGCCCACTCGTGGTCGAACCAGACGCCGGACTGAGGGAACTGCGATTCCATCGGCTCCGGTTGGGGTTGAGGATGTCGGTTCATTCGTCGTAGTTCCCCTCGTCGTCCGCCCTTCGGCGAGCCGATCTGCATGAGCGGCGCGAGCTTGCCCGAACGCCGAGACCGTTCATCCGTTTGAAGTAGGCCCCGGAAAGGGGCAGGCTGAGCACGTAGGAGTGAGACCAGCCGACAGCCTTCGCGATCGTGCGAACCGGCGGGAGGTTCTCCCCGAACGACTGCATGTAGGCGAGGATCTCGGTGTCCGTTGGCTTCGTGGTCTTTTCGGTGGCAAACCGCTCGAGTGCAGTCGCGATTCGATCGAGGCAGGAGATCAGGGTGGCCATGTCGGCAGAGATCATCTCCCCTCCTTCGATCGCGAGGACGGGGAGCACTCAATCGCCCTGGCCCGTCGATAGATCGGGGACCGCTCCAGCATCTTGCGACAGATGCCGAGTTCCCGGGCGATCGCTGCCGTGTTCGCCTTCCACTCGGGCAGCATCTGGCAGGCGACCTGAATCAATTTCGCCTTCTCGACCGGCGACAAACGATGGGACCGCGTCGTGAGTTCCACATCCTCCAGCCGCCGCGTCGCGCCGGTCGCTCGGTCGAAAACGACCTTCGCGAACCGATACAGATCGTCTGCGTCGACAATGATCCCGCGGTTAACCTGAACGTACGGAACGCCGTTGTCACGGACGCGAGCCCGGAACGCCTTGGGTGTCTCGTCGAAGACGCGAGCCCATTCGACGTCGGTCAGGATGCCGCTCTGCGGCAACGTGAATTCGGTCATCACTCTTCCTCCCCTTCGTCTTCGCGGCTGACGAATCGAGCGGCCCGCACCTTGTCGATCCCGCGCACAAGGCCAAGGAGCGAGTTTCTCTTCTCCATGAACTTTGGCCACCCTCGCAGCGTTCCATCGGCGATGCCCATGACGCGTGCGATGG
>Ga0247823_10003587_pt1 | contig 12538 bp, 11 predicted proteins | sample 13C_PalmiticAcid_2_FD_192426 | JGI IMG/M metagenome (GOLD analysis project Ga0247823, IMG submission 192426) | Soil microbial communities from agricultural site in Penn Yan, New York, United States - 13C_PalmiticAcid_Day30 | ecosystem: Environmental > Terrestrial > Soil > Agricultural land...
TATCAAAATGACTTGGCATCCGCGAGAGGACGACGCGATGGCATCCGAGCAGCCCGAAGGCCCCCGCTCCGACGTGCGGGACGGCGTGGGGCGCCTGTCCCGCCGTTCCCTGGTCGCCGGGGCGACGACCGCCGCCGTCACGGTCGGCGTCGCCGGAGCGGCCCGGGCCGCGGCGCCCGAGGTGGCCTGGCCGAAGGTGAGGCGCCCGGCCGACCTCCGGCGCATCGTGAGGTGGTCGGCGGCCGAGCTCGCCGTCGCGATCCGGCAGGGCAAGGTGACCTGCGTCGAGGTGATGACGGCCTACCTGGACCACATCGACGAGGTGAACCCGGCCGTCAACGCCATCGTGGCGCTGCGCCCGCGCGCCGAGCTGCTGGCCGAGGCCGCGGAGAAGGACGCGCTGCTCGCGAAGGGCACCTACCAGGGCTGGATGCACGGCTTCCCGCAGGCGGTGAAGGACCAGTGGAACGTGAAGGGCATGACCACGACGGTCGGCTTCTTCGGCCAGCCGGGAGTGCCGTTCAACCCACCAGCCACGAGTGACGCCCTCCTCGTCGAGCGGATCCGCGCGGCCGGGGCGATCTTCATCGGCAAGACGAACCTCCCGGAGTTCGGCGTCGGGTCGCACACCTACAACCTGGTCTACGGGACGACGGGCAACGCCTACGACCCGACCAAGTCGGCCGGCGGCAGCAGCGGCGGTGCTGCCGCGGCCGTGGCGCTGCGGATGCTTCCCGTCGCGGACGGCAGCGACTTCTTCGGCTCGCTGCGCAACCCGCCCGGCTGGAACAACGTGCTCGGCCTGCGGCCGTCGTTCGGTCGCACGCCTGAGCTGGGGGGTGAGCAGTTCGTCCAGCAGGGCGGCGCCACGGGCCCGATCGCGCGCGATGCCCGTGACCTGTCCCTCCTGCTCTCGACGATGGCCGGGTACGACGCCCGCGTGCCGCTCTCGCTCGACGAGGACCCGAAGGTGTTCACCACCGTGCGGCGCACGTCGCTGCGCGGTGTGAAGGTCGCCTGGATGGCCGACCTGGGTGGCTACCTGCCGATCGAGCCGGAGGTCCTGGCCGTGACTGGCGCCGCCGTGGACAGGATGCGGGCGCTCGGGGCGAAGGTCGACAGGATCGACAACCTCAACCAGGCGGGCGGGACGTTCGCCAACGCCGACCTGTGGCCGACCTGGCTGGTCTTCCGGCACTGGATCAGTGGCAGCCTGAACTTCCCGGTCTACGACAACCCGGCGTGGAAGCCGTACGTGAAGCCCGAGACGGCCTACGAGGTCGAGGGCATGCTCAACGGCATCGACGGCGAGGGGCCGATCACCGCGCAGGAGGTGTGGCACGCGTCCTCGAAGCGCACCGCCCTCTACCAGGGCTTCCGGCTGCTCTTCGAGAAGTACGACTACGTCCTGCTGCCCACGGCGCAGCTGATGCCCTTCGACAACCTCGACAGCGAGGGCAACGAGGTGCACTGGCCGAAGGAGGTCAACGGCGTCCCGATGGCGACGTACCACCGCTGGATGGAGGTCACTGCGATCGGAACCCTGCTCGGGGCGCCGACACTGGCGATGCCGGCGGGCTTCGGCGCATCCGGCCTGCCCATCGGCTTCCAGGTCATCGGCCGCAACCACGATGATGCCGGTGTGATCGCGTTCGCCGCCGCCTGGGAGCGCGAGACGCGCTTCGTGCAGGAGCACCTCCCGCCCCTGATCGCGCCATGAGCCGCCGGCCGCTGATCGTGCTGCCGGCACGGTTCTCCGCGTCGGCATCCGCCCTGAGATACGGCGCCGACGTGGCCTCGCGCGCGCTCGTCGAGGCCGTCCACGCAGCCGGCGGGGAGCCACTGGTGGTGCATCCCTCCGCGCCCGGGGCGGCCGTCGACGTCGACGAGGTCCGCGAGCGCCTGTGGTTCGCCGACGGGGTGCTGCTCCCCGGCGGCGGCGACCTTGCCGCGCACTGGTCCGGACAGGAGCCCCACCCGTCGCTGTACGACGTCGACGAGGAGCAGGACGCCTTCGACCTCGCGGTCGCGCGCCACGCGCTGGCGTCCGGGCTGCCGATGCTGGCCGTGTGCCGCGGCAACCAGGTCGTCAACGTGGCGCTGGGCGGGGACCTGGTCCAGGACCTGGGGGAGCGGGTCCACCGCCATGTCGTCCAGGAGATCGCGGTCGATCCCGGGACGGCGCTGGCGCGCCTCGTCGGCACCTCGCCGACGATCTCGTGCTACCACCACCAGGGCATCGGGCGCCTGGGCGCCGGCCTCCGGGCGGTCGCGCACGCGCCGGACGGCGTCATCGAGGCGGTCGAGCTGGAGAACTCCTCGGGGTGGTACCTCGGTGTCCAGTGGCACCCCGAGGACACGGCTGCACACGACCCGGTCCAGGCCGGCCTGTTCGGCGAGCTCGTCGCTCAGGCCTCGGCGCTGGCCTCGTTGCGCGCGTCCTGCTGAGCCTCGACGGAGTTCACGACGTCGCGCAGGGTGCGCGTGAACGCGCTGATCTTGCGGTCGGACAGCTGGCTGACGATCTCGGACTCGACGGCGTTGAACTCGGGGTAGATCTCCTCCATCAGGCGCACGCCCTCGTCGGTGAGCCGGAGGCGGACCAGCCGCCGGTCGTGCTCGTCGCCCTCGCGGAGGATCAGGCCACGACCCTCGAGCGTCTTCACGACGCCGGTGAGGGTCGCCTTGGAGATGTCGGCCGAGTCGGCCACGTGGCGGGTCTCCATGCCGTCCCAGATCCACACGACCCAGAGCACGACGAATCCCGTCCAGGTCATGTCGTGCTGGCGGAGCACCCGGTTGGTCAGCTCCGTCCGCACCGCGTTCGCGGCGCGGAACAGGTTGGACAGGGCGTTCGCCGCAGCGAAGTCGAGGGGCAGGGCCCCGACGTGGTCCTTCATCGCCCGTTCGGTCTCTTCGAGCGTGTGGCGGTCCGGCATGTGGCCAGCCTAGCCATCCTCATGCGGCCACCTAATCGTTCGGGGCCAAACATTTCTAGGGAAATTTGTCCCGAGGGGATGGTGCCCTGGGTCACATCATGGTTATCGTACGGATCCGAACGATCTCGCGTGGAGGTCGCCGTGACCCTGAAGGAGTCCCGATGCCGGACACCGTCAACACCACACTCCGCAAGGACGCGCTCGGCGTCGGTGCCATCGTGTTCCTCGTCCTTGCGGCGGTGGCGCCCCTGACGGGCATGGTGGTGGTCGCCTCGCTCGCCATCGCCTTCGGGAACGGGGGAGGGGCGCCCTTCTCGTTCCTGGCGGTCGCCGCCGTCCTCCTGCTGTTCGCCATCGGCTACGGCAAGATGTCGAGCCAGCTGGTCAACGCCGGGGGCTTCTACGCCTTCGTCGTGAAGGGGCTCGGCCGCCCGGCCGGCCTCGCGGCGGGCTACATCGCCACCCTCGGCTACAACTTCTTCGTCGTCGGGACGATCGGGACGAGCGGCTTCTTCATGATGGTCCTCATCGACTTCCTGTTCGGGCTGAGCCTCAACTGGTTCCTGTGGGGCGCGGCCTCGATGGTCATCGCCTACCTGATGGCCGTGAAGGGCATCGACTTCAGCTCGAAGGTGCTCGGCGTCTCGCTGGTCCTGGAGACCTCGATCCTGGTCATCTTCGACGTCGCGGTGCTGTTCAAGCACGGCTACGACTTCTCCGCCTTCTCGAGTGACGCCATCACCTCGGGCTCGCTCTCGATCGGCCTGCTGCTCGCCGCCACCGGCTTCCTCGGCTTCGAGGCCACCTCGCTGTTCGGCGAGGAGGCGCGCAACCCGCTGAGGACGATCCCGCGGGCGACGTACCTGGCCATCACGATCATCGGGCTCCTGCTCGCCGTCACCACCTGGGCCGTGGTCAGCGCCACCGGGGTCGAGGCCGCCCAGCAGGCCAGCATCGACCACCTCGAGACCGGTGACCTGGTCTTCAGCCTGGGTGCGGAGTACCTCGGCGAGTTCATGATGAAGGTGATGATGGTGCTGCTGCTGGTCAGCCTGTTCGCCGCGATGCTCGCCTTCCACAACTCAGCGACCCGCTACCTCTTCTCGCTCGGCCGTGCCGGCGTCCTCCCGAAGGCGCTCTCCCGCACCAGCTCGAGCGGCTCGCCGGTCCTGGCCGGCACCCTGCAGGCCGGATTCGCCCTCCTGGTCGCGGCCGCCTTCCGGATCGCCGACCTCGACCCGATCCTGCAGGTCGTCCCCGCGATGCTGGGGTTCGGCACGCTGGCGATCGTCGTCCTGCAGGCGCTCGCCGCCCTGTCGATCGTCGTCCACTTCCGTCGCACGGGCGACCCGCACCTCGGCAGCACGCTCGTCGCCCCCGGCATCGGCTTCGTGGGCCTGTCCTTCATCGTCGTCATGGCGGTGACGCACTTCGACGTCGTCGCCGGCTCGACGGAGAAGGCGATCACCAACCTGCCCTGGCTCCTGGTCCTGGCTCTGGTCATCGGCGTCGCGCAGGCGTTGTATCTCAAGAGCAACCAGCCTGATGCCTACGACGGCCTCAACGCCGACCTCGAGCGGTTCGACACCGCCGACGCGACCAACTGACCAGGGAGAGGACACCTCTGATGGGACACTTCGACGAAGACTCCCTGCGCCAGCTCGCCGAGCAGCTCCGGGCCGATGGCATCGACATCGTCCGGATCGGCTACAGCGACCTGATCGGCACCGAGCGCGGCCGGGACGTGCTGGTCGACCGCTTCGACCGGACCGTCGGCGACGGCGTCGCCTTCTGCCGCTCGGTCTACGGGACCTCCCCGATGGGCGACGTGGTCGACATCGCCGGCGGGCTGTCGGCCGGCCTGCCGGACATCGTCGCCTTCCCGGACGTCGCTACGGCGCGGAAGGTGCCGTGGGAGCCGGGTGTCGCGCACGTGATCGCGGACGTCCACAATCCTGACGGCTCGCCGTCGGAGGAGAGCCCGCGGATGGTGCTGCGGCGGGTCGTGCAGCAGTTCTCCGAGCTCGGCATGACGCCGATCGCCGGCCCCGAGCTGGAGTTCTACGTCGTCGAGAAGGACGACGCTGCCGTCAACGGCTACCGAAGGTACGGCGAGGCCACGGGCAACGTCTACGTGTCCGGCCTGAAGGGCGACCCGGAGAACCTGCTGCTCGCGTCGCTGCGTGAGCTGGCGGCGTACGACATCGACGTGGTGGCCGCCAACCACGAGTTCTCGAGCGGTCAGTTCGAGATCAACCTGTGGCACTCGGAGGCGCTCGACGCTGCCGACCGCGCCTTCCGGTTCAAGACGGCCGTCAAGGAGCTCGCCCGCCGCCAGGGCAAGATGGCGACCTTCATGGCGAAGCCCTTCAACGACGAGGGTGGCTCGGGCTTCCACATCCACTTCTCCACCGTCGACGACGAGGGCCGGCCCCTGTTCGACGACCCGGCCGGTGAGGACGGACTGTCGAAGGTCGCCCGCTCGGCGATCGCAGGCGTCCTCGCGCACGCGCCGGCGCTGGCGGCGATCAGCAACCCGACGATCAACTCCTACAAGCGGTTCGGTCCGGACACGCTGGCGCCGTGGCTGGTCGACTGGGGCCTCGACAACCGCAGTGCGATGGTCCGCATCCCGCCCGAGCGCGGCCGCGCCTCCCGCATGGAGCTGCGCCTGGGCGACGCGTCGGCCAACCCCTACCTCGCGATCGCCGGCCTGCTGGCGGCGGCGTACCTCGGCATCCGGGACGGCCTCGAGCCGCCCGCGAAGCTCGAGGGCTACGGCTACGACCCGACGAAGGCCGACAAGCTGCCCGGTGACCTGCCGACCGCGCTCGCCGCGCTCGAGGAGGACAAGGACCTCGCCGAGATCCTCGGGCCGGAGTTCGTGTCCACCTTCGTCGCCTACAAGCGCAACGAGGTCGAGCGGTTCAGCCAGTACGTGACCGACTGGGAGTTCCGGGAGTACGCCTACCACCTGTGAGTGGGGGCTGGAAGGAAGTCGTCGTGACGACGCAACCGATCGTCCGTGAGTTCGAGGCGGACCTGACCATCGTCGAGGCGGTCGAGTCGGCCACCGACGTGCTGACCCTGACGCTCTGCGCCGGCGACGGCTCGGCGCTGCCGCCGTGGACGCCGGGGGCCCATGTGGACCTCGTCCTCGGTCCGGACCTGGTGCGCCAGTACTCCCTGTGCGGCAGCCCGGCGGACAGCGGCCGGTGGCGGGTCGGCGTGCTGCGCACCCCCGACAGCCGAGGTGGCTCGAAGGCCGTGCACGAGCTCGCCGCGGGCGGGACGGTGCGGGTCCGCGGCCCGCGCAACCACTTCCCGATGGTCGCCTCGCCGCGCTACCTGTTCATCGCCGGCGGCATCGGCATCACGCCGATGCTGCCGATGATCGCCGAGGCCGAGGCGTCCGGCGCCGACTGGCGTCTCGTGTACGGCGGCCGCTCGCGCTCCTCGATGGCCTTCGTCGACGAGCTCGAGGCGTACGGCGACAAGGTGACCCTGCTGCCGCAGGACGAGTCCGGCTTCCCCGACCTCGACGCCCTGCTCGGCACGCCCGAGCCCGGCACGCTCGTCTACACCTGCGGGCCCACCGGCCTGCTCGACGCCGTGGAGGCCGGCTGCGCCGCGTGGCCGGCCGGCAGCCTCCACCTCGAGCGGTTCTCCGCGAAGGCTGCCGAGCCGGCCGAGGGTGGCGACCAGGGGTTCGAGCTGGTGCTGCAGCGCTCGGGCCTGACCCTGGCCGTGCCCGCGGACAAGTCCGTCTTCGAGGTGTGCCGGGCCGCCGGCGTCAGCGTCGTCGGCTCGTGCCTCGAGGGCGTGTGCGGCACCTGCGAGACCGAGATCATCGAGGGCGAGGTGGACCACCGCGACTCGATCCTCAACGACGAGGAGAAGGAGTCCAACGAGTTCATGATGATCTGCGTGTCCCGGTGCCGCGGGGACCGACTGACCTTGGACCTCTGAGGGAACGGATCGTCATGAGAGAGCACCGCAGCACCGGCCACCCGCGCAACGCGTGGTACGCCCTCGCCGCTTCCACCGAGGTCGGCGACCGCCCGTTCGGCTCCCGCGCCCTCGCGACCCCGATCGTCCTGTTCCGCGCGGGCGACGGCTCCGTGGTGGCCCTCGGCGACCGCGACGCGCACCGGCCGCACCCACTGAGCCTGGGCCGGGTCGAGGGCGACACGATCGTCTCGGGCTACTCGGGCTTCGCCTACGACCGCACCGGCGCCTGCGTGCGGGTGCCGTCGCAGGCCCAGGTGCCCTACGGCGCCCGTGTGCCGTCGTACCCGGTGCTGGAGGAGGGCGGCCTGGTCTGGGTGTGGCTGGGCGAGCCGTCGCTCGCCGGCCGCCGTCCGCCGGTGGCGACGCCGTGGCTCACCGACTCCGCGTGGGAGACCTTCGGCGGCCAGTGGGAGACCGCGGCCGACGTGGGCCTCCTGCACGACAACTTCGCCGACATCACCCACGTCGCCGTCGTCGACCCGGTCATCTCACCGCCGGTCCTGTCGGGCGTGGCGCCGGCGCTCGAGGTCGAGATCACCGAGACGACGGTGCACTTCCACCGCGACTGGCCGGCCGCGCCGGTGCCGGAGTGGCAGGCGAAGCTGACCGACGTCGCGCACGACGCCGCCTTCCCGCAGCGTGAGGAGGGCGCCTTCCTCGCGCCCGGCCTGTGGGCCGACCGCTGGGACGTGCTGGTGCCGGACGAGCAGGGCGGGCCGCAGAGCTTCCGTTTCACCCATGCCGTGACTCCGGTCGAGGACGGCCGGACGCGCCACATCTGGCGGGTGAGCCGCAACTTCGCGCCGGGCGCCGAGGTCACCGACGTGCTCCGGCCGATCTTCGAGTCCTACTACCTCAAGGTCCGCGAGATCCTGGAGACCATGCAGCAGGTCATCGACCGTGACGGGTACGGCGACGACGTCAACGTCGCCGCCGACGCGGCCGCGCTGCAGGTCCGCAGGATCCTGCGCCGGCTGGTGGCCGACGAGGGCTGGCAGCCTAGTCGGCGAACCGGCCGGGATTGACCGCCACGGCACGGGCCAGCTCCGGTCGCACCTCCCGGTAGGCGCCGACGATCGGCGCGAGCTCCTGCGGCTCGGCGCCGTGCAGGATGACGGAGTGGCAGCCGAGCTCGAGCTCGCGCACGATGGCCGCGGCCGCCTCGGCGGACGTGCCGTGGGCCGACGCCTCCAGCCACTCCTCCGGGACCAGCTCCGCGATGCGGTGCAGCGTCTCCGCGTCGGCGGTGGCGTCGATCGCGCCGGCAGCCGCGGCCTCGGTGAAGACCTCGGAGGTGCGCAGCCTCTCCCACGCGGCGGGGTCCCAGCCGTTGACCGAGACCAGCACGTCGCCGTAGGCCTGGAAGTAGGTGACCAGCCGGCCGACGCCGCGGCGTACCCGGTCGTCGTCGGAGAGCCCGTCGGGCACGGTCGCCAGGCACGACCAGATCCGGATGCCGTCGGGGTCGCGCCCGGCCCGCTCGGCGCCCCGGCGGATCGCCTCGATCGAGGAGCGGGTCGCCTGCTCGCCGAAGAAGGTGTGCATCACCACCCAGTCGCCGATCTCGCCGGCGAGCTCCATCGTCCGCGGGCCGACGGCGACCAGGCCGACCGGCGGCCCCTCGCCCAGCCCGCTGCGGTTGTGCACCACCGGCCAGGAGCCCGACGCGCCCTGGTGGTCGAGCACGTAGCCGTCGGCCCAGACCCGGCGCAGCAGGCCGATGAAGTCACGCAGTGCCGCCTCGGTGACCACCGGGAGCCCGATCGCCTTCCAGTGCTGGGACGAGCCGCGGCCGAAGGCCATCGCGTACTGGCCGTCGGTCATCTGGTGCATCGTCGAGCCGAGCGTGGCCGTGATCATCGGGTGCCGGGTGTGGTGGTTGATCGCCGCGCTGGCGATGCCGAGCGAGGGTGCCCGCCCGGCGACCGCGCCGGCGAGCACGCCGGCCTCCTTCACCGTGAACCGCTCGCTGACGTGGCAGGAGCCCAGACCGAGCTCCTCGGCGGTCCTCGCCTCGGGGAAGACCACGCGGGCGTCGGCCGGGTGGTGGGTCACGGCGTAGTAGCCGAGCTCATTGAGCTGCGGGAGCGCGGTCGTCATGGCGGGTAGTCTTATCAAGTGATTAGATTCGGTCAAGGGGCAGTAGTCTCGGCGTCGCCATGACAGCGAGTACGCCGCCCGCGGGCCGCCCGGGACCGCGCACCGATCTCGACGTGCGCAGTCGCCTGCTCGACGTCGCGGAGCGACTGTTCGCCGCGAACGGCGTCGGGGCGGACTCGCTGCGTGCCATCGGGCGCGAGGCCGGCGTCTCGTCGGCCGCGGTGCCCTACCACTTCGCGACCAAGCAGGCCTTGGTCGACGAGGTCGTCGTGCGGCGGGGGGAGGACCTGACCCGGCAGGCACGCGACCGGCTCGCCGCGCTGCTGGAGCGTCCCGAGGGGGAGATCGGTACGCGCGACGTGGTCGACGCCGTGCTGGTGCCGCTGGTCGCGATGGTCGACGCGGATCCGGCCGGGGGGCTGGCCTGGGTCAAGGTGGTCACCCAGCTGGCCAACAACCGCGACGTGGCCTGGGTCGATCTCGCCGACGGCGGGCCGACCGCCTCGGAGCTGTTCCACGAGGCCGCTGTGCGGGCACTGCCGCGGTACGAGTCGAGGGCGGTGCAGTTCCGGCTCGGCATCGCGATGTTCTCGATGCTCGGCTCGCTCGCCGGAGCCGACCAAGGCAAGCCCGCCGGCAAGTTCGGGCCCGCGGGCCTCGACCCGGTCTTCGTCGAGGAGCTGGCCCGCTTCACTGCGGCCGGACTGGCCGGCTGACGCGCAGCCGGCAGTGCCACGGTTCAGTCGTTGGTGGTGACCTTGACCGGGAGGGTCTTGATGCCGTTGACGAAGTTGCTGCGGACCCGGCGCACCTCACCGTTGAGCTCGATCGTCCTCAGGCGGGGGATGAGCTCCTCGAACATCAGGCGGATCTCCATGCGGGCGAGGTTGTTGCCCATGCACAGGTGCGGGCTGCCCTTGCCGAAGGTCACGTGGTCGATGTTCGAGCGGGTGACGTCGAAGTCGTAGGGGTTCTCGAAGACGTCCTCGTCGCGGTTGCCCGAGGCGAACCACATGACGACCTTGTCGCCCTCCTTGACCTGCTGGCCGCCGAGCTCCACGTCGCGGGTCGCGGTCCGACGGAAGTGGTAGACCGGGGAGGCCCAGCGGAGGAACTCCTCGACGGCGTCCGGGATCAGCTCGGGGTTGGCCTGCAGCTTCGCCAGCTGATCGGGGTGCTCCATCAGCGCCAGCATCGAGTGGGTGATCGTGTGGCGGGTGGTCTCGTTGCCGGCGACGACGAGCAGCAGGAAGTACGAGTCGTACTCCGAGGCCGTCATGGCCCGGCCGTCCTCGGGGATCTTGTTGACGAGCTGGCTGACCAGGTCGTTCCCGTCGCCGCCCCGGCGGTCGGCGGCGAGCTCGCGCCCGTAGTCGAAGACCTCCTGCGAGACGGGCGAGCGGAACGGCAGGTGCTTGTACTTCTCGCTCTCGGGGTCCGAGATCAGGACCCGAGCGTGCTCCGGGTCGGAGAAGCCGACGATCTCGTTGCCCCAGTCGATGAGCTGTCCGGTCCTCTCCTGCGGTACGTCGAGGAGGCGGGCCAGCACCTGGATCGGGAAGTCCGCGCTGACCTCCTCGACGAAGTCGAACTCGCCCTTGGCGAGCGCGGCGTCGACCGTCGTCCGCGTGATGTCGCGCAGCAGCGCCTCGTAGTTCCGCATGAGGTTGGGCCGGCTGAACTCGCGGGAGATGAGCTTGCGCAGCGCGCGGTGGCGCAGGCCGTCCATCTCCAGGATCGAGCGCCGGGCCTCCTGGAGGTCCTTGTCGACCTCCTCGAGGTTCACGAACTCCGTCGACGTGAAGGTCTCGGGGTCCTTGTCCACCTCGCAGATGTCCGCGTGGCGGGTCACGGCCCAGAACCCCTTGCCGCCGTCGGTCTCGCGCTGGAAGTGCACCGGGGCCTCGTTGCGCAGCGTGTCGAGCATGCCCCAGGCCTCGGGGCCCTGGAAGCGGTCGAGGTCGACGAGGTCGACGTCGGCCAGCGGGATGTAGGGGGGCTTCTCCACGGCAGGTCTCCATCCGTTCTCAGGTAGATCGTTCGGGTCCGAACAATATCTCCTGAGAAGTTTGCCCGCAAGGGTGGTCTTCGAGGCCGCGTCTGGCTATCGTACGGATCCGAACGATCTTTCGCACCGACCTGATCTGAGGCCCGATGAACAACATGGAGGGGTTCTTCTTCCCCCGCACCGCGACCGGCCAGTCCTCCCTCATCCCGTCGCCTCCGTGGTCGTACTCGGGTGACCTCCTGACGGTGGAGTACCGCACCGATCCCGAGCGCGTGGCGGAGCTCCTCCCGGAGCCTCTCGAGCTCGCCCCGGAGGACCCCGGCGCCGTCGCCCTGATCTGGGCCGACTGGCAGTCGTGCTCCAGCAGCCGCGAGGAGCTGCTCGACCCGGTGCGCTCGCAGTACAAGGAGGCGTTCGTCGTCGTACGGTGCGCCTTCGAGGGCGTGACCTACTCCCGCTGCGTCCACATCTGGGTCGACAAGGACTTCGCCTTCGCCCGCGGGATGCACCAGGGCTACCCGAAGAAGTTCGGGTCCATGTGGCAGACCCGGCCGCATCCGTTCGGCCACGCCGCGCCCCAGGTGGCCGCCGGTGGTGTCTTCGGCGCCACCCTCGCCGCGGGGGACCGGCGCCTGGCCCAGGCGGTGCTCACCCTGCGCGAGGAGTCGCCGCACAACGGCTTCGTCAACGGCCACCCGATGGCCCACCACCGCGTCTACCCGGGCATCGCCAAGGGCAGCGCGGACGCCTACGCAGAGCTCATCTCGTCGGGCGCGAGCTCGTTCGAGGCCGGCCCGGCGTGGACCGGTGACGTCGAGGTCGAGCTGTTCGAGTCGCCGACCGAGGAGCTGCACCGCCTGCCGGTGCGCGAGGTCATCGGCGGGTACTACCGCCAGGTGGGCGTCGTCTGGGACGGCGGCCGCACGCTCGCCACCGCGGGTGCCCAGGGCTGGGAGACGGCGCGATGAGCGACACCACCACGAACAGCCACACGGCCGTCGTCGAGGGCGTCGAGGTCGACACCCGGCACTGGATCGGCGGCCGGCGCGTCGCCTCCGCCAGCACCTTCACCGACATCTCGCCGATCGACGAGACGCTGATCGCCGAGGTCCACGCCGGTACGACGACCGAGGTCGACGCCGCCGTCGCGGCTGCCCGTGCGGCCTTCCCTGCGTGGGCGGCGCTGTCGGTCAAGGAGCGCAGCGACATCCTGCGCTCGGTCGCCGACGGCATCGAGGCGCGGATCGAGGACCTCTCACTCGTGGAGACCCGCGACAACGGCTCGCTCATCCGCAGCCACCGCCGCGGCGTGATGCCGCGCGTGGCCATGAACTTCCGCGCCTTCGCCGACTTCGCCGAGCACCAGCTCGGTCACCCCGACATGGAGGTGCCGGGCCGCGGTCACCGCGAGCGGATCACCTACGACCCGGCCGGTGTCGTCGCGATCATCACGCCGTGGAACGCCCCGCTGATGCTGGCC
>Ga0247823_10003588_pt1 | contig 12533 bp, 7 predicted proteins | sample 13C_PalmiticAcid_2_FD_192426 | JGI IMG/M metagenome (GOLD analysis project Ga0247823, IMG submission 192426) | Soil microbial communities from agricultural site in Penn Yan, New York, United States - 13C_PalmiticAcid_Day30 | ecosystem: Environmental > Terrestrial > Soil > Agricultural land...
CCGGCATGGGAGGATGTCGCGTTGCGGCCAATGGCCACGCCGTCGTCCTGGTCGGATTTCGCCCCGGTACCCAGCGCCACGCCCCCTTTGCCGGTGACCCTGGCGTTGTGACCAACCGCAAGCGCGTCGTCGGCGCCGCCACGGGCACCGCTGCCCACCGCGATGGCGTGGCCACCGTCGGCCTTGCTGGCATTTCCCAATGCGGTGGAAAGGTTGCCGGACGCGGTTGCGGAATCACCCATTGCCACCGCCTTCTGCCCGTCGGCGATGCTGCCGGCGCCGAGCGCGACCGATCGCGTGCCACCGGCCTTGGCGTAGTCGCCTATCGCCACGGCGGCCCATTGCTCGGCCGCGGCCGAGCTGCCGATGGCCACCGCGCTGTCGCTGTTGGCCTTCGCCGAATAACCGATGGCCGTTGCGTTGGCGGCATCGGTGAACGTACTGGCATTGGCGCCCAGCGCCATGCTGTTGAAACCACGCGCCGCCGCACTCGCCCCCACCGCGATGTTGCCGCCGCCACCGAGGGAATCGGAGGTCTCCGCGTAACTGCCGATGGCAATGCTGTTGCTGGCGAAAGATTTGGCGCCCGCTCCGATCGCCAGCGAGCTGCCGCCAACCGCCATCGCGGCGGGCTGGCCGTTCGTGTAGTTGACGCGGAAGAAACGATCCAGCGTGTAGATCTGCGAGCCATTGATCGCATCGGTGCTGGTCGCGGAAATCTCGCCGTTCTTCACGTTGGCCAGCGCGACCGGCGCGCTGGCCGAAACGCCGCCGAGAGTGATCCGGTCATGCGCGGAACTGTCGTACATCACGGCATCGACGGTCGAGGAGGAGACGACCTGCTTGAGCTGGGCCACGTTGACCGCGTCGGTGTCCGTGGCGCCCGCGGCCACGCCGGTCAGGCGGCGATCGCCGATGTTGACCTCGCCCTTGGCCGTGCCGCCTACCAGATAGGCTTCCTGCGCCAGCGTCTTGCCGTCGGCGATGGAACCGGCGCCCAGCGCCACGCTGCCCGTGTGGCTGGACAGCGCATCCTTGCCGATGGCGACGGCATCGTCGGCGTCGGTGATCGCGCGATTGCCGACAGCCACCGTGTTGTTCAAGGCCTTCGGTGCGGGCAACTCGGCGAAGTTGGTGTAGACCTTGCCATCCCGATCGGTGATCTTCATACCGACGTCGTCCAGCTCGATCCGGTAGCCGGTGCCGGCGGATTCACCCAGGGCGACGTTGCCATCACCCTTGATCAGCATGCCCGCGGCGCTGCCATTCGCCACGTTGTGGTTGCCCTGGACACCGAGGCCGGTGGCGGTGCCGGACGCCACGTTGTAGTGGCCCGTCAACAGCGCGCCCGCGGCGGCGCCGATGGCGCTGTTCGCGTTTCCGGTCACCAGCATGCCGGCGCTGTTGCCCATGGCCGCGTTGCTGTCGCCCTTGACCTGGCCGCCGGCGATGCCGACCGCGGCATTGTAGTTGCCTTCGACGTACTGGCCTGCCCAAGCTCCCAGTGCGGCGTTGTATTCGCCCTTCACCCGGGCACCCGCGCCGGTGCCGACGCCCACGTTGTTGCTGTTGGTGGCGACGCCCCCTTCGCCCGCGCCCACGCCCATGTGGATGTCGTTGCGACCCTTGGCCTGTGCGCCCGCGCCAATGGCGATGCTGTCCTTCCCGGTCGCACCGTCGTTGTTGTAGTTGCCCTCCTGGTCACTGCCATCGATGCTCACGAAGTGGACCTTGCCCGCGTCGATGCCGGCGTCCAGTGCGGCCAGCGCATCGCCGACGTTGTCCTGCGTGCCGCCTCGCACCCGATAGACCGGCGCCAGCATCTTGCCGGCCGCGGCATCGAACGACGCGCCGCCACCCAGTGCGTTGATCACGGGTTTGAGCTGGCCCACGTTCACCGCATCGGTGTCCTGGGTGCCGGCGGACAGATTGACCAGTTGCCGGGTGAAAGCGGCGATGGTCTTGCCATCGGCCCCCGTGCGGCTGGTTTCGCTGCCCAGTGATACAGCGTTGTCCCGGGTGGCATTGGCGCCCTGTCCCAGCGCCACACTGTTGCTTGCCGAAGCCTCTGCGCGCGCCCCCAGCGCCATGCTGCCCGCTCCTTTCGCGGTGGCGTAGCTGCCCACCGCGGTGCCCTGTTGTCCGGCCGCGGCCGCGGCGTTGCCTATCGCGGTGCCTTGCGCAGCGGCTCTGGAATAGGCGCCCAATGCCGTGCCCGCACCGTCCCAAGCACCATTGCCGGTCGCCTTGGCGAAGGATCCCAGCGCCAATGTGTAGTCCGCGGAGGCTTCGCTGTACGCACCCAACGCCATGGAATGTTGCCCTTTGGCGGCCGCGTTGAAGCCTTGCGCCCACGCCATTCTCTTGAGCGCCGTGGCCCCGCTTCCAAACGCCTGCGCGTAGTCGTCCTGGGTAGTGCCGCCTCCCAGCGCGATGGCTCCGGTGCCCCTGGCGTTGCCGCCAATGCTGATGCTGCTGGTGCCGGTGGCGACACTCCCATGACCGATCGCCGTGGACAGCAGGCCGCCGGCATTGGCCGTCGCGCCCAGCGCGAGGCTGCCGTCGCCGTCCGCGCGCGCCTGGTTGCCGATGGCGACCGAGCCCTGGCGTGAACCGGTTCCCGCCGCGACCGCGTTGGTGCCCAGAGCGATGCCGTTGTCGCTGTTCGCCCGCGCACCGCTGCCGATCGCGACCGCGCGATTGCCCGCGGCGATCGTGGCGCGCGAGCTCGCGCCATCGTCGTCCGACGTCTGCGCCGAGCCGATGGCGATGCTGTTGTTTCCCTGTGTGGCGTCCAGCGTCGCCTGGCTGCCGACGGCCATGTTGTAGCCGCCGCTCCGACCACTCGGACCGAGGCGACCGCTGTTGACGTACAGTTCGCCGCCCAACGTCAGGGAGTCGACGCGCGCAGCTCCGTCGCGACCGTCGAACAGCGCGCGGTTGAGCTGCCCGGCCCGGTCGGCGCCGCCGCAGATATCGGCATCATCGTGATCGGACGCCGGCACGGCACCCGCGTACTCGCGGCACGCCGCACCACCGTCGCTGTTGATCAGCAGGCCGGAGCTTGTGCCGTCCTGCGCCCAGGCGGCCGTGTGCGCGAGGGCCGCCAGCGCGAGCATCAATCCACTGGACAGGCGCGAACGCGCTGGCGACCGATGAACCGGTCGGCCCGCCAATCTGGCCTGTCCCTCGCATACATCACGGTTTGCGCGGAGTGCGGGCCACGCGCGGTGGATGTTCCGCGGATCAGTGCAACGTTTGCTGTGGTTTGCATTCATGGAAATGTCTCTCATGATTGTTGAAGGCCGCGAACCAGCAACCGGGACAGCGATTCTTTCGCGCTGGCCTCCGCGCCCCGTACCCATGGAGTGCATGCGGAACCGGGGCGGCCTGGCGGCTGTGTCAGGCGGTTGGCGTTCAAGGCTCCGGTGCGTCACGCCGCGATTCCGCATCCTTCATCGCGATGCGGTGGCGGGAGAGGTTCACGGGTAGCGGTTCTGAAACCCCGCGATGCGCCGTGCCATTGAGTCGGCATGAATAGTGATTTTCATGACTGACATTCCCCATAGGACTTTTCCTAAATCCCCGGGGATGCCACCGGGCCGTCAGGTGACGCTCATTCGCCGCTGGATGTCCCGCCGAGCGTCGTCGATGCCATTGACGCCCGATTCGCCCGCCCATTCCCGCATGCAGGGACGCCCCGGCCGCGCGCATCGAACCCGACCGCTCAATTAAAGAGTCGTTTCACTTTAGGAAAAGTCCTATGTCCGGCGATGGCGCGAGAAACAAGAATCCCTTCACCTTCCGCCCCACCGTTCCAACGTCATGTCGCCGGCACGCGCGCAGCCGCGCCAGCGGATGGCATTCCTCCCGAACCAAGGGTTCCGCGTGAAACTCCCGATCGTCCCGCTCAGGATCTGTCGCGCATTGCTCATGCTGCTGATGTTCGGCACATCCGCGCTGGCCCAGGCGGCTTGCAGCGCCTGGCCAAACAATGCTCCCTCGCTCGATCAAACCATTTCGCCTCCCGCCACCACCGCCATCACCCTCGCCCCGGCCGCGATCGGGCAGGTCATGGCAAGCGTGAAACTCCGGCTCTCCGGCGGCATGGGCAACTTCACCTGCGGCTCCGGGACGTTGTATGGCATGACGGTGGCGGACATGTCGCTGCCCGAGGGCGGACAACCGAAGGTCTACCAGACCGCGATCGAAGGCGTCGGCGTCCGCGTCGGCTTTCGGGAAGCCTACTCGGGCGGCTGGCCGGAGACGCTCTTCCCGCCCTTCCAGGCCAGCGATCTCGCCCACGGCACCTTGCTCAGCGTTCCGTACTACGCGCTGATCGAATTCGTCCGCACCGGCATGCAGGTGGGCAAGGGTCCGGTGACATTCAGCTATCACGCAAACCTCGACATTCCCACCGTTCCGCAAACGGTGGTGCCGTTCCGAGGCAGCAATCTCCGCTTCAACCTCACTCACAACAGCTACTACACCAGCTGCGTACCCACGGAAAAAACGTACGAGGTGCCCATGGGTGGCGCGTTTCCGGATCAGGTCATCGCCGGCACGGTCCCGGTCCGCACGTTCGCCTTCGACGTTCACTGCGAAGGCATGAATCCTTCCACGCCACCGCCGGTCAAGGTCCATTTCCAGGGCAACGCCCAGGCGGGTCTGCTGGCGTTGCAGGACGCCGGCCAGGATGGCGTCGCGCAGGGTGTCGCGATCGAACTGAAGGATGGTGGCGGTACCGCGCTGCCTTTTTCGCCCGACGACGCATTGCCTCTGGACTGGCGGAGCGGTTCGGCGAGCGGACAGCGCTATCGGTTCTCAGGACAGGCGCGCTACGTACCCGATGGCAACGCCATCCGGCCCGGAAGGGCGGATGCGAGTCTGACCTTCGTGCTTGTCTACAACTAGGACGGGAAGCGTCCCCACGACGCATTCCGCATTTCATTTCCATGTCCGCCATGCGGACGTTGAGAAGCGCATGAGGGAGATTCGCTTTTCGCGCCAAGCGCAATTCCCTTCCCTGTCACCGGCTTCACATGCATCCGTTCCCTTTTTTCAAAGGGGCTTCTGTTGTCGCAAGTGCGTGGTCCGGCGCCTTCGCTTCCCCGTCGCCGCGCTTCCCGACCGCCGAAGGCCAATCCATTCAACAGGGAAACCGGCGGAAATTCGCTTCCCGCGTCCGGAATCCCGCGCCCGAAGCAGAGAAAAACCATGCTGATCACAGGACAACAGCGCGCCATACCTCGCCGTACTTTTAAGAACTTTCCTATGTCGAATGTGAGCCGCACTAACGAAAATTTGCCCTCCTTTCCACCAACCAAGGATTCGACATGAAGAAGTCAATCAAGGGGCTGCTGACCGTGGCCCTGCTCGGCGCCGCCATCAACACCGCGATGGCCGCCGACGGCACCATCCGTTTCACCGGCAAGATCATCTCGGCCTCCTGCACGCCGGTCGCCGGCGACGGCAGCATCACCGGCGGCACCCTGCAGGATCTCGCCGTCAACCTGGGCGAGGTCACCCTGTCCCAGCTGGGCACCGAAGGCCAGGCGAACATCGTCGGCACCAAGGAAATCACCCTCAAGCTGGAGTGCGGCGTCGATACCGAGTCGCTGAAGAACGTCACCATGACGCTGCAGCCGAACGGCCCCACCTCCGCGGGATATCTGCCCATCGAGGCGGGTGGCGCCACCTGTGTCGCCATCGCGCTGTACGACGGCAGCGGCGCGCTGTTGAACCTCAACAGCAACAAGGAAATCACCAGCAAACTTGAGAAGAGCCAGGAACCGCCAGTTGCGGGCGTGCAGCAGTACAAGTCGGACCTGCAACTGCGTGCCGGCTACATCCGCAGCAGCGCCGATGCTCCGACGGTCGGCGCGGCCAACGCCAGCCTGCCGTTCACCCTCAGCTACAACTGAGTGTTACCCCGGAGGGGCCCCGCGCCCCTCCGCTTTTCTCCTCTTTGGGCCTATCGCCATGACTCTTACGCTTTGCGCACGCCTGGCCGTGGCCGGCAGCCTGATGCTGTCGTCGTCACTGGCCTGGGCCGGAATCCAGTTGGGCGGCACCCGCGTCATTCTGGCCGCGCCCGCCAAGGAAGCCTCGCTGCCCGTCATCAACCGCGGCGCCGAGGATCTGATGATCCAGTCCTGGGTCGACGCCGGCGAGAACGACAGCGCGCGCGACGTGCCGTTCGTGATCACGCCCGCGCTGGCGCGCCTGGACGGCGGCAAGCAGCAATCGCTGCGCGTGCTCTACCAGGGCCAGGGCCTGCCGACCGACAAGGAATCGGTGTTCTGGCTGTCGGTGCAGGAAATTCCGCAGAAATCAAAGGGCCAGAACGTCCTGCAGATCGCCATCCGCCAACGCATCAAGCTGTTCTACCGGCCGGCCAACCTGCCCGGCAAGGCGGCCGACGCGGCGCGCGGCCTGGGTTGGCGCTGGATCGAACGCGACGGCAAGAGCGCCGTGGAAGTCACCAACCCGACCGCCTACCACGTGTCCCTGTCCGGCGCGCGCATCCGCACCGGCGGCCAGGACCATCCACTCGTGCACGTGCCGATGCTGGCGCCCGGCACCACCGCCGTGTTCGCACTGAAGGATGCGGCCAACGCACGTCCCGTCCAGGGCGCCACCGTGGAATTCGAGAACGTCAACGACTACGGAGGCACCGACAGGAACAGCGCGCCGCTGTCCTTCTGAACCCCGCCGTTGCCTGCATCGCATCCATCACCGCAAGCGAATCCGGAAACCGCCGCGTCACCCGTCCCCCGCACAGAGAGATCGTCATGCCCATCTTCCCGAAACAGACCAAGCTGAGCCTGGCCCTGCGTTCGGGTGCGTCCTGCCTGGGTTTGCTGGCGCTGGCGTCCGCGCCGGCGATGGCCGCGGACGAGATGGAGTTCAACGCCTCGTTCCTGCACCGGACCGGCGGCGGCGGCGCGGATCTGAGCTACTTCCAGAAGGGCAATGCGATCGCGCCCGGCAACTACGGCGTCGACGTCTACCTGAATCTCGCGCTGGTCAAGCGCCACGACATCGCGTTCGTCGCCGGCGCCGATGGACAGGTGCAGCCAGTGGTGTCCTACGGCCTGCTGAAGGAACTGGGCGTGGATCTGCTCCGTCTGGAGCGGGAAGGCCTGATTCCGGCCGGCAGCGACGACGCGGCGCCGATCGATCTGGCCGAACGCATTCCCAGCGCCACGGTCCGGTTCGATCTGAACAATCTTGCGCTGATGATCAGCGTCCCGCAGGCCTACGTGCAGCGGCAGACGCGCGGCTACGTCGATCCTTCGCTGTGGGACGACGGCCTGAACGCGTTCCACGTCAACTACCAGGCCAACTTCAACCGCAACACCCGCCAGGGCGTCGACAGCAACTACGGTTACGTCAATCTGCGCAGCGGTCTGAACATCGGTGGCTGGCGGCTGCGCAACAACGCTTCCTTCAGCCGGACCAACGGCCAGTCCGGCCATTTCCGCAGCGACAGCACCTACGTGGAGCGCGACATCCGCGCGCTGGGGGCGAAGCTGGCGATCGGCGATCTCTACACGCCGGGCGATATCTTCGGCGGCGTGCGCTTCCGCGGCGCGCAGCTGGGCACCGATCTGGGCATGCTGCCGGACAACGCGCAGGGTTATGCGCCGGTGGTGCGCGGCATCGCCGAAACCAACGCCACCGTCGAAATCCAGCAGAACGGGGTGGTCATCTACTCGACCCCCGTGCCACCGGGCGCGTTCGAGATCCGCGATCTCTATCCCAACGGTTCCAACGGCGATCTCACCATCCGGATCCTGGAAGCCGACGGCCGGGTCCGCGAATCCACCCAGGCCTACGCCTATCTGCCGGTGATGATCCGCCCCGGCAGCCTGCGCTACCACGTCGCCGCGGGCGAGTATCGCGGCAACGGCGCCGACCGGGCGACGCCGGGATTCGCGCAGGGCACGCTGGTCTACGGATTGAGCGACAACCTCACCGCCTATGGCGGCGCGCTGGCCTCGGAGGATTACCACGCCGTCAATCTGGGCGTGGGCGTCAACTCCGCGCTGGGCGGCATGTCGCTGGACATCACCCGCAGCGAATCCCGGCCCGACAACGGCCCGGCGCACACGGGCTACAGCGCGCGTTTCCTGTACGCCAAGACGCTGGCGGGCACCAACACCTCGCTGACCATGGCGGGCTACCGCTATTCCACCGAAGGCTTCCGCACCTTCAGCGAGCACGTCTCGGCGCTCGACCATCCCACCGGCGAGGCGACCGCCGGACGTCAGAAGAACCGGCTGGATCTCAACGTCAACCAATGGCTGGCCGACAAGGGTTCGCTGTACCTGAGCCTGGGCGAGACCAGCTACTGGAACCTGCCGGGCCGCACCCGCAACTGGCAGTTCGGCTACAGCGGCACCATTGGCCGCGCCAGCTACCGGCTGGCCTACGCCCGCGTGCGCAACGGAACCACGCGGGACAGCGACGACACCCAGATCAACGCCAGTTTCAGCATCCCGCTGGGACGCGACCGCAGCCGTTCGCACAGCCTGTACGCCAACACCGTGTCCTCGCGCCATGGCGGCGACAACGTGCAGGCCGGCGTCTCCGGTTACCTCAACGACAGCGGCACGCTGGACTACTCGTTGCAGGCCAGCCACACCGAAGGCGTGGGCACCAGCACCGGTGGCCGGCTGGGCTGGGAAACGCCGAAGGCGCGGCTGGGCGCCAGCTACAACCGGGATCCGGACGCCCGCCAGGCCAGCCTCAGCGCCGCCGGTTCGCTGGTCGTGCATCGCGGCGGCCTGACCCTGGGCCAACCGGTCGGCGAAACCTTCGGCCTGGTGGAAGTCCCGCGCACGCGCGGGGTGGGCGTGCAAGGCTGGAACGGCGTGCGCACCAACCGCCGCGGTCATGCCGTGGTGCCGTATCTGCAGCCCTACCGCATGAACTGGGTCAACCTGGACACGCCGACGCTGGACGCCGACATCGAAATCGCCGCCAGCGCCATGAAACTCGTGCCCACGCGCGGCGCGGTGGTCAAGGCCCGATACGAAGCCAGCCAGGGCCGCCGCGTGCAGTTCGAACTGCGCCAGCCGGACGGACAGCCCATCCCGATGGGCGCCATGGTCCACGACGCGGACGGCGCGCCGCTGGGCATGGTCGACAGCCTGTCCCGCGTGCTGCTGTTCGGCATCGCCGAGCAGGGCCGCCTGGATGTGCGCTGGAGCGATGCGCGCTGCGGCATCGACTACACGCTGCCGGCCGCCAATCCGGAGCTCGCCTACGAGCGCGTACCGCTGATCTGCACGCCCGTCGCGGCCAATGCGCAGGAGGCGGCCCTGTGAGCCCGTCCACCCTCGATCGACGCGGGTCGTCAACCACACGGTTCCGCACCCCCGTTTCGCTCCTCTCATCCGGGGCCGGCTCGCCTCCGCAGGTGTGGCTTCCTCTTTCCCGCCGGGCGGGGCGCTCAAGAAAAGGTGATGCATGAAAGCACTTCTCAAACCGCTCGTCGTACTGGGATTGCTGGCCAGTCAGCAGGCATGGGCGGTCTGCAGCCCGGGGCGCGGGTGGCAGCCTGCGCACTCCACGTATCAGTACGACCTGCCATTCCAGGTGGCCGTGAATCTGAATTACGCGGGCATCAACGGCAAAGTGGCAGACAGCAGTACCTACTACGCACCCACACCCGGTGGTGTCAACACCAGCTATTCCTACCCCAGCTTCAAGTGCGACGGCGGTGAGGATATCTTTGGCCAGATCCAAATCGAAGGCCAGACGCACCTCGGCAATGGCGTCTACACGACCGGCGTGGCGGGTCTTGGTATCCGCCCATTGGTCTACCCAGAACTTAATTGGACCTGGAAGAGCGGTTCATGGAGTGTAAAAATCGGCTCCAACCCTGGCTGGGACTACCGGACCCAGGACAGCCTGCGTTTCGAGCTGGTCCGTACCGGCATCAACGTGGACGTTCCCGCCGATGGCGTGCGCATTCCGTTGAGCTTCAAGTACACCTCGAAGCCAAGCGCGGGGGATACGAGTGTGACCATCACCTCGCGGCCCGGCTTCAGCATCGTGGTGTTCAACAGCGTGTTTTTCCAGAGCTGCGTGTCCGAGATTGGCGCGAATGAAACACAGGTGGTCCCCATGGGCAACCAGTGGATCAGCCATGTCAAGAACGGCAGCGCGGAAACCCGCGAGTTCTCCATCCACATCCTGTGTGACAGCCCGATGGTGAGCGGCGTATTCGATCCCAAGCCCGTCAAGATCTACTTTGCCGGCGATACGACCACGCCCACCTCCAGCCAGCTGAATCTCAGCGACAAGGGCACGCAGGGCGTCGCTTCCGGCGTCGCGATCAAGGTCACCAGGCAGGATGGCGGCAACCTGCCTTTCGCCAAGGCCAGCGCGCTGACGCTGCCGCGCAACGGCACCGGTCCCGGCGGCGAGTACCGCTACTCGTTCACCGGCCATGCCAAGTACGTTTCCACCAGTCCCACGGTGACCGCCGGCCGCGCCGATGCGGAGATGACCTATGTGCTGGAGTACAACTGACGCCCGTCGGCGTCAGCCGTGGTGGGTGGCGGTGGCTTCGTGGCCGTGGCTTCCAACCCGGGGTTGAAGGCTGGCGCCGTGGCTTCCCCGGCATCGCCCCCCCATGCGGGTTTCCGCATGGCTTCCTGAGTATTTCCGACGGCGCCATCTCGCGCTGACCGGCTGATACCCGCGCTCCGGTTCCCGCGATCCGTCATCCGTGCCCCGGCGCGGACGCCGCCATTGAACGACGTGTCGCGAACCCGAACACTCGCATGCCTCATTCTCGCGCGATAAAAAAGACGGCGCCGCTTTCGCGGCGCCGTCTGCGACATGGGCGCCATGCGCCCGCACACGATTCCGGGTTCATCCCCTGGAGCTTCTGTTTCATGCCCGGAAGCGCGTGCTTCCGCGGTTCCCCAACCGCGGCTGCCGCTCAGTCGTCGAAGCGACTGTGCAGGACGCGGCCATCGTGGCCGCTGACTTCACACTCTCGCGCACCCGCTGCAAAGCAGTGAACACGCGCGGCACGTGATCGAGGAACAGCTTGCCCGCGCGGGTCAGTCGCGTGCTGCGCGTGGTGCGGGCGAACAGCACCACGCCCAGTTCTTCCTCCAGTCCCTTGATGGCTCGCGATAGCGGCGACTGCTCGATGTGCAGTCGCTCGGCCGCGCGGGTGAAATGGAGTTCTTCGGCAACGGCGAGGAAGCAGCGAAGATGGCGAAACTCCATTTTTCACCTCACACCCCTGAGGCAAGTACAGTGGATTCAACGCAAAGCGTTCCACAACGCTTCGGTATCCTCATAGAAGTGATACAGGGTGATACGGCCGTCCTTGACACGGCCAATCAACGCCCAATCACTTGCAAATTCCTTGCCGGTTGTGCGGGCCTTGTGGCGCAAGGTTCCGTAGAACGCAGCATGTTCAGTGTCGCCGAAGGCCGCTTCCACGTGGAAGTCGCCCGGCTCCAACAGTTCCGAAAATCCGCTGAAGAACTGCTTTGCCCCCTCAATGCCGACGAAGGTGCCATGCACTGGATTGTTGGGATTTTTGTTGGGATTGGTCGAGATGAACCTGGCCTGTGGGTCCACGCAGGCCAATGCCTGTTCAAGCGCCCCGGAAAAAACGTTGTCGAGAAATGTCTGAAAAGTTGCTACAGCAGTCATGTTGTGTACTCCTTCAATGCCGAAGCCGGAAAATCAGGCCGCACATCATGCGGATGCGCAGACGCGCTGTCCCTCGGAACCGTCCTAAAAAACGCGATACCCGCGCACTCGGTGTCTTCTCTGTCCGCGCGCCCGCATGCGGGGTGATGGCATCCACTCTGTCGGCTTGCGTCCACGCCATGTCACCGAAGCAGCGCCGGAAAGTCGATGCGTGCATGCGCGCGCCGTTGATTCGGAATCCTCCGATTCCTAGGGTTCGGATACTTCCAGAAAATCGCCCGGCCTTTTCCTCGCGACAAGGCGATGACTTCCACGCGTCTCCCCGCGTGTCCTCCCGCCGGCCGTCACCGCATCGCGGAACGCCGGACATCCACTCCGCTTTCAAGAGATCAATTGATGAAACTTCGTATTCTGGCGGCAGCCGTCGCCGTGATGGGTCTGGCCGGGGCCGCGCAGGCCAAGGACGCCGCCGATGGCCGCTTCGCCGTCACCGCCGGCTTCGCATCCCAGCATCTGGGCGGCGACAAGCCGTTGAACGTCACCCTGATCGACGCCCCCGCTGGGTCCAGCGTGGACAACGACCGCAGTGACAGTGGCGCCACCCTGGGCTTCAGCTGGTTCATCAACCGCAACATCGCCATCGAGCTGTGGGGCGCCTCGCGCTTCGACGCCAGCACCGAGATCGACATGAACAACGCGCCGGACATCGGCGTCAGCAAGTACCGCACCCGCCCGCTGGCGCTCAGCGCGCAGTACCACTTCACCCAGCTGGGCGACCGTTTCAAGCCGTATGTCGGTCTGGGCGTGCACCGCACCAAGGTGGACGGCGAGTGGATCAATCC
>Ga0247823_10003589_pt1 | contig 12532 bp, 16 predicted proteins | sample 13C_PalmiticAcid_2_FD_192426 | JGI IMG/M metagenome (GOLD analysis project Ga0247823, IMG submission 192426) | Soil microbial communities from agricultural site in Penn Yan, New York, United States - 13C_PalmiticAcid_Day30 | ecosystem: Environmental > Terrestrial > Soil > Agricultural land...
GTGCACCGGCACGTCGAGGATGCTATGGGCGCTCAGGCAATCCGGATATTGTCCTTTGGTGCATCTCGCCGGGATTGAGCTGACTTGGCCGGTTATCCGTCGTCGAATTCAAGACGGGATCGCCGGACGCTTACGCTCCAACGCTTCGGTGTCGGGCCTCTCGAACGCGTGTGGCTGCTCACGGGGCGCGGATCGGGTCGGCTAGTCCCATTCAATGGGGCCCATGTCATGGAACATGGCCGTGTTGCATCGAATGCGGCGCTTCCCATTAGGGGCGACGCTGCGACGACTACTTCGGTTGCAGTGCGCCCAACTTCGCGGCGATCTCTCGTATGCCCATCGAGCGCAGTGCGGCGATGGCCGGCATGTGCTTCTCGCTCGGTCGCACAGCTCCGGACTCCCAGAGGTAGACAGATTGTCCAGACGTGCCTACTAGGAGCCCAACTTGCGCTGCTGATAGCCCCAGGCGCTTTCGGTGCGTGGCGAGTCCCTTGGAACTGAACCGCAGAGGAGTATTGGACGCAGCAGGGGCGGTTGTGAGCGGGCTTTCTTTTTCCCTGGCGGAACGAGCTGCTCCCCGCATGGACTGCTCAAGTGCTTTGGCTCGGCGTTTCAGTTCAGCAATCTCGGCCCGTTGAGTGGCGATGGTCTTGCGCAATGCGCCGATGTCGCCCTTGAGCTCCTTGCGGACCAAGCGCGAAATCTCATCCTTGAGTGCAGCAGCAAAGTTTGGCATAGGGGCGTAGTGTGCCCCAATGCAAATTGGACCCCATCGTCGGCGGGCACCGACCTGATTGCGCCGCGTTCTCTCACCCGGAGCTTTCATGTGGAACTTCGGCGAGCAATGGAACCGATAGTTGTTGGGGGCGGCACAACGTCGAAGCAAACGATCAGATTACACGCAATACAGAACCGCGATCGGTTCTATGACTGATCCCAAGCATCGATTGTCAAGCGGGTTTCTGGCGCGCAAGCGGCGATGCGTTCTTCAAAGAATTGCACCTGGCCGCTCCACCCGGCAACGCTTTCCTTCGCGCGGCCGCGAGGAAGCTCTTCGTAGGCAGGCGGGCCACTTTCAATCAACGGAAGAACGTCTCGCGCTGCCGCCACGAATCGGTTGGGGTACCCGCCGAACAGGGTTTGCTTGGCCTTCTCGGCCGCGACCAAGTCAGTCAGCCACTCTGTGCCGCCCAGGCCCACCGCCCATCTGGCGAGCACCTCAGAGTCATCATCGCGCTTCGCAGCCTCCGGCGATTGATCATCAACACGAACGACGACAAGCCAACCGAGCATGGGGCCTCCAAGGACGGGTAAAGCCCATCGCTGGTGCGTACGGGCGCGAGTCAGCATACCTCACGCTTCCATGTCGTCCAACCCGTTTGCAGGCTTCACGCGCCCTGCGCGAGGTATGGCCTCGCTCGTTTGCCCAATGGCATCTGCCCGAACCTCAAGAGTCCGATGGGGTGTGAGCGTTTCAGCGCAGTCTGCAGGCTCATCGGCCCTTGCGAACTACTTGCGCTTGCGGGGCTTCACAAGCTTGTTGACCGCCGGCGTCACGCCATGAAGTCGATCTCGCCAATCAATCATGGCGCCCGAGTAGCTCATGTCACCGTCTACGAAGTCGTGTGGTCCTGCGAAACGCTCTGCCTGGATCTTGTCCATCTCTGCCTCATCGTTCGGCCAGAAGGCTCCATCAGGCCCGTGGACGTAGAAGTCTCCCTGCTTGGCGTCGCAGTGCTCGCAGTGGTTCATCCAGTACGTCTCTTGCAGCGTGATGCTGTCGGTCCGACGCCACTTGCCGGACGTGCGCGAGCCCAGGGCTTCCACGATCGTGCTGGGCATGGTCTCGATGTGCCGCACCATGCATTCATCCTCGTCCCAGTCATCATCTGCGTCGGAGGACGCAAACGGCGGCAGCAGCATGAGTGCGTATATGGGGCTCGGCTTCCGGCAGGAGTAGCACTCCATGGATGAACTGAGCAGGTAGATCGAGTCGCAGGTGCGAATGATGGGGGCGTCGTCGCTCATGAGTTGACCCTAAGCTCCGGAGATTGCCCCGTGTCCGCGAGCACGCGAGGGACAGCCAGCGCTTGGCGAAGAAATTCGAGCGCCGCCTGTCGACCCGGGGCCGTCGGCTCGGCAGTTGCTCCAAGCGGTACGTTCAAAGGGAGATTGTCGCCGGACCTGCTCAAGGACTCATAGATGGCTCGAAGGGCATGTGGTGGGGTATCGAGTTGACGGCCGGGCCAGAGGAACACCCGATGCCGAGGCGCGGGCAGCCGTGGGCACAGCGAGATCATCGTTGACGCGGCCCCGCCTGTGATGATGTTGGCGCAGGAAACCAAGGGCCGCTGAGATGTTTGGGGATGAGGCAGTGTTTCTTCGGGAACGACGCCATCCGCATCGACCAGGACAGGTAGTTCGCCGCAGATTACCCCAGGATTGCGGTTGTCGATTGGAACGAAACGGATCGCTTCGACCCAAGGCTGTTTGCCTAAGTCGGCAAGCAATTCGAAGTACGCTGCCCACATCGGTTCCTTGCACTGGAAGGTATCGAGACGCGACCGGTCATCGTGGTCGGGTGCGCGGATGTGGAGGTCTACGCGCCCACCCTTGGAAGTCCCTTGTCCCAGGCCAGTGCTCTCGAATGCCGCTGCGGGTAACGCTTGCACGCTGATCGCCGAAGGCGTGGGACCGACTACTCGCTGGGTGGGTTTATGCAGCAGGTCCGCGAACCTGATCGGAGCCCGCATTGGCAAGAAGCGCACTGCGGAAGAGGATTTCGGTTCGTTGGGCAAAAGCTTGCTAGATGCTGCTCGACTCCGGGGGCGCTCGCCGGGGGGCGCTTCGGTGCCTGACAAGTTCCTCGTTCCTGAGGAGGAGGCGCGCTGACGAGTGCTCCTGTCGGCAGAGACGCTCAGCCTTCGCCATGGCAGACTCGCGCCACACGTCACGACCTCGCGAACCAAAAACCTTGGGATCTGATCTTCGCAGTTGAGCGTCACGCCGCGTACGCGGAGGTGCGCCACCCCATCGAACGGGAATTCGAACCGCGGATAGACCTTTGCACCAGGCGATGCGGCGGCAGCCAGAAGCGAGCGAGACACCAGGGCGGCCGACTGACGCGCCTTCGAACTGAACAGCATTCGCGCGATGTCTTCCGCAGACGCGGCTGGGACGCCGCTGGCGAGGGACAAAGAAGCGTTTCCGCTGTCATCGATCGAGTGCTCGGCACACAGCCTCTCAGGTGCGAACGAGGGCGACATGAGACTCTTGAGGAGCGCCCCTGATGAGCCGACGTAGAAGCGAATCAGCTCGACGGACGGAAAGATCACATGTTCATCTCCCACTTGCACGCGGACGCACGGAGACATCGTGTCGCCACGATGGTGAGGATGGGCGCCGAAGGGCAATAGGAACTGCGAGAGGCCCTCATCGAGCGGTACCCCTGCGGCGCAGTGCTGCGCCTTCAAGACGGGGAACTGCAGCTCTCGCTCCTCGTGAGCATCATCCCGACCGACGAGCACACCATCGACCCATACCGACCCGATGACAAGCGTCCAAAGCTGTGCGATCGGAATGCACAACTTGACTGTTGCGCCGTGAGCGACTCGGTCCAGGAGCACGACCTCGATCGTCGGCTGCGAGTATGTGACGTGTCTGCGATGAAAGTTGATCTCACCGAACCACGCGACCTGCCACTCGCCGGGTGGAAAGGATGCGATCTGAATGGGTGGAGCGGTGCTGAAGCCCTTGAACATTGAGATGAACCAGTCGCCTTGATGCGCGATTCTGTACGAGCAGCAGCTAGCCTCCAGCAAGCAACCTAGGGGTTGCCGACGCCGGGCGCCCTATGGGTTAGTCCCGCGGCAGCGGAAGGGTTGCGAGCTCCCTGCGGACGCCTTCAAGCAGTTCATCGAGCTCCGATTGCTTCCAGGTCGGACTGAGGGACAGAGCCAATAGCGTGAGCGGATGCACATCGCAAACTTCTGCGAGCTCCTCAACTTTGCCGAGCGTCGGTGCCTTGATCCCACGCTCCAGCGCGCTGACGTAAGTGCGGCTCGACACGTCGTCAAACGCCTCCTGCGAGAGGCCGCGTGCTTGACGAAGTGCGCGAAGGGCACGCGCGAACGATGGTGTCGAATTTGGCATGGCGGCTGAATCGCCGCCATTACTTCATTTAGAATCCTTTAGGGCTACAACCTATAGGATTCATTTTGTCGGGGCCGCCTTCATTGCAGTTGGGCGTGTCGTCTGGGCGTCGCTCCCAAGCGCGCGCTTTTTCCGCGCCTCGCGAGTTTGAGGTTCAGCTTCCCGAGCTCGACACCGCTGCCGCCTCCCACTGGTTCGCCGTAGCAGCACCCTCGTTCGGCGCGTGGTATGTCCTGCGCATGAGCCTCTGCGACGGGGAGTCGACGGAGACGCTAACGCTGCTACTCACGCGTGATCAGGACGTGATCGAATCGATCGAGGATTTGGCTCCTGTGGCCATCGATTCGCTAGTCTGCCTGCTGCCGCCCTCAGTCGATGGACTTTCTTCGATCCAGGTGGTTGAGATCGGAGAGATCTGGGCCGTTGCGAGCGCGCCGACGCGCGACCCTCTGTTCGTCGAGCGCAATGGGACGCAGTGTCGTCCGCGCACTGCACAGGAAAGTCGAGATCGCCCAGGGCTAGAGCTGTTCGCTCGGATCGGAGGGGGCGCTGCCATTCGGGCACGTGAACCTCGAGATCGATAAGCCTCTTCGGTGCTGTACTTGGGGACTGAACCCAGCGACGGCAAACGTTGCTCAACGCTTATGACAGCTTTGCGCCGGGGTCGCCCGCCCGTACAGGTGGTCAAGTCATGCATCCGCTCTCTACGTCCACGGCCCCGAGAGGCTTTGCCTCGCAGCTCAGTGGGGGACCGTCTGTGAGAAAGCCGTTCGCGCCGCTGACCCGTGCCGGCAGCGATCGCGCAGGAAGAGCGGGATCGATCGCAGTCCACCGGCGAATCTCGGCTTGAGGTGGCTCACCGCATGAGACACCTCGGTCGGAAAATCGCTAGAAGAGGTGCGGGCTAGATCGCGTCAGGTGGGCGGCGATGACTGCAGCTCCATCGCGTCCAGAACCGCCCACAAAAGAGGAGCGCATTCGGGAGACTGACGCAGCATCCGATCGACCTTCCGCTTCAGAGATTCAACCGAGACGGCATCCGTTGGCAGTCGGCTTTCCACGTCTTTAATCCGAAAAAATGTGCAAAGCTTCCGCACATTGGCAGAATAGGTTGTGAACTTTCCTCTCTCGATGCGAGAGATCTGCGCGTGGTGCACTCCGGTCTCAAGCGTCAGCGCTTCCAGGGTTAACTGCCGTTTCAGACGCGCGTGTCGCAACTGGCGGCCGAGGGCGGCAGCGGAAATTGGGGAATTGAATCGTCCAGCCATTGGGCGTATATTTGCATAAAATTCGCACAAGGAGGAGAGATGCCTGTCTACGTCGACAACGAGCAGATCGCTTGGCGCGGGAAGCGGTGGTGCCACCTTGTGGCAGACAACCTTGATGAGCTGCACGCGTTCGCCTCTCGCTTGGGCTTGCGTCGCGCTTGGTTTCAGGACAAGGCCTCCTACCCCCACTACGACGTGACCGTCTCGGTCCGAGATCGGGCGCTCGCTCTCGGGGCGCTGGACGGGGATCGCCGAACGATCATTACGTGCGCCAAAGCACTGAAAGCCGAGCTCCAGCTCTTAGTGGTGCAGGCGTCCGCCGACGAACCGCAGATCGCGGGGTGAGTTCGGCATGTCACCTGCAACCGCGCAACGTCCAGCCCTGCTTCTCGCGGAGTACTTCAAGAGCTCTAGTGAGACAGATCAGTTCGCCAACAAGCCCGGCGAACTGGACAAGCTTCGCTTCGGCTTCTTCGGCGAAGTCGGAGGGCTGCTTGCTGCCATCAAGAAGGTGCTTCGGGATCAACTGAAGGACTCGGAAACCGAGTCTGCCGGCGAAGAGCTCGGTGATGCGCTCTGGTATCTGGCAAGCATTTCGCGCGCCCTGTCGGTTGAGCCAGACGCGCTCGGCTGTGCGTGCATGAAGGCGCTTCGGGTAGCGTTCGGGGAGCTCGACTCGCCATCAGCTAGCCCGATCAGTTTCCGCAGCATTGATGGCATCGTCTCGCTTCACCACGCAAAGCACGCAGAGAGGAGGACGGAACTTCTCGGGCGCTTGGCGAAGCAAAGCGGCGAACTCATGGCCCCGGATTCGGCTGAACTGGAAGCAAAGCCTTTGCCGGATCGCGCCCAGTTGCTCGGAGGCGTCATGGCCAGCTTGGCTCTGGTTGCCGGCTCATTCAGCCTGCACCTGGAAGATCTAGCCCGAGACAACGTTGCCAAGACACAAGGCCGCTGGCCGTCCGAGGGATCGGGCTACGTCGACTTGTTCGACGACGACGTGCACTTCCCTGAACATGAGCGCATTCCCCGAATCATAGAAATGAGCTTCCACGAGCGCGACCCCGATGGCAGTCCGTACGTGGTGCAGCAAATGGGAGATGTGTTCATCGGGGACCGCCTGACGGACAACAATGCGACGCCCGACGACTACCGTTTTCACGATGTCTTTCACCTGGCGTACGTGGCTCATCTGGGCTGGTCACCAGTGATCCGCGCGCTGCTCAAGCGCAAGAGAAAGTCGCGCAAGGACATCGACGAGAACCAGGACGGCGCGCGCGCCATGATCATCGAAGAGGGCATCGCCACCTGGATCTTCAATCACGCAAAGAAGCGAGGTGACTTCTTCGACGGCATCCAGGTCGGCAAGCTTGAGTACGGCTTGCTCAAGCAAGTTCAGAGCATGGTCAGCGGCTACGAAGTCGATCGCTGTCCACTGTGGCAGTGGGAAAAGGCGATACTTGACGGTTTTTCGATCTTTCGTGAGATCAGAAAGCCAGAGAACCGCGGTGGACTGGTTACCGTGGACATGCTCCAGCACACCATCACTTTTACAGCCAGGAAGAAGCAGTCGTGAACGCTACCTCGTTCGTAAAAGCTCTCGCAGCGATCTCGCTCGAGAACGTTTTTAATCCTTACGCTGACACCTGCGACGTCTACGACCGTGCAGATGCGGCCGCGGCGAGACGCCGCAATCTCCGAATGTACCTTGCCTCCGTCGAGAGTCTCGAGGTAGACACCATCTGGATGGGACGTGACCTTGGCTATCGAGGTGGGCGTCGAACCGGCTTGGCTCTAACTGATGAGTATCACCTGTCAGAGTTGTCGATGGTTTATCGCGGATGCTCGGTGGTGCAGGCAACGAAAGGGCCTGCGCTGGCCGAGCGGACGGCTGCTGAGATCTGGGCGGTACTGCGTTCGCTGGATTTGCCACCTCTGCTGTGGAACGTCTTCCCCTTCCACCCATACGAGTCTCAAGACCAGTTCACCAACCGAAAGTTCTCTGCGAAGGAGCTTGCGGTCGTGGACGAAATCAATGCCAGCTTGATCGACTGGCTTCGGATCAAGCGCGTGATCGGCATCGGCCAGGACGCAGTGCGCTATGCCTCACGATTCGGCGTGGAGGTGCTCGCTATTCGGCATCCAAGCTACGGTGGCACGACCGAGTTTCGCGAAGGCATGCGCAAGATCTACGGCCTCGGCCCATCGGTCCGCCGATCTGCCTCGCATGCGTTGGAGCAGGCCGCCCTGTTCTGACGACGTCCGTCAAAGGCTGGCAAGTAGGACGTGCGCCGCAGGCGCGCCACCCCAGCTGATCACGTCCAGCTCGGCATGACTGGAGATACAGGTCAGCGTACCCACCTTGAGCTTTGACTCCTTGGCAACAAACTCCAGGAGTTGCGAAAGGCCAAGAAGGTTACCCAGGGCCCGAGCGGCGTAGTGATGTGAGCGATACACCGCCGTCAGGTCGACGGCTTCCTTGTCGGTCATCTTGAACGACAGATGACTGAGGCACGGCATCCCGGTGGGTTTACGGCCATCAATTGCGGGATCAAACGTAGAAACCTCGCACGGCATCAGCATCGCCTCCTCCGACAGGCTTTCCGGAGGAACGATGCCCACTTCAAACGCAGATTGAAACGGGTGGCCGCCATGCGCTGCGCGGTCCAATTTGATGATCGTTTGCTCCAGCTGATTGATTGGGGGCTGCCCGTTTTTATTCGCGGGCCAAGCCATCATTCGCATCGCGTACGTTCCCCAGGTGCCCGACTCCTTCGCGCGCGCCATGATCGAGTTGAACTCCGTATACATGCCGGTGCGTCCGTGGCGCTGATACAGCGCGGCTGGAAAAATCGTCCCGGCGACGGTCTTGACGTTCAAACCCTTCATGCGCGGGTTGCTACGCAGCGCGACATCGACTTTTTCAAACGCCTGCAGATCCGCCGGAGTCAGAGCCGTCGGATCGCTGATCTCGAGGACGAGATTTCGGTCCGTACGGTCCGCAGCGGTCCGACTGTCGAGGTGTCGACTAACCGCGAGCCAGGCCGGGACCAGTCGTTCGTGTTCGAAGAGTTTTGCCATCGCTCAGATCCTGAAGGATTCCACCATGTATGCGTTGACGTAGGCCGCGTTCAGCCACGCGTGGCCAGCATCTCCCCAGCCGGCGCCCCAGCTGTTGCGCACGCGGATGTAGTCCGCTGAATCGGAGTTCCGCGTTGCCGCTGCCGTCGCGATCACAGCATGGAACTCGTTGGGAAAGACGTTATTGGAATGCTCGACGAAGCCGTCTTTGGCAAGAACGAACTCGGGAGTGATCTTGAGTACCAGGCCCACCGGGATGCCCTGGCCGAGAGCAGCCTTGACCTCCGCAGCCTGCACGGGCTTTCCGCCCGCGAAGACGTTGCGATAGAACGTTCCTGTCGTGGCGTCCGGCAATACGGGGATCGGCATGCCAGGTTCCAGCAACTCGTACGGTAGCAGGGCGTCACCAGGCAGCCCCGTGTCAGAGGTGACAGCAATCGCATGCCGGAGGTACGTCCCATCCCCAGGTTTCCATCCCGTAGTCCTCATCGCTGCACCGCGATAGAGGTATTCGGCACTGAGCACCTCGCATGCCGCATGAAATCGATTCATGTCCGACATCGCGAACGCGAGGCAGGTTGGCCTTTCCCCCTGGTCTCGTGCGGGACCGAAGACTTCCGTGATGTCTGAGTGCACCGTCATCATTCGCTGGCCACCTCCTGCACCAGTCGCTCACGCGACGCTCGCGTCAACCCTTCGCTGAGTACCTCGAACTTCGTCGCGAGAGCGAACGTCGGATCTTGGTTCTCACGTGGCCGCCATGGCTGCGACTCCCGGAAGCGAAGATGCGCAGTGTCAGCCTCGATCGGCTTCGAACGCTCCAGCTGGTATGCAGCAGAGCGCGTGCCCCCGATCTGGACTCCCTCGGCAGACGGAGTGATGGGGCTAGAACCATCAACGAGCAGAGGCCGCAGTTCAAAGCCTTCGCGGGCTGCCTCATCGAGCGACCACAAGTACCCTGCGGAGACACGGCTCGGAAGTTGCATCACGAATTTGTCGTTCTCGCGCGGCTCAAGAATCATGTCTTGGTCACGCGAATCCAGCAGCCAAACGTCTTGATTGGCAACATCGTCGAGAGGCATCGGCGAAAGGCTGCGTTTGATCTTTTCGGGAGGGATCTGGGACAAGCCGCGCGCCGAAGCCAGCGAAAGGATGTTGTGGCGTTGCAGCTGCCAGACCGCACCGGAGAAGCTAATCCCGAGGCGAAGAGACAGCTGGTAGATGGCGACAGCATCCTGAAATGAGCCAACTGTCCAGCCTTTGCGCTGCATCAGCTTGGAAACGAGCCACCGCGGGGTCAACAGCGCGTAGGCGAACCAATCCGCCTGGCGCTCTTGCATGTCGGCACCATTGCCGTAGTCGATGTGGGCGTCGGTAGTCGTGCTGTGACCCAGGAAGTAGTGGCCAAGCTCATGCGCACAGGTCATGTGCACGAGCCCAACCGGACGCGCCGAGTTAACCAGAATGCCCGGCTGCTCCTCTCTTAGGAAGGCACCTAACAGGCGATCAAGGGGGCGAGCGAGTACAGGGACACCATCGAGCGCGGCCACGGCGAAGGGGTCGACTCGGGTGTATCCCGCATCCATACGCCCTTTCGCGTTGACCGCGGCTAGAACGTCCGCTGCTCTTCGCCCTGCGCTGAGAAGTTCGGGACGCTCTGCCATGGTTACTGTTTCCCCTTATCGCCGCTTTTCGGGCTTCGCTTGAGGAAGTCCGCGAATCGAGCAACTTCGTTGAGGTCTTGTTCGGACAGGCCGTTCAACGTTCGAGCGAGGAAGTCCGCACGAGACTTGGAGGCGATCGCTTGTTCGCCGGTCAAAAAGTACTCGACAGTTCTGCCAAACAACCGCGCCAGCTTGTCCAGCTCGATGGCTTCCACCTTGCGCGTGCCCGATTCGATGTTGGTGACAGCTGGCCGCGAGATGCCAAGTGCTGCCGCCACGTCGTCCTGCGACAACCCCAAGTACTCTCGCGCCTCTCGAAGCCGCAGGGCCATCTGCTGACGTTGGTCATCTGTTTCCGCGTCGCTCATGTGTGCCCCTTTGCCACGAAGGCCATCACGCGGGCCGTGAGATCCTCGACGAACTGCTCGCGTGTGTCATAGCCCCCACGTCGGATCACGTCGTTTGCGTCCACCTTCATGCCGACGATCTCATCGATGTCGATCAGCACGTTCACCGCACTCATCGAGTCCAAGGCCGCAACCATCTTCGGCGTTGCATCGATGGGATCGGCGACGGGGATCGAGTTCTCATCCCAGAAGCTGGCGAGCGCTTGTTCGATCTGCTGTTTGAGGTCCATGGCCGTCAATGATTGGTTTCCGAACGTTCAAGGTAAGAAAATCGTACCACATGCGCGCTTCATGTCAAGCAACGCCAACAGGGCGTTCAGGCGCTTGTGCTGCCACCAGTGACGTACAAGGGCTGACCGAACTTGATCTGCCGTTCTATGCGGCGCCAAATTGAATCGGGGAGCGTGGGGCTCTCTTCACGCAGCTTGGCCCAGGTGTCTTCGATTTCCTTCAGGCTCGCGCGCTTCTCATCGTCCGACGATAGAGTGGCCACGAGTTCGAGGCGATGCTTCAGGTTGGCAAATCGAGCTCCGGCCACTCGGTGACGCTCCCCCAACTCCGCGTAACGCAAGAAGGTCTGAAGGCCAGTGAGTACGGCTGACACCACGCTGAGCAAGCCCACCACGATTTGCCCTTCAGTGCCCCAGCTCTTCTCTAACGATGCGAACACAGTGGTTCCAACGATGGTGCTAATGGCGATCGCGGGAAGGCCGAGCCAAAGATGAAGTCGCTCGAATCGCCGCGACGCTTCGTAGTGCGCCAGTTGAACCCGGTGGTTCCGGAATCGCCAGTACTCAAGTAGTTCCGGAATGCTCAGAGTCGTCATATCTCATGACTCACGAGCGTGCCCGCAAGTCCCTCCCTGTCTTTGTTTATCCGTCAGATTGGACTGAGATCATGCGCGCTACCATCCGTATCTGCCCGACCGACTCTTTTCGAGGTATGACGTATTTCACGCGTCTCGACGGGTCCAATGCTTCCAGTCGACAATCCGCTTCTCTAGTCCAGCGGACCGCACAGCTCGGCGAAACCGCTCGCCTACTGCGCTGGGTTTTAGCATCCGCCCGCGAGCGGCCACAAAGAGTGGGCGACCCGGCGAGCATCGCGCCGTCACCAGCCGGTCTTCCCGACCGAACGCTTCCACCACCTGTTGCGATGCGTGACCTAGACGCGCAGGCCAATCTTCAGATTGCGGCGAACCGACACAACCGCCAGTCCGCCATACCAACGAGAGCAACTGCGGCACCGACAGTCCCAACTCTCGGCCGACCAAGAACATCACTCGGTCGCGGTGAAGAAGCGAGCGGCGCTCACCTGAGGCGCACCTGATCTCTTCGGCCAAGCTCGTCAACAACGCGGCCGCGACCTCCATACTGCAGTACGGTTGCGCCACGAATCGCTGTATGTCTCTACCCGAAAGCTTCCGCGCCCGAGCAGCGCCATGCAGACCCGCCTTCTTCGCTGCTTTCAGAATCGAAGCCGCTTCGGCGACCGAGACCTTTGCCCGCCCCCCGTACACTCGCTCGCGCAGCACGGAGGCAACCCAATACGGCATGTTCGGGTCCGAGTTGTTAAGGATTGAATACGCATGGGGAACGCCTGCGCACCAAGTGACCAAGCGCTCTGGCCACTCGTACGTTAGCGCCGCAGCCTCGCTCCACAGTTGCATGCGGCGATTCGCTTCAGCGTTGTCGATCTTGCTGAGCCGCTCAGATGGAGGCCGGATGCGATCTATTCCATGGACGAACACGCGCAGGCCATCGAAAAACAGGTGCGAGTAGATCGGCGTCGTCCCGCCGACGAATGCGAACCCCGCATCTACCGCCGAATCCAGCCGGCGTTGCACGGCGACGAGGTCTGCGGCCACTGGAGAAGAGGCACCACGGCGCAGATCTCCACGGCAGTGGGCGCAGCGCCACAGGCTCCGCGCATGTGGAATCCCCGCCCGAGTGGTCATGTC
>Ga0247823_10003590_pt1 | contig 12531 bp, 9 predicted proteins | sample 13C_PalmiticAcid_2_FD_192426 | JGI IMG/M metagenome (GOLD analysis project Ga0247823, IMG submission 192426) | Soil microbial communities from agricultural site in Penn Yan, New York, United States - 13C_PalmiticAcid_Day30 | ecosystem: Environmental > Terrestrial > Soil > Agricultural land...
CCCTTAGCCAGTACCAACCCCCCAGCCTCCATCGCCCTCAGCAGATCCGCCAACTCCCCCTCCAGCGGCATCCGATACGCCAGATACCCCAGGGCCAGCAGCATCCCCTCGAGCGCCTCGGCCGACCCTTCCTCCTGCGTGATCGCCTCGAGCACCGACGCGGCCAGTTCCACCTGCTCCTCCTCCGGCAGGACGTCCCCCGGCCCGTCGCGCCGCCGCCTGCTGTTGGCGAGCGCGACGTCGAAGAGCAGGCTCGCGGCCGCGACGCGCACGCTGCTGTGCCCGCCGTCGAGGAAGCTGGTCGAGACGAGCGTCGTGACGAGCCTGCGGAGCTCCGGGTGGCCGAGGATCTGGTCCGGATAGAGCGGGGAGGTGAAGAGGTTGCAGGCCATCTGGAGCGTGACGAGGCGGAGCGCGTAGGGGCAGTCCTTCGGTGGGAGGCCGGTGACGTGCGTGAGGACGGCGGTGAGGGTGCGGTGGGAAGGCTCCTCGGCGATGTAGCCGCTCACGCGGGGATCGATGAGGCTGCAGCGGAGGAGGTCGATGATTGTGAAGAGCAAGTCGGTGGGGAGCGTGGAAAGGGAATCGCGGATGAGAGCGGTGAAGGCGTCGATGTCGGGGAGGGTGGCCTCGGCTGGTCCTTCGGAAGATCGCGTCTCGAGAAACGACTTGACATTCTGTACTGCCGGTTTTGCTGCCGTGGGGCCCATTTTGGCAAGAAGCTTGGGCAGGGGCGGTACCTTGGTGAAGATGACGGGTTCCGCTTTGGGGTTGGAGAAGGTCGGTAAGTTGAGTGCTTGGTGTGGGTGAGGTGGCCACGCCATCTGCACCAAGAGTTGGACGTTGCCTCGTAAGGCGCTTGGGTCTGCGCCGCTCCATCGGTTCTCTTGTTGTCCCCTCAAGAAGGTGATGAACGTCGGCGTCGCAGAGATGGAGTATCGGCTGCCCACATCGAATGCCTGCGAAGTGTCGACCTTGATCAAGACCCCTCTGTCCCCAACCTCTCCCGCTAGGTCGGCGTATACCGGGTAGAGGGTCTTGCACGGAGGACAAGTGGCCGAAGTGAAGAATACCACCGCGCATGATTTCTGGAACTTGGCCAACAGCCCATCGAGTTGGGCAAGGCTGGAGACGACATGGACTTTGCCGAGGGGGTGGTGTAGTTGTGATTGAGGCTTGACTGAGCTGCCGGGGGTCTGCTCCTCGATTCCTAGAATGCCGCCGCCGCGCTTGTTGGCGTTGATCCGCTGGCTGAGCGCGGGCATGATCATCTGCCCAAACGGAGAGTCTCTGCCAGAGGTTAGTCTCGTATCGAAGTAGTAACAGGGGCAATACGTACAAGACAGCTTGCGGCATGTTTGTGATATGGCTCGGTATGCCTTTGCCCAGAAGAAATGTAGCAAAATCGTTTGAGAAGTTGTTGCAGTTGTGCCTCCACAAGTCGTATGCCTAAAGGTGTTAGTGTCATGACACAGGAGGCTTCTGGCGTGTTGGGACCTACCGCAACGGTGTAGATCTCACGCAGCGAGTCGAGGTACTCTTCAATCACGTCCATGGGTACTTGACAGTCAGAGTCAGCAAATATGAGTCTAATTCGGCAGAGATCAAAACATGAAATGCCTACACTCCGTCCTCCCCAGATGCAACTTCTGCATGGGCTGGCCTAAATGCGAGGACCCGGGTCGGATTGCGACGATATTCCCGTCGTACACATATTCCCGTCCGCGGAGTTGTATCGATGTGTGGTAAATGGCATCCAACTGGAATCCGAGCAAGCCCAGGGACATTTGTCGTGCCAGGCCTTGAGAAAGGTCGTACACAAGGAGGTGTACGTCCATGACAGTCAAGCACCTGTTGAACCAGGAGACAGAAGCAGCGGCTTGATGGAGTTCAAAGATTGACTGAAGCGTCGAGACAGGTGCTCAGTAAACAGAATTAATGCATTTGGGAAATGAATGATCGCGCTCTCAAAAACTGGTTTCAACAGCACTCGAAGGCAGCAAGATTGTTACGAAGTCAACCTGCCGCTTCTGGAAGGCTGAAGAAAGTGGGCGCAGCTTGGAGTTCGCCATCGGTAAGTTACAGTATTACCCCCAGAGCTCCATTGTAATGTAATATTACACGCCATTCACATCCCGGAACCTCCTGTGCACAACGTACGGGTTGAGAAGAGAAAAGAAAATGGTTGAGGGAAATAAAGGAGATAAAAAGGCTAGGGGCGAAATGTGTCTAGAACAGAAAAGACAAGGGGACAGGGAAGAAAGGCAGGGGAAAAACAAACCTGTTTTCCAGACACAATCACCCTCTTGCCTCTTGCCATGATGGACCGAGACCAACAAACATAGTAGAGGTTGGGAGTCCTTGCTGAAATTGTCGGCTGGTAGTAGCCACCAAGGGCATGGGTCCGCGATGCCTCCAGAGTTCTATGGCGTGTTCGGGGCGCAGACGGCCGTCTTCCCTGTCGGGCCGCCGAGCAGATGTAACCTGGGAGGCGGGTTGAAGTAGATGCCCACCAGGGTCCGTATAAGGGTAGTCCATGAAGCTTCTCCCCAGCTCAGGCCCGGTATCTGTTGGAATATAGACGTAGTAGGTGTTAGCCGGGCAGTCTTGGGGGCTGTCCGAGCGAGTCTGGTCAATGATCAGGGTTTCCAGAGTGGGACAATAACTGTATAGGTGTTTACAGAGCCAGCGAATTTTATGAAAATGCACCAAATCCGAGACCAGGACTATATGCTTGAGCTTGGAGACGGTGGCCTTACAAAAGCTGGCCAGGGCGCCGGCCGCTTGCATGTGGTCGCCGAGGCAGACGACAGTCTTGTTTGGTTCTATCCAGGGAAGGCCAGTGCTTGGTGTCGCCGGGCTGCCTCGCGTGAGCCGCAGGCAGAGTTTCTCCATGACGTGCCGGGCTTCTCTGCCAGACCGGCCTACGAGGTACGGTCCTGGGCCGACCAAGTCCATGCGTGGGTTCCGGGTCAGGAGTAGGTTCCGGTTCACGCCTGCAGCGGGGGTTGGAGGCACTGTCCAGGTGGCCCACACTGAGAGGGCCTCTTCCCAGATCATAAGCCAGAGTTCGGGGGGTAGGCGGGTGAAGCAGGCGAATGTGGTAGTTCGCACAGTTCGTGTCGTGTAGCATGGGATCGAAGACGGCTGCTCCACGGTGACAGGCGGCAGTGGGGTTAAGAAAGAGCGACTCGATGCGCATTCGCATTGTCGAGTCGTCCATATATATCAATGTCGTGATGAGCATTGCTCGGGCGCCATGGAAAATTACCAACGAAACTGACTTTCAAGTCAACGTGAAAAGCCAACGTGTCCGTTTCCTCCCTTTTGATGTTGGTTGACTTCCATTCCCGGGTGCCTGCTGTTGGAGACACGGGCATCGAGCTGGTTGCTTGAAAAGTGGAGGAAATTTGGTAATGGGCTGGGGAGGTCGCCCTATCGGGACGCGGAACCCGAGGAACGGGCCTTGGCATCTCCCAGGCCCATCTCTGGACACGACCAGGCAGGGGCCTCCTATGGCTCGCAGCGTCATTCCTTGCAGGGGGTGTCTCACGGCTCCAGAAAATCGAGACCACCTCGAGAGGCCAAATCTTGTGCTGTCCAGGGCCCCCCTATTCCACCAGATCTCGGACGGTTTTCGAGGTTTTGCTCTGACAACACCGCCAAAAGAGCACCGCAAGCGACCGCAATTCGTTCCCTTGCTCCGTTCTTGCTCTGTTTCTTCTTTGCGTTCCTCCTTTGCCGGCGGCTCGCTTCATGTCTCTCATTTAATTAATCTTCTACCTTCGTTCAACCGATTGACGTAACTGCACACTCGCCACTTTGCGGGCATGTCCGACGTGGTTTCGTAACCGTGACCCCTTCACCTCTTCGCCTCCGCAGGGACCCCAAGGTCGTCCCTATGCGACGCACGTCGGTCTCCCTGCCGACGAAGCACATCGCCTACGATCCGCACGAGAAACCCGATCGCTACGACAACAACCGGGGAGAGAGTCTGATCATGAAGATGCAGTCCGCCTGGGTGTCGCAGTCGCAGCGCGCGCGCTACATCAAGACTGGCGCCATCATCTTCGTCGTGTTTGTGCTCTTCTACTGCTTCTCGCCGTCGGGCGTGGATCTGTATCATGGAGCAACAGGCGCAGAGGGCCAGGCCCAGTCGCCGTCCCAAGGCCAAACCCCGTCCGACTCGACATACGGCACCGACAAGTGCGCGAGGTCCTTTTCCAAGGACAAGCCCATCGTTCAGTACGTCTCCATGATCGACGCCGGCAGCACCGGCTCGCGCATCCATGTCTACAAGTTCAACAACTGCGGCGCCGCTCCCGAGCTCGAGGGCGAGGTCCTGTTTAAGCAGACCGAGAAGATCGAGGGCCAGAGCAGCGGCCTGAGCGCGTACAAGGACGACCCGGAGGCGGCCGCCAAGAGCCTTGATCCCCTCCTCGAAGCGGCCCTCAAGGTCGTTCCCGACAAGCTGAAGGCCTGCAGCCCCATCGCCGTGAAGGCTACCGCCGGCCTGCGCTTGATCGGCACGGAGAGAAGCGGAAAGATTTTGGAGGCCGTGCGAAACCGCCTCGAGCAGACCTACCCCTTTCCCGTTGTCTCGGACAAGGAGGGCGGCGTCGCCATCATGGACGGCTCCGACGAGGGTGTTTACGCCTGGATCACCACCAACTACCTGCTCGGCAAGATCGGCGGCCCCGACCACAGCGAGACCGCCGCCGTGTTCGACCTCGGAGGCGGCTCGACCCAGATCGTCTTCCAGCCGAGCTTCGAGGGCCTCACTTCCGGCGGCATGCCTGACAAGCTGGCCGAGGGCGACCACAAGTACGAACTCGACTTTGGCGGCCGCAAGTTCAACCTCTACCAGCACTCCCACCTGGGCTACGGCTTGATGTCGGCGCGCGAGGCCATCCACGCCACCCTCGTCACCGACCTCCACGACGCCAACAAGGCCGACACCGCCTGGACCCAGCGCCCGATCGTGCACCCCTGCTTCTCCGCCGGCATGACCAAGACGGTCAAGGTCAAGCTCCCCGAGAACCACCCGCTCGGCGAGCGCGTCGAGCTCAACATGACGGGCCCCGCCACCGCGGCCCCGGCCCAGTGCCGCGCCCTGGCCGAGCGCATCCTCAAGAAGGACACCGAGTGCAAGCTCGCCCCTTGCTCCTTCAACGGCGTGCACCAGCCGTCCATCGGCAAGACGTTCGCCCGCGAGGACATGTACTTCCTTTCCTACTTCTACGACCGCACCCAGCCGCTCGGCATGCCCGAGTCCTTCACCCTGCGCGAGATGGCCGACCTCGCCAAGCGCGTCTGCGGCGGCGAGCAGGCCTGGGACGTCTTCTCCAGCGTGCCCGGCGCCCTGGACGAGCTGCGCGACCGGCCCGAGCACTGCATGGACCTCAACTTTATGCTGGCGCTCACCCACACGGGTTACGAGATGCCGCTGGACCGCGAGGTGCGCATCGCCAAGAAGATCAAGGAGAAGGAGCTCGGGTGGTGCTTGGGAGCGAGGTAAGCCTAATTTTTCCCAACCCCCAGTCTATTGATGTGTTTTTGTGCTGACGGTGTTGTGTGTTTACAGCTTGCCCCTGCTGTCTAAGGGATCGGGCTGGCAATGCAAGATCACGGAGACCCATTAAGGAGAGACATCATGATGGGTGGTTTTTTTGGGACGGGACGAGACATGGATAACTTGTTTATAACACAAACACACCTGAGTCGGCCAGGCCGGCCAGGCGGCATGTTCTGATTGGACTCGGCGTTATGGGATGATTCATTGTAGGTTCTAAAAGAAAGCAGGCCGTCCTCATGACGAAGGAGGTGGCAAGGAGAAACACTCATCTGTCTGGCGTGCATGGTACAAATAATTGTTTACAAGGCTGGATGTTGACCAAACTCAATTTCCAATGCTGCTCGAGACTCTATGGGTATCATCACTACTTCACAACTTCTATCCACCATTGCCCATTCTCGGAAGACAATACGGTCTATCTATTCCTAGATATTCTATCCTCCCCATTTTCATCACACATTATAAGTTGCGTGTCCTCACCCGGGCACTCCAACAGCTCCCAAAACCTCGTCCAACACCTCCTCCGCGCCGACCCCCTCCAGCATCCCCCTCACCATCCCAACGTCACTCCCCCACTGCACGCTCCTCTCCTTGCTCGGGTCGTCCACTACCTGGATCCGGTGCAGATACACCTTGCGCGCGGCCAGCGCCACGAGCGAGGGCGTGACGTAGTCGAGACCGTGCAGCGGGGCGAGGGAGCGGCACAGACGCGCCAGGTGGGCGGTGGCGGCGGGCGTGACGCTGCCGGGGGCCACGGCGCGGTGGGTGCGCAGAAAGGCGGCGATGTTGGCCTGGTAGCGGGTGACGGCGACCGAGGTGTGGGTGGTCTGGCTGAGGAGGGAGAGGTGGGAGATGTCGACTTCTGTAAAGACGGGGGGGCTGTCGTTCCTCCTCGGGGCGGTGCTACTGGTGCTGCTCGTGCGGGTGCTGTTGTTGCGGGTGAGCCACTTGGAGTCGAGGCCGAGGCCTGTGCTTGTGCTGGGAGGGGAGTGGAGGTTGATTTTTACTACGCTACTGCTGGAGGTTGTCGAGGCAGCGTCGTCGTCACGGTCGTCGTTTTGTCTCCCGAGCTCTTCCTCGAGGCAGGGGAACCCGTCCTCTTCTGGGTCATGCCAATGCCCGAGGTAGAAAAAGTCGTTTAGGTGTGGCGTCACCCGAGCCTGTCCCCCGCTGGCGGCTCCGACCAGGGCGATAAAAAGAAACTGCTTCGGGGCGGTCTGCACGCTGGTTCGTGTGAAGATGCGGCGCGTGCGGAGAAGCTCGAGGGCCTGAATCTGCACAGCGCGTGGAGCGCGGTCGAGGTCCTTTGCGAGGATGACATTGGCGATCCGCGGTTGGAGGATTTGCGAGCTGCTTGCGCCGCCCACAGCCGGCGAGCTCGGGCTCATGGGTCCGCCAATGCGCGGAGAGGGACTGATCGGAAAGTAGGACCCCGTCGAGGAGGCCGGGCCCCCCGTCGATGCCTGGGGTTCATGGCGCGGGCGGTACGGGGACACCGAGCGAGTGTTGGCCGGCGAAGGGGGAGTGTAGGCAGGTTGGACCAGCAAGCCGGTCGCAAAATCATCGAGCGTCGTGTGACTGTGGCAGCTGACCACTGCCGAGTTGAGGTTGAATGTCGTCGAGGCGACTAGGCGCAGTTCCTCGGCGAGCTCGTCGACGCTGTCGGGCTCAGTACTGATCAGGCAGTGCTCGCGCGCGATGAGGCAGAGGAGGGCTGCCAACTCGAGGTCGCTGAGGCTGTGGATCTTGTCGAGCAGCTGTTCATCCGCCATTGCCTAGCTAGAGAGGACGCGTAGGCGACGGTCCAGGCAACACTGGCCGACGACTCGGAGAGGGTCTGGATGTGGGCGCAACCCTTCTTTCGTCGCCTCAATCACACTTCATCGTATGTGTACTCGTGTCCGAAGCTGAACTGCCGCCTTGCCATCTCAAGTCTTGTCTTTAAGCAACGTCCGGGTCAGTCGGGTCCTGGTTCGAGTGTTCGTGGCTGCTCGCGTGCCTCGCCCGTCAATGAACCGTTGCAAGCATTGGTGGGTGCAGTGCCAGACGGCGAGATGAGCTCAGACCAAGACAACGGGAGCGGGAGGAGAAGTGGGGGTTATCCATGCGCGCTAAGCCGGAAGACGCTTGGTTTCATCAGTGGACCAACACGCGCGGGGCCTGTGATTGGCCCGGCCGCCAATCAGGTGCCTGCGCTGCCTTGCAGCCAGCCATCGACCGGGCTCCGCCTTCGTCACTCCTCCAACGCTGGGCCCCTAACAGCAGACCCGTCCGTTTATCACCGCCCGCCGTCCTTCACCGTTGTTGTTGCCAGCGAAATACCCACCCGCGATTCCGACGACCGCCCTCAACGCTCTGCAGTCCCGTGTCCTCTCTCTGAAGGACCGCATCGCAGCACCATCGGGTGTTTCAGTCTGACGTTACTCCAACCCACCCGCTTTCCCTTCGCACGTCATCGACGATCCCCAAAGACAGCGCCGCCATGGCTTCCAGAAAGAAGGTCCTCTTGAAGGTTGGATGCGCAATCATGGATCCAGCTTCCGCGCCAGTTGCTAATCGCATGGGATCCAGGTCATCATCCTGGGCGACAGCGGAGTCGGCAAGACAAGTCTGATGAACCAATATGTACGCTGCCGACGCTCCTACCCGACCCGCTGTCTCGACTGATACGAGAGCGCATTCTCTAACGCCCCTTGGAACCACAGGTCAACAAGAAGTTCAGCGCCAGCTACAAGGCCACGATCGGCGCCGATTTCCTGACGCGCGAGGTGCTGGTCGATGACCGGCAGGTGACCATGCAGGTGCGCACACGACCACACCTCCGAGCCCGCCCTCGTCAGCAAGAGGATTGCGCGCTGACACTTAGACTCGGCAGCTCTGGGACACAGCGGGACAAGAACGGTTCCAGTCGCTAGGCGTCGCCTTCTACCGGGGAGCCGACTGCTGCGTGCTGGTGTACGACGTCAACAATTCCAAGAGCTTTGATGCGCTCGACAGCTGGCGGGACGAATTCTTGATTCAGGCGTCGCCACGAGACCCGGATAACTTCCCGTTTGTGGTGCTGGGGAACAAGATCGATGTCGAGGAGAGCAAGCGAGTGGTGAGTCGGGCGCGAGGTGATGGGCCGCGGCAGAGGAGGAGCGAGGGGGGCTAACGGGCTCTTAGATCTCCAACAAGCGGGCCATGACCTTCTGTCAGTCGAAAGGCGGCATTCCGTACTTTGAGACGAGCGCGAAGGAGGCGATCAACGTGGAGCAGGCCTTCGAAGGTAGGTGGTCTTTACACGCTTCAAGAGTGCCACGGCTGACCGTCCTAGTGATTGCAAGGAACGCGCTGCTTCAGGAGGAGTCAGAGGAGTTTAGCGGGGACTTCCAGGATCCTATCAACATCCACATCGAGAATGACCGGGACGGGTGTGCGTGTTAGTCGGGGAGCCAATGTTAGAATGATTCGGATTTGACCTGGGGGTTTTTGCGTTGTATGATATCATGCTGGCTGTCTGTTTGGCGTGTCTTCTTCCGGACTGGAGAGTCGGGTCATCATTTGAGTTTCCAGGGGTGACGGTGCCCCTTGCCTCCATAGAGGTGTGCATTGGTGTAAATGGTAATTGGGTGTGTTCTGGATGTTACAGCACGGCCGCAGTCTCGCAGATCATGGACGATACTGGCTCTATGCATGCTCTCCGCGGCTTAGAACAGCAGAGCAGCACATTATGAAGGCCAGATCGGGCCAAGAGAGGGCACTCGACTCAAAATGGTCGGAACCATGGGCGTGGAACTGAAAAGGGGTTTGAGGTCCGAGACACACTGGTGTCGCGCATGGAAACCCTAACCCTCACGAGGCCGCTAGTCTCAGTCTCCTCAGTCAGGGGGCCACCTTGGCGGCGACGCCATACTCGCGTGCTTCAGAACCACGCCGACGGCCGCAACCCTAGTCTCTTCACACACTTGGTGTTTGTCGTATTCCTGCTGCTGCACTTGAGGCCACGTTCTTTTGCTTTCTTAATCTCGTATTTGTTTCTTTTTTTGTTGTTTACTATCCCAATCTGGCCGCGCACTTGTCCCGCGTATCCCGATCCCGGGCGCTTGTCTTCGGTGCCGTCTCACCCGGAGAATGCAGCACCCGCCCGTCCCGTCTGCGTTTGCCGGGCCGCCTCCGTTCGTTCCCTCATCGGGTTGAAGAATAATAGGGGCACGACGACCCTCTGTCTACTGGTAGACTACACCTTTGACCCTCCGCTCCGACCCGAGATGGCGCCCACCGAGCCGCTCTTGCCAGGCGACCTGGCCCCGGACCACAGCCATCGCTCAGAACACCACCACCACCAACCCGCTTACGCACATGCTTCGTCTTCCAGGCGCAGGTCGCATTCCGTCACAGCAGCAATGCTCTCGTCAACAGAACCCGATGCCCCGCTCTCACGAGCCACATCCTCAGCCATGACGACCGATTCAAGAGCAACAACGGGCGGTAGCAGCATAAGGGAGAGGCTCGGCCTCGGCGGCGTGGCGCGGCGGACCCTGGGCATAATACTCCTGTTGGCCGTGGTGTTTCTTTGGACGCTGTCCAACTTTCTGGCGAGCGTGAGTTTACTTCCTGCTGCCCCTGCTGCTCTTTTGTACCGCATCTCAGGGAGGTGGGAGGCTGACTGATCATTGATGGTGGTTCGCAGTACATCTTCTCCGACGGCACCTACAGCAAGCCCTTCTTCCTCGTCTACATCAACACCTCGTGCTTCGCCTTTTCGCTGATCCCGCTCGCGATACGATATGTCATGCACAACGGCGTGGACTCGCTGATGGGCGCTGCCCTGGAGATGTGGCGCGAGAAGAGGCTGGGCGTGACGCCCCTGAAGACGAGGGACGAGGGGGAGGATGGGAGGACGGGGGATGGGGACGACGATGCCGGAGAGCGGTTGTTAGTTGACGACGAGGCGAGTCTCGACCTGCCGTCGCGCAACCAGGACATGCTCAGTTTCGGGGAGACGGCGCGGCTGAGCCTCGAGTTCTCGATGCTCTGGTTCACGGCGAATTACTTTGCGAGCGCGTGCCTGGAGTACACGAGCGTCGGGAGCGTGACCATTTTGACGTCGACGAGCAGCATATGGACGCTCATCTTTTGCGCCATCACCAAGGTGGAGGGGTTCACGGTGCGCAAGCTGATCGGGGTGCTGGCGTCCCTGGCCGGCGTGATCCTCATCTCGTCGGTGGACTTGTCCGGGGCCAACGATGACAACCGGGGGAGCTTCCCATACAAGTCGACGGCGCAGATTGCCATTGGGGACGCCATGGCTTTCTTTAGTGCCATTATCTATGGCGTGTATGTCACCGTCATGAAGAGGCGGGTGGGGAACGAGGAGCGCGTGAACATGCCGTTGTTCTTTGGCCTCGTTGGCCTGTTCAACGTGTTCCTCCTCTGGCCGGGCTTCTTCATCCTGCACTACACTGGCATCGAACCGGTGGGTTACCCTGCTATTGTGTTGGCTGACTGGCAACTAACCTTGACTGTCTAGTTTGAACTACCCCCAACCGGAACTGTGTGGACTATCATTGCGGTAAGGCCGACTTTGAACCGAACTAGCCCACAGCTTGCTGATACGTGCCAGGTCAACTCTGCCGCCTCCTTCTTCAGCGACATCCTTTGGGCATACGCCATGCTCCTGACCACGCCGCTAGTGGTGACAGTCGGCCTGTCCCTTAACATCCCGCTGTCGCTCATTGGCGAGATGATCCAGTACTCTCAGTACTCAAGCTGGCTCTACTGGGTGGGCGCCGGAGTGGTGTTCATCTCGTTCTTGTTCATCAACCATGAAAGCCAGGAGGAGAACGGCGATGACAAGGACGGGGCAGGCCGTGGGGCGGCGAGATCAGCAGTATAGCATTTGTTCTTTGGTCACTGGTTAGAATTTCCAACATTTCTCGTGGGTGGGGGTTTAAGTTATAGACGGTAATATCAAGATACCCAACGCAGGTTGCCCATATCCGGACGTTGCAGCCGCGTACACCCTCTTTCACACCCGTCGGCAGCTTTCGGAAACTTTGCCATGTCAAAACGTGTTGTGGTTTCACAGCGGGATGTCGTGGGTGGAAAGGTGCCTCAATTCGCCCCCGAACAAATTCAAACTCCGAGTCGGAGGGGGGGCGTTGTTTCCTTCTTCCAACCGGCCATTTTCTCGCCTTGTTCATGTTGTGGAACGACCAACACTCCCAGGAGGTGACGAGTGTGGTCTTGGCGCCGGTTCGAGGCGACATCTCGCGGTTGACAGGTGTAAGTGGTACATGGTTTGTACGGTGGAAAGAAAGGCTGGTCGCTTGGCTTGCTCTCGTCTCTTTCCAACTGAACACAGCAGCCACGGGGAGGAGGTGGTAGGTCTTTCGATCATCAAGCTTTCTGGATGAGGTGTCCATGTTATCTGGGCTCCCAAGATATGCCACCGCAGGCTACACGACGTCTAGGCAGACAACCATGGAACAACACTTTACCTAGTCCCTCTACTTGTACTTATACCCATTCTCCAGCCAACTCCACCTTAGCACTCCTATGAACTGCCACCCTTCATGTATTCCGGAAATACTTTCCGACGTCCAACCTAGACCCCTCTACCACTTCTCATTACCGAACACGGACACAGTATTTGCCATGGGTTCTCAAGACACGACGCCTGGCCTCCGAGATCAACCTCACCTCGGAGACAGCATCAACATCGCCACCAGGGCACTCCACGCAAAGTTGAACAAGAACATCCTGCGGCTCTTCCCGCTCGCGCTTCCTCCTCACGCCGACAACCCGTCCGTCTATGTCACTGGGCTCCTCCACATTGCCCCGATATACCTGACCTTTGAGTCGCTCTGGCAAGACATTCTCACCAGCCACCCCCAAACCGACACATCCACCAAAGACCAACCCTCTCCCACCACCACCTCCAACGACCCTTCACCCCCATCCAACCCTCCCCC
>Ga0247823_10003591_pt1 | contig 12529 bp, 13 predicted proteins | sample 13C_PalmiticAcid_2_FD_192426 | JGI IMG/M metagenome (GOLD analysis project Ga0247823, IMG submission 192426) | Soil microbial communities from agricultural site in Penn Yan, New York, United States - 13C_PalmiticAcid_Day30 | ecosystem: Environmental > Terrestrial > Soil > Agricultural land...
GCGTCGTGCAGGGTGTTGTCGAGGTCGAAGAGCCAGACGGGCCGGCGTTTCACCGAGGCAGTGGGTCCCGGCTTTCGCCGGGATGACAGTGCACTCAATGGCTGCGGATCATGGTGCCGTAGGCCTGCTCGGAGAGGATTTCGAGCAGCATCGAGTGCGGCACGCGGCCGTCGATGATGTGCACCGCGGTCACGCCGTTCTTCGCGGCCTCGAGCGCCGAGGCGATCTTCGGCAGCATGCCGCCGCTGATGGTGCCGTCGGCGAAGAGTTCGTCGATCTCGCGGGCCGACAGGTTGGTCAGCAGCTTGCCGGCCTTGTCGAGCACGCCCGGGATGTTCGTCAGCATCATCAGCTTCTCGGCCTTGAGCACCTCGGCCAGCTTGCCGGCCACGACGTCGGCGTTGATGTTGTAGTTCTCGTTGTTCGCGCCGAAGCCCAGCGGCGAGATCACGGGGATGAACTGGTCGTCCTGCAGCGCCTTGACCACCGCGGGGTCGATGGACTCGATTTCGCCGACCTGGCCCACGTCGTGCACGACGTTCGGGTCCTTGTGGTCGACCATGCGCAGCTTGCGCGCGCGGATCAGGCCGCCGTCACGGCCGGTCAGGCCCACGGCCTTGCCACCCGCGACGTTGATCAGGCCCACGATGTCCTGCTGCACCTGGCCGGCGAGCACCCATTCGACGACTTCCATCGTCTCCTCGTCGGTGACGCGCATGCCCTGGATGAAGGTGCCCTTCTTGCCGATCTTCGCGAGGGCGTCCTCGATCTGCGGGCCGCCGCCGTGCACCACGACCGGGTTCATGCCGACGAGCTTGAGCAGCACCACGTCTTCCGCGAAGTCCTGCTGCAGCGACGGATCGGTCATCGCATTGCCGCCGTACTTGATCACGATGGTCTTGCCGTGGAACTTGCGGATGTAGGGCAAGGCCTCGGCCAGGATCTCGGCCTTGTCGCGGGGAGCGATGTGGGTCAGATCGTGGGCAGCGGGGGGCTCGTGGGTCATGGCAGGGCTTTCGGGGAAAGGTGAATGCGGCAAATTGTAGGGGCGCGCCACCGATCGCGTAGGCGTCCGTCCCTAAAAGCGGCGCGAGCCGGCCCGTATAGTGGGTTCATCTTCCCTTCACCGAAAGGCGATCATGGTCAAGAAGACGGACAACCCCAACCCCGATTTCGTCAACAACATCCGCGAGTCGGCCCAGCAGATCTGGCTGGCCGGTCTCGGCGCCTTCGCGAAGGCGCAGGCGGAGGGCGGCAAGGTGTTCGAGAACCTCGTCCAGGAAGGCACCACCATCCAGCGCAAGACGCAGGCGGCCGCCGAGGAGAAGTTCGGCGACATGGGCGCGCGCTGGAGCGGCCTGGCCGGCGACGTGACGTCGAAGGCCGGCCAGCAGTGGGACAAGCTGGAGTCGATCTTCGAGGACCGCACCGCCCGCGCCCTCACCCGCCTGGGTGTGCCGAGCGCGAAACAGGTGGAAGACCTGGAGGCCCGCGTGGCCGCGCTGGCCGAGCAGGTGGCCAAGCTTCAGAAGGCGGCGACACCGGCCCGCCCGGCGGCGGCGAAGCGGTCCGCTGCGCGGTCGGCCACGTCCACGGCGGGCGCGAAGCCGTCCGCGCGCAAGCGCGCCACGCCCTGAGGCGGATCAGCGGGCGGCCGGAGGCGGTGCCTCCAGTCAGCGGGCGGCCGGAGGCGGTGCCTCCAGTCAGCGGGCGGCCGGAGGCGGTGCCTCCCGTCAGCGGGAAGCCGGAGGCGGTGCCTCCGGGTCGGGCGCCTCGTCGAGCGGCGCCCGGTCGGTGTTGCCCGTGAACGAGCGCTCCCATTCCTCGTTCGCCTGCATGAACGTGGTGACGCTCGCCTCCTCGACCTCCACGTCGCCGTGGTTCGCCGCCACCCGCCGGTTCTCCTGCCGCTGGGCTTCCACGCGCTCGCGGCCGGCGATGGCCACCGCGGCCTTCGAGCGCAGCGTGGAGAGGCCTTCGACGGACCAGTCGGTGACGAGGCCGTCGAGCTGTTCGAGCGCGCGGCGGATCACGTCGACCGGCATGTCGTCGAGCGCGAAGCGGCCCTTCTTCTGAAGGCCGTGTTCGAGGGCGCGCGCATAACGCATCACCTTGCGGGACTGCGCATGCTGGTCGAGCACCTCGCCCAGGTGGCGGCGCACCACCTCCAGTTCGGCCTTGTCGAGCGTGGAGGTGCGGCCGGACGGCGCGCGCTTGACCGGCGGCTCGGGCGCGCGGCCCAGCAGCCGGCCGATCCAGCGCCGTGCGCGCGCGAGCGTGCCCGGGGCACGGGCGGCTCCGCGGGAGGTCTTCTTGTCGGCGGGGGAACGCGTCAGCACGGCAGTCTCGGGAACGGTGGGAACGCACATCCTGCCACACGCCCGCCGCCGCAGTGCCTTACCCTGGCATCGCGGTTGGCATCGACGCCCCCACGAACAGCGCGGTCAAGGCCGCATACCGCAGGAACTTGCCGAGCGCCATCCACGCAAGGCACGGCCAGAACGGCAGCCGCAGCCAGCCGGCCACCGCACACAGCGGGTCGCCCACCAGCGGTAGCCACGCGAACACGCAGGCCTTCGGGCCGAAGCGCGTGAGCCAGCGCAAACCCCGGTCGTGGTGCGGTGACGTGGCCAGCCGCTCGTACAGCTGCTCGGCCCCGCGCCCCATCCACCAGGTGACGGCACCGCCCAGCGTGTTGCCGAGCGTGGCGACGAGCACCGCGGGCACCATCAGCGAACGGTCGGCGGACAGCACCGCGTAGAGCAGCGCCTCGGACCCGAGCGGCAGCAGCGTGGCCGACAGGAAGGCGGCCACGAACAGCCCGCCGAGGCCGACACCGGGCAAGGCAAGCAGGGCCTTCACCGACTCGATCCAGGCATCCATCGATTGCATTATGCGCATCGGGAAAAAGTCAGTCGGTGGCCTCCCGCCAGCGGCTATACTCTGCCTCTTTTTTCGGCAGCCCTGCCCCGTTTCCGCCCCCTTCCAGCGCCATGAACATCGGCCCCATCACCCTGCCGAACCGGTTGTTCGCCGCCCCCATGGCCGGGGTCACGGACCGCCCGTTCCGCCAGCTGTGCAAACGGCTGGGGGCCGGCTACGCGGTGAGCGAGATGGTGACGTCGCGCAAGGAGCTGTGGAACAGCCTGAAGACCTCGCGCCGGGCCAACCACGACGGTGAAGTGGCGCCCATCTCCGTGCAGATCGCCGGCACCGAACCCGGCATGATGGCCGAGGCCGCCGCGTACAACATCGACAACGGCGCGCAGATCATCGACATCAACATGGGCTGCCCGGCCAAGAAGGTGTGCACGAAGTGGGCGGGTTCCGCGCTGATGCAGGACGAACCGCTCGCGTTGCAGATCGTGGAAGCCGTGGTGGCCGCCGCTGCGCCGCGCGGCGTGCCCGTCACGCTCAAGATGCGCACGGGCTGGTGCAACACCGAACGCAACGCCGTGGCCATCGCCCGCGCGGCCGAACAGGCCGGCGTCGCGATGGTGACCGTGCACGGCCGCACGCGCGAGCAGGGCTACAGCGGCCACGCCGAGTACGACACCATCGCCGCGGTGAAGGCCGCGCTGCGCATCCCCGTCGTGGCCAACGGCGACATCGACTCCCCCGAGAAGGCCCGCCTCGTGCTGGACCGCACCGGCGCCGACGCCCTGATGATCGGCCGCGCGGCACAGGGCCGCCCGTGGATCTTCCGCGAGATCGGCCACTTCCTCGAGACCGGCGAACACCTCCCCGCGCCCGAGACGGCCGAGGCGAAGGCCTGGCTGCTCGAACACCTGCTGGACCACTACGGCCTCTACGGCGAATACGCCGGCGTGCGCACCGCGCGCAAGCACATCGGCTGGGCCGTGCGCGCCCTGCCCGGCGGCGAGGCCTTCCGCAAATTCATGAACACGCTCGAGACCTGCGACACGCAGGTGCGGGCCGTGACCGACTGGTTCGACGAACTGGCCGGCCACCACCCCCGCCTGCCCACCCTCGCGGCCGGCGGTGACGACTCAACCGAAGAAGAACTGACGACGACATGAACCACCAAGAACAACACCGGGGAGCGGGTCCCGTGGAGGCGCGATGAGCAAGAAGCACATCGAGGAATGCATCCGCGACAGCCTGGAGGTCTATTTCAAGGACCTGCGTGGCGTCGAACCCACCGCCATGTACGACATGATGCTCAAGGTCACCGAGCGCCCGCTGCTCGACGTGGTGATGAAACACGCCGACGGGAACCAGAGCAAGGCGGCCGAGTGGCTCGGCATCAACCGGAACACGCTCCGACGCAAGCTTCTCGATCACAAGATGATCAAGTGACGCGCAGACGAAGTCCCCGCGTCATCCCGGCGAACGCCGGGATCCACTGCCCGGCAGCGCGCCTCTCCAAACACTGAAAGACCTCCATGCAAGCCCTCCTCTCCGTCTCCGACAAGACCGGCGTCCTCGACTTCGCCCGCGAACTCAACGCCCTCGGCGTCAAGCTGCTCTCCACCGGCGGCACCGCGAAGCTGCTGGCCGACGCCGGCCTGCCCGTCACCGAAGTCGCCGACCACACCGGCTTCCCCGAGATGCTCGACGGCCGCGTGAAGACGCTGCACCCGACCATCCACGGCGGTCTGCTGGCCCGCCGCGACGTGCCCGAGCACATGGCCGCGCTGACGAAGCACAACATCGCCACCATCGACCTGCTGGTCGTGAACCTGTACCCGTTCGAGGCCACCGTGGCCAAGGCCGGCTGCACGCTGGAAGACGCCATCGAGAACATCGACATCGGCGGCCCGGCCATGGTGCGTTCCGCCGCGAAGAACTGGAAGGACGTGGCGGTGCTGACCGACGCGTCGCAGTACGCCGGCGTGCTGGCCGAGCTGAAGGCGGACAAGGCCGTGAGCCGCGCCACGAAGTTCGCGCTGTCGGTGGCCGCGTTCAACCGCATCTCGAACTACGACGCCGCCATCAGCGACTACCTGTCGTCGCTGCAGGTCGACGGCGACGTGACCGGCGTGCCGGCGCGCAGCGAGTTCCCCGCGCAGAGCAACGCCCGCTTCGTCAAGCTTCAAGACCTGCGCTACGGCGAGAACCCGCACCAGGCCGCCGCGTTCTACCGCGACCTGCACCCGGCCCCCGGCTCGCTCGTCACGGCGAAGCAGCTGCAGGGCAAGGAACTCTCGTACAACAACATCGCCGACGCCGACGCCGCGTGGGAATGCGTGAAGAGCTTCGACACGCCCGCCTGCGTGATCGTCAAGCACGCCAACCCGTGCGGCGTGGCCATCGGCGCCAACGCCGCGGAAGCCTACGGCAAGGCCTTCAAGACCGACTCCACGTCGGCCTTCGGCGGCATCATCGCCTTCAACACCGAGGTGGACGCCGCCGCGGCCACCGCGGTCGCCAAGCAGTTCGTCGAGGTCCTGATCGCCCCGAGCTTCTCGGCCGAAGCGCAGGCCATCTTCGCCGCCAAGCCCAACGCCCGCGTGCTGCAGATCGCGCTGCCGCCGGGTGGCGCCACCGCGTGGGAGCAGGGCCGCAACCTGCAGGACGTCAAGCGCGTCGGTTCGGGCCTGCTGATCCAGACGGCCGACAACCGCGAGCTCGACAAGTCCGAGCTGAAGGTCGTGAGCGCCAAGCAGCCCACGCCCACCGAACTGGAAGACCTGCTGTTCGCGTGGAAGGTCGCCAAGTACGTCAAGAGCAACGCCATCGTCTTCTGCGGCGGCGGCATGACCCTCGGCGTGGGCGCCGGCCAGATGAGCCGCATCGACTCGGCCCGCATCGCCAGCATCAAGGCCGAGAACGCCGGCCTCACGCTCAAGGGTTCGGCCGTCGCGAGCGACGCCTTCTTCCCGTTCCGTGACGGCCTCGACGTCGTGGTGGACGCCGGCGCCACCGCCGTCATCCAGCCGGGTGGCAGCATGCGTGACGACGAGGTGATCGCGGCCGCGAACGAACGCGGCATCGTGATGGTGCTGACCGGGGTGCGTCACTTCCGCCATTGAGTTGCCGGGTTACGATGGCTTCATGACTCGTCCTGAAGCCGTCGGCCTCGCCCTGTCGTTCCTCGCGCGCCTGATCACGGGCGCGCAGGGGCATTGGTACGGTTGCCCGCCCAAGGCGGAGCAGCGCATCTATTTCGCCAACCACCAGAGCCACTTCGACTGGGTGCTGATCTGGGCGTCGCTGCCGCGCGACCTGCGCGCGCAGACGCGTCCCATCGCCGCCCGCGACTACTGGACGGCCACGAAGCTCAAGCACTGGATCACCCGAGAGGTGTTCAACGCCGTCTACGTGAGCCGCGTGCGCACCGACGACGAAGACCCGCTGGAGCCGCTCGCCGAGGCGCTGCGCAACGGCGACTCGCTCGTGATCTTCCCCGAGGGCACCCGCGGCAACAAGGGTGACCCCGCCACGTTCAAGGCGGGCCTCTTCCACCTCGCCGAACAGTTCCCCGACGTGCAGCTCATCCCCACCTGGATCGACAACGTGCAGCGCGTGATGCCCAAGGGCGAGGTCGTGCCGGTGCCCATCCTGTGTTCGGTCACGTTCGGCGCGCCGGTGCAGGTGGCCGCGGGCGAGGACAAGCGCACCTTCCTCACCCGCGCGCGGGACGCCGTGGTGGCCCTGCGGAGCGTGGCCGCCTGATGGGCTCGCTTCGCTCGCTCACCGTCTCGCAGCAGATCGGCCTGCTGTTCGTCGCCATCTTCGGGCTGCTGATCCTCGCCACCGTGCTGGCGTTCTGGCGCTCGCTGAAGGAGATGACACCCCGGCAGGCCGCGCTGCACCACCGCTTCGTGCTCGACCTGCGCGCGGTGTGGATCGGCACGGTGCTGTTCTGGATCTCGTGGGCGCTCGGCGCGGCCGTCGCCACGCTGCTGTTCGCGGTGGTGTCCTTCCTCGCGCTGCGCGAGTTCATCACGCTCACCCACACGCGGCGGGCCGACCACCGCGCGCTGCTGGCCGTCTTCTTCGTGGTGCTGCCGCTGCAGTACGTGCTGGCCGCGGGCCGCGCGTTCAACCTGTTCTCGGTCTTCATCCCGGTGTACGCGTTCGCGGTGCTGCCCATCCTGGCCGCGCTCGGCAACGACGCCACGCGGTTCCTCGAACGCACCGCGAAGATCCAGTGGGGCACGATGGTGTGCGTGTACGGCATGAGCCACGCGCCCGCGCTGCTGCTGCTCAGCTTCCCGCGGTACGAGGAGCGCGGCGCGTTCCTCGTGCTCTACATCGTGATCGTGGTGGCCGTCGCGCAGATCACGCACGAACTCGCCGCCCGCCGCCTGCGCCGCCGCCCCATCGCCCGCCACATCAACCGCAACCTGTCGTGGCGCACCTGGCTCGCCTCGGCGCTGGCCGGTGGCATCGCCGGCGGGCTGCTGTACTGGATCACGCCGTTCAAGCCGCCGCAATCGTTCCTCATCGCGTTCATCGCCGCCGGCTGCGCCCTCTTCGGCGACCTCGTGATGAAGGCGATGAAACGCGACGCGGGCATCCAGCGCCAGGGCAGCACCGGCTCGGTCACGGGTGCCGTGGGCCTGCTCGACCGCGTGGCGCCGCTGTGTTTCGCCGCGCCCGTGTTCTTCCATTCGGTGCGCTGGTACTTCGGCGCGTAGTCCCCATGCGAGTCCTCGGCATCGACCCCGCATTGCGCACCACCGGCTTCGGCGTCATCGACGTCGAGGGCCCGCACCTGCACTACGTGGCCAGCGGCACCATCAAGACGGAAGCCATCGACGCCGGCCACCTGCCCGGCCGGCTGAAGGTCATCTACGACGGCATCCGCGAGATCACCGCACGCTACAGCCCCACCTGCGCCTCCATCGAGATCGTCTTCGTCAACGTCAACCCGCAGAGCACGCTGCTGCTCGGCCAGGCCCGCGGCGCGGCCATCACCGGCCTCGTGGCCGCGGGGCTCGACGTGTCGGAGTACACCGCGCTGCAGATGAAGAAGTCCATCGTGGGCCACGGCCACGCGAAGAAGGAGCAGATCCAGGAGATGGTGATGCGCCTGCTGCACCTGCCGGGGCTGCCGGGCAAGGACGCGGCCGACGCGCTGGGCCTCGCGATCTGCCATGCGCATGCCGCGAAGTCGTTCGCGGCGATCGAGAAGGCGACGCAGCGGGAGCGCAGCGTCACGGCGCAGTACAAGGCCGGGCGCGTACGCTGACGTTCCACCTCGGCCACATCACGACAGTGACAAACGGCCGCGCCGCCTGATCCGTTCCCAGGGCGTCCCGAGTGCGAAGAGTGTGTTTCGAGGTGTGCCATCTCGGGGCACGCGTCGGGCCGCTGCCGTGCCGCTCCTGGGTCCACCCCAGGCCGCCTCGAAGGCCGCACGCCGTCTATGGAACCGATACCAAACGCGCGCCGCGGGTCGACTGCGCCTTCGTCCGCGTTCGGCTGCGGCGGCCCGAGCAATCCCTTACAGAACTGCGGCACCGCGTTACGCGGGGAACCACCTCGCGTGACAGAAGATGCCGCGGCCACGGTCGGCCCTGACCGCGTGCCCGATTCCAACAAGAGAGGACACCCCGGTGAAAAACAACCTGCACCGTTCCGCGCGCATCCACCCCACGCCCCGCACGGCCACGGCCCTGGCCACCCTGGCACTGCTCACCGCCTGCGGCGGCGGCGGCAACGGCAGCCCGGCCTCCGGATCCGACCCGAGCGCGTCGGACATGGCGGAGGTCGCGGAGGCCACCGCCGCTGCCGGCCCGGTCTGTTTCTTCGAGCACGTCAACTACCAGGGTGCCAGCTACTGCGCCGGGGCCGATTCGGCGTGGGTGGGCTCGGCGTGGAACGATCGCATCTCGTCGGTCAGGGTGCAGGCCGGCTACAAGGTGCAGCTCTTCCAGCACATCAACCACGGCGGCGGATCGACCACGCTGTCGGCCGACAACGCCAACCTGGTGGGCCTCGGTTTCAACGACGCCGCGTCGTCGTACAAGGTCACGGCGCCGGTGGTCACCCCGCCCACCACGGGCCCGTCCCCGGTGGCCAGCATCCAGATCGCCCAATCCCTGCTGTTCAACAGCAACGACAGCGCGCTGGTGCTCGTGGCCAACAAGGCCGCGCTCATCAAGATCAACATCACCAACAGCAACCCGAAGGCCACCAAGCCCACGGGCGTCCTGCGCGTGAGCAATGCCAACGGCGGCGCCACGCGCGACGTCGCACTGACCCTGCCCACCGGCGACCTGCCCACGGCCATTCCCGCCGTGCCCAGCTTCACGGACTCGTACACCGCCACGGTGCCGGCCGAGTTCGTCAGGCCCGGCCTGCGCCTCACGGTGAACGTGGGCAACGCCACGCCCACCGTCCTCACCCCCCGGGTCGGCGGCGGCGTGCCGATGACACTCGTGCCGATTTCCGTGCGCATCGGCGGCACCTCGGGCCAGGTGCCTGCCAACCAGGGGCCGCACATCCAGGCGCTGTTCCCCGTGGCGAGCGTGACGGTGCGGAACCACGCCGTCTACACGTCGGGCCGGGTGAGCACGCTGCCGACGACGGACGCCGGCTGGAGCGACGCCTTCGGCAAGATCCTCGGCGAGCTGGCCGACCTGCACACGCTCGAAGGTGCGGATGACCACGACCACTACTTCGGCTTCATCCCCAAGCGCACGTGGGGCCTGGCCGGCCTGGCCTACCTGCGCGGCAGCACCGGCGTGGGCTTCGACATGCCGAGCGCCCCCACCTCGGTGCGCGACGTGGTGGCGCACGAGCTGGGCCACAACTTCTCGCTTCCACACGCGGCCTGCGGCGGCGCCGGCAGCCCCGACCCCAACTACCCGTACCCGGACGCCAACCTCGGCAAGCCGGGCCGCTACGTGTGGCCGTACCTGAGCGACACGAACACCTTCTACGACCCGCGGCCCACCGACCGGCACGACATCATGAGCTACTGCGGTGGCCAGGTGTTCTCCGACTACAACTACCGCCAGATGCAGACCTACCTGACGCCCACCGACAAGCAGGTGCTGAGCGCCGGGGGCGATCGGGCCACGTCGACCACCGCCGCGGTGCAGGAGCTGCTGCTGATCAGCGGCGAGATCCGGTCCGACGGCACGGCCGAGCTGAACCCGGTGAAGTCGCTGTCGGGCAAGGCGCGCGTGCCGGCGTCGGGTGACTACACCCTTCGCATCGTCGCGGACACCGGCACGGTGGACTACTCGTTCTCGCCGCGCACGCTGGACCACGACGCGAGCACCGAACACTTCGGCTTCACCGTGCCGAACCCGGGTGCCGTGCAGAGCGTGGCGGTGGTGCGCAACGGCAAGGTGCTGCTGAACACGCAGGCCCGGGCGCAACGGCTTCAGGCCGGCACGGCGGTGGCCACGCAGGTGCAAGACGCCGCCGGCACGCTGCGACTGACGTGGGATGCCACCCAGCACGCCTTCCTCACGGTGACGTGGGTGGGCAACGGCGAGCGCCGCACGCTGGCGCAGGACCTGCGCGGCGGCTCGGCCACGCTGTCCACGGCCGAACTGCCCGCGGGTGGCAGCTTCGAGGTGATCCGCTCGGACGGCCTGAACGCCGTGCGATCGGTGCACGCCCGCTGACGTGGCCCGCCGGCCTCCGCCCGGGAGGGCGGGGCCGGCTCTCCCGCAGGGCGTAGACTGTGCGCATCCTCAGTCTCGATCACGAATTCATGGCCGCCGAATCGCAGGTTTCGCCCCCAACGCAAGTGGACGTGCTCGTGGTCGACGACGATCGAGACAGCGCGGACTCCCTTGGCCTCGTTCTCGCCGCCAAGGGACACACGGTCGAGTGCGCCTACGGCGGTGTGGCCGCGCTCGAGCTGATCTTCAAGCTGCGCCCCGCGGTGGTCGTGACCGACATCGCGATGCCCAGCTTCGACGGCATGACCGTGGCCGCGTCGGTGAACCGCATGGCCCTGGAACGCCCGCCCACGCTGATCGCCTACTCGGCACTGGTCGCCAATCCCGACGTTCTTCGCGCGTCCAACGAGTGCGGCATCGTCGACAGTTTCCTGAAGCCGGACGACCTGGACAAACTTTGCGCTCGCGTCGATGACGCCTTGGCAGACCCGGACGTGACCCGCCCCGTCGGCCCCTGAGCCCGGGCACGGCGCGACGCGCCACCCGGCGGACCATCCGCAAGCCGCCCGTACTGGCGTCCTCCGAGGGGGCATGTCCCCCGACGCGAACCTCGGCTCCTAGACTGGGCGACCCGTTGCTCGCGGAGGTTCGTCATGGTGTCTGCCCCCTTGCTCCCCGGTGCCTCGACATTGGCGCGCTGCGCCGCACTGCTGGCGCTGCTCGCCACGCCGATGTGGTCCCAGGCCCAGTCCGCGGTCGGCGATGTGAACGCGATGGCCGACGTGTTCCAGGGTCCCACCCCGTCGCCCGTGACGGCCAGCGACCAGCAGGTGCAGCCGTCGGACGTTTCAGTTCTCGCGGACGCGAAGACAGCCCACGAAGAGCGCAAGGCGCAAGGCTACGCCCAGGTCATTGTCGAACCCGCCAGGGGCGCCTCCAGCGTCTTCACGCTGGCCCGCGGGGACGCGAGTCTGGGTGCCACGGCGGAGGCCACCGCGCGCTGGACCTTCTCCGACGGGCTCACCCTCGACCGCGCCGACCTCACCGGGCGCACCGGGGTCATCACGGTGGCCTTCCACTATGGAGGCCATGCGACCGCCAACGCCGAGGGAGACCAGCCCGCCTGGTCGTCCGCGTCCCTGGTGGCCAGATTCGGCTCGGATTCGGCCGAAGCATCGGCCTCGGCGGCGGTCCGCGACGGGATCCGCACCGAAGACACCATGACGGACGTCCCGGGCGACACCGTGGGCGTATTCCTGCTCACGACATCGTTCACCTGGGGCGAGGTGATCGACCTGTCGCTCGACAGCTTCGCGAGCGTGGCGAGCTACACCGCCGGTGCGGACATGAGTTTCTCGTCGGCCGGGGCCTCGGCTTACTGGCAGCGCATCGACGCGGTGACCGTCGACGACGTCCTCGTGCGGGACTATCAGCTGAGTTCACTCTCCGGGTACGACTATCGCCTGCCGTTCGGGGTGCTCCCGCCGGTGCCGGAACCCGGCACGGCCGCCGCGATGGCGCTGGGCCTGGTGCTGGCCGGCCTCGGGGCACGGCGCCGGCGGCCGCCGGCCGGAGGCCACTGAGGACTCAGAGCACCACCACGTGCCCCCATTGCGGGTCCACGCGGCCTGAACCCAGTGCGTCCACCAGATCCTGCGCCGCGCCGAAGCCCCGGTGCTCCTGCACCCGCATCCAGGGGTTCTGCGCATCGCCCACCCGGCGGATGAACGCCAGCTGCGCCTCGTTGAACTTGCGCGTCACCTCGGCACCACCCCAGTCGGCATTGCGCTTCTTGATTTGGTTCGGCGCGAAGTAGGCCTGCGGCTTCGGGCCGGGGAAGTCCTGCGGGGCGGTGCTGATGTGGTCGTGCGTGTGGGCCGAGCCGGCGTAGCAGTCGTGGACCAGCGACGCACCGAAGTGCTCGTGCACGCGGCGGCGCAGGGCCACGTCGCCGGAGAAGTCGACGTACAGCGTGG